>Ga0209047_1000128_pt1 | contig 70636 bp, 68 predicted proteins | sample SaaInlV_165m_DNA_3_FD_184681 | JGI IMG/M metagenome (GOLD analysis project Ga0209047, IMG submission 184681) | Marine microbial communities from expanding oxygen minimum zones in the Saanich Inlet - Saanich Inlet SI037_S3LV_120m_DNA (SPAdes)... | ecosystem: Environmental > Aquatic > Marine >...
AACTCAAGATACACGCATGGCACTAATTCAGATTTCTAATCAATCAAGTAAAAATTTAGGTAAAAAATCTACTATAAGATTTACTCAAAGTATTTGTCCTGACTGTAACATGATCTTAGATGCTGAAGTCTTTGAGAGGGATAGTCAAGTTTTCATGTCAAAAATTTGTCCAACTCACGGTGAATGTGAGGAATTATACTTTGGTTCTTATGAAATGTACAAGAAGTTCAGTACATATTGGATGGATGGTAAAGGTGCACATTCTCCAAATGTAATGATTGACAAATGTTCTTGTCCAAATAACTGTGGTTTATGTTCAAATCACTTATCCCACAGTGGATTAGCAAACATGATTGTAACTAACAGATGTGATTTAACATGTTGGTACTGTTTCTTTTATGTAAAGAAAGGTCTTGAAGGCGCTTACATGTATGAACCAGACCATACCCAAGTTAGAGGTATGATGAAGACTCTAAGAGCAGAAAGACCAATTCCAGGAAATTCTATGCAAATTACTGGTGGCGAACCAATGCTTAGAGATGATATTGCTGATGTTATTAAAATAATGAAAGAAGAAGGTGTTGACCATATTCAAATGAATACAAATGGTATTAGACATGCCATGGATCCAGAAGCAGCAAGAGAAGTAAGACTTGCTGGATGTAACAACTTGTATCTTTCCTTTGATGGTGTAACTGCAAGAACAAATCCTAAAAATCACTGGGAAATTCCATATGCTCTTGACAGTTGTAGAAAGACAGGTACTACAGTTGTCTTTGTTCCAACAGTAATAAAATCAATTAATGATCATGAATTAGGTGGAATTATTAGATATGCACAAAAGAATATGGATGTAGTTCATGCTGTTAATTTCCAACCAGTATCATTAACTGGTAGAATGGGTAAATCTGAACGTGAAAAATATAGAATTACAGTTCCTGATTGTGTTCAAAGAATTGAAGAACAAACTGATGGTCAAGTAACTGTTGATGATTGGTTCCCAGTTCCAAGTTGTATGCCACTAACTAATGTAATTGAAGCATTTTCAAGTAAACCAAAATATGAACTATCTATTCACTTTGCTTGTGGTGCAGGAACATACATCTTTGAAGATGCTGATACAAAGAAATTTGTCCCATTAACTAAATTCTGTGATATTCAAGGAATGTTAGAACTCTTTGAAGATAAATCAGAAGAAATTCGTTCTGGTAAAAATAAGTACTTTACAATGCTTGAAGTTGTAAGAAAACTCAAAGGCTTTGTTGATACCAAAAAACAACCAGCAGGATTAGACTTGGCAAAAATGTTTGGTAATATTCTCATGAAGAGATCATTTGATTCAGTTGGTTCTTGGCATGTTAAAGGATTATTCCTTGGTATGATGCACTTCCAAGACAAATACAATGAAGATTTAGAAAGATTACAAAGATGTGATATTCACTATGTAACTCCAGACCTTAGAATAGTTCCATTTTGTGCATTTAATGTAATTCCAGAATGGTATAGAGATAGAATTCAAAAGAAATATTCTATCACTGTAGAGGAATGGGAAGAACGTGAAGGTGTAAAACTTGAAGATGGTCTGTATCGTGGACTTATGCGACGTGGTGCAGGTGATGAACTTGCTGCTGGCTGTGCAAAGAGTCAGATGTTCCATGATGCATCTCAAGCTACAATGTAGAAGAATCTTCTATTCAAAAGAGTAATAACAGTTCAATTAATTTTCTAACTATTGAATTCTCAAACTAGTTTATTTCAAATTAGTAGTTTTGATTTTAAAATAAATCATCTTCTTGTAATTGGAATTTTAGTTTTAGCATTTTCAGTATCTTTTCTAATTAGAGCCCAACCTGCTGAATATGGATTTGAATTAAATGAATTTGATCCCTTTTTCAATTTTCGAGCTACTGAATATATTGTAGAAAATGGATTTTCTGAATATTTTGAATGGAATGATGATAAAAGCTGGTATCCTCATGGACGAGATGTTTCTGCTACTTCTCAAGTTATGCTTCATAGTACAGCAGCTATTACTTATCAAATATTTGGAGGAGATATGCCGCTATATGATTTTACTATATTGTTTCCAGCAATAATTGGTTCATTAACTGTAGTTGTTATTTTTGCATTAGTAAGATTATTTGCAGGAACTACTGCAGGATTATTTGCTTCTTTATTATTTGCAGTATCACTTCCAATTATAATACGAGGTAGCCTTGGCTGGTTTAAATCTGAACCATTAGGAATTTTTTATGGTATTTTAGGATTGTATCTATTTTTAAGTGCAATAAATTCTAAGAACAAAAAAATTTCAACTTTAAAAATTATTTTTGGAGGAATAATACTGGGTTTTGGAATGTCATCGTGGGGAGGAGATCAATTTTTTATAATTCCATTAGGATTATTTATTTTAGCATTACCATTTGTTAGAAAAGATCATAAATTTCTATTATGGAGTATTCCATTATTTGTAATTATATTTATTTTAATTTCAAGTATGTTTGAAAGACCTGGACCAAGTTTTGTATATTCTTTAGGTGGTCTTTCATTAATTGTTCCTACTATATTTCTAATTAGTAGCATATTTGTTCAAAAAATAAGTAATGATAAAAGTAAAATAAGAAATAGTATATTTTTGTTACTTTCTATTATTGTAATTGGATCATTTTTAGTAATAATAAATGATGAATCAAATCTTTTGCCTCTTCCTACTTTTAGATATCTAAATGCACTTAATCCATTTTTAACAACCAGTGATCCTTTAGTTGATTCAGTTGCAGAACATGCAACACCTACTATTGGTCAATCTTATCTGTTTCATTCTGTTTATTTGATTTTTGCCGGACTTGGTGCTTGGTTTATTTTATCTAAAAAATCATTTGAATCTAAAATTATTATAAAAAATGATATGAAAATATTTGTTCTTATTATGGGAGTAACTGGAGTGTATGTCAGTTCTTCATTTATACGATTAGAAGTATTTGCATCTATATCTTTAATCATTTTAGCTTCTATTGCTTTATCTATTTTAACTAAAGAAATTTTTAAAATTAATTTATCTAATAGCAAATCACATTCATTAAAAATTTCATATGTTTTAGTAATTTTCATATTATTCATCGTACCTCTATTTGTTCCTGCTAATGGTAATTGGGTTAGTGCAGTTGATATTCCTCCGACAATACTTACTGGAGCAACTAATCATCCACCTAGTGATGATTGGTTAGCTACTCTTGAATGGATAAAACTCAATACTCCTGAAAATTCTGTTGTTGCATCATGGTGGGACTATGGATATTGGATTCAAAGTTTATCTGAAAGAGCAACATTAGCTGATAATTCCACAGTTCATACTTTTATTATTCAAAATATTGCAAAACTGTTTCTTAGTTCTCCAAATGATAGTTGGAATACACTTCAAAACATGAATGCTGATTATGTTGTTGTATTTGTTGCAGGAGAGAGATTAGATGCAACATATGATGGTAAGCAATTATATTATTTGGGTCATGGTGGTGATGAATCTAAAGTACAATGGTTTATTCGTATCGCTGAATTCCCTGAACAAAAATATTTTGAATATAATTCCATTATTTTCAATAATTATTTTTGGAATGAAACATTGTTAGGTAAAATAATTCCATTTAATCCAATTACGTATTATAACAATGAACTTCAAAGAGAAACTCCAACTTATCAGCCGGGATTCCTTCCTCTTAGTGTAAAAGATATAAAATATTCTGACTCTGAAAATGATCCTTTATGGTTAGTTTATGCATCTCCAAGTTTCCATGATGAAAAACCTGGACCAATGACTGGCGTATTTGTTTATGAAATTAATAAAAATTTTTCTCCAATTAAACTTGGTATTCCATAATATCCAATAAGTAATAACGTACTAGTATTTTTTAATCCAAGACCTTAAAAGGTCTATAAATTATTTTGATTTGTGGAAATTTTACTTATTTCACCCACACAATCAGGTATAGGTGGTATTGCTCAACATGTTCAAGGATTATCAAATTATTTGAAAGATAAAGGACATAATGTTGAAATAATGTCATCAGAAAATACGTTTACTATTCCAATTAAGGGTTTAAAAAATCCAAGTTTTATGATTTCATCTTACTTAAAAAGTAAATTTAAAAAAAAATTTGATATTGTTCATGCCCATAATATTCCATCTGCTTTAGCAATGAAAAATATTTCTGGAAAAAAAATTCTCACTCTTCATGGAATCTTTTCTGAACAAATTGATCAATTGCATGGAACAACTAGTGGAAATGTATCAGAAAAATATGAGAAAAATGCTATTTCTTGGGCTGATTTAACAACAGTAATTTCAAAAGAAGCATTTGATTATTATTTAAAAAAAGGTTTTCAAACAATCAAAATTCCTAATGCAATTAATATTGAAAAATTAAATAAATTAGAAGATAGAAGATACCAAAAACAAATAATTTTTGCAGGACGATTATCTAAAGAAAAAGGAATAGAAACATTACTTAAAATTTGTAATGAACTTGACGAAGAACTTGATTTACTAATTATTGGAGATGGCCCTGAAAAAGAAAAATTTACAAATATTCAGTTAAAAAAGAAGAATATTCATTTTTTGGGAATTCAGAGTCATGAAAAAACAATATCACTCATTAGAGGTTCAGATATTTTGGTTCAACCTTCTTTATCTGAAGGAATTAGTACTACATTGTTAGAAGCAATGGCTTGCAAAACATGTATAATTACATCAAACGTTGGTGGTAATTTAGAATTAATTAAAAATCAAGAAAATGGAATTTTAATAGAACCATTGGATCATAAGTTATTTAATAAAACAATTAATCATATAATGCAAGATAAATTATTACGTAAAAAATATTCTGAATCAGCATTTGATAAAATTAAAGAATATGATTGGATAAATATTGGAGAAAAGTATCTCGAACTTTATCAATCAGTTTTATCTAAATGAATCATTATTTTGAATTAATTCTGTTAACCCTTCTTTGAGATCAATTTCATGACTCCAGTTAATTAATTTTTTAGTCAATTCCATATCTGCCTTACTACTTTCTATGTCTCCTTCTAATTTTGGTTTATAAATAATTTCATTTTCATTATTGGATAAATTAATCATCATTTTAGATAAATCATTAATTGATGTTGAAATTCCTGTTCCAACATTGAAAAAACCTTTTTTAACATTACTATCCATTGCAGATAAATTTGCTTTTGCTATATCCTTTACTTGAATAAAATCTCTAATTTGATTTCCACTACCATTAATACTCAGTGGTATTTTATTTTTTATTTGTTCAAGAAACTTTGTAATTACACCTGCATATGAAATATTTTGACCTACACCATAGACATTAAAATATCTTAAACCAATTACAGAAAGATCTTCAAATGTTTCTGCAAGTATTTCATTATTTAGTTTTGTTTGACCATAAGGATTGATTGGTTTTCTTTCAAAATTTTCTTTAATTGGAATTTGTGTTACATTTCCATAGATACTAGAACTACTTGCATAAATAACACGAATATTTTCTCTATTAGCAATTTCAAAAATATTTTTAGTACCAATTACATTTACATCATTATACTCTTTAGGTTTTTTATAAGATTCTGGAACTGATGTTAGAGCTGCTTCATGGAATATACCATCAATATTTTTAATATTTTGGTTCAATTTTTTTATATCTCTTATGTCAATTTGTGAAAAATTTACTTTATGAAGAATATCTTTAATATTTTCAATTTTTCCTACTTTTAGATTATCGATAATATCTACACTGTGTCCTGACTCTAAAAGCAATCTTGCAATATTATTTCCAATAAATCCCGCTCCCCCAGTCACAAGAAATCTCATAAATAATTTTTAAATATCATATCTTTAAGTCTTAAAACTAATTTCTATGGAAACAAAATTAATTAAGGAACAAAAGTTTTACAAAATTACTTAATTATAAAATTGTAGATAGATAAATGATGACTAAAAAATTTTTAGAAATGAATTCTGATGAAGTAAAATCTGCTTTATCTTCAGGCTCTATTACTGTATGTGTTGTAGGAATTGGTAGAATTGGATTGCCTACTGCTTTATCTTTTGCTAATTCAGGATTAACCACAATTGGTTTAGACATAAATTCTAAATTAGTAGAAAATGTGAATTCTGGAATTTACCCATTAAAAGATGAACCCGAATATGATATAATTTTTGAAAAGGTAATAAAAGAAAAAAAATTTTTTGCTACAACAAATATTGAAGAATCTGTTTCAAAATCTGATATTATCTTACTTTCATTACCAACACCTATGGACTCAAACAATATTCCTGATTATTCTGCATTACGTTTAGTTGGATCTCAATTATCTGAACATTTGAAAGAAGGTTCCCTTGTAATTGTTGAGAGTACAATTGAACCTGGATTTGTTGAAAATGAATTAATATCAATCATTGAAAATTCTAATAATAATTTACATGTTGAAAAAACTTTTGGAATAGGTGTTTGCCCAGAAACTGCAAACCCTGGAGAAATAATGGTTGATTTTACTAAACTCCCTAGATTAGTTGCGGGAGTAAATAAAAAAATTACTGAATTGATTTATGAAGTCTATCACTTTGTTTTTCCAGTTGAATTAATTAAAATGCCAAATTGTAAAACAGCAAATGCAGTCAAATTAACTACAAATGTTTTTCGTGATGTGAATATTGCATTTGTTAACGAACTTTCAATGTTTTTTGAAAAACTTGGAATAGATACATTTACTGTATTGAATGCTGCAAAATCAAAATATAACTTTCAAGTGCATTATCCTGGTGCAGGCGTAGGTGGACCTTGCTTACCTGTCAATTCTTACCAATTACTAAATTCAGCAAAAACTTTAGGAGATAATAATATGCTTAGTATGATAAAAAACTCTAGAAAAGTGAACGAACACATGCCTGATCATGTCATTAAATTAATTCAAGATGTTTTTTACGAATCAAATAAAGAAATTAGTAATGGAACGATTATGATTTTAGGCATTTCTTACAAGCCTAATGTTAAAGATATTCAATTAACTCCAGCTGAACAAATTATTAAAAAATTACAATCATTTGGAGTTAAAATAAAAATTTTTGATCCATTCTATAAAAATGAAAAAGTTTTTGATATTACTGTAGAGAACAATTTATTTGAAAATTTATCTGAATGTGATGGTTTAGTGATTGTTACAAATCATGATGAATTTTCTTCTATAGATCTTAAATTATTATCCTCAAAAATGAAATTCCCAATAGTAATTGACTCTAGAGGATTAATTCAAAAAAATGATGCTGAAAAAGCAGGTTTAATTTTTAGAGGTCTTGGACAATAATTTATCTTCCAAATCATTAACGTCTTCCCAGATTTTTAATATTCTGGCATTACGATATGATACATCTCAAAAATCCAACCTCTTGAAATTAAATTCATCTGATTTTGTACCTTCTTCTAATCCACTATCATTAGAATTAATTGAATTATTAATAAAAAAATCTATAAAAAATAAAATAACATCTGATACTAAAGCAATGAATATTGCATTGAGTGGTGGTGTAGATTCTACTCTTGTTTTATCAATTATGAAAAAGTATTTTTCAGAAATTAAAATTAATGCATTTTCAGTTCAATTTTTTGATAGTATTGATGAAACTCAACAATCTCAAAAAATTGCAGAACATTTTGATGTTGATTATAACAAAATTTTCATAGAAAATTATTTACAGGAATTACCTAAAGCCATAAGTATAGTTAATGCTCCTTTTTGGGATCTACATTGGTATTATGTTTCTAAGCAGGCACAAAAATCATCTTCAATTATTCTTTCAGGAGATGGAGGGGATGAGCTTTTTGGAGGATACACATTCAGATATGAAAAATATCTTAATCTCACATCTTCAACTTCTCCTCCTCTTGACAGGGTGAAAAATTATTTATCCTGTCATGAAAGAGATTTTGTTCCTGATCAGGAAAAACTATTTGGAGAAAAATTACAATTTTCTTGGAATGATACCTATTCTTCTTTATTACCTTATTTTGATAATTCTCTTTCCCTATTAGATCAGGTATTCTTAGCAGATTATAATGGAAAATTAGTATATAATTTTTCTCTAAACAATCAAAAAATATCAAATTATTTTAATTTAGAATCTATTACTCCCATTTTGGAACCTGATTTAATTTCATATGCTACTCATTTATCTCATAAATACAAATATGATCCAAAATTAAATATTGGAAAATTACCTCTTCGTAAATTATTAGATAAATTTAATGTTACATCATTAATTTCAAATCAAAAACTTGGATTTTCAGTGAATACAATAAATCTATGGAAAAATTATGGTTATGAAATATGCAAAGATTTTCTTTTAGATGCAGAAATTTCTAAAGAAGGTTGGATAAATTCTGATTGGATTAATTTACACTTGTCAAAAGAATTGAATAATATAAAATACATCAACAAATTTTTAGGTTTATTAGCTTTAGAAATATGGTATAGACTTTTTGTTACAAAGGAAATGAATTCTAATTCTAAATTAATTTAATATGTTAGGTATGTTACTCTAAATCAAAGTTTTTAATATTTATTTAAACTTTAAAATAAAACAATATGATCCACTAATTCCATTTTTTGCAAATTTTTTCCTTAAATTAATTAATTTATTTTGAATAATTCCATGCCCTGAATAGAAAATATTTGTATTTTTTGAATCAACAACAATTAATTCATATTTTTTAAATAATTTTTTCCAATAATATTTTGTAAAATAATAAAATTCATGTAAGAAACTAGGATTTGTTCCAAGAGGATGTAAGAATAACATATTGTAAATTCTATTAGTTTTGTTTATAGATTCATTAGAATTTAATTCCATTTTTTGTTTATTTTCTTTGGATTTAAAAATAAATTTTATTAAAAATTTTGGTATTAGAATATAATGCCAAAAATTTGTAATGATAGACCACCAAATTGAAGGAACAATATTGATAACTATTCCATCTTTTTTTAAAACTCGTTTACATTCTTTGAATAATAATTCTTTATTTTTAATATGTGCAATTACATGTGATGAAAATATAACATCAAATTCTTTATCATTAAAATTTAATTTTGTTGCATTTCCTTTTTTAACTGGAAAATATTGTGGATATTTTGGATCTTGATCGAGAGAACTTACTTTATACCCTTCATCTGAAATACATTTTGCTAAAAATCCATCACCACCTCCAATATCTAAAATTTTAATATTTTTGTTAGGTGGAAATTTTTTTAATGCAGTTTTCATTTCTTCATTTCTAATTAACTGAAGCCATTTTGTTTGATTGTTTTTATCAAAAAGTGATTCTATAATTTTACTTTTTTTAACTCTCAAATCCATAACTATAATTTTACTTTCTTTTGCATAGGAATGAGTGCCAATGATATTTTTATCCCAATTTGGATAAAGTGTATGACTAATTTTTTCTTGATAATTATTTTCATTCAATATTTCTATTTCATAAAAAATCATCCCATGCCCATAACGTTTAGTTCCATCTTGGGCAGGTCTCAAAATTTTCCCATTATTTTCAAAAATTTTTCCAGCTGATCTTGAACCTTTTTTACTTGAATTGATTGGGTTTTTTGGATGAGATACCCAATCATCATTTAATGGATTTTTTGAGTAAAATAATTGTAAATCACTTTGATGTGGATTATTTTCGTTTGTTATTGTAGTGAATAACCACCATTTTTCATTTTTATAAAATAATGTTGAATCCGTTGCATTGATATTTTTAAATATATTTTTACAAAACTTCCATTTGTTAGGAAATTCTATACATTCATAAATTTCAATAGTTCTATTATCATAAGATTCTGGTATCATGTAATATTTGTCATTAAAATTAAAAATATTTGGATATGATAAATGGTAATCTTTTTCAATTATTTTTTCTACTTTTGAATAACTTCCATCTTCATTAATTGTTAAAAATGATATATGACCTTTGTTTTTATTATATTCAAATTCTTCAAAAAAAATATAATATAATTTATTTTTGAAAACAACAAATGGGTCTGCCCAAAATTTGTCATTTGGAGGAATTATTCTTTTAAAATTTTGATATTGTTTTGAATTATCATCATTCAAATTAAACATTAATTGCCATTGATAATGAAATAATTTTTTTGATATTTTATTTTTTATATTCATTTTTCTCCATTAATCCATTTTCAATTAAATTTTCAATAAATTGTCTTGCAATAATATCCCAACTAAAATTTTCTTCAATAAATTTTCTTCCCGCTTTACCCATTTTCGTTCTTTTATCTTCATTATTTAACAACAATGATAATTTATCAATAATATCATTAGCATTATTTTTTTCTATCAACAAACCTGTTTCTCCATCCTTTATTATTTCTGATACTCCTCCAACGTTTGTTGCAATAACTGGTTTTTCCATTAATTGTGCTTCTTGGAGAGTTAATGGAGACATATCAATTCCAGTAATTAATGCATAAATATCGATTCCTGATAAATATTCTTGAATTTTTTCAGGATAAGATAATTTCCCAAACCATTTAAAATTTTTAAAATTTTTTAATTCACTTAAAATTTGATTTGCATATGGCCCATCACCAACCCAATAAAATGTAACATTGGGAAATACTGGAAGAATTTTCTTCAAAAGAAATAATTCTTTTGTTTTCCCCCAAATCGTTGCCCCTTGAAGTAATCCTACACATGGATGTTTTAGATCCATATCTTTTGTTTTATTCCATTTTGATGAATCAATTCCACTTTGTAATACAAATGTTGGTTTATCAGAATATTTCTCATTTACAATATTTTCAAGATATTTACAAATTGGTAATATCATACTTGCTTTTGAAAAACATTCTGATCCAATTTCTTCCCATTTGTTTAAAGCCTTTTTCTTTGCAAATGATTTGTATACTGTTTCTTTTGCCCATACCATTTCTGACCAATAATCTCCACGTAAGTAAAAAACTGTTGGAATTTTTGAATTAACTGATTTTAATCCAAAATGTCTTGGTCTATCTACAAAAATAACATCTGGTTTAAATTCTGAAATTAGTTTTTCAAATTTTTTATTTGATAATAACCATGATTTAAAATTCCTACTTGGATATCCATCTGCATATTCTACATCATTGACAATTTTACATTCTACATTGAATTTTCTTAATGATTTTGTAAATTCTTCTAGATGAAACAGCTTTGATGGTGCTGCTCCAATTAATAATTTCATATATCAAGTTTAAATTTACTGTGATATCTATTTTGATATGAAAATTATTTCTTTTCTTCACTTGTAGTTTTTATTAATCTTAATTTTACTACTAGCATGAAGCCAGAGCTTGTGGAGTATTTAATATGCCCAAAATGTGCCTCCCAATTCTCATTATTTTCAAATAAAAGTGAAAAAAATGAAATAATTTCAGGAATTTTAAAGTGCTCAAAAAATCATAAATTTGATATTAAATTAGGAATTCCTAGACTTGTAGTTGATTCTGAAAATGATTTTATTAAAACTGAATTTGCTTTTTCATCAAAATGGAAAAAGTTCAATAAAACATATCATAATAAAAAATGGTATGATAGTCAGAAAAAATGGTTTTTAGAAAGATTTGGATGGAATAATATCTCAAATTTTAACAAGTTTTTAAAGTCTAAAAAATTTATTCTTGATGCAGGCACTGGAGTTGGAAACAGTGCACATCTTTTTTCAAATAATAAAAAATCTCAGGTCTTTGCAATTGATGCAAGTGAAAGTGTAATTTTTGCATACAAAAAATATGGAAAATTACCAAATGTTCATTTTATTCAAACCGATATTAGAAAATTACCTTTCAAAAAAAAGTTTTTTGATTTTATTTGTTCTGATCAAGTTTTACATCATACAAAAGATACCCAAAGCTCATTCAAATACCTCACTAAATTTCTTCAAAAAGCTGGAACAATTTCTATTTATGTATATAAAAAGAAAGGACCTATTAGAGAATTTTCTGATGATCATATAAGAAAATTTGCTATAGATATGAGTGAAAAAGAATGTATGAAATTATCCAAAGATATGGCGCAGTTGGGAAAATCTTTGTCAAAATTAAATAAAAAAATTACAATTCATTCAGATATTTCTGTATTGGGAATTAAAGCAGGTGTATATGATGTTCAACGTTTCATATATTGGAATTTTTTAAAATGTTGGTATTCTGATGATGTTCCATTTGAACAAAGTATTGCAACTAATTTTGATTGGTATTTTCCTAAATATGCATATAGACATACTCCAAAAGAAGTTAAAAAATGGTTTAAAGATGTTAAATTAAAAATTACTCATTTTAATGAAATTGATAGTGGAATTAATGTAATTGGAATTAAACAAAACTAATTTTATTTGCTAATTAATTCAATTATTTCATCTGAAATTATTTCCCAATTAAATTTTTTTACAACAAATTTTTTCCCGTTTACACCTAATTCTTTTGAAATTTCTGAATTTTCTAATATTAGAGATATTTTATTCACCCACTCTTGTGTATCTCCAGATTCAATCAAAAACCCTGTTTTTCCATTTTCAATTGTTTCAGGAATTCCTCCTACATTAGTTGCTAAAACTGGTTTTCCCATCAATGAAGCTTCAATAACTGATTGACCTAACCCATCCATCCCACTAAATAATGCATAGATGTCTATTTCGGAAAGAAAATCTTGAACTTGTTCTGGATAATCTAAATTACCCAGCCAATTAAAATTTTCAAAATTTTCTAACAGTGGTAGGATCTTATCTTTGTAAATTCCATCACCTGCCCAATAAAATGTAACATGAGGCATTTTTTCAATAATTTTTGGAATAATCATCATTTCTTTTGTTTTCATCCAAATTCCAGCTCCTTGTACTAAACCTACACATGGATGTTTTAATTTCATATTTGTTTTTGTTATCCATTCTTCAGAAACTCTAGCATCTATGTGAATAACTTTAATTTTTTTATTTGGGAATTTTTTTACAACAATATTTTTCAAAAAATGGGAAATAGGAATTATGGCAAATGCATGTTTCATACATGTTTCATACGTTCTATGTTTTCTTTTTAAAGCTAATTTTTGTTTAAATGATTTACAAATTGTTTCTCTTGCCCATTTTTCTTCTTCCCAAATATCACCTCGTAGTAAAAATAAATATGGAATTTTCTTATTGATTATGCTATTGATTAACTCAAAAGGATGATCATCTAATAAAATAAAATCAGGATTTAATTCATTTAAAAAAGCATTAAATTTTTTATGTGTTTTAAATTTGTCCAAATCTAAAAATTTAGTAGTGTATTGATTACTATCTAATATTTCCGAATTCATTCCCTTTTTTTGAAGAATTGAAATCAAATTTTTAAAATGAAATTTACTTTTATAGGTTGTATTTGGTGAAATTATTAAAAATTTGTTAATATTCTTCATACCTAATCTAATATTATGTTAGTATAATTTCATCTTATAGTATTTATTGATTCATGATATCAAAGTATTGATGAATTTAGGTAAAAGTAATCTTGGTTTTCGTGCTTGGTTTTATTTTAGACAAGGCTGGTCAACCTATTTTGCATTTTTATTTGCTGCAATCAATACAATGATTGTTACTTATTATCTTGCAATTGAAAATATTTCTACATTAAAAGACATTTTTCCAACTTTTTGGTCTTATCTTTTAGTCGTTGCAGTTATTGGAGTTCCATTATTGATAACTATTGGATATATTCATTATAAAAAAGTCGCAGCATTTCACGCTGAAGCTGATATCACTCAAGAATCACAACCATTTAATTATAAACTTCTTCCTGGACATTCAATAGAAGTTACTTTCCCTTTAATGCTACTTGTTTCAGAATGGATGGTTAAAATTTCTAATGATGAAAAACTTTCAGAAAATGAAATTAAAGAAATTAGAAAACTTCAAAAAAAGATTCAATTGTTAACAAAAGGAGGTTATGTGGGAAATCCTCCAGTAACTTCTGGTCTTATAGGAAAAGAAAGTGATCAAAAAGAAACTGATCAAAAAGAAACTGATCAAAAAGAAACTGATCAAAAAGAAACTGATGTTATTTAATTAAATTATTCTTTTACAAATTAGATTTGTAACCTTATCTTTATTTTTAAAATTTAATAACTCTTCTTTTGAAATTTCTTCCTTTTTTTCTGCAATATTGTTAATTTTAAAAATTTTGAATTTATGGTTAATAAAAAAATCTATAACTTTTTCTGGATTTGTACCATGTTCTTCTAACGATGTAGGAACAAATTCTATAAAAATTACTATGTTTTCATTATTTTGTATTATTGATTCCATTCCAAGTAGAGCATCATATTCAGCACCTTCTATATCTAATTTAATAAAATCAATTTTTTGATTTTTATTGAAATAATTATCTATTTTTATTGAATTTATATCAATAGATTCTTTACACCATTTTGACGGATAAATTCGGTGCATACCATTATTTTCAGTTGATAAATATAATTTCAAATTTCCTTCTTTGTTTGAAACTGCTTTATTTTCTAAGATAACATTTTCATGTTTATTGACTAAAATATTTTTTTTTAAAATTTCAAAATTTGTTGGATCAGGTTCAAATGAATATACTTTTCCAGATTTTCCTATTAATTGTGCAAAAATTAAAGAATAATATCCAATATTTGCGCCTACATCTAAAACAATATCATTTTCTTTAATCTCTTTTTTTACAATTTCAGTTTCTACTGGTTCAAAGTTTCCATTAAAATTTAGTTGTAATGAATCTTTTTCATCTAAATACATTATTTGATTATTTATTATTATTTTTGATTCATTTAGTTGTGAAATTGCAAACGAATTAACTACATTAAATGATTTTTTGATTAAACCATTTCTAGTTAGTTTATGACCTCCAAATTTTTTTAGTGATTTTTTATATGTTTTGAGAATTTTCTTTTTTATTGCCATATTTTTTAATTTTAGTTAATTTGATAACCTTAAATCTTTTCTGTAGTTTAATTTTTAAAGAAATAATTATCATATTATAATTTAATTGAAATAGAAGATAATTTTAGAATTATCTCACTATAGATTATTTAATACTTCTTTTGTTTATCACTATAGGATGCTTTGAAATGAATAAACATGACCTCAAATTGATAATATATGGAAAAATTTCTAAAACTGAAAAAGAAGCTCTTTATGTTAATTATGAAGATTTCAGCGGTCCTCCAATTTACTATCATGATTTAACTACTCATCTAAATCTTAAAAATCAAATAGAACATTCTACTATTAATCATACACCTTTTTTAGAGTTATTTGATTATGATGGTATTTCTCTTTGGTGGTTTTTCCATTTTGGTCCATTTTTTAATGATCATTTTTTTTACGCTGTAAATTTTGTTTCTAATTTTAATAAATTAATTAAAGAATCTTCTCCAAATTCTATACAAATAATTGATAATTTTGAAATGTTTGATACTATAAAGCAAATTTGTAATATTAATAAAATTAAATTCAATTATTCAAAATCTTCTTACTTAAGATTTAAAACTTTGAATTTTTTTAAACAAAATATTCAAAAATATATTCGCTCTATTAGGCTAAAAAAATTTGTTCACCTTAGAATTAAAAATAGTAAAGATCTATTTCATAAAAAAAATAAAATAATCCCATCTCTTAATGATAAGTTAGTATTTGCTATCCCTACTTCATTTAGAAGATCTCGTTTTAATCCTCATACTGAAAAATATGAAAATGGAGAACACATAATGCAGGAATTAATTAATCTCTTGAAACACAAATATGAAATTAACTATATTTCTATTGCTCATGGAACATCAGTAATTAATGATAAAATGTTAGTTGAAAGAATTGAATCTAATGATATTTGGATACCCGAAGAGGTACTACTTCAAAATTATGGTAAGTCTATAAAACAAAAAAAATTCTTAGAAAAATATACAAAATTAATTTCTGATAAATCATTCCAACAATTATTTAAATTTGAGGGAATTGACTTGTGGGATCAGATCAAACCTGCATTCCAACAAATGTCTTATGAACCATATCTGCCATATTGGTTAAATCTAATAGATTCTTATTCGATTTTCTTTAAAAACAATAAACCAAAAACCATATTTCTTATTGCTGAAACAGATGCACCTTGTTTAGCTCTAATATGTAATGCAAAACGATTCAAAATAAAAACAATAGCAATACAGCATGGTGCTGGAGTAGAGGATTGTGAACATTCTGTTTCAACATTTGCTAATGAACAAAATTCATTTGGTTATCATTTACCTGATAAAATGCTTCTTTTTGGAGAATTTTGGAAACAATCTTTTATCAAACATAATTATCCTCCTGAAAAATTTGAAGTGTTTGGAAATCCATCTTTTTTTGAGTTAGACATTTCTGAATATGTTTCTAATTTAAGTAATTTATATACAAAATATAATTTGGATAAAAACAAAAAAATTATTTTGTTTACTACTTCACGTTACCAAGGACGTCAAAATAAATATAATTTTGATGAATTAGTTTGGAATAATTTATTAGAGAATTTTTCAAAAAATAATGCATTTCAAATTGTATTAAAAGTTCATCCTCATGAACATACTGAAGTATATGAAAAAATTCTTGAAAAATATGAAAATATTAACGCTAAAGTAATTGATGGTAATATTTTAGAATTACTTACAATTAGTTCTGTTCTTGTATCAAATGTATCTACTACTTTAGTTGATTCCATTTGTTTGAAGAAACCTACTATTGAAGTAGAATGGGATGATGTCTTACAGACACAAATACCACTAAAAAAATATGGTGTTGTTTTATCAAGTAAACTAGAAAATCTTTCACAAAACATTCATGATATATTAAAAAATGATGATATTCAAAATTCACTTCTTAAAAATAGGTCTAAATTTTTAAGAGATATTTACAATATTCCAATTAATAAAAATGAACTTAATGATATTCTTGAAAAACTAATATAATATTATATTAAAATCGTTTAGATTTTTAATTATTTTATTAAATTTTAATTATAATTTATTTATGATAATGTTTTGTGAATATTATGAAAATTCTTGCAATTATTCCTGCTAGATCAGGTTCAAAAGGAATTCCATTGAAAAATATCCAAAAACTTGCTGGAAAACCTTTGTTAGAATATACTATTGAATCGGCAAAAAATTCTAAAAAAATAAATAAAATTGTTGTTAGTACTGATAGTTTAAAAATTTCAAAACTTGCAAAACTTTGTGGTGCAGAAATTCCTTTTTTAAGACCAAAAAATATTTCAGGTTCTAAATCATCAACTATTGATGCTATTAAACATACGTTGAAATATTTTTCTAATCAATATGTTCCCGATATCGTAGTAATTCTTCAACCAACTTCTCCATTTAGAACTCCAAAAATGATTGATACTGCAATTAGATTATTAGAAAAATCAAACGCTACTAGTGTTGTATCTGTTTCAAAAGGAAAATTACATCCTTATCAATCCTATTTTTATGAGGATAATTTTTTAAAACCTTTTAAAAATAATCGTGAAAAAAAATATTATCAACGACAGCAACTTCCAGATTTATTTTATGAAAATGGTACTGTCTATGCATTTTGGAATAAAACATTACAAAAATTTGATTCTATTTATGGTCCCAGAATTAAGCCACTAGTTGCTAAAAAGGATGAAATTCATGTTGATATTGATAATAAATTTGATCTTTTTGTTAGTGAAATGATATTAATGCATTGGAAAAAATATCAACAAAAATTTAAAAAATCTTAAAATATCTATCTTTAATATTTTAGCTCATTCAATATCTGACTACATTCTTCTTTAGATTTACAAACTTCACAATATTTTTTCCACTTTTCATCATGTTTCCATTGTTCTAAACCTGTTTCATCATATTTTTGATGTGCCATTTGAAGTAATCTTGTTGTATCATGTTTATACATGAATTCTTTTAGTGCAAATAATTCTGGAATTGTAAAGTATTGGCTCACTGTTGCGGTGTAGTTTGTAGCATCTCCACATTCTGTCATAAATTTATCTAAAGCTGTTAATTTCCATTCATGTAATTTTTTATCATCAATTTTTATTTTTCCTTCACTAACTAGTTTAAGTTTAGTATCATATTGTTGTAGTAAGAAATCTTTGTTATCATAAAAAATTGGACTACCAACATATGGTGTACAAATAAATGGATCAATTTCAGCTCCATTCTGAATCCAAAAATCTACTGTTTCCATTAAATCATTGATATTTTCATGCATGTTGCCAATCATGAATGTTGTAATTGGAGTCATCTTTGCCTTTTTCAGTGTATCTACAGTTTTTTGTAAATGTGCACGTACTTGCCCCTTTTGTATATCTTGATTGAGTACTTTATCTGATGCTGATTCAAATCCAAATGAAATATAGGAACATCCTGAATCTCTCATGATTTCAATTATTTCTGGTTTTACTGCAACACTTGGAGCATCTCCTAATGTTCCCCATTTAACAATTTTATCTAATCCTTCTTTAACATACAAATCACAAAATTCTTTGGTCCATTTTAAATTACTAGTCATATTTTCATCTAATATTGAAATAAAATCCACATTAAATTTTTCTTTTAATAATTTCACATTATTTACTGCATATTCAGGAGTTGGCCATCTGGCAGGTAATTGAAAAGTATCATTTTCTTTATCTGAAATTCTTACTAATTTTTCACCTTGTTTTCTATCCCCTTCACCATAAATATTTTGTAGATCTATTCTAGACATTCCATTATGTGAACAAAATGTACAACCTCTTGGACAACCCCTTTCCCAAACTGTCGAAGCTCGTCTTTTTGAATTAAAACTATCTGCAGATAGCGGTAATGATGAAAATTTAAAATAAATTTCTGTTTCCATTAAATCATATGCAGGTAAAGGGACAGAATTAAGATCTGCAATTAGAGCTCGTGGAGCTGTAAACTCATAACCTGAATTTTTATTTCTTATGCATAAACCATTAACATTTGTAAAATCTTTTGAATTATCTTTTACTTTATCATAAAGTTCTTCAAATGTTTCTTCTCCTTCACCAATTACTATTAGATCTAATTCTGGAATAATTTCAAGAATTTCTGTTGGATTGTATGAACTCCAACCTCCACCTCCAATAAACAACGATTCTGGCGAAGATTTTCTAATTAATGGTGCAAGTTGTTTTATCCTAGCATAAGTTGTCGTTAATCCTCCAATTCCAATAATATCCCATTTTTCAGATGCTATTTCTTCAGCAATGACTTTTGATGGAACTTGATTGTTGTCATATTTTACTCTAAGAGCATTAAGATCTAAAATTCCTACTTGACCTCCTTTTTGTTCAACAATTGCAGCTAGTATACCTGCCCAAAATGGAAAATGATTTGGAGAATTATCTAAACGAATTTCTGGTACAATAAATAATACTTTCAATATTTTAAATATTTAAATTGAGATATTTAAACCAGTTTTTTTGTTTTTCTTGATTTATTTTAAATCATATTTTTCTAAAAAACTCTTGAATTTCATAGATTTTATGCGTTCACCAAAAATTGATCCACCTTCTGTTGCATTAATTGTAGTAATATTTTTTGGAGAGCGAGCAATGAATTCTTTTAACCCTTCACTATAAAATTGAAATATTGGATCTAAAATACAATTACAGTTGAAATCTGGATTGTGTATTTTTTTATATAATTTGTGAAATGTTTCACTGTTTCTATCTATGACTTCTGAAATTTCTGCCTTATTGTCATGATGAATTATTTTTTCCCACGAATCATCTTCTTCCCAACCGTGATTAATTCCTATTAAAGTAACTGTTGAACATTTTAAAATTTGCCATGCTGTAAACCATGCAGCAGTACCTACATTTCCACCTGTTTGTATTGCGGGTAGTTTATGTTCACTATTTTTTGCTCTAATCATTAATGCAGATAAATTATTAAATGATTTTTCTCCTTCATTGTAATCAAACAGAGAATGAACCCAATGAATTTGGATCCCTGCTTTTCTTGCTTCCTTTATTACTTCTGGATTTGTCAGTACGGTAAATATTCCTTTAATTTTAGAACCAAATTTTTTTACTACATCTCCTTCATAGTATTTTTTAATTTTAGAATAAGGTTCAATTGATATGACATAAAATTTTGGAAATTTGTCTGGTGTAATTCCTGCATTTAATGCATCTATTAATTTTCCATCACAACAAATTATACTTCCTTCATAATTACTTTCTGCTAATAATTTCAAATGCTCATGTTTATTGATTGATGGCCCTCTTCCAATCACTATCGCTGAATTATTTTTCTCTACAGAATCATTATTAAATTTTGGATTTAATTTTTTTGCTGATTCATCATTCCATATACTTGATAAATTTAATGCAAAATTTGTTATCCATTCATTAAAATTTTCATATTGTTTTTTCTTCATCACTTGTTCAATACTGTTTTGAAGTTCTTTAGATGAATAATTTGTAGACATTTTATTAAACTATAAAATTATTTTTTTATAATTCATCCAAACCTAATTCTTCTTCTTTATTATCAGATCTATATATCATAAAAGATCCTTTAGCACCTGATTTAGCAATATATTCTTCAAATTCTTTTTGAGTTAATTCTTTATCTTTAAAATTACTTTCTTCATCAATTTTTAATTCTACATCTTCATTTTTTTTAAAATTACTTTTCATTTTGATTTCGGGATTTTTGTTTTTTAAACTACTACTTAAATTTTTATATCAATTCAACATATTGAATTTTTTAGAATTTTTTTAAATTAGTTATTAATTTATTTTATAAATTATATTATTTACTAAATTAATTATTTGTTAAACTTATGTTTAGAATATACATATTTTGAACGAATGTCCATTTTTATGTAATTTTTTTCATATTGTATATATTGTAGAATGATAAAAATCAATTATGTTGAAATATTGTAAGAAATGCCTTATGCCAAATACTAGACCTGGACTTGATTTTGATGAAAATGATGTTTGTGATGCATGCACAAATTATGAAAGACAAAAAACCACTGATTGGAAAATGAGATTTAAAGAATTTGAAATTTTATGTGACAAACACCGTAATTCTAATGGTACAAATTATGATTGTGCTATTGCAGTTTCTGGTGGAAAAGATTCTCATTTTCAAGTTTATTATTTGAAGGAAGTAATGAAGATGAACCCTCTTCTTTTGTCTGTAGCCAATGTTGATTGGACTGAAACTGGCAGAAAAAATTTGGATAATATTTCCGATACTTTTGGTTGTGATTTGTTACAATTTAATATAAATAAAAAAGCAGCTAGGATACTTACAAAAAAATCACTTGAAGAACTTGGTCAACCTACATGGTACTTTGATTCTTTATTGTATGCTTATCCATATCGAATGGCAATGAAATTAGGAATTAAATTATTAGTTTATGGTGAAAATATTACATATGCTTATGGTGGAAAATATAAAAGTGAAACACCTTCTGCAATGTTACAACCTTCTAATGGAGTTGTAAAACCCTTTTCTCAAAAATGGTTAGAAGATTCAGAACTTTCTGAAAATGATCTTCAATTAACATTGCCTCCATCTATTGAAGAATGTGAAAAATTTGGATTGGAACCAATATATCTTAGTTATTTTATCCCATGGGATTCTCATCATAATTACGAGGTTGCTAAAAGATGGGGATTTAAACATCTTGGTCATGAATACATTAGAGAAGGTTCTATAGAACAATACAATCAAATTGATTCTATTAGTTACCTTTTGAATTTATATTTGAAATATCTGAAATATGCACATTCAACATCTACTGAAATGGCTTGTAGATGGATTCGTGCTGGTCTAAAGACTAGAGATGAAATGATTCCGTTAGTTGAAGAACATGATAAAAAACTAGATCAGGGAACTATTGAAAAATTCTGTGAATTTACTAAGATGTCTGTACCTGAATTTTGGAATATTTTGGATAAATGGTATAATCCTGAATTTTTTGAACAAGATAGAGATGGTGTTTGGCATGAAAAATTTAAAGTTGGTACTGGTATTATTAAAAATTAATTTTAAAAATGAAAAATAAAAATGAAATTAAATTAGGTTCTAGATTAATAGGAATAAATCATCCTCCTTTGGTGATTCCTGAAATTGGTATCAATCATGAAGGTAATATTGTAAAAGCTAAACAAATGATTCTTGATGCTTACAAAGCTGGTGCAGAATGTGTAAAATTTCAATGTCATGTTATTGATGATGAGATGTTAGAAAATAATGTAATTCCTAAAAATGCTAATGAATCAATTTGGACAATTATGAAAAGATGTTCTTTTTCAGAAAAAGAAGAAATTGAGTTAAAAGATTTTACTGAAGAACTTGGATTAATTTATTTATCTACACCATTTTCTAGAGCTGCTGCTGATCGATTAAAAAAAATTGATATTCCTGCATTTAAAATTGGTTCGGGAGAATGTAATAATTATCCATTAATTAAACACATTGCATCTTTTGGAAAACCTGTAATTCTTAGTACTGGCATGAATGATATTCAAAGTATTTCAAAAAGTATCATGATTTTAGAAAATGCAAATTTAGAATATGCTATTTTACATACTACTTCAATGTATCCAACACCTTATTCAAAAGTACGATTGGGTGCATTAGATGATCTCAAAAATTCATTTCCTAATGTTGTAATTGGATTAAGTGATCATTCTATTGGAAATTATACTTGTTTTGCGGCAATACCTTCTGGTGCCTCTATTTTAGAAAAACATTTTACATCAGATAAAACATGGCCTGGCCCTGATATTTCTACTTCTATAGATCCTACCCAATTAGCAGATTTGATTATTGGTAGCAAGGCAATACATGATTCTTTAGGAGGAACCAAAACTATTTTGAAAGAGGAACAATCTACAATTGATTTTGCATATGCATGTGTAGTTAGTATTACTGATATCCATAAAGGTGATTTTTTATCCAAAGAAAATATTTGGGTAAAAAGACCTGGAAATGGTGAGATCAAAGCTGAAAATTTTGAATCACTCTTAAATAAAAAAATTAATGTTGATATTTCAAAAAATACTCAGATCACATGGAATATGATAAGTGATTAATTTTTATTTTATTGATTTATTAATTTATCAAAATTTATTTTAAAGATTTTTACACCTAATTTTCTGTTGTCATCTTTGGAATCATACACTTTTTCTAAAAATGAATATTTTTCAAAATTATAAAAAATTTCCATTAATTTCTTATTTTCACTTTCTTCATCAATTACTAAGTGTGTTAATCCTTTAGATTTTGAGTCCAAAATAAAACTTTTAATTGAAATTAGTGATTTATCTGAGATAATTTTTATTTCTAATGGAATACTGTTATCTGTATTAAGACTAGGTAATTTTGGCCAATTTTTATTAATTTCTGCAGTTTTCATGTATTTGCTTATCTCTGTTGATGAATTAATTCCACTTGCAATATTGGACACTATACCTGCAATTTCAAATGAATCTCTTTCTAATTCATAATCTATTTTTTTATATTCTAAAAATAATATTGAACTAATTAAAATTCCTAATATTAAAATTACAATAATAATATTATTTTTTTTAATTTTGTTAGCAAATTTTTCAATTGTAAATACTGATAATATACAAAATAAAGGATATAAAATAAACAAGAATCTAGTATCTGAATTATTTAGATATGCAAACCAAGCTGGACCTGACATCATAAAAAGAATTAAAATAATTGAAAATTCTTTAAAATTTCTTCTTTTAATTATTAATACAAATCCAATTGGTACAAAAATTATGAAGATGGGTATTAAATCCCAGCCTAAAAATTTTATTGTGTTAATGAGTCCATTTATTAAAAATGAAATCCAATCTGAAGACTCAATATTTGAAGACTCAATATTTGAAGAAATTTTAATTTCATCTGTAGATCGAATTATTCTATCTAAAATTCCATCATGACCATAATTATCTACTCTATATGAAACACTTGGTAATAAAACAAGAATGAAAATAAAAATTGCTAATGCATATTTTGCAATCATTTGTTTATTTGTTCTAAATTTTAAAACATACAAAATAGAAAATGCTATAAAAAGAAATAATCCTTCAGATCTAACAATTGTTGCAAGTGCTACTATTGCAAATGAAATAAAGATAAATTTTTTATTTTCACTAAAAAATAAAACTAGTGAAATTGAAATTAATAATAAATAAAGTGGTTCTGTAATTCCTAATAGTGAATTTTGTATTAATCTAGGTTCAAAAACAAAAATTGCAGCTCCAATTAATGCATATTTTTGATTGAAAAATTTTTTACAAAGTAAAAAAATTGGTATTATTGTAACTATTGATAGACTACTAGAGATAACTCGTTGAAATGTTACATATTCTAAAAAATTTTCAAAATGAAAAATTTGTAACCAAAATCCTAAGAATATTGGCCATCCATCATTTTCAATATAATACTCCATTGGTAAATTGCCTGTGATGCTTATGTCATATGCAAACCAAAAATAAAATAATCCATCTAATGTAATTGGTAAATTAAACGGAAAATAAAATATTCTAAGAATAATTCCACCAATACATAAAAAAATTAATGATATCCATACATGTTGAGTGAAGATTTGTAATTTATTCTCCATAGAATTTAATATTTGCAATTATTTCTCCTTATTTTTCATCAAGTTATTTGTTAAATATAAAATGGTATTAAACATATCAATTACTTTTATTTTTTAATTTATCTATAATTATAAAATAACCTGCTTCACTAGAAATTGCTAATACCATAGAAATGGCAACTCCATCAATTCCATATAATATCCCAAGAATAATAATTCCTGAAATTTGAATTATAAGATATATTGATGTGCCTATTAACATATTTTTATTATTTTCATTTCCTAAAAATTTTGATAAATACATTGTACTAATGGTACTTGGAACAACTGCTAAACTAATTATTTGAACTATTTGTACTGCATTTGTGAATTCAGGAAAAAGTGTTGGTAAAATATATGGTGCAAAAATAATTGAGATAGCTGTAAATAGAATTGAAATTAATATTGTTATTAATTTTAGTTTGGAATTTACATTTCCAGTTGCATCTTGTGGTATTGTATATTGAAATACAATAGATGGAAGAATAACTAACATTGTAAAAATTTGAATTCCTAATTGATAGTTTCCTAACAATGTAAATCCCAATAATGGAACTATGATTATTTTATCTACCGAACCTATGAAAACTCCTCTTAAATCTAATATGTAACTATTTATCATAAATTTTTTTTTAGAACGTAATAATTTAAAATCTATTTCTGATTTTTTAAAAATTTTAAATAATTTATATGAATAAGGTAGAAACGAAACTCCTATTCCTAATATTATTCCATCTATGCCTATAATATAATAAAATAATATTGCTAATCCTGCCATTGACAGTCTTTGGGTAATTAGATATACCGAATATTTTGTATAATATTTTCTTCCAAGTAATTCTGATGATACAAGACTAAAAATTACAATTCCAATTACGTATACACTTGCACCAAAATCATAGAATAAAATAAACAAAATAATAGAAGAAATTGAACTTAATACTAATGTAATTAGAATAATTGAAGATTGAATATTTTCTTTTTTTGCTGTAAAAACAATTAATGTATTTCCTGAACCAATACCTGAAACGGTACATGCAATTCCTGCTATTGCAATAATGTAACTAACTTGTCCATAATCTTCAGCACCTATTAATCCTGCTAAAAATAACCAAAATCCTCCTCCAATTATTGAAGAAACTACGTTACCTATCCCAACACTAGATAGACCTCTAAACTTGTCAAAAATATTTGCTATTTTTTTACTGTCTGTCATCTTCTATATTTCTAATAATTTATTTTTAAGTTGTATTTTTCTCTCTTACCACATTAACTAATGAATACAAAATTATTGATGTGATCAATAACATAGTCCCAACTATTGTTGTACTAGTTCCTATTAATGCAAGGTTTGTAATAATTTGTCTCGATAATGAAAATTCATGAATTGTCCATACAATAAAAAATAATCCAACTGTTAAAAGAATAATTCCTGGAATTCCATAAAATTTTAGTGGATGTTCAATTGCTGTAAATTTCATTGTACTGAAAATAACTGATGTACCATGAGATACTGGGTTATGTGTTGATGTATCTCCATCATATAGAACTTCTATTGGAACTTCAAAAATTTTAAATTCTTGTTTACTTGCTTTAATCAAAATTTCTGTTGAAACCCCCATTCCATGTTCAGATGGATTAATTGAATTTAAAACTTTCTTATTATATGCTCTAAACCCACTTTGTGAATCTGTAATTTTTTCATTAATTGACACATTTGTTAATTTTGTAATGGCTTTAATTCCAATTTCTCTATATTTTGGAACATTCTTGGAATTTGATTTTAGAAATCTAGAACCTAAAACAATATCTGCATCTTTTTCTATTATTGGATTTATTACATTTTCTAAATCTTCAATTCTATGTTGACCATCTGCATCAAATGTTACTAAAATATCAAAATTCATTTCTTTTGCTTTTTGAAATATACTTCTAATACCTGCACCATATCCCAAATTTTTTGAATGATTAATTACAATAGCACCCATTTTTTCTGAAATTAATTTTGTTGAATCTGTGGAACAATCATTACACACAATTACTGAATACCCTTTTTTTGATATTTCAGCAATAATTCTGGCAATATTCTTTTCTTCATTATATGCTGGAATTCCAATAACAATTTCCATATTTTTAATCATTTTATTTTAAATATATGACTATGTCTACTCTCAAATGTGAATAATTGCATGAATCAGTAAATTATTCTAAACCTAATATTTTCGTGCATAACTTATCCCTTTAACAAAACCAACATTATAGATAATATGCTCTAAAATTAATATGAAAAATGACAGTAGAAATATTGTTATCGATCTATTTTTAATACCTAAGAAAATTGAGTTAGCAACAATAATTGAGAAACAAATTAAAACCAATATTCCCAATGGTAGCAAACTTTCTTTGAAAAATATTGATAAAAAAGATAATGAAATAATTGAAAATATTGTAATTAATGAAATTAAATGTAAGTATGAAAATAATTTTTTATTTTTTAATACATTTTTCCCTCTACCTACTCCATAATTATAAACAAATTTTGAAAATTCTTTAAATGAATCTAATCCCATATAATGATCTACTGTGGCTTTTGGATTGTAAATTATTTTACATCCTTCTTCTGTTAATCTATAACACAAATCTGTATCTTCATTATATCTTAATTCCTCATTAAATCCATTCAGTTTATCAAAAGTTTTTCTTGCTAATGATAAATTACAAGCAGGAATTGCATAAACTTGAGTAATTTTTTCTATTTTTAGAAATTGTGGTGCACCAGAACTTCCTAGAAATGTTCCTAATACTTTATCAATTGTATTAACAACTTTTGAGGATTTAAAATGTTTGATAGTATTGGGTCCACCAACTACATTATTTCCTTTCTTTAAATGAATAATTAATTCTTCTAACCAATTTTTACTTACAATACAATCTGCATCTGTAAATGCAATAAATTCCCCTTTTGATAATTTAACGCCAATATTTCTTCCTTTTCCAGGTGAATCTGCACTTTTTTTGGTACAAACAAATCTTTTACATTTTGTAAATATCTCTTTTTTATTTTCTAAATCTGAGACTATTTCATAAGTTTGATCCGTTGATTCTGCATCAACATAAATGATTTCAAAATTTGGATAATTTTGCTCAAAAATTGAATTAATACAGGCTTTAATCCCTCTCTCTTCATTTTTACCGGTAATTATTACACTTATGAGGGGAATTTCATTCTCCAACGGTTCTACTTTTTTATTCAAAATTGTTCATCCCAATCAAAATATTTCTATGTATTAAATTTAATTTAATACTAAAAAACATCATAATCACCTAATGTAAAAAACCAATTTTTAAAATTTTTTATTTTTTTAAAATTTTCAGAATCTGTATTAATTGCTCCCGCAATAAAATATAGGGGCTCTGGTTTAAGAAATTGTGGACTAATTTTAAATCCAACCTCATGTAGAACCTTATTTTCTAGAGAATTACTTGCACATGTTGCAATTGACAATGATACATCTTCATCCCAAAATCTTTCAAGTACTTTTTTGACTAAATCTTTTGGTCCATTTTTATTTTTAATTTTTGAATCAAACACAAAATCTAATACAATTCCAATTTTTTTCCCATTTATTTTTCCAATTCTTGTAATGATATAGCCTCTTAATTCATTATTCTCTTTTAGAATATGTATATCATATTTTCTTGAAGGATGTTTGTTATATCTCCATTCTAAAAATTCTTTATCTCGTTGTTGTAAAATTGATACACGTTGAGATAAATCTTTAGATAATTTTTCAAATTCTGAATTAATCTTGCCATTAAATAATTCAATATTGGTTTCAACTTTTTTAATTTTCCAAAATACCTCTATGGGTTTTATTATTTCTTTAATTGGACTTGAAAAATAATTTGATAATTTTAATGGTCTTACAAGTAGTGGTAATTTACTAACATCATTAAAACCATTTTTGATAAATATGCTATGAGATTTTTTATTAGGAATAGAGTAAATTGATGAAATTTCATTTGTTTTAGTAAATTCTAAAATATTTGATACTAATTTAGAAAAAATTCCTTGATTTCTAAAATTAGGATCTATAATTGAATTACATGACAATGAAGACATTATTACATTATTATCAATTAATAATTTTATAGGTACTATTGGTTCAATCCCTATAATATCACCACTGCCATTTTTTGCTAGCAGGATTTTTGCTGGGCCATAAGGTCCATCCATATATTGCCAGTTAAAATATTCAGAAGTAGCAAATTCTGAGTTTGGATAAACTTTTTCTGTAATCTTCAAAATTTGATTTTTTTCTAATTCTGTATTGTGCCATTCCTCAATAATCATGTATTTCACTTCAAATTGTATCAGTTATCAATTTTTTCACTTTTTCAATAACGAAATATAATAATGATATATACTGAAGTTTATTAAATTGAATTTATTAGGAATTGATTTTGAAGATTGGTATCATATTGAGCTAGTTCAAAAATATTTTAATCCTAAAAACCCTGAATCAAAAATTGTTTTAGGCATCGATAAAATCCTTAATCTTTTAGAAAAAAATGACACATATGCCACATTCTTTATGGTTGGTGATCTTTTAATTAAAGAACCAAAATTATTAGATAAAATCATAGACGCTGGTCATGAAATTGCATTTCATACAATGCATCATTCAAGAATTGATACATCTATGAAAAAAGAAATGTTTGAGGATGAAATAAAACTTTTTTCAGAATTAACATCTGGCAAATCTAAGGGATTCAGGGCACCTTCATTCTCATTAAATAATTCCAGCTCTTGGATTTTTGATATATTAGAAAAATATGATTATCTTTATGATAGTAGTGTAATGCCAGCAAAAACAATGTTATATGGATTACCACATGCAGAAAAAAAACCATTTAAAATTAGCAGTAGATCTATTGAAAAAAATGATCCAAATGGAATTTTACATGAATTCCCATTACTGACTACTCAAATTTTAGGAAAAACTTTTCCTGCTTCAGGTGGATTTTACCTACGATTTTTCCCAAACAGAATAATTGAAAATGCTATTCTAAAGAATGAAAAAAATAAAATTCCTTCATCGTTTTATGTTCATTCATGGGAACTTACACCTGAATTTATGCCAAAATTAAACATGCCTTTAATTGATCATTTTATTACTTATCATAATTTGAGTAAAACGTTTGGTCGAATTGAAAATTTAATAAAAAAATTTGAATTTTCATCATTTGAAAGATTTATGAAATTTTAAAAATTTATTTTCTAATTTTTTTATTAATAAATTCTAGAATACTATCTGCAACATATTCTCTTTGTGGTTTTTTAATATCTTGATGATTTCCAACAAAAAAACCATTTTTCATAATCAGTTCTGAATTTTTAAGAGTTTTGTGTACTTTATACTGTAATGATTTTGTAACTGGTTGTTCAACCATGTTTCCTGCCATGATTGGTCTAGTTTCTATATTTCTTTTCTCTAAAAATTTTACTAATTCTGCTCTACTAAAAGATATGTTTTCTTTTATTGTTAATGGGTAACAAAAATATGAATGTTTTGTACCTATAGTTTCTTTTGGAATGAAAAATATGTCCTCAAGTCCACTTAATCTTTTATTCCAATACTTTGCATTATCTTTTCTGATTTTAATAAATTTTTCTAGTTTCTTTATCTGATGAATACCAAATGCACCTTGTAATTCAGTAGGCCTTAAATTAAATCCTAAATTAACAAAAAGAAAACGCTCATCTATTTGTTTATTCTCTTTAATGAATTTATTTTTATTTTTTAAATCCCTTGTCCATCCAAAAGCTCTCATTGATTTTGCTAATTCATAAAATTGTTCATTATTTGTAAGTAACATACCTCCTTCAATAGTTGTAATGTGATGTGACATAAAGAAACTAAAAGTAGACATGTCTCCAAAACTTCCAACTTTTTTTCCACCAAATTCTGCACCATGCGCTTCACATGTATCTTCAACCATGGCCAAATTATGGTTTTTACTTAATTTAGATAATCTGTTCATATCACATGGATTACCTAATAGATGAACGGGCATTATTGCAGAAGTTTTTTTGGAAATAGCTGATTCTGTTAATTTTGTATTCATTGTATATGTTTCAATATCTACATCAACAAAAACAGGTTTAGCTCCAATATTCACAATTGGATATACTGTTGTTGCCCAAGTAACTGCTGGAGTAATAATTTCATCTCCACGTTGTATTTTTTTTACTGTGGGATGAGATAACACTGAAAGTGCTAGTAAGTTTGCCGAGGAGCCAGAATTTACCATTACAGCATATTTAACTCCATTATATTTTGCAAAAGACTCTTCAAATAATTTGACTTTTTTACCCATTGTTACCCAAGTTGAAACCATTGAAGACAATGCTTCAACCACTTCATCTTTACCATATGATGGTGAAATTAATGGGATAGTCGTTTTTCCAGGCGTAAATTTAGTTTTTTTATTCTTATAATACTGATCTAATATTTTCTCAATTTTATGAAGTACTTCTTTTTCTTTTTTCATAGATAATTACTGATTATAAGAAAGCCTACAAATAACTTTTGATTAATGAATTTATTTAATTGCTGATTCAAATATTTCTCTCAAATTTGTGTTTCTTTTTTCGTAAGATAATTTCCCCTTTTCTATTGTTTTTCTTGCTTCTTTAGCAAGTTTTTCCCGTAAAGATGAATCTTCAATTAATTTTACAAAATAATCTTCTAATTGAATTATAATGTAATTAGAATATTTTTTCATATCTGAAACAAATTGAGATGAATAGTCATATGGCATATTTGTTTTATTATAATATTTCATATCTTTATGACCTTCAATTAAAATTCCATTTTTCATATGTGTAATTGCTTCTGGTATATCATAAACATTCATTGCAATAACTGGAAGTTCAAAACTCATTGCATCAAATAATGAGATCCCGCATGTTTCATGTGCAGGTAAGACAAAAATATCTGCATTAATGTATAATTCATAGAGTTGCTTTTGACTTAGAACTGTATCTATTACATTTATTTTTGGATTTTTATTTGTAATGTGTTTTAAATCTTGAGACAAATAACTGCGTATAGTTAAATTAACATTATCATATTTTTTACTTATGTTATCAAAAGCTATTATTGTTTCTCGTAAATTTTTAAATTGAATATTCTGTATATTCATTGGATTATTTGAACCTACAAAAAGAAAATTAATTTGTTCATGATTTTCTCTAATAAAATTTTTAGGCTTTACAGTATAAGGAATCACTTTAATTTTTTCTATTATTTTTTTACAGTCTATTGATTGAATTAATGTATTTTTTGACCATTCACTCCAAGGAATAATGAATTTACAATTATTTGTTTCAAATTGTTTTTTTATAATATTTTTTATTATTGATAAATTTCCAAAAGCTGCAAAAGCATTTGCAAATTCTAAATCCGTAATCCATGGTAATCCCTCATTAAATAGTACATGTTGAGAAGCATAAATTAAATCATAGTTGGAATGATCAAATTTTTGAAATCTCTGAGCAATTATGTATGGAATCGGTTTTAGATTATATACTAATTGTTTTATCCATGGATTTGCTGCTTTATTATCTATTGAATATAACTGAGATTTTTTATTAGGTTTTTGATAATACACTTTAAATCCATTTGGAGGGCTTTCAATGACATCTGAATATAATGAATGAACACTCCATCCATTGAATCTAGGTTTTAATAGAATTTTAATTGACATCTAAATCATTCTATTTTTTTGATACCATTCTATTGTTTTTTGTAATCCTTCATCCAGAGACGTAGATGGTGTAAATCCTAATTCTTTTTTAGCTTTTTTAGAATTTAATACACGTTTCATATGTCCGCTAGGTTTTGTTTCATCATACTTTATTTTAGGTTCATGTTTTGAGATTGAAATTATTTTTTTTGCTAAATCTTTAATTTTTATTGCTTCCCCTCCTCCTAAATTAATTGGTTCTGCATTACTTTGATTATCTATTGCTAAAATCATTCCTTTTGCAATATCTTCTGCATAAACAAATTCTCTAATCTGTTCACCTGATCCCCAAATAATGAATGGATTTGTTTTTAATAATACTTTTTTTATAAATGCTGAAATTACATGAGAATTTTCAATATCAAATACATCATATGGACCGTAAGTATTTGAAGGTCTAACTATTGATATGTTATCACCAAATTCCTTGTGAAAACTTTGACATTGTAGTTCTGCAATACGTTTTGACCATGAAATAGTTTTATGCATTTCTGGAGGTGGACCTATCCATGCATTTTCTTCACTCATATTATCTAATGCTGCTGGATATACACATGCACAGCTACAGTAGAGATAACCTTTAACATTTTCTTCATGGGCTGCTTTCAACATATTAAAATCCATCAATACAGTTGGTGTCATAATACTAGCTGGATATTTTGAATTTTTAGCAATACTGCCAGTTTCCACAGCTAGATGAAATACATAATCTACTCCTTTACATATAGATTCACAGAATTTACCATCAGTCAAATCACCTTTTATCAATTCTAGATTTTCATTTTTTTGAAAATAATGTTGACGATTGTGTATTACTCCTCTTACTTTAAATTTTAAATTTAATAAAGTTTTAACAAGATGTGTTCCAATTAGTCCTGAAGCACCTGTTACTAATATTTTTGAATCTGTTTCCATCATGTTTCTCGTATAGCTTCACTGACATAGTTTACTATGTCTTGTTGAATTTTTTCAGATAATCCTATTATCATTGGCATACACAGAGTTGTTCTAGCTGCTAATTCTGATATGGGTAATGTATTTGATTTAAAACCATATAGTTTTTGGTATACGGGTTGTAGATGTATTGGTGGAAAACAAATTCTTGTTTCTATTTTCTTCTTATCCAGATAATCTTTTACTAAATTACGTGTATTTTCATCTTTAAATCTAATACTGAATAAATTAAAAGTGTGATTTCTATTCTTTCGAATTTCTGGAATGATAGCTTTGTCTTGCAGTTTTTCTTGGAATAACTTTGTATAATTTAATGCCATTTTTTGTTTCTTTTCAATAATTCCTGGTAACTTCTTTAATTGAGATATTCCTAATGCTGCACTTGGATCAGGCATTTTAAAATTCCACCCAATTTCTGTATGAAAATAACGTGATTCAGCTCCGCCTCTCTTCATAATTTGAGCTTTTTTTGCAATTTCATCCGAATTTGTAGTTAACATTCCTCCTTCACCTGTTGTCATATTTTTATCTGGAAAAAAAGAAAACGCCCCTGCATCGCCAATACTTCCCACTTTTCTCTCATTGTATATTGCTCCTGCTGAAGGTGCAGCATCTTCAAACACTAACAAATCATTATCTTTTGCTATTTTCATTATATGTTCCATATCTGAAGATTGACCACCGTAGTGTATGGGCATAATTGCTTTGGTTTTTTCTGTAATCTTTTCTTTAATTTTTGATGAGTCAATATTGTATGTGTCTAATTCAATATCGACGAACACTGGTTTTGCACCTTGAAGTACAATTACATTTGCAGTAGCTGCATAGCTATATGGTGTAGTGATAACCTCGTCTCCTCTACCTATCCCTTTTACTGCTAACATTAATTGTAATGCCGATGTAGCAGAATTGACTGCAACTGCATGTTTTACATTAATAAATTTAGCAAATGCTTTTTCAAAATACTCTGAATAAATTCCACCACTTAATCGTCCTTCACGTAATACGTTTACAACACTTTCAATATCATCATTATCTAAAAATGGCCCTCCTACTCTTATATCATAATCCATACAGATCTTAGTTTCTTACTTGATTATAATAATTTAATTCAACATGTGTTTGAATTTAGTTCTAACTTTTCTTGTAATACCATCTTTTGAATGGAGCACTAAATGTCACTTTATTCTTCTTGGCCCAATCAAATGTAATGCTGAGTCCTTTATCCATAGATATTTTTGGTTTCCATTTCAAAAGTTTTTTTGCTTTTGTATTATCACAAATGAGTCTATTTACATCAAATGGTCTTTCTCTACTCTCATCATATTTTATTTTAATTTTATTTTTTGATATTTTAGCAATTTTTTTGGCAAGATCTAATATTGTTATTTCAGAACCTGAACCCACATTAATTATTTCGCCAATTGCTTTCTTTTTTAATCCTGCCTTTAGTATGGCATCAGCAGTATCTGATACAAAAGTAAAATCTCTTGAAGTACTTACATTTCCTAGAGAAATTTCTTTGGAGCCTGAAAGTATTTGATTCATTACCTCTGGAATAATATATGGTTCTGTGTATCTTGGTCCATACGAATTAAATGGTCTTATTACTACAGTTGAAAATCCATTTTCTTTATGTAATGTAAATGCTGCACGATCTGCAGCTAATTTACTAACTGCATAGGTAGAATGAGGTGCTGTTGGATGATTTTCATCCATAGGTGCATATTGGGTACTCCCATATACTTCACTTGTAGAAATTTGAACAAACACATCTACTGATTTTGATTTTACACTTTGTAAAATCATATTTACACTTCCAATTGTATTAACTTTAAAAAAATCTGTTGGGTAATAATATGAATCTGGAATAAATGGAAGTGCAGCTAAATTGATAACTATCTCTTGATCTTTAACTGCCTTTTTTGTAACTTCTTCATCTTGAATATCCCCTTTAATTATTTTTAAATTTTTATTTTTAGGAAGATATTTTTTTTTCCCAGATGAAAAATTATCTAAAACAGTTACTATTGCGTCATCATCAATCAATTGTTTAATTACTTGAGAACCAATGAATCCGGCTCCACCTGTGACTAAAACTCTTCTAGCCTTGTAATTCACGATGAGACTAAATATTTGGTATATAAAAAAATAGTGTATTCATATCATTGAAAAATATTCTTAGTTTTTATAATAAAATAATGCTATATCATCTATGAAATCAATTCGTATTTTAGTTCCATTACATGTGTTTCCAACGGAAAAACATCTTTCAACCATGTTGATAAATAATTTAACAAAATCTTTAGATGAAAAAATTAAAGTTTCTTTCATTTTTTTTCTATATGATCAAGATATAAAAATAAAATCATTGAATAATCATACTATAATTCATTTTGATCAATATTCTAATGCTGTTGATGTATTACAAAAAACTAGACCTGATATTGTTTTTCTTAATGAAGATAGAAGTACAATAGATTTATGTTTTCATATTGCATGTGATTTTTTAAAAATTCCAGTTATGTGTCCAATTAACCATATTTGGTTATCTGGTTATAAAATTTCAAAAAAAAATATGCTTTCAAAATTAAAATTTTTATTTTCTAATAGATCATCAACTTCAAAAAATTCTAATTCTTTTAAAACAAAAATTAATTTTTTTAACAATACAGTGAAAAAATCAAATCTTAATTTTTTTAAAATTTTAAATATTAAATTTAAATTATTTATATCACAATTAACTACTAAACCTGTAATTTATTCAAAATCTCTTAACACTCTATTTAGACTAGAAACTAATTCATCTATTCCTATTTTATTAAAAGATAATTTTCCAAAATCAAATTTATTTGTAACTGGAAATCCAATATATGATGAAGTCTTTAAAAGAATAATTAATTTTAAACACAATTTAAATCCTAAAAAAATAAATATTTTATTTGCACCTAGTCAAGTATTTGAAGATGGAATATGGAATAAGCATGATAGTGATCAATCATTTATTCAAATTTTAAAAATATTATCTGATAACAAAGACAAATTTTTTACAACTGTAAAAATTCACCCTGTTTCTGTAAATATTTTGGATTATTCACCATTAATCAAAAAAATAGATTCTAGTATTCCAATTTTACAAAAAGAAAATTTTCTTGATCTTTTACAAAATTCTGATGCTGTAATAGGTTATCCTGCAAATTCTACTATGTTGCGTTATTGTTTATTAGCAAAAAAACCGATAGTACTATGTAATTTTTTTAATAATAATTCATGTGAATTTTTAGAGAATAATTTATCTTTTGAATGCACATCTCCTAATAATTTGGTAGATTCAATTTTTAAAGTTATTGAAAATAATCCTAGTGACTCAGAAATGTCTAGAAAATTTTTGAAAGAAAATTATTTTAAATCTGATGGATTATCTACGGATCGGTTATTATCTGCTGTAATTAAATTTATTAAAAAAACTAATTCAATTTGAAAATTCTAAAGTAAGTAAATTCCTCTTTTGTAGATCTGAATTATCCACATGTCTTTTTTTTCTATTGCAATTTCTTTTTCTGCTTCTGTCATTAAGATTTCATTCAGTTTTTCACCTTGTCTTAATCCAATTATTTTATGTTTTTTAGAATATTTTGATGCTAAATCTATCATTTTATAAGATTTCATTTTAGGAATGAAAATTTCACCTTGTTTCATTTTCAATATACAATTTAGTATAAAATCTACTGCCTCATCAACATGAAAATAATATCTTTCCATTTTTGGGTCTGTAATTGAAAGAGGTTGATTGTTTTCAGATTCTTCTTTCCAAATCTCAAATACATTGCCTCTAGTTTCCATTACATTTCCTAATCTAACCGATGCAAATTTTGAAGATTGAATATGTGCTCCTGCCCAACTAGTCAACCTCTCTCCTAGTTGTTTTGTAGTTCCATACAATGTAGATGCATCTGCGACTTTATCTGTACTAATATTTAGAAACTTTTTTGGTTTAGTTCTTAGTGATGTTTCAATAAGATTTACAACTCCATTAATGTTAACATTAATTGTTTCAATTGGATTAAACTCTGAAATTTCAATATTTTTTATTGCAGCTGCATTTATGACGATATCTGCATAATTCATTGCCATTTCAATTCTATTTTTATCCAAAATATCTCCTAAGAGAAATTTTAATCTGTTATCATTGATTGATCTTTTTAATTTGAATAATGCATGTTCATTTATGTCTAAAATTCGAACTGATTTGACTGGATATTTTAGAATGGTTTTTGCTATCTCCGAACCGATACTTCCAGCACCACCTGTAATGAGTACTACTTTATTTCGTAATTCTTTTGTTATGATTGGATTTAGGTTTTTTTTCATGAGATCACTTAAAATTTTACTTTATTCTTGGTTATTTACATTTAATTTAACCTTTAAAGACCATTTGCTTATTTTTCCGATTCAATATTGTCCTATTTTTAATTAGATAAAAGTAAAATAACAATTTTTTTAATACAAACTATGACAAAGAATATTGTTTTAGTCGGTTGTGGAAATATTGGTAGTAGACATATTCAAGCTCTCACAAAATTACCCTTTAAAATCACTCTTCATCTTGTTGAACCTAGTTTAGAATCACAAAATTTAACAAAATCTAGACTTGACGAAATTAGCCTTGATAATATTGATGAACTTGTATGGCATAGTTCGGTTGAAGAACCAATTCCTAAATCTGATCTTACAATTATTGCTACTCAGTCAATTGGACGCGCTGATTTAATTAAAAATTTACTAGAAAATGGCCATTCAAGATTTTTAATTGAAAAAATAGTTTGTCAATCAACTGAAGAATACAACTCACTAAATTCTAAATTTCAAGAGTTTGACGCTAAAGGTTGGATTAATACAAACAGACGATATATGGAACCGTATCGTCAACTGAAAGATTCAATAAAAGATGAATCTTTTTACATGTATATTCTGGCTGGCGATGTAGGTTTAGGTAGTAATGCATATCATTTTGTAGATTTGTTTTCATGGTTTTCTAATGAAGAAAATATTTCTATAAATGGGGATCTACTAGACAAAAAAATTATATTTAGTAAAAGAGGAAACAATCTTTTAGAATTTTCAGGAACATTGACTTGTAAAAATAAAAAATCCTCATCAATGATTTCATTTCTATCTTCCGTAAACACACCTGTAATATTGGGATTTGTTACTAATGAAAATCATATAGTAATTAACGAGACTGAAAAAAAAATAATTTCAATTTATGGAAATTTATCTCTTTCAGATAACTTTGAAATGGCAAATGTTAGTAATTCTACTACACAAATTGTTAATTCCATTTTAATCAAAGATGAATGTGATCTACCCCAATTAAATTTTGGACTAAATGCCCATAAAGAATTATTTGATATTTTTAATAAACATATTTTATTGTGTAATGGAAATGAAAGTAAGCTTTGCCCAATATCATGATTAGTTCTTCTTTAATTTATGATTGGCTTTCTTCTGTAAATTTAGAGATTTTTAAAAAAAAATCTATTCTTATAATTGGAAGTGGATTTATTGCAAGGGAATATTGTAAAATTTTTCAATATCTTAAATGTCAAAACGTCATAATTTTGGGAAATTCAGAAAAATCCTCAAAAAAATTAGCTGATGAATATAAATTTAAATATATTTTTGGTGGATTTGAAAAAAAACTGAATCAAATTGAAAAAAAGGATCTTGTAATAATATGTACGCCAATTCATTTACTTTTAGAAGCGACAAAATTGTGCCTTTCATCCGGCCAAAAGAATATCTTAATTGAAAAACCTGGAACGCTTTATCCTGAAGAACTCTTAAAAATTAATAAACAAATAACTGATCAAACTGTAAAAATTGGATTTAACAGAATTCTCTATCCCAGTCAACTCTATTTGAAAAAATTAATTGAGAATGAAGAAATTACATCTTGTCATTTTCGATTTACTGAATGGATAGATACAATTAATTTTGAAAAATATCAAAAAGATGCTTACAATAGATGGGGAATAAGTAATTCCCTACATGTAATTGGTATGGCTTTTAATCTCATTGAAAATCCTAAAAAAATTTCTAGTTATCAACAAGGTGGATTTGATTGGCATCCTTCTGGTTCTATTTTTACTGGAAGTGGTTTGTCTAAAAAAAATATCCCTTTTTCTTATCATGCTGACTGGGAATCATTGGGTAGTTGGGACATTGAGATTTTTACTAAGGGAAATTCATATCGTTTAAAGCCCCTTGAAGAATTATATGTTTTTGATACTAGTTCTAAGAACTGGAAAAAAATGGAAACTAAAACAATTTTTCTAAATTTGAAACCTGGATTAGGTGAACAAGTAATAATGATGTTGAGTGATGAAGAATCAATCCAAGATTATCTGATATCACTATCTAATGCTTCTGAACTAATTAAGACTACTGAACAAATATTTGCATATGATTAATCCCAATTCACTCACATTAGGTTAATACTAATATTCTATATTATACTTTTTAAATTAATTGAAAGCTGCTATTGTTGGATATGGTTCTATTGGACAAAGATTTCTAAAAATATTGTCTAATATTCCAAATATTGAGATTATACTTTGTTCAAAGAAAAAAACAATAAAGAATTTAAGAAAAAATATTATTCTATGTCATTCCATAAAAGAATGTATTTTGTTACAACCTGATGTTGTATTTATTACAAATATTACCAGCGCTCATATTCCAACTGCAAAAATTTTTGCTAAAAATGGAATTCCTTTATTTATTGAAAAACCTCTTTCTCATTCTCTTCAAGGGATTGATGACTTGAGTTCAACCATAAAATCAAAAAAATTAATAACCATGATTGGATGTAATTTACGATTTCATAAAGCGATTATTACAATTAATGAAATCATAAAAAAAGGAAAAATAGGTAAAATCCTTTCTGTAAAAGTTGAAAATGGTTCTTTTCTTCCAGAATGGCATCCTAAAGAAAATTATAGTAATTCTTATGCAGCACAAAAAAAATTGGGTGGTGGAGTAGTACTTACAAATATTCATGAAATAGACTATCTTTACTGGTTTTTTGGAATACCTAAAGAAGTTTTTTCTATAACAGGAAAATTGAGTGATCTTAAAGTTTTTGAAGATTTTTCATCAATTCTGTTAAACTATGGAGATAAAGTCTGTGAAATCCATTTGGATTTCTTTCAAAGACCTTCTGATAGAAATTGTAAAATTATAGGAACTGAAGGAACAATTTATTGGGATTCAAACATCAAATCTGTAAAACTATTTGAAAATAATAAAAAAACTTGGAAAATTATTTCATCATTAAAAAACTATGATTTGAATTTAATGTATATCGATGAAATAAAATATTTTATAAATTCAGTTCAAAAAAATAAAAAAACAATTAACGATTTCAATGATGCAACTAAAACCCTTAAAATTAGCCTTGCAGCATTAAAATCATCAAAACAAAAACGAGTTGTATCCCTATGAAGAAAAAAATATTAATTGTAACTGAAAGACGTGCTGATTACTCAAAATTCAAACCCATTCTAGATGAAATAAAAAAATCTAAATCTCTTTCTTATGTTTTAATAGTTACAGGGAGCCATTTATTAAAAAAACATGGTTATACAATTAACGAAATTAAAAAAGATGGCTTTAAAATTTCTGATCAATTTTCAATGTATGGTAGTAATTCTTTAAACAATGGGGCAGAAATGGTTAAGTCCTTTGGTAAGTCTGTAATTAAAATTACTTCTCTAGTGGAAAAATATAATCCTGACATTATCTTGTCTGGGTTTGATATTGGAGCTAATCTTGCTGCAGCAATTGTAGGTGCTCATATGAACAAAGTTGTTGCACACATTGAAGGCGGGGAAGTTTCGGGTACGATTGATGAATCTATAAGACATGCAATTACAAAATTTGCCCATTTACATTTTACCACAAATTTAATCGCCTCAAAAAGACTAGTCAAAATGGGAGAAAACAAAAAATTTATTTTCACTGTGGGAAATTCATCATTGGACAGTATATTAAAAATTCCTAAAGTTTCAAAAAAACAAATATCTGCTGATTATGATTTAAAATCAGAACAACCCTATATTGTAGTAACAATGCATACAGTAACATCTGAAATTAAAAAAATACAAAGTTACATGAAAAATGTTCTTGATGCAATTACAGAATTGAATCTACAGGCAATTTTAATACGAGGTAACGCTGATGCTGGTTCAAACAAAATGTTACACATAATAAAAAATTCAAAAATTAATGAATACCTTTCAATTCCATTTCCTGATTACATTAATTTATTACGAAATTCATCTGCATTAGTTGGAAATTCTAGTAGCGGTATTATGGAAGCACCATTTTTAAGAATCCCATCTGTAAACATTGGAACTAGACAATCAGGAAGATTGCGCTCAAAAAGTGTAATTGATACAAATTATGAAAAATTAAATATTAAAAATGCAATTATTAAAGCTCTTTCTGACGAAAGATTTTTAAAAAATATTCAAAGACAACCAAATTCTTATGGTAATGGAAATGCTTCAAAACAAATTGTTAAAATCATGGAAAAACTTGATTTAAATAAAATACCAATTCAAAAAAAAATGATGTATTAAGATGACACGAATTGTTTTACTTGGTTCTGGTGGTTTTATTGGAAAATCACTGCTTCCAAAACTAACTTTGGAAGGTTTTTCTGTAAAACCTATGATTCATTACAATTCTATTAATCATGTTGATGAAATTCACGGAGATATCCTTGATCCAACTGTTTTAGATTCAATTCTTAATGAAAATGATGTAGTGGTAAATTTGATTGGTCAATACATAGACAATGATTCTGAATTTATTGATATTAACATCCAAGGAGGTCTTAATTTACTTAATTCATGTGTAAAAAATAATGTCAAAAAAGTAATTTTGATATCCACCATAAACGTATATGGAAATTCATTAAATGATCCATCAAATGAAGAATCTGAATTAATGCCTCAAACAAATTATGGTTTAATTAAATTATTGACAGAAAAATTATACCAACATTTTTCTAAAATCTATAACTTAGATATTACAATTTTAAGAATGTCAAATCTATATGGACCAAATAAAAAAGCAGGATATGTCTCACATTTAATTAATTCTGCAGTTCATCCAATACAAAATATTGTTGCATATAATAATGGAAATCAATTCCGTGATATTTTATTTATTGATGATGCAATTGATGGAATAATTAAAAGTATTAAAAAATCAATTACTGGATTTAACATTTTTAATATTTCCTCTGGTTCTAAATATGCAATTAATGAAATTATCAAAGAGATTGAAAATGTCTCAAATCAAAAATTGAATATAGGCTATAGTGAAGAAATTCCTGACGAAATTTGTATTTGGGCTAATAATTCTAAAGCAAAATCTGTTTTAGGTTTTAATCCAGTTGTTTCATTACAAGAAGGTCTTAAAATTACCATAAATCATTTGAAAAAGACCTAATTCTTTTTACCCCTATCTAAAATTATTATTTATCTTCTATTTTCATTAAATATTCATATATCCTTTAACTTTTCCTCACCTATTTTTTTGATATTAACCAAGCTTTATTTTTTAGCATATAATACATATTATTATATGAATAGTGAAAAATTTTCTGAAAATTGGAAAATTCCCTTGTATAAAATTTACACTGATGATGAAGATGTTAATATTATTACAAAAATCATTAAAAGAGGTAATAATTGGGCAGTTGGTCCTGAAATAGAACAATTTGAGCATGCTCTTTCAAATTATGTTGGAACTGATTATTGTGTTACGTTAAATTCTGGTACCTCTGCTTTACATGCTGCATATTTGGCTTATGGTATTGGTTCCAATGATGAAGTTATAGTTCCTTCATTTTCTTTTATTTCTACAGCAAATTCTGTCCTTTTTGTAAATGCAAAGCCCGTTTTTGCAGATATTGAGGATGTTACTTTTGGATTAGACTCAAATTCAATTTTAGAAAAAATATCTTCTAACACAAAAGCGATAGTTCCAATGGATTATGGGGGATCTTCTTGTAACATTAATGAGATTAAAAAAATTTCAGATGAAAAAAAATTATTTTTAATTGAAGATGCGGCTGAATCCTTGGGTGCTAGTATATCCGGCAAAAAAGTAGGATCAATTTCTGATTCTTCCATTTTTAGTTTTTGTGGAAACAAAGTTTTGACTACTGGAGAAGGCGGAGCTTTGGTTACTAATTCAAAACAAATCTATGAAAAAATTAAATTGATAAGATCACATGGACGACAAAATAATGCTGATTATTTTAATAATCCTTCGGATTCAAATTATATTGAATTGGGATATAATTGGAGAATGTCTTCAATGACAGCTGCACTTGGAATTTCTCAACTATCAAAATTAGACAAAATTATTACAAAACGTCAAGAAAATGCAAAATATATTACCTCTAAATTATCAAAAATTCCTCAAATTCAAACCCCTATTATTTCAAATGAACAAAATCATATTTTTCAAATGTATGTTATTAGACTTCAAAATCAAGAAATTCGAGACAAACTTCATAATTTTCTAACTAAAAAAAGAATTTTTTCAAAAGTTTATTTTAATCCAATACATTTAACAGATTTCTATAAAATGAAATTTGGGTATAAAGCCAATTCATTACCTGTTACGGAACAAATTTCTCAACAGGTTTTGACATTACCCTTATATCCAAACATGGAAAATGAAGAAAAAGACTATTTAGTCAACTCAATTGAAGAATTTTTTGAAAATTAAATTATTCTGAATTATTTAAAAAGATGAATCCTGATTTAAGAATACTAAAAGAAGAAAAAATTCGATATAATGAAAAAAAAATTTACGATAAAGTATATTTATTTGAAATATAAATAAAATTATTTTAATTATTATATGTTTTAAAAATCATCTCAGCAACTTTAAATTCAAATTCTGTATCGATCATCCAGCCTGTTTCAGGTTGTATTTCATAAGGTAAAATTTTTGGCATTATCAATGTTTGATACTTTAAAAATCTCTTAACATCTATGGTAAATAACCCATTTAATTGATAAACAATAGGTGCAGATTGTCTTGTTAAAATTCTAGTTTTTAGTTTTTTACTAAATTCCAAAAATCCTTTCTTGTTTGGTTCCATCATATTGAAATATGGATTATGATGTTGCTTGTATGCTCCAAATACTGTATCACATTTTTTATGTTTAAGTAATTTTATGCTACCTTTGATATCTTTATTTTGAATAAAAGGAACTGTACAATCTCTATTTACTATTATATCAAATTTATAATTTAATGAATATAATTTTTTAATTGCATGAATTAAAACATCATTCATGTTTGCTGAATCTGTGGCTAATTTTTTAGGGCGAATAAATGGTACTTCGGCACCAAATTTTTTAGCAATGGAAATTATTTTTGAATCTTCACTTGAAACAATTACATGTTGAAAGATTTTTGAATTAATTGCTTTTTCAATTGTATGTGCAATTAATGGTTTTCCTGCAATCATACGTGTATTTTTATTTTTTACTCCTTTTGATCCTCCTCTAGCTGCAATTAAACAAATTGGTTTCAAATTAACTTCTTCCCATTATTATTTGATTTAAAGTTCACTGTGTCAAATTATTTTTCTAGTGTACGTGTTATTCCTAACTCATTACTTTTTTCTATAGCATCTAAAATTTTTAAAATTTTATGATCATTTTCAAATGTATTTTTAGGATTGTTTCTCTCTTTAATCGTTTTAATGAAACTTTTTATTTCTTCTACATAAGGTCCATCCCCATGAATATAGTTTTTTTCAATATTTCCATCACTAATTTCTTCTTTTACCCATCCATCATCTTTTGTAAAGTAACTAACAGTTCTTTCTGACCAATCCGCTGTGATTACTCCGTCTTCTCCTAAAATTTTTAATTGACGATATGGAAATCGTGAAATTACGTCTACTGTTAGATTTCCCTGAATACCATTTTCAAATTCAAGCAAAACATTGTAAATATCATCAATATCTGCATCCAAATTTGATATTTTTGCTATTTTTGAAGTTACGCTTGATATTTCACCAAAACTCTTGATTATCCATAATAATTCAAATGGAACAATTTCTCTACATGCCCCAGTTATTCGTTTAGACACATAAAATTCCCTGTAATCTTCCCATGGATGCCAATCAGGAAGATACATTCCAGAATGGTAAAGAAATGATAATGTTTTACCTATTTTACCGCTTTCTAAATATTCGTTAATTTTTTTAATTATTGGATGAAAAATCATTGTACATGATGGAAATCCAACTAAGTCTGTTTTTTTTAACTGATTGATAATCTCATCCATCTCTTCTTGTAGAATATTTACTTCTGTAAAAAAATGTAAATTATTTTCAAGGGCAATTTTTGCATATTTCATATGCAGATCTGGCGGGGTTGAAATAATCATCACATCGGGTTTTTCATTTAATGCAATTTTTATCTCTGTAAAAGTTTTAATGCCAAATTTTTCATTTACTTCAGCACACCTATCATCCCTTATGTCAAAACCAATTATCTCTTCTTGGTTGAGTTGTTTTAGATTTCTAATCCTTCTTTTCCCCATAGAACCTAATCCACAAATTAAAAATTTCATTTCATCATCATTTCCTATTTTTAATAATTTTTTCACTTGAATTTATTAAAGAAACTAAATTTATAGCCTCATTATAATCAAAACTAACATTATTGTCAATGAAATCCTTATTTTTATCTGATGTAATATGAATTTCTATAATTCCTGCACCTAAAATATTGGCCATCAGAGGTGCAAGAAAATGTGGGGTGTGATTTGAAAAACCATCAAAATCATCTAATTCTTTAAAATTGATTCCTTCAAATGTGCAAGGATATTTTGGTTCACAATATAGCCATTTAATTTTTGGATCTTTATAAAATTTAGAATTTTTTGGAGATTTCTGTGAACTTACGATGATCTCTTTTCCTGTATTTTTTATTTCTTCAAAAATTTCTGTGGTAACACCTTCAACAATTTCTCTCCCGTCAAATTCTCTTATTTTAAATTTATTTACAAATGGATTTAGTAAATTAACTGCCCCCTTATACATGGGAGTTGCAAACCATTCAATTCCAACCTCTTTAGATAATCTATCAATTTCATCAATATTGTCACTTGATACTGATGATTTAACTAGTCTAGAAAACTCTGGATGTTCTTTAACCATTGCTGGTAGAAATGCCTGAAATTTAACTACATCAAACCCAATTTCCTTTGATTTTTTCATCATTTCTTCAAGTAAACTAAAATCCCCATCCCAATTTACACCAATTTCAGATATGAGAAAAACCATGTTTTTGTTAAATTGATTTTATATAAAAAACATGATACACTGCTTAATTAACCATAATAATGGATAAAATAAATGATTTATGTTGATCAGAAAAATTTTAGTAACTACCGGAACTAGATCAGAATATGGCATTTTAAGACCTATTTTAAAAAAAATTACTGCAAGTAGAAAATTAGATCTTTATCTGATTGTTACCGGGATGCATAATTCAAGAAAGTTTGGTTTGACAATAAATGAAATTAAAAATGATGGATTTAAAATTTATAGAAAAATTGACATGTTGCCAAAAACTGATTCAAATTATTCTATGGCCATTGCATTAAGTAAAGGAATAAAATCTTTTGCAGGAATTTTTAAGAATTTAAATCCAGATATTAATTTAATTTTAGGTGATCGTGATGAAATGTTAGCATCTGCATTAGCTGCATATCATATGAATATACCAAATGCTCATATTCATGGTGGTGATAGAACACAAGGAGGTATTGATGAATATACACGTCATGCAATTACAAAAATATCTAATATCCATTTTGCTGCCACTAAAAAAAGTTACTCTAGAATAATTAAAATGGGTGAAAACAGAAAAAATACTTTTTTTGTTGGTTCTCCAAGTTTAGATGAGATTAAAGAAAACAAAATTTCCAGTCTTAAGACTTTGAAAGCAAAATATAAACTTCGTTTTATGGAAAATGAAATTTTATTATTACAACATCCAGTTACTACTGAAATTGAAAATACACAACAACAAATTACAGATTTACTTAATGCCATTAAAAAATTAAAAATTAAAACGTTAGCTATTGCACCTAATTCTGATGCAGGTAATGATGTGATTTTTTCAAAATATAAAAAATTTTCAAAAGAACATGATTTTTTTAATTTTTTCAAATCTGTTCCTAGAAATGATTTTCTTGGTTTTTTAAAATACTGTGGCGTATTAGTTGGAAATTCTAGTAGTGGCATTATTGAAGCAAGCTATTTTAAAATTCCAGTTGTAAATATTGGCATCAGACAAAAAGGTAGAGATCGGGGCAAAAACATTATTGATGTCCTATGTCCTAACTCTGAATTAATTCAAAAATCTATTATTAGAGCCTTAAATATGAAAAAAATTGCTAAAAATCATAAAAACATCTATGGGGATGGAAATGCGTCAAAAAAAATTGTAGAAATACTTGAAAAAATAAATCTAGATAAAAAATTAATCCAGAAACAATTGAGTTACTAAGTTGGCTGTAAAAAACTGGAAAAAACCTTTGATTGAGAATGGTAAATTAACTAAATACAATTATGTTGTTCAATATCCTGAAAATTTGAAATTAGGCAAATTTTTTGATATTGGAACTTTTACTTATATCAATGCCCATTATACAGTTGAAATTTCTGATGATGTTCAAATAGGTTCTCATTGTTCAATTTATTCTCATTCTACTATAGATTCAAAAAAAGGAAAAATAATTCTTAAAAAGAATTGTAAAATTGGAACGCATAGCACTATCATGCCTAATGTAACTATAGGTGAAAACTCTACTGTTGCAGCGTATTCCTTTGTCACTAAAAATATTCCTGATAATGAAATGTGGGGAGGTGTTCCTGCAAAATTAATGAAAAAATTATGAATTGTTAATTAATTTTGTTTTTCGTTAACTAACTCCAAAATTTTAAATCTTAATTTAATAAGGTATCTTTAAAAATATTATTATGGCCTCTGATAGTTTATCTAATGAGCATAGATTAAGCATAGGTCTTCCTGTGTATAATGGAGAAAAATTTTTACAAAATAGATTGGATGGTATTCTCTCACAAACATTCTCAGATTTTGAATTAATAATTTCAGATAACGCCTCTACAGATTCAACTGCAGATATTTGTAAGGAATACGCATTAAAAGATAACAGAATTTTGTATATTCGTCAGGAGAATAATATTGGACCCTTTAATAATGGTAAATTTGTTTTAGATAAAGCACAGAACGAATATTTTGTATTTGCAATGGTAGATGATCTGTGGAAACCCACATTTCTAGAAAAAAATATAAAAGTTTTAGATTCTGATGATAATGTTGTTGGAAGTGTAAGTAAATCTATCAGTTATGGTTCAAACATAAAAAAACCTCAAATTGATTTAGAAAACAATTTTTTTAAGAAACAATATTTTAGAATTTTAAATCATTTTAGAACATCTGGTTCTTACGATGCATATGGTTCATATGAAAAACGAATTCGAATCTATCTAAAAAAATTCTCATCTAGAAGTTTTTTTGCTGTTTTTAGAACTGATAGAATCAAAAAAAGTATGATATTTCCACCCATACCTTTGGTTGATTTTGCAATATTCCTAAATATTCTAAAAGAAGGTAATTTTCATGTTGTTGATGAAGAATTACTATCTATTTACACTGGAGGATTATCGTCAAAGGGAGTTATTCATACCTGGAGAAGTCATAATATCTCGTTGTTAAGAAGTACGTTACCTTATTTCTTTTTTACAATTTGGTGCCTAAAAAATTTAGGTCTTAAAATCTTTTTAAAAAATATAGATGTTTATTTAGAAATTAACCTTATTGTAGGACCTTATGCTTTATTGAATGAAATGCTCATGTTTTTTAAAATAAAACATAACACATTAAACATAATACATTAAACAATGGCCTCTGATAGTTTATCTAATGAGCATAGATTAAGCATAGGTCTTCCTGTGTATAATGGAGAAAAATTTTTACAAAATAGATTGGATGGTATTCTCTCACAAACATTCTCAGATTTTGAATTAATAATTTCAGATAACGCCTCTACAGATTCAACTGCAGATATTTGTAAGGAATACGCATTAAAAGATAACAGAATTTTGTATATTCGTCAGGAGAATAATATTGGACCCTTTAATAATTTTAAATTTGTTTTAGATAAAGCACAGAACGAATATTTTGTATTTGCCGCTGTAGATGATCTGTGGAAACCCACATTTCTAGAAAAAAATATAAAAGTTTTAGATTCTGATGATAATGTTGTTGGAAGCATAAGTAGATGTTCGAGATATGGACCTTATATTGAAGATTTTTCAATTTTTCCTGAGGATTCATTTAATATACGATTCTATAAAAAGATAAGACGTTATTTTAGGAAATACGGTTCTGTATCTGCAACTGGATCATATGATAAACGAATAAGATCATTTTTGAAGAGTCTTAGTGGACAGAACATCTATTCTGTTTTTAGGACTAATCATTTTAAGAATGTTTTTCCTATTGAACATATTATTGCAATTGATGCAATAATAATTTTGAAGATACTAAAATTTGGTGAAATTCATTTAGTTGATGAAGACTTACTTTGTTTTTACTCTGGTGGATTTTCTTCAGAAGGAATGAAAAATTTACTCAGTGATATAAAAATTGGAAGACTTGGCATATTTTTCCCGGCGACTCATTTTACAATCTGGTGCATAAAAAATTTAGGTTATAAAATTTTTCTAAAAAATATTGAACTTTTTCTAATTGGTATGACTATTGTAAATTTACATATGACTTTATCCGAGTTGTATAAATTAATTAAAAATATAACTCTGAAGTCATAATATCTCGTTGATAAGTATACTGCCTTATTTTTCCTTCATAATCCATTTCATCATCAAGTAGATTAATTTACTTTTATCTAATTTTCCTTTAATTACATTTTTTTTGAATTTTTTTAATAAAATCATAAATTTGCTCAGGAGTTAATCCATATTTATTATCAAGATATGTTGTATCTCCTACACTGTCTCCATAACTCTCTTCAGGACTAATTGAATAAATATCTACATCGTGTATATGCAATTCCACTATAACCTGTGCGATCGAATTAAATAAACCTGAATTAAAATTATCTTCTATTACAATAATATTTTTGAATTTATCGGTTAATATTTTTATAGTTTTTTTATCTAATGGCTTAATCTTATCCATTGCAAACACTGAAATTTTATTAGATAATTTTGATACATCAAAAGCATTCCCTACCATTCTACCATGTGCAATAATTAAAATATCTGCATCTTCATTTTCTACTACAAAATGATTGATATGCTGAATTTCTCTGTTTAGTTTAAAACTTTTTTTTGTGATTCTAACATATGATGGATGTGGTAATTTAATCACCTCGTCAAATACCTCATTAATTGATTCAACACTACTTGGAGAGTATATGTGCATATTTGGAAATGGTTTAACACATCCAATATCATCTACAACATAATGTGTTGCCCATAGAGCCCCATTATCTAGACCCGTAGAAGTCCCAACTAATGTAACTGGATAATCATGCATACAAAGATCATTTCTAATTTGTTCTAAACATCTATGAATCAAAAAATTACTAATTCCATAACAAATTGGTTCATAACCTAAATTGCATAATCCTGCAGCAATTCCTATTAGGTTTTGTTCTGCCACACCTACGTTTAAAGTTCTATCAGGAAATTCTTCAAAAAGTGGCTCTACTAAATTATAACCTGTATCGCCCATTAGGAAAAATATTTTTTCATTTATTTTCATTTCTTTATGTAATTTATCAAAAAAATCCCCTCTCATCTTAATTCAATTCCAACAATGCTTTTTCATAATCTTCACCTTGGGGCGATTTATAATGCCATAAATTATTACATTCCATAAATGAAATCCCTTTTCCTTTTGTAGTGCGACATAAAATTGCTCTAGGCAATCCTGTTCCTGTTGATTTTTTAATTGCCTGATCAATTTTAGATTCATCATGTCCATCCACATCAAAAACTTCAAAATTAAAACTTCTAATCTTTGCAGCTAATGGTTCAATTGTACAACATTCATCTAGTTCTCCTACTTGACTTAACTTATTACAATCTACTAATATGATGAGATTTTTTAATTTTTCATGTCCTGCAAACATCATTGCCTCCCAATTTGATCCTTCATGTAATTCACCATCTCCAACAATTACAAATACTTTAGAATCAAATTTTTTTGTACGTAAACCAATTGCCATTCCAACTCCTACTGGTAAACCATGTCCAAGTGCACCTGTTGAATGTTCAACAAATGGAACATGATGACTAGCATGTCCTCCTAAAACTGAACCATTTTTGAAATATGTTTTTATTTCTTCATTAGAAATTAATCCGTGGTGAAACATTGTTGAATATAATGCCGATGTCCCGTGACCTTTACTTAGAATAACTCTATCTCTGTCAATATCTGAATTTTTAATTTTTTGGATGTCACAATTCTTAAAAACAGTATCTAATATTTCCACTAATGATAATGCTGAACCAATGTGGGATGCTCTACCCCTATGAACTATCTCTAAAATTGTGTTCCTGATCTCAGTATTCATGAATTTATCCTCATTAAATTATCATTTAATCCATTACAAAAACCTGTCAATTGTCTTCAGACCCTCTTCAAGAGATATTTGTGGTGACCAATTAAGGATTTCTTTTGCCTTTTGATTTGATGGATTTCTAATATTTTGCTCATTTCCATCATTTTCAACCACTTTAATATTTTTATGATAGAATTTCTCACTTGTTTTAATTAAATCACCAATTGTAATTATTGTATCTCCACTAAGATTTATGGTATGAAATCCTTTTAAATTGAGAGATTTTAAAATCCCTCTTACAATATCAGAAATATGAATAAATCGTCTTCCATTTTTTAAAGAACCTACTTTAATTTCCTCTTTATTCTTTATTTGACTAGCAATCGCTTCCACTGCAGACCAGTTATTTTTTCTTGGGCCATAAATTATCCCAAATCTCAAAATTGTAGTATTGCAAAAACCATTTTGATATTGTTGTTTCAAATTAATTTCACTTGTAAGTTTAGATAATGCGTATTCCGATGTTAACATAAGTGAATTAATTGGATATTCCTCGTCTTTAGATTGATTTTCTTTAAACTCATCATATACCCATTCACTTGATGCAAAGATGAATTGTTTTACATTTTTTTCTTTTGCACATCTTATCAAATTCAATGTCCCCATTACATTATTTTCAAAACATTCGTAAGCTTTTCCTTTACAATCCGGATCTCTTGAAAGTGCAGCTAAGTGAATAATCGCATCTACATTATTGGGAATAATATTTACAATTTCATGTGCAGTAATATTGATTTTATGATATTCAAACTCTGAATTTTCTTTATCAATAATATCTATGCCAATAATTTCAATACCTTTATCTTTACATTGACGAATTATTTCTTTTCCTACAAAGCTTTCTGAACCTGTAATAACGAGTTTCATCTTTTTTTCCTATCAAAAAATCCTTATTTCAATCCTTGTTTAACATTTTCTAAATTTATTTATCCTACTACTTCTCTTTGTTTTTCCAAATGATGACCTAATTTGACAATTCCAGTTCTTGCTCTTAATCCTGATTTTCCATTATCAGTAATTATTAAAGGATAAATTTTTTTTTCAACACAAAAACTAAAAAATCCGTTTGACCAATCAAGATCATCTGCAACTATAATTGCGTTATCTGATAATTTATTCCAAATTAAAGACATTTCTTTTTTAATGAACTGAAATGAATGTTCACTATCATGAATATACAAATCAACTTTTTTCTCAATTTTTGGAATTTCTTGAAGACTATCACCACGAATAAAATTCCATTTGTTTTTAAGCGATTTATGAATCAAAAATCCAGAATCTAATTCCTGTGGGATATTTTCACCATCTCCTACTAAAAAATGCCGTTCACTTGATTCAATTTTATTTGCTGGTAGATCTATTGAAATTAATTCTCCAAAATTATTTCTTCTAAGTGCATTTAGAATAAAACATGTATTACCTCCATAAAATACACCTGTCTCAAGACATACTGCAGGTTTGTACAGTCTTACTAGAATGTAAAGTATAATTCTTTGAATTGCCATCCAGTCTATTGAATCTAATTCTTCATGTTTGAATATTGCCTTTTGATAAAATTTTCTAGATAATTGAATTTGTTCATTTATTTCTCCAAGAAATTGACTGTCTTCCAAAAGTTCAGAATATAATTCTTCAATTTTTTTTAAATCTATATTTAAATATTTTGATAATTGTTCTAAACTCAAATGATTGAGCGTTTTGCATAAATTTGGATCCATACCTATCTCTATATTTAATTAATATTAAATATAATTCAATAATTATTTTTAACTAAATTTAGTGTGATTGAATAACTATTTGAGACAAATTTTTCAAATTAATGCGATAGATATGTTAACTAAAGTAAAAAATTCACTTATAAAATCTTATTAACCTGCATCTTTATTTTTTACTTATTTTAGAAACTTATAATATACTGAATTATATCAAACCTGATAATTGGCATTAATTTCAAGTTTATCAAAAGAAACTATTGAAAAATATAACAAAGATGGTATAATCAAAATTTCTCTCCCTTCTGAAATTGTTGAATTACAGAATGAATTTCTTCTTGATTGTTGTAAATTTTTAAAAAAATGGGCAAATTTTGAAACTACTCCTGAAAAATTAACTTTTGATCTTGTAGAATTATCTAAAATAAATCGAAATATCGTTGGAAAATTGTATAAAGTTTCAAAACGATTCAGATCCTCACGTGCTCTATCATGTCATCCTTACTTTACAGAAATTGCAAAAGCCTTAATGAATACTGAAATAATTTCATGCTATCATTTATCAATTGTTAGAATTGATCTTCCAAATGAAGAAAAATTTCTGATGCCCCCTCATCAAGATTTTCCTTATATTCAAGGTTCTGTAAACGGACTTACACTTTATCTTACATTTGATGATATTACTCCTAAGCACGGTGTAGTTTCTATTAAACGAGGAACTCATCATAATGGTATCATGAAAGTTACAGAATCTGATTCAAGATTGTCTTCTGCTCAAACTGAATATGTGTCTACAGGGAATTCATCTAAAAAAATTCAAAGTACTGATAAAGTATGTGAAATTTCTGATATGTCCCAAATAAATAATCTTCACTTTGAACAAGAACCCTTATCTAAAAATGAATCTTATTTTTTTCATACCTTGCTTTTACATAGTAGTGAAAAAAATACCAGTGATTCAGCAAGGATTACTATGCAGATAAGGTTTGATGATTTGTTATGTGAAGATAGCTTTAATCGTAATTTTCCAGAAGGACGAAATAGAGATGATCTTTTTTCTAATAATTTTTCTGAATATGTGGTTGAGAATTGAGTGAAAATGACTTCTGATACTCCCACTCCTACTAGTGTTGGTACTGGAACAAATTTTGATAAAAAAATTTGGGAAGATACTATTGATTTAATAAAAAATGAAAATTTAGAAACACATGAGATCATTGAAAATTTTATTCTCTTTCTAAGGCGAGTAAACCTATCAAAATTTATTGCACAATTTGAAGTTTTCAAAAATTGCATTAATGTCCCTGGTGCCATTGTAGAATGTGGAGTTTTTAAGGGTCAATCGTTGTTAACTTGGGCTAAATTAGTTGAGATTTACTGTGCAGGTGATACTTTTAAAAAGATTATTGGTTTTGATACTTTCTCTGGTTTTCCTGGCCTAAATGAAAAAGATGGAAAAATAAATCCAGGCAGAGATAAAATTGTAGGCGGATTTAATGCAGAATCATTTTTACCTGTATTGGAAAAAATTATAGATATCAATCAACGTGATTCTATGATCCCTAGATTTAACCGAGTTGAACTTGTTAAGGGCGATGTCAATAAGACAATTCCTGAATTTGTTAAAGAACATCCTGGAATGCGCATCTCATTATTGCATATTGATCTTGATATTTATGAACCAACAAAAACTGCACTAGATTATCTGTATCCTTTGGTTTCACCTGGTGGTGTTGTATTGCTTGATGAATATGGTATGGCAGATTTTCAAGGTGAAAGTTTAGCATTTGATGAGTATTTTGGAGAAAATAAACCTAAAATTATTAAATTTCCTTTTACCCCTACTCCTGGAGGTTATTTCATTAAACCATAAATTTTGCTTCTAGTTATGATATTGTGGTGGAAATAAAATTTTGATGTTACTTGGATCTAGTCCTGTAAGAATAAGTTTTGCAGGTGGTGGTACAGATATGCCCGAATACTATGAAAAATATGGAGGCAATGTTGTTAGTACAGGAATTAACCAATTCACATATGTCTTATTTAAACCTCGAGATGATAATCTATTTCAAGCATTTTCTACAAATTTTGAAATTCATCAGAAAAAAACAACTTTTAAAAAATTAAAATCTAAAGCTGGAACCGAAATTGCTGTTTCAGTTATTAAATATCTAAATTTTAAAAAAGGTGCTGATTTCATTATTGGAAGTGATGTTAATCCTGGATCTGGTCTTGGAGCTTCTAGTAGTTTAACCGTAAATTTAATAAATATTATTAGTAAATTACAAAAAAAGAATTTTTCAAATAAACAAATTGCTGAAAAATCATTTTTTGTAGAACGAAATTTATTATTACATCCAATTGGAAAACAAGATGATTATGTTGCAGCTTATGGAGGATTAAATTATATTAAATTTTCTAAGAATAACACTACTGTAATTCCTATTCATCTAAAAAAATCAACTTCTGAAGAACTACAAAATAATTTATTATTATTTTTTATTGGCACCACACGAAAAAGTTCTACAGTTCTTTCAAAACAATTAAAGAAAACAAAAAATTTGGATCCATCAACATTGAACTCACTTCATAAAGTCAATTCACTAGCTAAAGATCTTTTTAAATCTCTTAAAAAATCAGATTTGACCCAAGTTGGGTTAATTTTAGATCAAGGATGGATGGAAAAGAAAAATTTTACCCAAGAAGTATCAAATCATAAAATTGATAAAATTTATTCAAATGCAATCCAAAAAGGTGCAATTGGTGGGAAATTAACTGGTGCGGGTGCAGGCGGTCATATGTTGTTTTATTGTGAACCAAAAAAACAAAAAGATGTTAAAACTGAAATGAAGCGATTGGGACTGAAGCATGTTGATTTTAAATTTTATCAAAATGGACCAAAAGTTCTAGATTTATCCGATTTAATCTAATATTATAATTTCTTATCTATAAAGAAATATTGTTGTGGTTCCATCTACACAAAATTTAATCATACATGATAAATTAAGGTTTCAAACATATTGATTCTAAAATTGTTCAAAATAGTCCCAAAATTCTAAATTTATATGAGTTTATAAAATAATTAAAGCATGGAAATTGAAAATTCTATCAAAGAAAACCTCAAACAAAATTATTCCTGTTTAGAAAATTTAGATAAAAAATCTATTCAAATCAAAGAAATTGTTGAACACCTAATTACTGCACGAAATAATGGGAAAACTATTTTTACTATGGGTAATGGTGGTTCTGGTTCCACTTCTTCCCATTTTGTTTCTGATTTACTAAAGACTGCGATAACTGTTGATTCGAATCGGTTCAAAGCCATTTCATTAGTCGATAACGTTCCTGTGAATTTAGCGTGGGCTAATGATGTTTCATATGATAGTATTTTTTCAGAGCAATTACAAAATTTCCTAAATCCTGATGATGTTGTAATTGTATTTAGTGGAAGTGGAAATTCTAGTAATGTTGTTAATGCATTACAATATGCAAAAACAAAAGGAGCTGTAACTATTGCAATTTCTGGAATGACCGGAGGACAGATTTCAAAAATATCTGGTATTTCTCTAATTGTACCTAGTAATGATATGTTGATAATTGAATCGATGCATGTTTTAATTTGTCATTGTATGATTAATGCAATCAGAGAACAAGGTACTCCAAAATTTAGTTATGATTCCTAAACATCAGGCAATTTTTTTAGATCGTGATGGTGTTTTAAACAAAGATCGAAGTGATTATGTTAAAAATATTGACGAATTACAAATTTTCCCAAATATTGGTGAATGTATTAAGCGAATTAACGACAGAGGATTTTTAGCAATTGTAGTTACAAATCAATCTGCAATAGGACGTAAATTAATAACAAATAATGATGTTGAAAATATTCATAATTACATTCAAAAATTTTTAAAAAAATACAACGCAAAAATCGATGCATTCTATTATTGCCCACATCATCCAATCGATAATTGTGATTGTAGAAAACCAAAACCTGGACTTTTAGTTAAAGCAGCTCATGATTTTTCTGTTGATCTCAAAAATAGTTGGATGATTGGAGATCATGATAGAGATATAGAATCTGGGATAAATGCTGGTTGTAAATCCATCAAAATTACTCCTGAAAACACTTTAAATGACATCGTTAATGATATATTGAAAACTTGATATTTTTTATTCTTACATAACATTCATTACAAATAATTTTAAAAATTAATCGTGAAAAAAATCTTAATTCTTGGAGGAAGTGGTTTTGTTAGTACAAATTTAATTAAATATTTGCCTGAAAATTGGGAAATTTTTGCTACGTATAATTCCAATATTATAAAAAGTGAAAAAATACAATCTTTTAAAATTAATTTTTTAGAAACTCCTGAGAAAATTATTCCTATTATTCAAAATATTAAACCTGATTATATCATAGATACTGTAGCTTTTCCTAGTGTGGATTTCTGTGAAGAAAATCATTCCATTGCTGATAAATTACATATTGATGCTACAAAAATTATTTCAAAAATTTCTAATAAAATAAATTCAAAATTACTTTTTTTATCAACTGATGCCGTATTTGAAGGTGAATTAAATAAAAAATATTTTGAAACTAATATTCCAAAACCCATAAATTATTATGGATTTACAAAATTAAAAGCTGAAGAAATTATTTTATCCACATCCAAAAATAATGTTGTTCTTAGAACATCTGTAATCTATGGTACCGGTACTCAATCAAGATTTACTAATTGGATATTATCTTACTTGAGAGAGAAAAGACCTGTTGACCCATTTGTTGATCAATTTAACTCTCCAACATTAGTTGATGATTTATCTCAAGCAATAGTAAAAATTCTTAAAAATGATATTTCTGGGCTTTTTCATGCTACAGGACCTACATGTATAAACAGATATGAATTTGCTTTAATGCTTGCAAAAGAATTTAATTTAGATTTAAATTTAATCCGACCAGTAACTTCATCTCAAAAAAAGCAAAATGCTCCTAGACCCATCTCTACCTGTCTAGATTCCTCTAAATTAGAAGAAAAAATCAATTTTAGTTTTAAAGATCTAAAAACTGGAATATCCTTCATTGCATCTTAAATACAGTTATTTTTAATAGAAGATATATTTGATATTTGATGGTAGATAAATAATGAGTGAAAAAACTATTCTAGTTACTGGTGGTGCAGGATATGTTGGTTCAGTATTAATTCCTGCTTTACTGGAAAATAATTACCGAGTTAAATGTCTTGATCGATTCTTTTTTGGAGATGAACATCTGTTGTCTCTTAAAAATAAAAATCTAGAATTAATTTATGATGATATTAGGTGGTTTGATGGAAACTTACTTGATGATGTAGATGTTGTTTTAGATTTGGCTGCTCTTTCAAATGATCCTGTTGGTGAATTAAACCCTGAAAAAACTTTTGAAATTAATCATCAAGGAAGATCTAGAGTTGCAAAATTATCTAAAGAACATAATGTTCCTCAATACATCCTCGCTTCAAGTGCTAGTGTATATGGGCAACAAACTTCAGTAGCTGATGAAACTGTGGATGTAAATCCATTAACTGCATACTCAAAAGCAAATAGAAAAGCCGAAATTGATGCGTTAAAACTTAATGATGAAAATTTTTCTACAACTGTTTTACGTTTTTCAAGTATTTATGGTATTTCTCCAAGAATGAGATTTGATCTTGCTGTAAATAGCATAGTACTTGATTTGTTCAATTCTGGAAAAATAATTATTTATGGAAAAGAAAACCGTCGACCATTTTTACATATTAAAGATGCAATTCGTGCGTATCTTTCAATTATTGAAAGTCCAATATCAAAAACTTCTGGACAAATATTCAATGTGGGTTCAAACGAACAAAACTTTAGAATTTATGATCTTGCAAAGTTAGTTGGGGATTCTATTTCTGAAAATTATGATTTTGAGGCAAAAGATACTCCTGATAATAGATCTTATTTTGCTTCATTTAAAAAAATCTCTGAAACTATAGGATTTGAAGCTAAACATACAGTTGAGGAAGCATCAAATGAAATCTATGATGCATTAAAAACCCAAAAAATGATCTTTACTGAAAAAATGATTACTGTAAAATGGTATAATCATATTCTTAATGATCCAGAATTGTTACAAAAACTAAGCATAAATAATAAATTTTTATAATTATTTAATACATTTTAAAAAACCATCAGGTGCAACCGTAATTAATAATTTATTTTCAATATCATAATCAATTTTAAATCTTTTATTTTCCTTAATGAATTGATGCACTGCCGTTTTTGGATTATTTTTTTTATCCCAATTACCATTCATTAATTTTTTAGAATATTTATCCGGAATATCTGCAATTCTTGTATCAAAAACGATAACATAACTTCCTTTTTTTACTAATTTTGAATATGCATTTAATTCTGCTAGCACATGTTCATGAGTATGATTAGAATCTAAAATAACCAAAATATTTTTTTTATTCTTAGCAATTTTATTTACTTTGCTTATTACAGTTTTATCAATTGAAGACCCTTCTATCATTTTGATTCTTTTGTATAGTGGATGTTTCAAAATTATTGCCTTGTTTTCTTTTCTTATGTCAATATCAACTCCTACAACACTTCCTTTTCCAATTAGTTGTAACATTGAAGCCGAAAAAATTAATGAACCCCCTCTTGCGATTCCTGTTTCAATAATTAGTTCAGGTTTTATTTTCCAAATAATTTCTTGGAGTCCTACAATATCCTGTGGGAATTGTATAATTGGCACTCCTAACCATCTAAAATGATATGAATATTCATGTAAAGAGCTCTCCATTATCCATTTATTTGATAACTTTTTTAATGATTCGTTTTCACCCATTTTTTTAATAGATTTTATATTTCTTTTCTCAAACTCTTTTTCAATCATTCATCTCAACTCTAATTTTCAAATTCCTTTAATGTTTGATCTAAATTTGGTAATGATAAATCTTTGTCTGAAATTATAGACATTGTAATTGGCCATTTTATTCCTAATACTTTATCGTCCCAAACTATTCCTTCTGAAAATTCTGGTTTATACCATTCAGACATCTGGTATGATAATTCTGTATCATCTTCCAAAGTTTGAAATCCTAGGGCAAATCCTTCAGGGACATAAAGACAGGTTAATCCTTTTGAGTCTAATTCGATTCCACCCCATTTAAGAAATGTTTTAGAGTTTTTTCTAAGATCCACAAATACTTCATATACTTTTCCTTTCACACATCTAACCAATTTTGCTTCTTCATGAGGTTTTTTTTGAAAATGTAATCCTCGTACTGTACCTTTAATTTTATTAAAAGAAATATTACACTGAACAAGTTGTGAATTTAATCCATGCATTTCAAATTCTTTCTTATCCCATGATCTTGAAAAAAATCCACGATTATCCTCAATTTTCTCTAAATCTATTTTAAAAACACCCTCAAACTCTAATTCTTCAAAAATCATTCTAAAATTTTCACCTCAGGTATCAGTACAACAAATTTCCCTCCCCATTCTTTAACAAAATTCATCTGTTCAATAATTTCATCTTTTAAATTCCAAGCAAGAATTACAATATAATCTGGTCTTGTATCTTTAATTTTTTCTGGAGCATAAATTGGAATATGAGTCCCAGGTAAAAATTTTCCTTGTTTATGAGGACTAATATCTACAACATAATCGATGCTATTTTTTGCAATTCCACAGAAATTTAACACTGTGTTTCCTTTTGCAGCAGCAGCATAACAAACTATCTTTTTCTTTTCCTTTTCAGCATTTATAAAAAATTCCTGGATTTTATTTTTCACTTTATCTATTTTATCTTGAAATTTTAGATACGTGTCAATTTTTGTAATTCCGAATTCCTCTTCTTTCATCAATAATTCTTTTACACTATTTTCAATTTTGATTTTTTTATTTTCAGTTGATTTTAAAAATAATCTTAATGATCCTCCATGAACTGATATTTCTTCAACATCAAAAATTTCTAAATTATTAGATTCGAAAATCTGTTTCAAAGTAAATAATGAAAAATATGAGTAATGCTCATGATATACCATGTCAAATTCACATTTTCCAATTACATCTAACAAATAGGCTGAAAATTGAATAATTACTATTCCATTATCATTAATAATTTTACTCATTCCTAAAACAAAATCATTTAGATCTGGTACATGTGGTAAGACATTAAATGCAATGAGTAAATCTGCTTTAATTCCTGACTCTATGACTTTATCTGCAGTATTAGAACCAAAAAATTCGTTTACAGTTGGTATTCCTTCTTTCTCAGCAATTTTTGCAACATTACTGGCTGGCTCTATGCCTAAAACAGGGATTTGGTTATTTGTAAAATTTTTTAAAAGGTAGCCATCATTACTAGCAATTTCAACTATTTGATTATTTTTAGATAGATTGAATCTTTTGATCATATTTTCAGAAAATATTTTTACATGTTCTAACCATGAAGTTGAATAAGATGAAAAATATGCATAATCATTAAATATGTTTTCAGGTTTTTCAAATTCATCTATTTGAACTAAAAAACATTTTTCACATACAAATGTCTTCAAAGGAAATTTCTTTTCTGGCTCATTCATCATATCTTTTGTCAGGTATGAATTAGCCAATGGTGTTTCACCTAGATCTGTAAATACATGTTTCAAGAAATTCTTACAATATCTACAATTCATTCCCAATTTTTCCATTTAGCATTATTCTCACACCATAATTTTTCTAGATACTTTTTATCACTAATTGTATCCATAGACTTGTAAAACCCTTCATATTTAAATGCAGCAAGTTGATCTTGATCTACAATTTTTTTCATGGGTTCTTTTTCCCAGATTGTAGAATCATCTTTAATGAAATTAAAAATTTGTGGCTCTAAAACAAAATATCCTGCATTTACCCACTCATTATTCCTTGCTGGCTTTTCTTCAAATCTTTTAACCATATCATTTTCTAATTTTAAAACCCCATATTTTTCTGGAGGATGACAAGCAGTAACTGTTGCAATTTTTCCACTTTTTTTATGAAATTTTATAAGTTCTGAAATATTTTCACTGTTTAAACTATCACCATAAGTAAAACAAAAAGTTTCATTTTCAATATATTTTTCAATTCTTTTTAATCTACCACCTGTCATCGTATTTTTTCCTGTGTTTATCACTTTAACTTCCCAATCTTCAATTTTTTCTTTAAAATAATTTTCAATTATATGACTCATATATCCTGAACAAATCACAAATTCTCTAATTCCATACATTGAATATCTTTTCATGATATGCCAAATAATCGGCTTTCCGCCTATCTCAATCATTGGCTTTGGTTTAAGATGAGTTTCTTCACTAATTCTACTGCCTAATCCACCTGCTAAAATCACTGATTTCATGTTTATTAAAAAATTCTAATCTCACATTAATCTTTTCTACACTACCTTTATCAGAATCTAATAAAATATTATAGTTTACTCTTCAAATAATCAATTGATCTAACCGGGGCAGGATCTACTTCCTCTAAAACTGCTTTGTAAATTGTAGAATAATCTAAAAGATAAATTAAATTCATTATTTTTGATATTATGCTACCTTCAACTGATATTATTTCTTTGTATTCTATTTTATTTTCTTCTAAAAATTTTTTGAAAATTTGCCATCTTTCTTTGGTTTTAATATGATCATCTTGACCCTCAATTAAAATGGGTTGAACATTTGATTTTTTTTCCCAAGCGACAATTCCATTATGACATGCTTCCATTACATCTTCTGAAAATGCATGCATTTTACAGTTTTCTTGTAACGAATTCTTGAATCTTATACTTGCTGATTGTAATCCAAAAGGATAGTAAATCATAGGAGTTCCTGTTATCCATTTAGCCAAATTTAATGATGGATTACTATCTGTAAGATTCACTGAACAAATTTGTTTTTTGATCTTTTCTAATTCTAAAATTGATTCTAAAACATCTTCTTCTTTAATTTCAAGAGTTGTATGTAACACTTTCAATATGGAATATAAAAAACTAGTAAATGATGCACGAGGTGAATGATATTTAGTAATAAGTCTATGTTGAATTTTATTTTTTATACAATAATCTAATATTTGACCACCAGAAGAAAAAGCAATAATTTTACAATTTAATTTTTGAGCAGACTGTAAAATTGATAATGTCTCAATAGTATTTCCTGATACGCTTATTATTACAACTAAACTATTCATGTTAACTGTTTTGGGCAAAAGATATCCTTTTACAATATTTACATGAATGCCTGATTTTGATAAAATTGAAGCAAAAATATCCCCAATTGCACCTGAACCTCCCATACCTGCAAATATTATATCATTAATATTTTTAAAATCAACTGATTCTAGGTTGGATTCAAATGACTCTCGTGCAATTTCTGGCCATTTATCATATATTTTATACATTTTTTGCGAATCGTATTTTTTTATAGTGGATAGATTCAACATTATGAATTTAATATCTACAATAAAATATCTATCTAAATCATAATGAGTAAAAATATGCCTAATTGTCTTGTAAATTTTATTTACAATTGATTTTTAAAAAGCCTAATTTTCTGATTATTTATGGATAAAGTTGTAATTGATTCATCATTGAGAACTGTAGAATGGAAAAATAATAAAGTTGTAATGATTGAACAAACTAAATTACCTAATGAACTTATTTTTGTAGAATATGATGATTTTAATCAAGTAGCAAATGCTATCAAAACCTTAATTGTGAGAGGTGCACCTGCAATTGGTGTATCTGGTGCATTTGGATTAGGATTAGCTGCATTACAAAGCAAAGCAACAAAAAAAGAAGAATTACTTTTAGATTTGGAGGATGCAAGAAAAATTCTTTTTGCAACAAGACCTACTGCTGTAAATTTAGGTTGGGGATTAGAAAAAATCATGAATGTTGCAAAGACTGGAGAATCTGTAGAACAAATTAAAGAATTAGTTGTTTTTACTGCAAAACAAATGGCAGATGAGGATATTGAAATTAATAAATCCATGGGGAAGAATGGTTCGGTTCTTTTTGACGATAACGATACTATTATGACTCATTGTAATGCAGGTGCATTAGCTACTGTTGCATATGGAACTGCATTAGGTGTTATTAGAGCAACTAGAGAGAGTGGAAAAAATGTTAAAGTAATTGCTACTGAAACTAGACCGATTCAGCAAGGTTCAAGATTAACTGCATTTGAGTTAAAACATGATGGGTTTGATGTTAGTTTAGTTCCTGATACTGCAGTTGGATATTCTATGGCAAATGGATTGGTAAACAAAGTTGTAGTTGGTGCTGATAGAATTGTAAAAACTGGCCATGTTTTTAATAAAATTGGAACATATCAAGTAGCAACAATGGCCAAACAACATGGAATCCCATTTTATGTTGCAGCTCCATTATCTACAATTGATCTAAAAACAAAAGCTGATGATGTCATTATTGAGATGCGAAAAGGAAGTGAAGTAACAGGAATTGGTGAAAAAAAGACTGCTCCTGATGATATTGATGTCATTAATCCTGCATTTGATATGACTCCACCTGAACTAATTGCAGGAATTATTACTGAAAAAGGCGTGGCTACAGCACCTTATAATGAATCTATTCCAAAATTATTCCAAGCTAATTAATACAAAGTTTTTATTGTTTTTCAAACTGCTGTATACAATATGAGTACTGTTTCTTCCCAAGCAATTGAGGAATCTTTGAAACAATGTATGGATCCAGAAGTTCCATTAAACATTGTGGAAATGGGACTAATTTATGGGATTAATGTTAAAGAAAATAATGATGTTGATATTAAAATGACCATGACTACACAAGGTTGTCCTCTTCATGAAACTTTGGTTGCAGATGCAACAAGATTTGCCAAGAAAGTTCCTGGAGTAAATAATGTCAATATTGAAATCGTATGGGAGCCTGCATGGACTATGGATAAAATGACTGAAGAAGGTAAACTCAAAATAAAAGAAATGGGTGCTAATGGTTTGAATACTCCGGCACCAATTAATTATGAAACTGCATTACCTCAAGGAGTTGGAAAATTAGTACAACAAGAAGATGGCTCTATGGTATTAGCTAATGAACATGAACAAGGATTTATGGTAAATCAGGCTATTGTTGATTTTTGGAAATCCTGTAATGGTCAACGTAAAGTCACAGATTTAGTAGAAGTTTTTGCACAACAAACTGGATTACAACGTAATCAAGTTGAAAAAGAAGTGATGCAATTACTTCAACAACTACGTGATGGTGGATTAATTGCAATTGCTGGTCAACCTGATGCACCAAATGTTGAATTTAAAAAATAATAATTAAGACGTCAATTGACTTTCCCTACTAATACTCCAAACGGATATTTGAGTTTATGTTATCATTATATTCGAGATAATTCTAGTGAACAATCATTTCCTAGAATTTTAGGAACATCTGTTAATGAATTTGAGAAACATATTGAAATGTTTTCAAATTTTTTTAAATTAATTACTCCATCTGATGCATTATCTTTTTCATATGATGATTATAATTTTAATAACAATGAAATTGGCTTGCTTTTAACATTTGATGATGGCCTTTCTGATCATTATAATGCTGCTAAAATTTTAGCTAAACATGGAATAAAAGCTATTTTCTTTATTCCTACATGCATACTTAAAGACGAATTACCTGCAAATCCTATAATCATTCATTATTGTATTGCAAAATTTGGATTATCTAATTTTCTAAATTTTTTCAAATCATCCCTAGAAACAAATTCAATTGATCTTAGTAATCATTTTAAAAAATTTTCTTATATTGATGGTAATTATAATGAAGTAATACAGAAAATTAAATATTTTTTTAAATATGAAATAAATGAAAAATTATCTCGACTCATTTTACTTGAAATTTATGAAAATATGTTTCATAATGAATTTCCTAATGCAATGGAAATTATGCATTTAACAAAAAATCAGATATCTGAAATGATTGAAATGGGTCATTCTATTGGCACTCATACCCATTCCCATATTTCTATTGGAAGTTCATATTTAGAAGAAAATGAATTAAATTTTGAAATTATTCAACCTAAAACTTATCTAGAAACTATTTTTAAAATTAAAAGTGAGTTTATGAGTTACCCATTTGGTCAAACTGTTGATTGTTTATCTTCAAAAGAATTGATAATTAAAACAGATTCTTATAAGTTAGCATTTACTGTTGAAGAAATTTTAAATAAAAAATCTACATCACCTTATGAATTAGGACGATACATGCCTACTAGTCTTGATACTTCAGAATTACTTTATAAAAAAATGGTAAGTATGATTAATGGAAAATAAAATGAAAATAGTAATTTTAACTAGCAATTCTCTACGTCATAAATTTTTAGCAAATACTTTATCATCTCACTGTGAAGATACTTTAATAATTTCTGAATGTAAATCTCAAAATAATTATTCTGATAATTCAAAAATTGTTTCTGAAATTGAAAATCATTTTTTATTGAGAGATGAATCTGAAAAGATATTTTTCCCAAACAATAATTATTTTATTCCTAAAACCTTGCCTATATTATACAAGGAAGCAAATTCTAGATATGTTTATGAATCAATTAAAAACTTTAAACCTGATGTAATGATTGTCTTTGGTTCATCAATTATTAAAGAACCTTTGATATCTCTTCTACCTGCTGGTCATATCATTAATCTCCATTTGGGAATATCTCCTTATTATCGTGGTAGCGGAACAAATTTTTGGCCATTTGTAAATAATGAATTAGAATATCTTGGTTCCACAATTTTGCATTTGGATTCTGGAATTGACACTGGTGATATTATTTGTCATGTTAGACCTAAAATTGAATTAAATGACACTGTTCATAGTGTAGGTTGTAAAATTATTAAATCTAGCGTTGAATCCTTAATTAAAATTATTAAATTAATTAATGAAGGAAAAAAATTAAATCGTGTAAAACAATGGGATGTTAAAGATCGTTATTACCAAACAAAGGATTTTGACGAAATTGTTTTATCTAAATATAAAGAAAATTTGAAAAATAATATGATAAAAAACTATCTAGAAAGTGATGATAAAAAAATTAAACTTGTTGATTTATAATTCTAAAAAATATAGTTTGAATTTGCACCATCAAAGTTTATTGTAGTGCCTGTTAGGTATTTTACATTATTTTCAATTATCCCCTTTACAAAACTTCCAATTTCTTGAGGTTCTCCTAATCTTTTCATAGGTAATGTTTTTTCAAATTCTTTAACATTTTCAATTAATTCTTGAGTTCTGTCTGTATTGATAGGACCTGGTGCAATGTTAATACAAGTAATATTGTTTTGAGCATACTCCTTACTTAGTACTTTAAAAACTTCTGAAAATGCTGCTCTATAAGCTGATGAAATAATTAATTTTGGGTTTGGTTCTTTTATTACATTTGAACTAATCAAAAAAATATAACCATTATAATTTACTTTGATATTTTGTAGTATAGTACAAAATCCTACAAATAATTGATTATGATATTTGTTCCAATCTTTTTCAGTAATTGTTGAGAATGGTTTTGGTTCAGGACCACCTGTATTTAGAATTAAAATATCTGTTTCATTATGTATTTCTAAAAATTTGTTCACAGATTCTAAATTTGATGTGTCTATGTCTTTTTTGGATGCAGAAAAAACATCAATTTCTATTGATCTTAATGAATTTGAAATTGCTTTACCAATTCCACGTGAACCTCCTAAAACAATTGCTTTTGTCATAATATTATTGAAAATTAGTTCTAATTAAATTTCATCATAAAATAAAATTATTTTTTTTCTATTGTAAAAATTAAAAAATAATGTAATTTGTTTAAATTACATTTTTCCTTGTTGCCATGCCTGATTGAATTTTTTAATGGCTTCTTGATATGCAGTTATTGATTCATCACTTGATGCTGTAAGAAATTTTTCCCATTGAACATTGAATTTTTTTATTGATTCAATATTAGTTTCTTTGAAAATATTTTCAATCATTTTTGTTTGTTGTTTGACATATTCTGGACCAATTTCTTCCCAAGTATTTTCCCAACTTAAACTGACTTTTTTCAATAATTCTGCATCTGTTCCTATTGCTTTTTGACATGCATCATGATACGTCATTAGTGTTTCATTTGTAGCCTTTTGCCATTGTGCTAATGATTCTTTCCAACCACTTAATGCAGAATTATATTCTTTCCAAGCTTTCTCAAATTCAGGTTTTTTTGAGGATGCTTTAGGTTGTTTTTTTGGTTTGGGCGTTGCCTTTTTGACTATTTTCTTTTTACTATTGGATTTTTTTTTGACAGCCATATCTTGACTTGTCTTAATAGAAGTTAAATCTTTAAAGTATTTTGAGGTTAATTTCTCTTAAAATTTTGATGCTTTAGAAAAAGTTGCAGCATGTTTTTCATCCTTATTTTTAAATAATCTGTAATGATTTTTGCACAAATTTCTGGTTTCTTTAAAACTAATTTTTACACTTTGTATGGCTTTTTCTTTACATTCTGAAATACTACATTGCAATATGGTAAATAATTCATATTTCTTAATAAAACTTTGAAATTATATAATTACCACTGCTAACTTTTTTATCATTGTATTTTATTTCACAATTATGAATGATGATGAAAAAGGAAAAGAATTTTTAAAATTAATAGATGAACAAAATACTTTACAATGGAATATTGTTGCTAAATTGTCTTCTTTAATTAAATCTGAATGGAACTCTACAGAATTAAAAACTGAAGTTGAAAATTTGGTAAAAGATCATTATAAAATTACAAAGGATCTTAATAGTTTAGACAATAATGACAGTATTTTATAATGCAGAATCTACCATTAATGCAATAAATAATACTGCCAAATATGGACTAGAAAATTTAAACAATGTCCATGCAGCTGTTTCCATAGGTTTTATTGTAACCCAAACTGATAATCCTAACATTAATGCACCTGATGCAATTGCAGTCCACAAATATACATCACCTACCATGTTTTCACCGCTTTCAGTTGTAATGAAAAATGGTGCAATTGAAAATAATACCATTACAACAGTAGATAATGCAATAGCTCTTGCTGATGTTTTCTCAGATTGTACGGCAGTTAACATTGGAACATCCACTTTGTTATAATCTTCTTTGAAATGTAATGTTAAAGCCCAAATGTGCATTGGAATCCAAATAAACACTAATCCTGCCATTGCAAGACCCATTGTCCACAAATCTGACATAGTAACTGCAACCCATCCAATCATGGGTGGTGAACCTCCACATAGTCCTCCTAAAATAATATTAGTTCTAGAATTTCGTTTTAGTACATATGAATAAACAATAATGTTGTTTACTAATGCAAATGCAATGAAAATTGTTGCCCATACCCCTTGTTCTAATGTTGTAGTAAATGAAATTGCAAAAGCCAATACCAATGATATCCCTGCCAATGCTAATCCAAAATTTCTTGCTTTAACTGCAGGGTAAATTCTCTTTGATGGAAGAGGTCTATCTTTTGTTCTTTCCATGATTGCATCAATATCTCTATCGTGATAGTTTGTCAAAGTAT
>Ga0209047_1000135_pt1 | contig 69665 bp, 70 predicted proteins | sample SaaInlV_165m_DNA_3_FD_184681 | JGI IMG/M metagenome (GOLD analysis project Ga0209047, IMG submission 184681) | Marine microbial communities from expanding oxygen minimum zones in the Saanich Inlet - Saanich Inlet SI037_S3LV_120m_DNA (SPAdes)... | ecosystem: Environmental > Aquatic > Marine >...
GGACTGATCTCACGGCTAAAGACCCCGATACGCGGCTGACTGCATTGGCCGTGTGTTTGATGGACGAGACATACGAACGGGTTGGTAACGAGAAGTCTGCCAAGGAAGGGCACTTTGGAGTCACTAGCTGGACGGTGGACCACGTCACGTTGTCCGACAAGGCTGCGACCATCAAGTACACCGGGAAGTCCGGGGTCAAGCACGAAAAGAAGGTCACGAATTCCCGTGCGGTCGCGGCTCTCCGCAAGGCGATCAAAGGGAAGGGCAAAGGTGACAAGGTTCTCTGTGACGGGGATGAGTGTGACATTCTCGCCAAGGACGTGAACGCCTACCTCAAACCCTACGAGATCACGGCGAAGGACATCCGAGGGCTGCACGCCAACGAGGAGATGAAGCACCATCTCAAGGCTCAACGCAAGGCGGGTCCGTCTGATCTCCCGAAGTCTCGGAAGGAGAAGGACAAGATTTTGAAAGCGGAGTTCAAGGCAGCATTGGAACTCGCTGCTGCTGCCGTGGGTCATGAAGGGTCAACGCTGCGGAGTCAATATCTTGTGCCGAGTATGGAGTCCTCTTATGTCCATGACGGCACGGTGATCGACAAGTTGGACAAGAAGGCCCGCCGTGCTTCATGGATGAAGGCCAAACGGTTCTTCCCTGGCGTTCGTAATCCCTTGTTCCATGCGACAACAGGCCCCCGAGCCGCGAACATTGCCCTTCGGGGTGAGGGTATCAAGTCCAACAGCGGGTTCTCTAACTTCGGCCTGGGGAACGTAGATGCTTCTATTTCATTTAGTCGTGACCTCAACTTCCTTCTCAAAGGGGGTTTTGGTAACGTGGTTTTTGTCCTTGACCGGGATGAACTGAATCGGAAGTTCCCGGTGGTTCCACACGCTTACCACAATTGGGAGGATGAATATGAGGAGCGTGTGTTTACCGACAAGATCCCTGCCTCGATGATTCGGGGGGTCATTTTCCGGTACAAGCCTCTTCGATTTGAATTCGATGAATGGGAGAGCAAGGTGTCTTATCCTGTAGCTTACATTGATGGTCGGGAGTGGGGGCCTCGGACAGCAACCCTCTCGGACTCCGAGAAGGAGGACCGCGAGTCAGCCCGTCTGGTACGGCAGTCCCCGAAGCTCAAACCGCCCCGCAAAGACAAAGAGCGCGGCAGGGTCAAGGATACGGATCCTGACACGGACCCGGACGAGACTCAGGACCGTAAAGACCGGTCCAACAACTTCAAAGACGCCTCGGCTCGCGTAGCCCTCCGATTCTTGTTGGGTGACCCCACGATCCGCCTCGCCGCCAACAAACGGCAACGCAAGAAAAACGAGAAGAACAGGAAGAAGAACCAACCCCCAGCACCGAAGCCCGCTCCGAAGTCCGCACCGAAGTCCGCACCGAAGTCCGCACCGAAGCCCGCACCGAAGCCGACACCGAAGCCGACACCGAAAGAACAGGTTCCGATGTTCAATACGGAAGCCGACCGAGTGGTCATGGTGTCCCCCGCCACGGCTGAGGCGGAATCTTCCAAGTACAAGACACCTACAGAAGACCAATCGAAGGCTCACCAGGAGGTCAATAAGGCTCCCGGTGAAGCGAAGCCCGCGCCCGAAAACGCCCCCGCTGAAACGAAGCCCACGCCTGCGGCCCCCAAAGCTCCAACGAATAAGAAGCCTGCAAAGGACCCCAAGGCTGCCCGAAAGGAAGTTCTCGAAAAGATTGAGGTTTTCGGAGGGTCGGTACGAGGCTTGTCGGATCTTCCAGTTTCAGAACTCATGGAGATTTCGGATTTACTGGAAAATTCCGAGGAAGAGATTGCAGATGCGCTACTGATTTCATCAAAGCGTGCCTTGATCAAACAAAAAGAGGAGGTTGCAGTCAAGGTGTTGGATAGAGTTTCGGACGAGAAATCCCAAACACCCACTGCCTCCGAGATCGCAACTGCCATTATCAACAAGCGTATCAAGCAGATGGCCGAGGACCCATTGCTTCTCGATCCCAGCCAACCGCTTGGTGACCGGAGCCTAGATCCGCTCTCTATTCCCGAAGGGGGGGAAGCAAAGTACCGGAATCAGATGGCTGATCTTAGCATTGAGGCAATGAACTCTTATGTGAGCATGGACTCCGAAACTCGATCTGCTCATCGGGAAAATCTCCTCGGCCATATTGCCGAATTGGAGGCGAACGGAAATAAAGACACAGATCAGTACGCCGCATCCCAGGCTCAGATGCGAGGACTACAGGTGGCTTCCGCCTTGGGAGACGGTGAGGATGCTAAAGGCATCAACCCTGTATTCCAAAAAATGCTCCAGGCTGCCCAGAGCCAAGGTCGGCTGGAGGATTTTGCTCGACTGAACATCACAGGCGCGGCCACGGGAGATGAGGATGCTCAGGCTGAGTTCCGAAAGGTGATTGATGATGCAGATGACGAGGATCTAGCCGACATGCTTCCAGATGATCATCCTGGGCGTGTGTTCGCTGATGCTCTCAACAACGAAGAGTACACATCTACGATGACACCAGAATCCACGGATATGTTGCGCCGTCTTACAGGCGATATGATCGTCGGAGAGGTGTTGTTCACTGACGCGGATCTCGTTCAGAAAGGCAAGACGACAGGGCAGATCAAGAAGACCTGGAAAACCCGTACCCCCTCAAAACAAATGTCTGCCCTCTCTTCTTTTATGGAAGAACTCGAAAAGAAGCTGGGTTTGAAAAAGGGCAAGAAAGCCACCCTTTTACCCGAAGGGTGGGACTTTGCCCCTTGGGGGGCCGTACTTTGAGATTTCTCCGGTAGCCTTTCTATACCCCGTACCTATGGGTAGACGTTCGGGCGTTGCCCTCGATCTTATCCTTCTTCCTTTTGGAGATACCCATGAATAAGCTGACACGGCAGGGCGCACGCAATCTGACCGTCACCATCGACCGTATTGCATCGACCATCCAAGAAAACACTTCACTTTTGGGCATCGATCCGAAGATCGCCAAGGATTTCGCTTATCGTTGCGACCTGATTTCGGATGCTGTGGAGACTACCGCCGTGACCAACTTCCCGAAGTCGGCAACGGAGTTTCCCTCCTCGGAAATCGGTGAGGAGGAATCTGGACCGTTGGTTGACGGTGAGACGACGACTGATCTCGACGGCCAGTTCACTCAGAAAGAGTTCTCGGAGTTGACGGACGTGGCTGAGAAACTGGCGAAGGCGGCTTCCGCTCTTGCGGGATTGGCTCCAAAACCAGTTGAAGATCACGGATTTGATCTGACCATGTGATTTGGGGGTTTCTTGCGTCGAAAAGCCATGAACAACGTAAACTACCAAGAGCGTGCCAAAGAATTTTCCGTTGGGGATGTTGTAACACCCTTTGGTGATTGGGATGCTCAGGGTGGTCGTGTGACTGCTGTTTGGCCTGCCATTGGCATGGTCGATGTTGAGTTCAGCATTGGCAATCGTCGTTACCCTGTCGAGGATTTGCAGAGGATCGACGCAAACGGTAACGCTTCACCTCCCTACACCAACTCGGTGCCGGGAGGTCAACCAACCGTCCAAGTGCCCGGAGGTCCAAGCGAGTCACGGGTCGCTGTGGCTTTCGAGAAAAAATCTCTGTATTGGGCGGCGAAGGATCGGCAGTATCGGATGACTCGTCCCGAGGCTGTTGATGGGTGTCCCAACTGTCCCAACTGTGGGCATGGGGTACCACTCAAGAAAGCGATTTACAAAAGGCGTGACGGTTCCAGTGAGCGTCTAATGGGATGCCCTGACTGTATGTTTTTGATCAAAGATTCGGACATCATGAATTTCTTGCCTGTTGACGGAGGCGTCGAGGTCTGATGGCTTTTCTCAAGCGAGCCAATGCGATGGTCGTCCACCCTCGGATTTCATCTCGGGGATGGGGGGGTATCCGTAAGGTTGCTTCGTCGGGTTCCAGTCGGAACTTGACTGATCAAGCTCATGAGATTCTCGGCACCAACCTTAATTCGGACACGCATCTCGTCACTCACTGCACCATCGTCGCCTCGGTAGATGTAGATGATGTTGTTGGGGTGAAGCTAGGCAATGTCAAGGTTGGTTCCAAGATAGTCAATCGGAAGTGGGCTGATTATCACATCAAGCCTCAGTGCTCGCAGTTTGTGAACAACAACGGTGACTCGTGGAGTCGTGACGTGCTCCGCATGGCGTACCCGACCTTCATTGGGGCGCACAACTTTCGTGAGCATGTCCAGATCGAGGACCAGTCGAAGGGCCGGATCATCGACGCCGCAGCACGCGACATCGGTGACTCCCTCTACATCGACATCCTCGTTGCCACCGACCGTAAACACGCGGCACTGGTGCAGGACATCGAGGCCGGGAAGATGGCAACCCTCTCGATGGGTTGCACGACCGACTTCAGTCTGTGTTCTCAGTGTGGGCACTTCGCTGTAGATGAAACACAACTTTGTGACCATATCAAGTACGCGAAGCTCAACACGTTCATGGATGACGCAGGACAGAAGCGCGTCATTGCAGAGTTGTGTGGCCATCAGACTTACGATGAGAATCCCGATGCCCCCGGTGGTGTTCGGTTCATCGAGGCTTCTTGGGTCGCAGTACCGGCTTTCCCTGGCGCTGTGATGCGGAACATTCTCGCTCCTGGTGAGGTATCGGGGGATCAGGTACGCAAGGTGCTTGCTTCACCTCCCCCTCAGTGGTCAGACAGCGCCATCGCCAAGGCCGCGAATCTATCTGTCCCCTCGCAGACGTATACTCGTTCTGCTTTTGGTTTTGATGAGGGTGATGATGAGGGTGGTGACGAGTCTGCTGCCCCTGATGCTCCTGCTGCCCCATTCCAAGATGTGGAAGATGCGATTTACGAGAACTTGAAGACACGGGTTCACGAGAGGATCAAGAAAGAGCTTGCCCAGAAGAACATTGAGGAAGCGATTGAGCCTGATTCCGCAATGGGTCCGAATGACAACCTGAACAAAGAAGCAAGTCTGCGATATGCGACAGCAATCAATACTTTGGTTCGGGTTGCCTCCTCTCCTATTGCCCTCGTAGAGGGTGCTGCACGGATCAATGCTTCTTATGGCATTTCGGTCAGTCGAGGCTTGTACCGTGTTGCTCTGACAGCGGGCATTCCAACAAACCATTCATCTATTGATCGTTATCTGTTCGCTTGCCGAAAGGCTGCGGGCCGTGATCTTAATTCTGCCGAAGTCCGGGTTGTTGTCCGGGTCGGCACTCTGCTTGCCCAGTGGGCGAGCATCAACAACCCACCCACTTGAACAACTGGAGACATCATGCGTCGTCGTATGACTTGGAATGACAGTGGGGTTCGGCAGCGTCGAGCCTCTTCAGAATTGGCTGGTCCTCCCAGCCCCCAACCCCCTGCGGATGCGTATGAGAACGGTGATCCGTCCTCATGGGCAGAAGATCCCCACCCTGGCCCCTACCTCAATTCGGAGCACCCCGCGTACCCCGATGAGGGCGCGGCTTCTCCCGCTGCCAAGGCAGCGTCTCTGGAACGGAAAGCGGCAAAGTGTATTCGACTCGCTTCGGCAATGCTCGGAGAGACTGCTTCGGTGGCCGCCATCGAAGATCAGGCTCTTGCTCTGATGGACCTTCCCAACCGTTCGATCAAGGCCAGTCTTGCTCGACTGGCTGGTGATGATGACGCAGATGACGCAGATTCCGACGATGATGCGAAAGAAGCGGAGGAGGACCTTGCGGAGGAGTCCAAAAAGAAGGCATCTTCCCGTACCGAGCGTCGTTTGGCCCGGATGGAGCGTATCCTGACCAAACTCGCTGAGTCTGAGGATCCCGGTGACGACGATACCGACGATTCCGACGATGACGATGACGACGATGATGAGGAGTCCAAGAAGAAGGCATCCTCCCGTACTCGCCGTACTCGCCGTACTCGCCGTGCTGAGTACATGGACGAGGTTGAGGAGATGGTGCTTGAGGAGATGATGCTTGAGGAAGGCATGATGTCCAAACCTGATGAGGCTATGGACGAGGATGCCGCACTTGACGCAATGCTCATCGAAGAGGGCATGGGTCATGATGACGAAGCCGAGGCGATGGATGATTTGGTGGACGAAGCCGAAGTGATCATTGATCCGATGGCGATGGCTGGCCCAGAAATGGGTGAGGACATGATGATCCTCGCCAAGCTGTTTGGTGAGCGTGGTGCTGCCGATGAGAAGGAGGAAGACGCCGAGGCTGAAGCCGCCAAGACCATCCAAGAGGACAAAGAACATGCGGCTGAGGACAAGAAGGAGGAATCCAAAAAGAAGGCTTCCCTCCGTCCGCAACCCAAGAAGGCCAGCCAAGGTGCCAAGACACTTGGTGGGGTCAGCAAGTCTGCTGCTTCGGAAGTCAACGACCTCTCCCAGTTGTGGGAAAGTGCTCCTGATGTGAGCAAGTTCTTCTAGCTTTCCGCAGAACAAGAATAGAAAACCCCCCGTCAGTTTGACTTTGACGGGGGGTTTTTTCTGTTCGCTGGGAGTCGAGTTTCGGTTTCTTTGGTTCTTGTTTCGATAGTCGTTCTATACCCTACACATATATGTAGGCGGATGGTCCGTCACATCATGAAATAAACCGCCCCTGTAAACAGGGAGCAACTAGGTAGGAGAAAATCATGCCTTTGCTTGGACAGGCGAGTGGTGGCTGGACTGAAAGTTCCTCGGCCTTGCGTCTTTTGCACGCTGGGATTCGGAACACGGTTGGAGTCCTCACCGTCGATAGTTTTACCCAGACCAACCCTCCAACTGCTGTCATCGCTACCAGCACCAGTGCTGGTATGAATACCGCGACTCTCGGAGTCCTTTCCGGGTCCGTGGCGTTCACTCGTGGTGATGCCGCTGGTGGGCCGAATGAAATCGGCGGTGTCGGCGCTACCGTCGCCGCTGCTGGCGTTACCGCGCTTGGAGTCTTCATTAACTCCGCTGCTGGTAACGATTTTGAGAACCAGCCCGCTGTTGCCAGCGGCAAGGGGCCGTATATGAGCGGTCAGGGCACTTATGCCAACAGTCTCTTTGAGACTGCTTGTGCGGCGGGTGCTTTTGCTGTCGGCTACACCACTGGTGACGCCCTTTTCGCTTCAGTGAATGGGTACCTCATCACGGGTATTGATGCCAACGTCGTTGCAGCCAACGACTTCTACAACGGTGCGAATGAAGTTCTCATGGGCATTCTCAAGATGCCTGCGGACGCCGTGCAGCCCGAAATCGTCTACGATCAGCGTCTCTGATCCCACTTCAACCTTCATCCTTCTAGGAGACAAACTATGTCTGTAACCAACGCAGTGAAGGCGAAGCTGATCAGTGACTACATCGGTAGTGCCGCTGGTCGTGCAAAGCTCGCCGCTTCAATGACTCAACCCCTCCGAATGCGCCGGGATTATCTGGCTGTCGGACGACGCACGTTCCTTGTGGAACAGTTGCCAGATGGTGCTTTGCCCATCTATGACAAAGACCCGGACGTGACCGCGTTCGTGGTTGGTGAGGAAGGTGAGAATATCATCGCCGTCACCAAGCCGCGTCGTGTGATCTTCCCCTTGTTTGAGATTGCGTCGAACCCCGAGATCCCCCTGACCCAGATAAAAGAGCGTCGATTTGATTTGATCTCCAGGGCGCAGGATTTGGCTCGTGCCCAGATTCAAGCCGCAGAGGACGAGCGTGTATTCGCTACTCTCGATGCGGTGGCGGTCAACGGCTTCGATAGCCTCGGCAACGTCAACGCCGACATCCCTGTGGTCGCTCCGATCTCCGGTGATGTTCTCGCTGATGCGTTCAGCCTGATCGAGCGCCATGACCTGCGGGTTGCCCGCGTGTTCATGAACGCCCGTGACTACGCTGACCTCCGCAAGTTCGGTCGTGACATCCTCGACATCGAGAGCCAGCGTGATCTGCTGAAGACCGGTCTGATGGCTACCCTCTGGGGTGCCTCGATCATCGTCAGCCGTCTGGTTCCGGTTGGAACCGTGTACGTTTGTTGCGAGCCTGAGAACTTCGGTCGGATGCCTGTCCGCACGGAACTCACGGTCCTCAGCGCTGACGACCCCAAGGCGCGTACCATCGGCTTCTCGTGTTTCGAGAACCTGGGTATCGGGTGTTTCAACCCCCGTGGTCTGACTCGTCTGGTCATCACTCGTCCGTAGTGCGAATACAGCAGGTAGATCCTACATAGTAGGGTCGAACCTCTGAACCCCGGCATGGTAACGTGCCGGGGTTCTTTCGTTTAGGTGTGTGTATCAAGACGATGCCAACAACCCGGCGACGTGTCTTGGGTGTGGTTGAACATTTGCAGCGGAAGTGTTTACGTTTGTGGTCATATTCTGGAGGTGGTACAATACGCCCATGCCTGACCTCTCTGACCTCACGCCCGAAGTCCTCCGACGCCTCTATGCCAATGACCTTCTCCCAGAGAACGTCATTGCGGAGAGGTACGGGACGTACCAAGTCAAGATCAACCGGCTTCGGAATAAGTGGGGGATCCCGACCATCGGGAAGACAGGCCGACGCACGGCGGCGCTTCCGGCTCTAACTGGCCGACAGCGTGAACTGGTGTTGGGATCTCTTTTGGGGGATGGGTACATGAGCGCCCCGAGTCGCCACACCGCTCGTTTCAACGAGAGTCATTCGGTCAAGCAGTCTCCCTACCTTCACTGGAAAGGGGGTATCCTCGGACCCCATGTGTCCTCGTATGCTCCCACAATCAAGCGGGACGGAGACAAGGTGTTCCACGGGGAACGATTGACGGGTGTTGCCAGTACCCACATGCGGGAGTGGTACGACCTGTTCTACCCGGCCCCTGAAAGGAAACGGGTATTCCCCTCGGACCTCTACAAGCGTCTGACTCCATTTGCTCTGGCTGTGTGGTTTATGGATGATGGGGGTGTAATGACTCATTACCATCCTCGAATTACGTTCGGCCTTGATCTGTTGAGTCTAAAGAGAGCGGTTAGGGCGCTTCGGCGGCTGGGTTTGAAGCCCAAAGTACATGAGGATAAGTGTGGTACGCACACAATTACGTTCCCTGACCAAGACCGGGAGTTCTACCGTCTGATCTCCTCGCATGTTCCTGATTGCATGTCCTATAAACTGCCTTTAGAGGACACTTCACGTCGTAAGGCAGATAAGAATGCCAAGCAGTTGAAGCCTGACCGAGCGCGAAGGTTGTATGAGGGGGGTCTATCTTTGAATGATCTCGCCTCTCTGTACGGGGTCGGGAGGTCAACAGCCAAGCGGCGGGTGCTGGCAGGGGGTGGCACCCTCCGAAGCGCGGGCCGTAAGCCCCGCATTTACTCTCGGGAGGCTGCGGATGAGGTTCTGGCTCTATACACACCGAAGGTGTGGGCGTCACTTTCTGGTGTGGACAAAGCTCGATGGGTGGGGGAGGTTTTTGAGGTGCTCCGAGGCACGGGGTTTCCAGCACCTAGTCTTTTGTTAGACGAGACATTTAACCGTGACGTTGAGTTGGTTCAGTTGACTCAATACCGGATTGAGAACGAGACTTTGTTTCCGTGGTCAGTGTCGGGTAATCGAGCTTGTCTTCCATATTTCCCGAACCGATACAGGGCGGTATCTCGTGGGAAACGAACGGCTTACGAGGCATGGCATGACGATAAGGTGCTTCGGTGGGCGATCCGTTTCCAGTTGGATGCGGGTGACCCTGTGTTCCCGCACAGGGTACTGCGGGCTGTTACCATGCAACACCGGACCCCGAGTGTGTTTCGTCCTACCGTAGCAAGATGGGTGTATGAGACATATTGCCCGACTGGAGGTACGGTGTGGGATCCGTGTTCGGGTTATGGGGGCAGGCTTCTTGGGGCACACGTCGCTGGGGTCCGCTACGTCGCTACCGACGTAGAACCGGAAACGGTGGCGGGGAATCAGGCTCTTGCTGACAGGCTCGCTTTCAAAAGTGCCGAGATCCATGAGTGTCCTGCGGAGCAGTTTGATCCCGGCTTTGTTGATCTTGTGTTCACGTCCCCTCCGTATTTTGACCGGGAGCAGTATTCTGATCGGAGCAGCCAATCGTGGGTGGCACACGGTTCCGGTTTCGACGGTTGGGTTGAGGGGTTTTTGCGTCCTGTCTTCGCAACCGCATACCGCCGAGCACCGGTCATGGTGATCAACGTGGCCGACATCCGAAGTGGGGGGAGGTTGATACCTCTTGTAGATCGAACGATTCAGACAGCATTGGAGGAAGGATATACGTTCAGGGAACGTGTGTGGATGCCTCTTGCTCGACTGAACAGGCCGCCAGAGAAGGCACGAGAACCACTTTTGGTGTTCGTCCGATAAACACCATGTATTCGCGTTTGGTGGTGGGCTTCATCAGCGGTTTTCTGGGGTATTGTACAGCCGATTAGGAGGACGGCTATATGCGGATTGCGGTGTCGGGAACTATTGGAGCGGGGAAATCCACTCTCTGCCAACAACTCTCGGAAGCTATCCAGTACGAAGTTTTCTCCGAGCCTGTCACATCAAACCCGTACCTTGATGACTTCTACCTGGACCCTCACCGATGGGCTTTCGACGCTCAGGTGTTCATGATCTCACACCGATTTCGACGCCAGATGGAGGCGGTACACGCTGCGGAGGACAGGGGGTTCTTGCTCGACCGCTGCTTCCACGAGGACCGTGTGTTCGCGGAGATCAACCATGAGATCGGTCACATCAGCGACCGGGACTGGAACACCTACCTGCACCTGTACGAGTCCTTCTGCCGGATCGTCCCGCCACCTGATGTCGTGATCTACCTTCGCACTAGCCCCGAGGTCGCTATGATGCGGGTTCGGCAACGAGGCCGTCCCTCGGAACGCTCCATCACATGGGAGTACATGAACCGTCTCCACGATGCGTATGAACGGTGGTCGGAGGATATGTCCGGTAAGGTAAAAGTTTTTACCTTACAGTGGGACGACTTCGACAGTCCTGGTTGGAGGCATGTCCTTTCTCAGTTAGACTCTGATATTAGGACATCCAAGCAGGGACTTCGATGATTTTATACACCTCGTAGAACGCCACCTTTTCCACAGGTGTTTGTTGGTTGCAGATAGGACAGTAGATGGATGCGTTTATTTCCTCTCCTGTCTTGTAGGTGGGCCACACATATTCGCATTTTGGACATTTCGCAGCAATCCACGCCTCAAATAGGTTGTGTTCTATCAAGACTTCTAGTGTTCTGGTCGCTTGGTCTTTGGATATGTTGGTCTTTTTTATGAGTTGAGTCAAAGATATGAATCTCTCACCAGTCACGCGGGAGAGGTCACTGGGGTGAATGGGTTTTCCTGCTGTGTCGTAGTCGCTCACATGGGGGCCTAGAACACGGGTTGAATGAACGACACGGTGAACCCACAAACCCCTGATGTCAGGTCAACTTCTTGTTGGATGACCGTTGTGTCACCGCTACCTGGATCGATCCCCCGCATGGTGCCATACACTTGCTGAGCAGGGGTTAGGGTATCCGGTAAGGTCATGGTGTAGGTGTAGCGTCCAATGTCTCCTACGACACTGTTCATGTTTGTCCCTGCTACAGCGAGGCTAACTTTGACACCATCCGAGTCAAAGTAGAACACTTCCACGGTAGGATTCGGCGGCACAAAGGGCAGACCCCCGCTGTCGAGGAACAGAGCCACGAAAGTAAAAGGCAGTCCGATCACCGCTTGAGCCATTGGTTATCCTTTGGTCTGACGAGATTCCCATTCGGGTTTGGGAACCCACCTCAACCCATCCCAAACCTGACCGTCTTTTTCTTCGCCTATTTCCGGTTCGGTTCGGGAGATGGGTACAGCACGCGGAACGGTCACCGAGACCCCTGTTTTGCTAAACGCCATGTTGTGGCCTCCTGTCTGAGGGTAGTGATAGTCGAACAACCGAGTCCTCGGAGATCCTGTGACACTACCCTTCGTCTTACTGGCTGCTTATGGCATGTGTTTCGGGCTGGTGAATGAGAAGCTCCCCTGCCTCAACTGGGTGTTGTATCGTGTTCCTGTGCTTCGAGATGTGGATCAAGGGACTAATCTTTTCAGTAGGTTGTTTGAATGCTCATTTTGCACGGGTTTTCACACGGGCTGGATGACTTGGTTTTTGTTTGCGTTTGGTGCGGGTAGATTGTCCCCGAATCACCTCGGGGAGGTTGTCTTGTTTGCTTTTGCTTCTGCGGCTTTCTGCTTCGGGTTAGATACCATCCTTCAATGGTTTGAAAAAAATACATGAGCAGCCCAACTACTCGTAATATCGCTTGTCCTGTCGAGACCCAGAACACTTACGGCGAGTACGCCAATGCTTTCCGTGTGATGGTGGACGGGGCTGAGGTCATTCTCGATTTTTGTGTTTACTCGGAGCAGAACCATCGTGCTCAGGTAGTGTCACGGGTCCGAGTGCCTCCCACTTTTTTGCAGGTGATTTTGTCTCGTCTTCAAAATGCAGTAGAGGTGTCTGACCCCTCTACTATTTTCATTGAGTGAGTGGCTGGGTAAAATGCGAAATAACAGGAGTCCTTCTATGCAGTACACCAAAGGCGAGTTCCACACCTTCCGCACCATCACCAAAATCCATCTCGGTGCGATTTCAGAGAATTTGATGGAAGGTGAGGAAGTTGATTTCGATGGGTTTACGATGCGGCGTGGTGGGGACACTCATTCGATGCACTCTCTTCGTGGAGCCGTCAAGGTAGGATGGTTGGTGCATCTGAACGCGGCTGAAACACAGTATGTCCCGCAACCGGCAGGGGTCGTGGTTCACAGGGCAGATGGTATGAATAACGATGAAATCGGGTTGACGATGCTTTCCGAGGAAAACGTGAATGTCGGCACGATTCAAGAGGTTCGTCCTCAAGGTGCTCCTCCGACACATCGAGCAACGAAGGCAGGGGAGCTACATACACAGGCCAATGACGCTGAGGGTGTTGTTGTTGCTCGGTTCAAGTCTGCTGCAAAGCAGGAAGCCGTGATGGTCGGTAAGGATGATCGAAGGGTGGTCCAGACGCTCGACAACAAATCTAAAGCCGAGGTTGAAAAGATCGCTCGTCCCGTGGCTACGGGTGATGTTCAGGAGCCTCTTGGTGGGGAGTCTTTGGAGGAGTTGTTGCCCGAAGCGGCATCTACAGGCACCCCCGATCCAGGTGTGGTCAAGGACGGGGAGCGGGTGGGGACAGCCAGTAAGACCATCATCCAGGCATCGAGCCTCGGTTTGATTCAGCAGTTCATTCCCGGTTTTGGGTGGGATCTCAACGTCCAGTGGCGTAAGCGGGCCAAAATCGCTGTGGATCAGTACAGTCAGATCCCCGCTGTGATCAACTACATCATGTCGGTCGAGACGGATGCTGTAAAACGTGAGATTACCAAACGTCTCAATGCTTAGTTCGTGGTTGGCGGTAGTCTGCCTATGGGCCTTGAGGGTCAAGGAGAAAAAGACTATGCACTACTTCATATTTGCCCTGTGTTTGACCTTTGCTTCCCCTGTAATGGCGCAGGACGCTCCCGAGGCACCTTCCACTGAGGAAGCTGCCCCCGAAGCCACTGACGCCGCTGAAGCACCCGAGAAGGCACCCGAGAAGGCACCCGAGGCCACCGAAGCACCCGAGAAGGTCGCTGAGACGCCTACCCCAGAGGACATTGACGCCGCTGTGGATGACGTTTCGATGTTGATCGATGCTGTGCAGAACAAGAACTGGGCACTTGTGTTCGGCCTCTTGCTCGCTCTGATGGTATCCGTCGCCAACAAGTTCGGCCTGAAGGCCAAGGTGGGCAGCAAAGCCCTTCCTTGGGTGACTTCTGGCCTGGCTGTGGCTGGCGCTGTTGGAGCCGCCCTTCTGGCTGGCATCCCTGTCATGGAGGCTCTGCCACAGGGTCTACTGGCAGGTGTGGCTGCAATCGGTGGTTGGGAGATGATTCTCAAGCACTTTCTTGCCGCCAAGAAGGTCGAAGCAGACCCCGAACCTAAGACCGCGTAGTCGGAGTACATTCAAATGAGCATCAAGCAAGATCAGTTCAAACGGCCCGGTGAGTCAGCCACCTTCGGAATGCACCTTCCCCACGCTACGGTCCTGACGACCCCTGCGAAGGGAGAGTTGTTTATCGAGATGGTGGACGCATCCACTGGGGAGGTGCTCCATAAGGAGCATCGTAAGAACGTCATCACGCTTGATGCTGGTATTCTCGCTGCCATCTTGATTCGTGATCCCGCTTCGCGGACAAACGGCTTCAACATGCTTTCCGTGGGCACCGGGGCAACAGGGGCACTTCTGTCTCCTGACGCCCCGGACCCACGGCAACGCAAGTTGAACGCTGAGATTGCACGCAAGCCGTGGTCAAGCACTACGTTCCGAGATTCCGGGGGGAATGCAGTAGCGATTCCCACGAACATCGTGGACTTTACCTGCACCTTCGACGAGGGTGAGGCTGTGGGTCCGTTGAACGAGATGGGCATCCAGAGCACCATTTCAGCCAACCCGGCCACCCTCAACCAGAACCCCAACACGTTCCCCACACGGGACTTGACGGTGGACCTGAGTGCGCTGGATGTACTTGGAAATTACATTTCGTTGAAAGTAATTTCAAAGCCGAATACTGCACGGCTGACGGTGACCTGGCGTATAACCTTCTAAACGAAGATTTGCATTAGGAGGTTTCTCTTGGTTCGTCCTGACCCTATCCGCGTGGCTCGTCGGTACGCGGGTATTTTTTCCCCCAAGTTTGATTATGAGCAGGAGCGGATCATTGATGATTGGGTTCGCTCCAATAAATCTCGTTGGTCAAAGATGGTGGACCAAGCTCATTGGCTCAATGACGATAAATATCGTCAGCCCAGTTTCTTTTTCTGGAAGGACTTGCCGGAAGACTTGCAGGAAGCATTGGCTCCGAGTGGTCTGTTGCGGAAGTACCGAAAACCAGATCGACCCTTTATAAAGGCTGTCATCAATTACTTGACTCTCAAGGCGATGCAGTAGTTTGGGTATGATGAGATCATCTTAGCGGGGACAGGATGCCGACATACGCTTACCACTGTGACGACTGTGATCTTGGGTTCGATAGGATCCTGCCGATTTCTAGGTATCAAGAACCACAAGATTGCCCAGAGTGTGGGCAAGGGCCAGCGAAAAAGAAGGTCACCTCTACTAATTTCATCCTTCGTGGTGATGGGTGGGCGGGTAAGAACAACCGGATCAGGGGCCAGATGCGGAAGAAAAACCAACGGCTCGATGCGAAGCAGCATGAACGTAAACGAGATCAACCTAACGTGACTCTTGCGCCCAACGTCGAGGGTCAACGAGTTGAGTCATGGTCGGAAGCGTCAAAATTGGCCAGATCGAAAGGGAAAGACACCAGTGGGTATGATACGAGGGCTGCTAAGGAAAAGAAGTGATTGATCATGAGCCGGATGACTACACTCTTGTAGAGGCCGCGAAAGCTGATTTCAGTGCATCCTTTGTGAAGTCTTTTGTGCTCACCTTCATGTCCGCAGTCGTGCTCCTGCGTTTGGTTGTCGGTGTGAGACAACGCCTTGCTCAAGAACGGAACGTCATTGACGCGGGCGCGGATCCGTCTTCTCGGTAGCTCGTCTATCAGCTTACTTCGGGTGTAGGAGATCACAAGATGGCTACACCACATCTGGGAGAGCGTTCTGTTGGCGTGGCACAGTTCATCTTGATGAACCGTCCCAATATCGCTCGGTACGAGTATGGTGCCGCGAACACTCTGGATGCTGCATTTGCTGGCGTGACTACCATGTTCACGATTCCGAAAGGGACGTGGTTCCGTAGTCCAACGCTTCAATCCAATTCGGTTAGTCTGGTGGGGGGAAACTTTCGGGGTCGAACCGTCGCTCAGGTCAACTTCGACGATTACGCATCAGCTACCATTCACGGCGATTCCGGGATCAATTTCGTGCGGGTGGTTGAGATCGACCATTCTGGTGCGTCTTTACCTGTCGGACCCATCGTTGTAGTTCCACCCCCCTACTTTTTCACATCAGCAAGCCGTACTATCTCTTTGTCGGGCACCGCTCCCGATGTGGCGGTTCTGGCTACAGGGCTACCGCCAACCGGATCGATGGTGGTTTCGTTTCCGCGAATGGTCGACAGTATTGAGGTGTCGAATAACGATGCTGGTGATGATTTGTATTTCTCGTTGGGGGCAGGGATGCCCGAGGCGGTTTTGGCTGCTGGTGCGACACAGACCTTTGCTTTTGGCGGGACCGCTGTGTACCTGCACGGGGACGGTGGGGCTGTGGACTTCTCCCTGACTGCCACCGTGGTCAGCGGACTTCGGTAATCATTCGATACGGCCCTCAATGAGTGAGGGTCCAACCTTTCATCTCACTTTCGGAGTACACATCATGGCCAACGAAGCATATATCTGTCGGATTCGTACCGACCTTTCACACGGGATCGTTCAGATCACGGACCTGAAGCCCAACACCTCTCGTCGGTCCTTGACTTACGACAAGGTTTCCCAGAGCGGATACCTCGGTGATCGCGTCGAAAACGCGACCCTCGCCGCCCTAGCCGCCAACGCCACCGTTGCCGAGTACACCGGCCTCGCGGCATACCTCATTGATCACGTCATTGATCAGGTCACTGGGGTGACCATCACCGTCACTGTCGCCAACGCTGCTGCCGTCGCTTTCATCGCTCAGGTTGACGCGGGTACGGCCATCGACATCAATGCTGCGATGGTGGTTACCGGTGGAGCCGGTGCCGCTACGACCCTGACCAACGCTGCGGGTTCCACCGGAACCACTCTGGAGCTTCTCCAGGTGTTGTCTGGAAACACCTACACGTTGCCTTCTGGATCAGTGGTCGGTGCTCTTGCTACTCCCCTGGAAGCGGGATCTTTTGACACTGATTACCGTCAGTTGTACCAAAGCGGAGCGTTCTCGATGTCCCTCGGTGGTGGTGATCTTGCTACCCTTACCGCTGCGACCTTCACCTACGGCACGGTTGCCGGTGCCGCAGCCGTCTGCTACGACGATACCGGCGCAATTCTCGCTTGATTTGATTGGGGTTGGTCCCTCAACCTTTTGTTGAAGGCTCCGGGTACGATCTTTTCGTGCCCGGAGTTTTTGCGTCTTGACTGCGTATCGAACATCTGATCTCTATTACGCGGCGTACCTTCGGGTAGCTGGTGTCCCGTTTCTTGGTGTTGAAAGGGAGGGGAAGCGAGTCGTTTTTTTGTTTGAGTCAGAGCTTCACCCAAACACCTACTCGGATCTAAAACGGGGCTATTTTTCCGACAATGCTCGCGTTCCAGCGTTGTCTTACGTCCAGATGATCCGGGCCATGAAGGCTCTTGTCCATAAGACACCGCAAACGGGGGGCGGTGAAGTTCCGTGATCGGGTATCACGAGGCATGGAACCACCTCGTACTCTTCATCACTCCTATCGGCTTCTCTTACTGGAAGGCATTTTCTCTCGAAAAGAGGGGGATATGGTCGTTTTGATGGAAGGTGTTCAACTCCGGGTTTCGGATTTGTTGGCTGAGTGGTCTGAGGTGTCGGTGGAGGCACACCTCCATCATTATCCTCCACAGCCTGTGGACAAAACCCTTCCCGGAGGAGGTTCCTGCCTATGGAATGGTCATTGTCCTCATGGGCATGAGAAACGTCCTGGGTGGTTGTTCAACCAGAATCTCACCGGAACGGTGGCTCTTGACGAGCGGGGGTGGTGTGTGGGGAGCGTTCCATTTCGGTTTGACTTGATGGAGGGTCATTACGGACGGCTGATTGTTTTGAGTCTTTCCGTTTCTGATACACCTCCTGACTCAGGGCCGCCCCGATGCGCTGCCTGCAACGACAGCGGGTACAGCGACAACCCCGGCATTCCCTGTGAAGCGGAAGGCTGCACAGCGATTCCGCCCAAGAACACATCTTCGGAGGGGTTGCTCGATGAAGCGGGGCAGATGGTCGCCTTCCTAGAGACACTCAAAGGAATCATCAATGACTGAGCAGTCCTACAGCGGTCGAGTCGCTGCGATCATTTATCAGAATGACGATTTTCGGATCGCCAAGGTCGTTCTCGATGGTGAGGCGACCACCTCCGTCACCGTCACGGGAGCGTTCCCGGCGCAGAATATCGTGGTGGGATCATGGGTGTCCTTTGCCGCCAAGTGGGTCACCCATCGGCAATATGGGAGGCAACTGTCTGTTACTCGCAGCCCTATCGCTATTCAACGATGGACCGAGGAAAGGGCTATCTCGGCCCTCTCCGCAAACGGGATCGGACCACAGCTTCGACTCCAGTTGTTGATCCACGCGGAGAGTAGAGGCATGAGCCTCGTAGAGATGCTTGATGCAGGTGATCTCACGGGGTCTGGCCTAGACGAGATGTCCGCTCTGTTCGTGATCACTCGTTGGCGTGCGCTCAAAGCCCATCTTGATGCAGCCTTGTTCTTGTCCGAGGCTGGGGTTCCGGCCCGTGTGATCGGCAAGGTGTGGAGCACTCTTGGGGATGAGTTGGAGGAGAAGATTACGGAGGACCCGTGGGTTTTGGTTCGGGTGGCTGGGATCAGTTTTGCTGAAGCTGACGAGGTTGCTCGAAGGCTTAATGTCCCGCTGACTAATCCTGGTCGGCTGGGGGGTGCTGTTCTGACAGCTATACAGAATGTAGCCAAGGAAGGCCATGTGTATGCCCTTACCGGGCAGGTGATCAGTGCGGTGAACAAGATGATCCCCGGCGCAGATATACCCCCGGTACAAATCGCTGCCGCGATCAAGCTCTTGTATGCGGAGAGGCAGGTGGTCGTGGACCGTGACAAGGAAGGTACGGTCTTGTTGTACGATCCTTGGTCCTACAGGATGGAGCTTGAGTGTGCGGAAATCCTGTCTCGACGTAACCTAGATGCAGGATCAGGACTGGTTGAGGAATATGCCAAAGAGGAATTGGATAAGTGGGCGCAAGGGCATCAGGTCACGTTGACGGAGACGCAACGGCTGGCTGCTCATCGTGCTCTGACTTCTCCGATCAGCGTGCTCACGGGTCTCCCAGGTGCAGGGAAGACTACCACGCTTCGTGCTGTGGTATCCGTTTTGAAGGATGCTAACGTGCCCTTCCTGTTGGTCGCTCCTACAGGAATCGCGGCGAAGCGTCTGGCATCCGTGACTGGAACAGATGCGGCGACGGTTCATAGAGCCTTTGGCGCAAAGGGGTGGAAAAAGGACGAGGAACGCGAATCGACCTACGTTGGCATTGTGGGGATGGAGCAGGAAAAATCGGAGGGAGACACCAAGAAGCAGCAGTGGGGTCACGGTCCCGAAAACCCACATCCAGCACAGGTCGTCATCGTCGATGAGTCCTCGATGGTGGACCTACACATGCTGTACCGACTCCTGCAAGGAACGCTACCGACGTGTCGGTTGGTGTTTGTGGGTGACCCCTTTCAATTGCCAAGTGTGGGGGCTGGGGACGTTTTGCGGGATCTTGCCGCCTCTGATGTGTTTCCTCACACTCACCTCCATGAGATTTTCCGTCAGGAAGGGACATCTGGGATCGTGGTGGCTGCACATGATGTTCATGCCGGTAGGATGCCTGATCTGACACATTCTGACTTCAAGCTCATTGAGGCATACGACGACAAGATAGCTTCGCTGCTTGTCATGCAGATCGCCAAGAGGCTGTATGACAAGAGCGTCAACTTCCAGGTGCTCTCACCTCGCCACGCGGGTGACGCTGGGGTCACCAACCTCAATGAGATGCTGCGCTTGGCGATCAATCCCCCAAGCGGTTCCCGAGCGGAGAGAAATCTGGCAGGGTCCGTCGTCCGCGAAGGTGATCGGATCATGGTGGTCAAAAACGACTATGAGCGGGGGGTGTACAACGGCGATGTGGGGAAGGTGAATAGGATCAACCACAAAACCAAGGAACTCGTGATCCATGTCTTCGCCGAGCCGGGGCAACCCCGACAAGAGATTCGGTACAATCTGAAAGACGGATCGCCCCCTATCCGGCTCGCTTACGCACAGACCATCCACAAAAGCCAAGGGCAGGAGTACGACATTATCGTGGTGCCGATGCTCAAGTCTTTTGGGTGGCAGTTGCAGAGGAACCTCCTTTACACAGCGATTACCCGAGCGAAGCAGCGGGTGCTGATTGTGGGTGAGTCGGAGGCTGTCCGAAAGGCTGTCAAAAACGACAGAGCGAATAAACGCAACACTCATCTTTTGAGACGGTTGTGGGGGGGTCAGTCACTTGCCCTAGCGGGTACTCCGCATGTGGAGGCGTCATGACCGCTCATCCTGAATTGCCGGAAGTGTCTGTGGAAGTTGTTGATTCAATCTTCTCTATGCTCTCGGAGATGGCCGTCCATCTGGATGATGACCCTCTCCAGTTTGGGCCGAAACGATTGAATGGGAAGATCGCGGAAGCGCGGGGGATGCTTACCGAGTGTGAGAGCATTTTCTTGAAGGTGAGTCAATGGCTCCAAAAGTACCGTCGTACTCATCGGACGTTGAACACGGAGATGGATCTTGCCAAGAAGGATCTCTATGCGAATGATCCCGAAGTCCGGGCAGGGAGAAATGTCGCTGATCGTGATGCTCTCGCAACAATGAAGTTGCGGGATCAAGCACAGCAGCTTGCTTTGGTAGCTCAATCTCAGGCTGATCTGGAGGCCGTCCTTACGGTGATCAAGGCGAAGCGGGCTGACCTCAAAGATGTTCAAGCGCGTATCCGAGATCAGATTAAGCTCTGCCATGATGAGATTGGTCTTGGTGCTCGGTGGGGGAGCAGACCTGACCCTGGCACTCAAGCTCCTGATCTCGATGCTTCTCCCAATGTGGACAAGCAGACCCTCAAGGATCTGCATGAGATGTTCACAGGTGATCGTTCTTTGGAGCCGGATCTGGCGGTAGTCGTTGGTTCCTCTGTGGAAGCAGTACATGAGGAGCCTCCTACACTGCCAGAGACGGAGGTAGACGATTCAGCCGCAGACGACCTTTTGAATGCTCTCCCGCAACCAAAAGAGGTTGTTTCACAGTCGATTGACGATCTTTTGGGGGATCTCGATCTTTAGGGGGGGGGAGTTTTTGTCGTGGGCCGGTAATGGTCATCGACGCACTTCATTTCACCGCTCATGTTGAGCACTGACTTACACCTAGCGTCTTAGAGGAGCACAATAATGGATGGTTTTTTGGATTTCACTTTCGGTGAAAATGACGAGAACATCGGAAAGCAGAGCAAGCGTTTCAAAGGGGAAACGGGCCGCTCGTACCGGGCCAGCTTGGTTTGGTTCACCGACTACAAAGAGGACGGCACTCCTGCCGACACCGCAAACATCAAGTTCACGGGTTGCGAGCGAATCTATAAGGACGGGGTGGGGTATGTCATGATTGACAGCAGCAACCGCGTTGCGATGCTTGACTTGCTCAAGGAGCAGCCCAAGCAGCAGATTGCTACAGTCCTTTGTATTTGGCCTTGCGCTAAGGACGGAGAACTTGATGTTGCCTCCTACAAGAATGGCAAGGGTTGGAAGGTTCAGCCTTGGACCCACTCCCCTGACAAGTACAAGACGGTTGGCCAGAACAACAAGCGTTTCCCTCTGACCAAACATGATCTCACTATCAATTGCATTGACGGTAAATACCAGAAGATGACCTTCACGCCCGAGGGCGAGAGTCTTTTGCTCAAATACCTGGAAGCAAAAAATGAGGATTTGCGGGCGGTTGGTAGGAAGATCCTTGGGGAAGCCCGTCAGGTGGCAGGGGACATCCACAATGTTCTTGCACGACGGTACACCGTGGACGAGGTCCGTGAGAAGCTGGGAGGCGAGCCTTCCAGCCCGACTGGTAACCATGCGTCGAAGGATGTGGATTCGATGTTGGACGACATTGGAATCTAGTCCGATGGAGACTCAAACACCCCTGGATGATGCGCCTTTCCGGTGCCCCATTCGGGGGTGTTTCGGTAGTTTGGCATGAGAGTCCTCGGATTCGACCCTTCGTTGACGAACTTCGGGTGGGCCATCCACGACAACTCGTTCCCGGTGGGTGACCCCCGCCGATGCGAGGCTCGTGGGAGGTTTCAGACCAAGGCCAAGATGGAGTTCGTCACCCGCTACATGTTCATGCGCGACTCGCTGCGTGCTCTGATTCAAGAGCACAAACCCGACCGGGTGGGGGTCGAGTACCCGATTATGAACGCCATGTATTCGGAAGGGATGTGGGGTCTGTTCCTTTATTCATGTGAAGCCTTCCGTGCCGAGTTCATGGACGTGGTGTTCTGGTCCCCCCTGCAAGTCAAGGCCCATGCTCGTGACACCCTCGACCGCCCCAAAGGATGGCCGATGGACAAGGTGGACATGTGTGATGCAGCCAAGCTGGATGTGGGTGGTGGTCGATGGAACCACAACGAGGCTGACGCCTATTTGGTGGCCGTCCTTTCGGGGCGGTTTTGGGAGTTTTACGATGAGCGGGTTGCGGAGGGGGATTTGACTCCAACCGAAGCTCGGTATTTCACCAAGGTTCACACCTTCATCAGAGGGAAGCGGGCCGGAAAGACAATCAAGAAGGGTGTGATCCACCGAGAGTCGGATCGCTTCTTCGTGTGGTCCCGACTTCGGGACGAGGAGATCAACGATGGCGAGAGCGAAAAAGAGTGAGGAGGGCGGCAGCGCAGCCCTTGCAGGAGCAGTCAGCCCTCTGGATGCTTGTACCGCATTCCTGAAGAAGAAGAAAGGTAAGGAGTTCACCGACATTATGGTGGCGATGGACGATGACACGGTGAAAGAATCTCTGCCTCACATCTCCAGTGGCAGCATCGTCATCGACCACCTCATTGGAGGGGAGAAAAACACGTTCGGAGTCTCCCCCTGTCCGGGCTTCCCGCGATGCAAGGTCACACAAATCTGGGGGCATGAGTCGTCAGGCAAGACCACCCTGTGTCTGGAAGCAGTGGTTCAGTGCTGCGCCGACGGAGGCACGGCAGTTTACATTGACTGGGAGAACGACATCGTTCCCGACTATGCCGCTGCTCTCGGCGTTCCCATCACGGACCCTTCAAAGTTCATATTGCTTCAGCCGGACACGTTGGAGGACGGGATCAAATACGCGATGGCTTACGCCACGGCGGGTGTGGATCTCATCATCTTCGACTCCGTGGGCGCGGCTGTCCCACGTCGCATCGCAGAGCGTGACGCTCTTGAGGTCGCGGAACAAGGCAAGGTCGCTGAACTTCAGAGCGTGTGGTCACAGGAACTCCCCAATATCAAGGGCACCATCGCCCGCAGTGGAAGCGCCGTCGTTGGGATCAGTCAGATTCGTTCAACGCTGGCGACGATGCCTGGAGCCAAAAAAACCCAACCTCAAGGCGGCAATGGCTGGAAGTTCTACTCCGCAGTGCGGCTGGAGTTGCGTCGTGTCAAGAACGAAAAGGCTCGTGAGCACAATGTCCTGACGCACAAGACAGACGAGCGCGTGGTTGGTGGGATCATCAAGGTCACAACTATGAAATGCAAGGTCAGTCGCTCACAGGGACGTGAAGAAATCTTCTACATCCGGTGGGGTGAGGGCATCGACAACGTGCGGACGATCATCGAGATCGCCAAAGCGCACGGAATCATCAAGGGGTCTAGTTGGATGACGTGGGCGGATTGCCCGGACGGCCCTCTCAGAATCCAAGGCAATGAAAAAATGAGGAAGCACTTTCTGGAAAATAGGGAGCACTTTGAGGCGTTGTCGGCACGGGTAATGCCATTCCTTGGTGCGGGGACTACCGACCACTTCGTTGATGAAGTTGACCCCGACGACTCTGAACTCGATGCCATCTTTGATGAGCCGAAAAAGTCGAAGGTGTCTGACCTCGATGGTGATTCTGATGGGTGAAACGGTAGATGAACACCTCTGGCGAGAGTGCATTGATGGGCGTCGTTCGATCCGTGTCTTACGGTACGAGGAGCCAGAGATCATTGAACCTTTGGCACTGGTCCGGGGCAAGACCTCTGTTTTCGTCCATTGTCGTCTCATAAAAGGAGATGGATTTACTTTTCGGAACTTTGGTCTTAGGTGTCAATTCAAACAGGTGGATGTGTTGGAGCCTGGCAGCCGATCCTCGCATCCGTGGGATTGGAAGGTGGGATCTTCTCCCGCTCCCGGCGTCACCGTGTTGTATACGGGGGTCAACGATCCTCCTGTTTCCGGTACATCGGAGTGAGGTGATCTATGGCCGTCAAAGTCCGAGTACAGAATTTTCAGTCCATTGAGGACGTTACCGTGGTGATTGACGGGCTGACCGTCATCACCGGGACGAATAATAGCGGCAAGACGGCGTTTATGCGGGCTGTCCGAGGAGTGTTCACTAACTCTCCGGCTGGTCCCTTGGTGCGTCATGGCTGTGCTCACCTTACGGTGACGTTGACCTTTGCTGATGGAACAGAGATCATTTGGGAAAAGGGTTGGGAGAAACCCGGTCAGAAAGGCAAGACTGTCAATCGCTACACCCTCAACGGCAAGCGACTTTCAGGCGTGGGTCGCGGTGTACCTCCTGAGATTGAGTCTTTAGGTGTGCGTGAGATCCAAGCTGCTTCTGATCGTGTGTGGCCACAGATTGCAGATCAGTTTACCGGGTCGTTGTTTTTGGTGAATAGACCCGGCTCTGCGATTGCGGAGGCTCTTTCAGATGTGGAACGTGTGGGCAAGCTGTCGTCGGCGCTCAAAGCATCAGAGAAAGACCGACGATCAGCTAACGATGAACTCAAGATCCGTCGTAAGGACGTGGCGACACATGAGAAGTCAGTCGCAGTGTTTGATGGACTCGACACCGTGGCGGCCCAGGTTCGGGGTTTGGCAGACACCCGTGATGAGATCACGAAGCTGCTCCTAAAACAGAATGTCCTTACGGAGTTGAGGACTCGACTACAGACTACGAGGGACAACGCAGAAACCCTTGCAGGATTTGACCCAGATGTGATCCCAGATTCGGCCCGAGCGGAGAAGCTGGCGAAGGCAGTGGTCAAGGTCACGGGTTTTCGAGATCAATACGGTCATGCAAAAGAGGAGGTAGCAACCCTTGCTGGGTTCACCTCTGTCTCGGTGCCTGATGCCAGTGAAGTGCAAGGCCAACAGACCCGGCTTGAGGAAATTCGCAATCTGGATCGGAAGCGGAGGCGGCTACAAGATGCAGTGCAAACGTATTCGGGTCTGGGCGATCTTGACTTTCCCGATACCGCGAAGATTGTCAAGATTCAAGCCTGTATAGACAAGGTGAGGACTCTCCGTAGGCGGCGTCTCTCTGCCAACACGGACTTCACCACCGCCTCTACCGAGGCCAAGCACAACGCGAAGATGCTGGCCGAAGCAGAGGCAAACGTCATCCAACTCCTGGGGGACCGGGGGCTATGTCCGACCTGCAATACCATCCATGAGGGAGAAGCTCATGTCTAACGACCAACCTAGCCTTTTTGATTTGTTCGGTGCTCGTGTACGGGGTCCTGTCGGCGCACCTTTCACCCCTGGATCAACAACATCTCGGGAGGCAGCCGAATCGGTGGCTGAGGTTGCGGGTCGGTTGCGGCGCAGGGTGTACGCACACATTGTGGAGTGTGGAGAGGCGGGCACCACAGATGATGCTGCCGAAGTGGTTTTGGATATGAAGCACACCACCTATACAGCACGTCGCGGTGAACTCGTGAAGCAAGGGTTGGTGCGTGACAGCGGCAACACAGCCAAGACACGCTCAGGTCGAAATGCTGTGTTGTGGGTCATGGTGCCAGGAGATGAGATTGAAGCTGCCAAGAAAGCGTATCAGGCGCAGGAATCACGGCGGACTTTGATGCGAGCGGCGATGAGCAAGATCAAGGAGATGGCTGACGATGAGTTGGAGGATTTTATCTCTTCTGATGAAACCTCCGATGAAGATGCCTTTCTTGATTTGTTCGGGGAATAGGGGGTCACTCCGCTACCCGTTCCCGGTACATAAGGGCACGGAGGCTTCACATGCTTGACCCGATCACTTGCCGGTTCTGCTCCTCGACCAACTGCGAGCACGGCGACCACTGCGAAGACTGCGGGTGCCCCAAGTGCGGGATGCCCGGTGCTCGCTTCACCGAATCCGACGGCAACGTCCGTGGCTTCTGCTACGACTGCGAGTGGGAAGCGGTGCTCGGTGCCTACAAGGCATGGAAGGCTCGGCAGCCGGTGAAGACGACGGAGCAGATGCGCCGTCAGGTGTTGGGTTGGCTGGGTGCTGACCTGCCCCCCGACGACGAGGTTGGCCCCATGATCATCGGGGGTGTGGAATGAAACCACAAGTGCTACTCGACTTCTGGTCGGTCACTTGGATCAAGTGAATGGCCCGGATCTACCACGATGAACACAATGACAAGGGCGAGCGGGCATTGGTCTGGATCGTCTGCGATGACTGCGGCAAGAAAGCCAAGCCCGGTGACCCGGAGATGTTGGCGAACTGGATCAAGATGGGCTTTCACAGCGGTCGCGCTGGCGATCCATCGAACCTAGACGAGTGGGTTTACTGCGGAACCTGCAAACAGGAGCACACATGAGCAACCAACCCCTCAACATGGTCCGACTTCGACTTGACGTGGAGTCGATGCGGCACTCGGTCGTTCACGCTCTGATTGACCATCAGGGTGAGATTCAGAAGCAGGTCGAAGCAGAAATCACGGAACTCGTGACCAACGGCCACCTGGAGCACAAGATCAAGGAGTCGGTACGCCATCACCTCGACATGGCTATCAGCGAAGCCGTGAAGCACGCGATGTCGTCGTGGATCCGCGAGTCGCCCACGGTCAAGCAGGCGATTCAGAACGCCGTGACGGATGCTTTGTGGCAGACGGAGAAGAAACCATGATGGACACGAAGGCAGAGATGGATCTGATCCGCCAGAAGATCATGGCCGGACTCGGAGTTAGTGGGGAGATGCTGAACGGCCCGACGACCTATGCCACGTCGAGCATCAGCGCGTGGATGGTCGAGGCGTCTAAGTCCAAGATGATTACTGGACAGTTGACCCGCGACGAGTACATCAAGGCGAACCTTGCTTCGGAGATGCGGAAGCATCGGGGCAAGAAGCGGCTCCGCAAGAAGAAAGCGAAGCGTGCCCTTCGGATGCGGTGGGGCTTCATGCAGATGGGTCGCTTGCTCGCTTCACGGAGGGTCAACTACTCGGAGATCGGTCGCAAGCTGGTCGTGGTCGATCCGCCGCCCATGTCTTCGAGCATAATCTACGACAGTGGCATCGACATTGCTGACGTGGTGACCGGGGGCAACGATGAATGAGACAACTAGGAGGCAAACATGCCCGGATTTTTCATGATCGACAAAGGCACCAACGTGGAGACGCTGAGGCGCACTCTATGCCGCCTGCCAATGGTGGGGGAGGTCGCTATCTTCCCCTGCGACGAGACCGGGCTTCAGGTCGTTGGTGGCGCTGAAGCGGAGGCGCTACTTGTGCGGTGCGATGGAAACGCTGACTTCGCCAAGTTCGCCTGCGAATCGCAGGGTTATGCGCGGGTTCTCCCTTCACCTTGGGTGGGTGATGAGTGACCCCGCATACCTCATCCTCAACGGCCCACATCGGGGTATGAAGCAGCAGGCCATCAATGGCCCAGTGCTACGTCTGGAGAATAACGGGATCGAGGACTTGTGGGAGATGCCCCGAGTCATCACCTACACGCTTCAGACGCTTGCCGTTGCAGACGACGGCACACAGAAGTCTCACTCTTTCTGGCTGACCGAGGACACGAAGCAGAGCGCCATCACAATGGTTGACCTGCTGGTTGACCTTGCAGGGGAGGTGAACGATGGCTAATCGACTCAACAAGTGTCCAGCGTGCGGTGCCCTCCAGTACACGGACATCGTGGTGAAGGCCCACAACCCCGACACCACGGACATGAACATGCGGGCGACCCTCCGGTGCGGCGGTCCCGTTCCTGACGTGGTTTGGAAGGGCACGGTTCTGGAAGCCGCCCACGAGGTCGAAGGCTGCGGCCACGAGTGGGAGGGCCGGGTCACGTCCCCCCATCACCGCCGAGGACGCGAAAGAGGGGAATACATCTGATGCGTAAGATTTTCATGAACGTCGAGGACTACCTCGACATCGTGATGTACGGCAACCCCGAATACGAAGGTCTGTCCGAAGAAGCCCCTCGCTCCCCCGGCAGTATCGCAGAACTCCTCCGAGAGTTGGAACAGGGGGGTCATCTTCCACTCGATTCCGGTAAAGAGGGGGAGGAGGAAACACCATGAGCATGAGCATCAACGATGACGTATTCACCTTGTTTGGTGGTGACGATGGCCTCGGTGTTGAGATTCAACCCGTCACCCCTGTGCGAATGAAGGGCAGCAAGGAACAAGGGTTTGAGGCGTTCCACCTCGCCAACCCTCACGTCTACAAGTCCGTCGTCGCTGTCTCCCTTGACCTCAAGGAGCGAGGGTTCCGCAAGGGTGGCATGAAGATGGTCTTTGAGCGTCTGCGATGGCTCTACGCCATCCAGACGGTTGGGGAGGACTACAAACTCAACAACAACTACACGGCCTACTACGCCCGTCTCGTGATGGAAACGGTGCCCGACCTCGATGGGTTCTTTGAGACGCGGTTGCGCCAAGGGCAGGATCCTTACGTCCCCGATCTTGAGACGTTGGGGTTCCCATCGAAGGGAGAGGAAACACCATGAGCATCAACCTCGTCTGGCGCACAGACGTTCACCTGTCCGACCGCGCACCGTCCTCAAGAACCGACGACTGGGCTGACACCGTGTTCGACAAGCTGGGGCAGGTCCGTGATCTCGCACGCGAGGTCAACGCCGCTGCGATCCTCGACGGCGGTGACTTCTTCCACATCAAGTCCCCGACCCGGAACAGCCACGCGCTCGTTCACCGGACGGCAGAGCACCACGCGGACTACCCGTGCCCGGTCTACTGCACGCCGGGGAACCACGACTCCGTGTACGGCGACTACTCATTCCTGCCCCAGCAGCCGTTGGGCGTCCTGTTCTCAACAGGGGTCTACAAGCGGCTCTACGATGAGCACGAGGCTGTGTTCACCCACGAGGGGGTCACCGTCCGCGTAGTGGGCATTCCGTACCACGGCACCACCTACGACATGGAACGGTTCACCAGCATCGTGAAGGGCGACGAAGACGTTCTGATCTGCGTTGCTCATGTTCTCGCCAGCCACAGAGGCGGCACCATGTTTGAAGGCGAGGACATCGTGAAGTATGCCGACCTCGTGGACACAGCCCCCGACGTGTACATGTTCGGCCACTGGCACAAGAACCAAGGCGTCGAGGAGATCGGCGGCAAGCAGTTCGTGAACATCGGCTCCCTGACCCGTGGCTCGCTCTCGCAGGACAACCTCGACCGGGTGCCCGCTGCGGCGGTGCTTCGCTGCACCAGCGATGGGGTCAAGGTCGAGGTTGTGCCACTCAACGTCCGTCCCGCCGAGGACGTGTTCGACGTGGAGGGCCGCGAGCGGCAGGTCAAGCGCCAAGTGGAGATGGATTCGTTCGTCACCGCGATCCGCGATGCGCTCCAACCTCCCGAGGACGGTGAGACGCTGGCCGAAGCCGTGACGGGCATGGACAACGTGCCCAACGAGATCCGCGAGCGGGCGTTGGCCTACTTGGAGCAGGCGTGAAGCTGCGTCTGTTGCGCGGCAATCAGCTATTCGATGTGGGTGCGGCGGGAGAACCGACGCCAGCGGGTACGGTGCTCCCTGCAAAGGAACGCTCGATGAATAAGGACTCAACCCTCTATTGGTCGCATCTCGCGGCCTACGAGAAATGCCCGCAGATGTTCCTGTGGAACAAGGGGTGGGATGGGATTGATCTCGGATACGGTCCTGGCTATCCAATGCCCCGCCCACAGGACGACTCCAAGCACCATGCCGTCATGGGCATCGCCATTCAGTACGCGGTCGAGAAGATGTACAACGACGAGTTGTACCGCGACCCGAAGAACCTCCTTACCGTCATGCTCCAGATTGGCGAGAAGGAGTTTGCTCGTCAGGAAGCGAAGCCCCGAAACAACATCGACTACGGTAAGGCCCGCATGGCCCGCGAGGACATGCTGGACATCGTTCGTGATGGGATCACGGGCTACCTCGCCACGATGAAGGCTCACAGATTTCTCGGACCTTATGCGAAGGCCGAGGTCAACTTGCTTGCTTGGATCGACAAGTGGAACCCCATCGGCGGTCGAGCCGACACCATCGTGCGCCGGGACGACACCGGGATCACGATCATCGACGGCAAGAACACCAAGTGGAAGATGAAGTACACCGACCCAGATCAGTTGCGCTGGTATGCGCTGCTGTTCAAGTTGGCATACCGTCAGATGCCTGATCGGCTTGCTTATGTCTGGTATCGGTTTCCCCACGGCAAGAAGTCTCACGCTGAGGACGGCTCCGAGTTCATTGAAACCGGGGTCGAGTGGGTCGAGTTTGATGAGGATGATTTGAAGGGGTTGGCCCAGCGTGCTCTCGACGCCAAGAAGGCGATGTGGAAGGGCAAGTTCGCCCCTACGCCCAGCCCCAAGACCTGTCGGTTCTGTGATTTTGAGTCGATTTGTGATGCTCGAAAGGAGCAGAGGCAGGCGAACGCCGCGAAGCGTGGTCGGAAAAGTAAGATAGAAGCTATCACCGAAGGCGATGGCTTCGTTGATCTTACTCTTTGAGGCTTAACGGGGGGTGTTTGTTTGTTGTGTCGGGTACTTCCTGACATTGAGAGGGAGCGCACATGAGTGATTTGGATGATCGGTTGAACAAAGCTGTGATTCTCCGTGATAGATTGGCCGGGGAAGCGCAACGTATTGCGGGTCGAAAAGAAGCTGCGGAAAAGGCTCTAAAAGAGGTCGAGGACGAAATCCGTTCCAAGAACCTTGATCCTGACACCCTTGATGCAACCCTCACTACTTTGACGGAAGCCTATGAGACTTCCGTGGCGGCTTTCATTGATGAGGTCGCCAAAGCCAAAGAAGCTCTCTCACCTTTTACGGAGAACCAGCTATGAAAATCGAAGTCGCTAAGAGCGATCTTGAGGTCGCTCTCAAGGTCGTATCCACTACAGTCGGATCAGGGTCCGACCTGTCCGCTCATTACCTTTTTCGCATCCATGAAGATCAGACCGAGGTGCTGTCCTCTTACATGCGTGTCTTTTCTCGGAGTTCCTTTACATCTAATACCGATGGTGAGGATGGTGATGCGTTCACCGTCGAGGCATGGCGGCTGGACAAATGGATCTCCTCTGTCGGGGACGGTGTTCTCACCCTTGCATCTGACGAGAATGGGGAAGTCATTGCCAAGGGTCCGCGCAGTCGGATCAAGCTGCGGTCCTTGGACTCTTCCAGGTTCCCTTTCTGGGATGGTCTTCTCTCCAATGCCGAGTCGATGGGTGAGATCGATCCCGGTGTTCTGCACCGAGCGATTAGCTTGAGCAAAAACTTCGTTTCGACCGACGATACTCAGCGCCCCAATATCTGCCAGATCGAAGCAAACGAAGGCAATTTGATGGCCACTAACCGACAGGTTTTGTCTAGTGTGAGGGTTTGTGATCTCAGTAATTTGAGCCTTCGCATCCCTACACTGGACATCGGCACGGTGCTCAAGTTCCTGGGAGACAAGACTACACAGGAAGGGGTGGTTGACGTGTTGGAGGCTTCGCGCCCTGATGGGGGTGGGGAAGCGGCGTTGGTGGTAATGCGGCCTGACGGGTCGTATATCGGAGTGTCACGTCCTACATTGGCGATGCCTCGACTTCCCGTTGAAGTCGAGAGCACGGACATCACCCTCACACTGGATGTCGCTGAGTTCCGAGGAGCTATCGACGTACTGCTTGCTTCGGCACCCAAAGGCCATGAGATCGTGAGGTTCTCATCGGTGGATGATGCGTTGGTGCTCTCAATGTCGTCCGATGCAGGAGGCGAAGACGAGTATCCGTTGATCACTTCAACAGCGACCGGTTTGGGGGATGTGACGTTTTCCTTGACTCATTCTTACATTGGTGCGATTTCAGACCATTTTGATCTCGACACCCTTTCTTTGGGTGTTCATCAAAGAGGTCAGGGTGGGTATGTTTCCTTTGTTCATCAAGACGAAGGTGCAACGGAGGATTCCGGTAATCATTACCATACGGTGATTGTGTGGAGAGCTTGACCCCCAGCTACGATGCTCTGTGCCTAGAGTTGGCACGAACGGAAGCCTTGCGCGACTCTGCTCAAAAGGCTCTGTCCGATGCTAACCGTCAGGTCATGGTCTTGGAGGTAGAGGTAGAGATACTCGACCGGGTAGCTGACCTGTTCCGCACGCTCATCGACCGGGAGGTGGTGGATAATGCCAAGACCGTCGAGAGTCTACTGACCGAGGGGTTGCAAGCTATCTTCGATGACCTCGACCTCTCTGTGCGGTCAGAGATTGACATCCAGCGAGGCAAGGTCGCCGTGGACTTGATCACGGTGCAGAAGCAAGAGGACGGCACTACGACTGAAGGGTCCAGTACGGATGCTTACGGCGGTTCTGTGACTACGGTTCAGTCAGTCTTGCTTCGTATTGTTGTACTCAATCGACGTGGTTTGCGTCCGTTGCTCTTGCTGGACGAGTCTTTGGCGGCGGTGAGTGAGCACTACGTTCCTCGGGTCGGGCAGTTTCTCTCAACTCTCGCAGATAGGATGGGTCTGGATGTGTTGGCTGTGAGCCACAACCCGGCGTTGGTTGAAGCTGCAACCAACGCTTATCGAATCAACAAGAAGGACGGCAAAGCCTCTTTTCGGCAAATCGGGAAGGCGCAGCATTGATGCGTGATATGGGTGCCATACGTCAGAAACTCAAACAGGCGCAGTATCGGCATCTGAAGCGGGTTCTCTGTGAGAGGTTCCCCTCCAATGAGGAGTGGCCTCGGGAAGAGGTTGAGAAAATCAAATCCGAGCACCGGACGTTTTTCGCTACTGCATCTCTTGCAGCCATTGCTAGAGACTTTCCTGATGTAGCGGCTCTGATGTGGGTGTTAGAGGACCAGCCAGATCAACCACTGGTGATCAATGGGACGTTGGTGGGCCGGATAGGTGGCGTTATGATTTGGGCTGACACGAATGAGGATGCAGATCATGCTCGGTGTCTGATTGACCGCATTGTAGATGCCGCAACCTCCCCCACGACACTCCCCGAGCCAATTCAAAAGTCTTGGTGGCAGAGGTGGTTGTTCGGATGAACCCCAACCTACTTACGGTAATTACCGTCGCAACCACTCGTATCCCCCTTATGATGGATGGGGTTGCAGTACCCCGCAAAGAGGGGCCTTTCTTGATTACGTCAAGTAAGTCGCTCTTGTGGGTTGAAGATGCGTTTGGGGATGGGTTCTTACGGTTGGCTGTGCGACAAGTGCCTCTTGTGGATTTGTTTCGGGCTTTGGTGGAATCCATCGCAGAGGTGGGTGCCAAGAGGTCTTGGGGGAATGTCCTACCTGCCACAAAAGAAGGGGTGTTGGAGGGGTTGTCTCACCTGCATTACTACGATCTCAGAGATGTGTCGCTGCTTTACGGGGCTGATTTTGACATCGGGGTGGCCGCTGATCTCCCTCGTGTTCCAGCAGATTGGCTCCCCCCCTCATGGGCGGTCCTCGTCCCTGACAGGGACTTCGTCGGAACCGCCTTCACCTTCAATGAAGGTCGTGTGGGAGCGGTTGTTCATAATCCTTCGCGGGGTGTAGTCGTACTTCGGTGTAAAGGGGGGTTGTTGGCTGATGTGGTCGGGTAAACCAACCCATGAAAGACTGGCTTGCTTCTGCCCTGCTAGAGTCCGCTGACTCCATTCCCGAAGATGCCGAAGGGCATGTTCTGGGGCGTGGTTTGCCTTACGCTTTAGTTTCCGAGATGAGAGTGGGTGTGTGGAAGTGTCCACAAGACCCGTGCCCGGATGCTTCCTTTACCAAGAGGTATGGAGAGTTTGGTCAGCGGGTGGAGGGGTGGCTCAGCTTCCCGCTATGGTCCCCTCGGGGTCATATCATCGGTGTTGAGTTTCGGTCCTGGGAGTATGGGGATTCTCACGAACCTCAAAAGTTCTACTTGCCAGACTCCGGGTGGTTGCCGGTATTCGTCGGCATGGTTCCTTCTGCTTTCCATCGGATTTGGGACGGAGGTGATGTCTGGTTGGTCGAGGGGTGGTCTGACCTAGCGGTGGCTCATGTGATTCCAGAGGAGGCTACGGGATTAGCGAATGGAGGGGCCAAGATCACTTCTCAGCAAGTTGCTTTTCTTTCGCGCTTCTTGTCACCGCGTGCCCGAGTACACGTCTGTTTCGATATGGATGAGACAGGTCAGAAAATGGCTCGTGGATACACTCATCCCGAGACAGGCAAACGGGTCTGGGGGGTTGTCGAACGACTTGAGCGGGCGGGAGTAAAGGCACGGGTAGTCGTTTACCGGGGAGGGAAAGACCCTGGAGAAATCTGGGAGAAATCCGGCACTCCTGCATTACGGAATGCCTTGGCCCTGTGAAGGGGGGTTCTAACCGTCCTTGGCGGGTATCACACAACACTAAAGAGAGGTTCTGAAATGGCAGTCGATATTTGGAAAGCCCCCGATGATGTCCACGACAAGGTGCGAGAGTTGATTGGGCAACACCACCCTGACCTCGCTCTCATTGTGGACGAGATCATCGTGGTGTTTCGTGGGAAGGCTGGCAAGTCTGGGGGGCAGGTTGTTCTCGGAAACAGCAAGAAGGTCGCGGCGTTGGCCAATGCTATAGGCAACACTGACTTCAAGTTTGTGTTGGAGGTCGCGGCAGATCAGTGGGATCAAGAGTTGACATCCAAGCAACGAGATGCCTTGTTGGACCATCTTCTCACTGCTTGTCGGTGTGAGGAAGACCCCAAGAGCGGCGATCTCAAGTGCTCGGTCGCAAAACCGGACATCATGGCTTTTCGTGAGAACATTGACCGGTACGGTATGTGGTTCCCCAGAGAAGAGAGTGAAGAGGACCCTTCACCGGTCGAGGAAATGTTCGGGACGGGTGAGTGATGTGGGGGTTGGATGTGATTCGCCATATCAATAGAAAAGCCGCTTCTCGGGCACAAACGCAAGAATTGGTGCCTTTTCGTGTAGTTTCGGAGAGTCAGATCCATAGTTGGCCTCCTTTCCCGTTCCCGCATCTTGGATATGCGTGCGAAGAGGTGGATTTTGACCACAAGCGTCTGGAAACGGTGTTTGTGGATTCATCCAGGTTCGGCGCAGAGGGTGAACCTGCTTTGACGGTGGATGCGTTCAAAGCACGGCTCTGTTCGTTGCTCCGTGAACACGGCCCCCTCCTCTGTGCAGTAGAGGAGCAGGGGCAATTCCAGGTGTACATTGCCGTCTGGAGATCCGGTGGCCTTTGATACCAAGTACCGACCTCAGACGTATGGAGACGTGCTTGGACAAGATGCGGCGGTTGCTGTGCTCCAGCAGTTTGTGGTTGAGGGTCGGGGTTATCACCAATCCTACGTCTTCTGCGGACAACACGGCTCTGGCAAGACCACCCTTGGGAGGATTCTTGCCAGAGCCTTGTTGTGCTCGTCTGCGGTGGACGGGGCACCTTGCGATGAATGTGAGTCGTGTCTACTCCTCCTGCGTGGGGGAACGCACGAATGTTTTGTGGAGTTGGACGCCGCGACTAAGAGCGGCAAGTCCGATATCGCCCGTATCCTCGAAGACCTGTCCTACTCCACGGTGAGCGGGAAACGGCGCATCTATCTCTTTGATGAGTGCTTCACGGAGGACACTGTTCTCCTCACCCGCGATGGATTCCGGTCCATCCGTGATCTGGTTGAGGTGCGGTTCTCAGGTGAGGTGTTGTCCTTCGACACGGAATCCGGCCAGAGGGTCTGGCGTCCCGTGACGGACTGGTTCGACCTTGGGGATCGTGAGGTCATCACTCTGGAGTTCGACAACGGTGTGGAGATCACGGTCACCACGAATCAGGAGGTTTACACGACCAACCGAGGCTGGGTGGAAGCCTGCCGGTTGACGGAGGACGATGATGTGGAGGAGGTTTGGTTCCAGCGGTTGATGGACGGGCTTTAGTCATGTATCATACGCCAGAACCCCAACCCGGTGTTATCATGGTCGAAGGATCTCCTGAGATGGTCGAGTGCGCGTGTGGGTGTGGCACCCTCATCACCCGAAAGGGGAAGAACGGAAAGCCTCGCAAGTATTTACGGGGGCATCAGACCAGAGGCCGCAAGAAGGTAGACCGATCTTCTGAGGCATATTGGGAGAACCGGGTCCGGCGCATGAACACCTCTGCCCCCCTCTGCCGATGCGGTTGTGGTGACCCTGTTGCGGTCACTGTTTCTTGGCTCAGGCAGGCGTCGGAAAATGGAACTCGCCCTGTATGGCGACCGAAGTATGTGGAAGGCCACATGCCACAAGTCCCTTGCGGTTGCGGTTGTGGAACCCTTGTGGACATCCTCGATGTTCGGGGGCAACCTCGGTCCTGTGTCCCCTCACATGCGGGAAGGCTGTCAACCCCACCTGAGAAGGTAGATTGGGAATCCCGCACCTCTGAGTGGAACCAGAACGCCCCAGACTGCGCTTGCGGGTGTGAAAAACCTCTGGTTCGTACTGTGGGCCAAATGCGAGCATACCTTTCTGACCCTGGCTATCTGCCGGGGCATAACCAGAGGAAAGCGTGCGTCCTCCACATGACCCCAGAGGAGGAATCTTTCATCTATGGTTCCTTGCTGGGGGATGGTTGTCTGACCCGCCCTACCACAGGCACACCTCGATTCATGTTCACACACGGGGCACCACAGAAGGCGTATGCCGAACACAAGATTGAAGTCTTGTCGAGGTTTGGTGCTTCGTTGAGTCGCGTGGAGAGTGCTGGGTTTGGTGACCTTTCATACCAAGGCCGCACCAGTTGTATGCCCATCTTTGAGGGTGTTTGGGACGTGGTGCGCCACGACGGCAAGAAGCAGGTCAACTCTGAATGGTTGTCCAAGGTGGACCCCCGAGGTTTGGCCTACTGGTTCATGGACGACGGGTCGGTGCAGCGAAACCGCCACAACAAGAACCGAGGTCAGGTTTACAACGCGGCTCTCCATACGGAAGGGTTCTCGGAGCAGGAGAATCATCTCCTGTCTGATTTTCTGTTCGTTGAGTACGGGGTCGAGGCACAAGTGAAGCCGACCAGATGCTATTTCTACCTCTACATTCCCCGCAAGGGTGCTGACCGACTGCTGGAGATTGTGGGGCCTTACTTGCACGCTTCGATGGCATACAAGGGGGTCATGTGGCTCGACTGATCCGAAAGTCCGAACCTTTCCGTGCTCCCGTGTACGATGTGGCCGTGGAGGGCACCCATTCCTTCTTCGCGGCGTCGGGTCCATCCCCGGATCACGGCATCCTCGCTCACAACTGTCACCGCCTCAGTAAGAACGCTCTCGATGCTCTTTTGAAGCCAATGGAGGACAGCGTTCCCGGTTCCGAGGACAAGCGGTTGGTCTGCATTTTTTGCACGACCGAGCCGGAGAAGATGGTCAGCACTATCTTCTCTCGGTGTGCTCCTGCGTTTGTGATCCGGTCGGCCCCCCTGGAAGCTATCGCCGCACGGCTTGCGTTCATCTGTGGTCAGGAAAACATCTCATACGAGGACGATGCTTTGATGTTGGCTGCGGAGCAGTCAGGGTCGCATATTCGGGATGCGATCAAGATGGTTGAAGGCGTTTCAATGATGGGGGGCGTCACCCGAGAAAACGCCTCCAAGTACCTGCATCTTGATGCCAATGACACTGTGCTTGATTTGTTGGAGGCATTGGAGTCTGATCTGCCACAGGCAGTGAGTCATGCAATGGCATTATCTCAAAAGATGAGTCCGTCAGGTGCTTATGGTCGCTTAGCGGAAGCGGCCATGTTGATTTATCAGGTGCATCTTGGTGTCACCAAGGTTCCTATGAAGTGGGATACGGAGCGGGTTTCAACCCTTGCGTCTGAGGGAGCTACATGGCTCAATGTCGCCCAACGGTTTGCAGCCCCTCCACATCGACCGACGCATCAAACCTTGGTTCTGGACACAGCTACAGTTCACCATCTCTACGGAATGGGCACACTGACAGCCCCACAAGTCGTGATTTCTGCGAAAAATGCGACCAACGGCTCCTCTTCATCAGAAGTGGGTATCATTCCGCATGTTGATCCCCAACCGAAAGCATTGGCGCAATTTCATACTCGAAGCGGAGTATACGTTGATCCTCGTGCTATTGGTCAAGGCCCTCCTGATCGGAGCATTGAAACTACCTCTACCGAAGAATCTATGTCTAACACGATTAGCCCAACAACCTTTCGTGAGTTGGTTCGTCATCATTTGCAGGGGTTGAGGAGTGGACGAACGCGATGAATTGACGTGGTTAGTAATGGAGTTGACTCCGCAGGGGGAGTCCGCAGCGGAGGAGGGCGTTCTTGCTTCGCTTTTGATGAACCAAAGTAAAATCCCTTCGGACCATCCTATCTTTGTCCCATGTGTGACGTACACCCATAAAGGCTCACGCTCCGTGTTGTCAGTAATGGAGGGATATGCTTTTTTGGCTTCCGGTTTGGATGGTGCTTCTTTACGGAGTTTGAAAGGGAGTCCTTGGGTGAGGCGGCTCCTTACGCGAGGGAGTGGGATTCACCGGGCATTGGAAACGGTCCCGGATGCCAATGTTCGTGAGCTTCGTCATCGTCTTGGTCAGATGGTAGGGTCCGAAATTGAAGAAAAAATGAAAGTGCGTGTCGTTGCAGGTCCACTGCTTGGTATAGTCGGACAAGTAGTAGAGGTTGATGGTAACCAAGCCTCGGTTTTGGTTGAAATGAGATCGCTCCACGCGATCAAGGATTTTCCTCGCTTTCTGCTCCACCCGGTAGGTGACGATGAGTAGTTTTTATTGGTCCACCCATATTGTTTTGGACCCTTCTGATATGGAGCGCATGTTCTCCAACGAGGATGGGATTTCTTTTTACCCTAGTGCCCACGAGGAGTTATCTGACGAATCAAAGGTCGAGATGGCTCATGTCAAGGGTATTTTGGACCGGATTCCGGCTCGTGAGGCTGATTTCATTGAGCTTTACTTTTTCAATCGGGTGCGGCAGACCACGATAGCGGAGCTTTTCAACATATCTCAGCCCACTGTTTGTTATCGACTTCAGCGTGCAGCGGAGCGGCTGAAATATCTGATTGACATGCCCGTCCATGATCCCTGGCTGATGGAGCAGGATCTTCGTGGTGTCCTAACGGATGAAAAGGACATCCACATTATGATGGGGGTGGCCCGAACCACTTGTCAGTCTGAAGTGGCTCAGGAGCTTGGCGTCACACAGGGCTTCGTTCGACATCGGTATCTTCGCACCATTGATCGTCTCAAACAGATGAGAGATATGGAAAGGTACGTCGCAGTTTTTGAGCACGTCGCCGCGAACTTGCAAATCCTCAAGGAGACACATCGCTCCAAGTGGTCTGATCCGGTTGTTTACGTCGTGGCTTGAGTCGGTCGGTAATCGGTCTATTGTAGATTGAGGGTAGACCGGAGACTGTTCGATGAGCAAACAGAACCCATCCATCCGACGTGTTGTGATGGCTAAACGCCTTGCAGATAAATGGATTTCCGCACACTCTGCACCAGAGTACCGGTTGACGATCTATCGGGGGTCGGCCAAATCTGCGACCAACTTGCCCGGTCTACTCCGTTCATTTCGGGACGGGAAGCTGAAAATCGCATCGGCAGTACCGGTCCCTGATCTCGGTGTTCAACCCGAGTTCGACCATGTGGTTGTCCGGTCACGGGATTACGAAGCACTTTCGTCTCTGGACCTGGCTGTTCAGAAACTCGGGTGTGAAACGAGCGGGGTCTATTGAGATGGCGGCTTCACTTGCCCAGTCGGAGTTCGTATATCGGTCGGGAACCAGCCCGGACATTTACACGTTCACCATCGTTTCCGATTTAATGGGGAACATCTCTGTTCGAGACATTCAAGACCCCTATGGTTTTGTTCTATCTCCTTACACCCTGATCCCACAGAGCGTGACGACCGACATCGACACCGCGATGGCCCAAGTGGAGACTATTTTGGCACTTACATCTGCCGTCAACGGCACTTTGGCGTTCGCCTCAGAGACAGAGAAATCGGTCACGTTTGCCTCAGCTTTTGCTGACACTAACTATCGTGTCCAGACCACCTCTGATGTCTTTGCTCCTTTTCGCATCACCAACAAGACTGTGCTCGGGTTTACAATCCAAGCAGGGGCTACTGTGACCGGCTCTGTCGGGTACGACGTGTTCGCCTAGCTCCCGGTATCCAGCCTATGCTCGGACAACGGGCAACAGGAGATTGATCTCATGGACCTTCCCATCGAAACCGCCAAGATTGCTGGGTATCTCACCCTTGTTCCTGCATATGGGCGAGATTACAAATCGAAGCGTGAAGTTATAGAGGCGTGGGACGCCGGGAAGGACTTCATCATTCAAGATATGTCGTCCCGTTGGGACGGTAAGCCGATCAACAAATCGGATGCCAAGTCTTCTGGGATCCAAAACGTCAATATCCGGTACAAAGGGATGCGGAGCGTAGCGGTGATCAAAGTCGCCAAGACTGCCTTTGGCGAGAAGATGAAGTCTGCGACTGAATCCGAGTTCCACATGGCTTTGCGAAATGCCCCTCATGCTCGTAAACGCCACATTGACGGTGGCCCACGCACGATGGATGTGGAGTGGAGCGACAGGGGCACTGTCGTAGCCAGTAAGACCATCATCTATACGAGGGGCAAGGTGTCTCAAGAGATGTACATGGCCAACTCCGAGTACCTTCCTGGTGGAAGCATGGCACGTCAGGCGAGGTTCCCCGAAGGTGAGAAGATGACCGTCGAGGAAGTGGCCGAGGTTGTCGGTCCCGAGTTCAAGGAGATGAATGAAGACCCGCCCGAGTCGGTCAAGGATCTCCGCGAGGATATGGAAGAGGCGATGGGTGCTGATGATCATCCGTGGGACCAAGGATACGAGTCAACATCGCGTTTGGCTTCCGGTTGTCTTCCCGTTGAACGGGCTGCGCTCATGAGGGTTGCAGAGGTTCGTCCCGGTCAGAAGTTCGTCATCGTGGAGACATCCGTTCCCGGTGGTCGTTGGATGGACGACATCATCTACGACGGCACCCGCGAGGCAGATCGCGTGGCCGACAAGATCCGCAAGAGCCGTCCCAAGGCGATGTGGGCCAAGTACCCCTACGACGCGGGGGTTCAAGTGATCGACGCCGTGTGGTTCGGACCTGCCGAGGCCAAGTTGCGGGCGTTGGGGATGCGTGCTGCTTCTGGTTTGTCTTGGGAACGACGCGCTTCCGAGCAGCGGGCCGAGAAGTTGGAAGCTGAAGCCGAGGCCAACGAGGCACAAGCTGATGCCGACCGCGAGAAGGCTGACGCCGCTCGTATGAAGGAGTCGGCGGGCGGTCTCTACGGCTACACGAAGGGCACCCAGCGTGATGTTGAGGTCACGATCCGCAAGGCTCAGCGTCATGCGTCCAAGTTGGCGAAGACCCTCCATGCACAGGACCATCAGGCGATTGATTTTCTCAAAATACATGCCAAACGGTCCTACAGTAAGACTGCACGGCTGCTCATCGCCTTGATGGAGGAGTGTCCCAAAGTTGATCTCCTTCCTATCGAGCAGGTCAAGCAGGCAGAGGACATCCCTATGGGGATGTATGGCTACCCAACGCACACCGCTCGGTTGGCTCTCGATGCGTGCTCTGCTTTCCGGTCGGGCATTGGTGAGGTTGCCTACAACCTCCACAGCCGCCACATGGCGAAGCACGGTCGGATCATGAGCTTCCTGAAGGAGCACAGCAAGACTACAAAGTGCGGCTATACCCGGCTCCTTCTCGACACCTACCCCGAGGCTCCCCGGCTCGCGGCCAAAAAGAAACTCCCCGAGGAATTGGAGAAGCACCAGTTCACCTCCGAAGACAACCCCAACCCGAAGGGGAACGACAAGGACGGCGACGGCGAGACTAACGAGCCGAGTCCTCTGAAGGACAAGAAGGCCGTCGATGGGGGTTTCACTTCCCCTCACCAGATGCTCCGCAAGGCGTTCGTCCCCGACTCGGTGGATGGCTGGCTGGAGTGGGGGGACGGCACCCGCACCGCTGTTTCCAAGAACTCCTGACAGGAGGATGAGGAGCGGTCGCTCCCTCACACCCATCCCCACCCCGAAGACATCGACGAATGGAATCCTGAGATTAACGAGAAGTAAAATGAACAAGATCAGCAAACAAGATCGCAGCACCCTCATTCGGTTAGCTTCGTCCATGCCCGTAGGATCAGAGGAACGTCGTGCTGTACTCGTGGGGTTGAGCAAAACGTCTGGTCACCCTCTTGGTGACCGCGCTGCCGTGAATAAGGAAACCTACGAGTTGCTCGACATCGTGCTGTTTGTTGGTGTACGCGAATGGGAAAAGGCGGTAGGGAATTTCTATCTCAATGATTTGAGTAAGGCTTATGACCAACTCGGGGACTTTGAAAAGGCTCTGGGTCGGATGCGGAACGGCATCTGGGATCTTTACGGCGACTACGTTTCGCACTCGGATTACGAGGACTTCTACGACGAACTGACAGACTCCGGCTTCTATGCTTTGGAAACCGCTATCGAGGAGGCCGAGCACGATCTGACCCAGATGATCGACCGTGGTTGGGCCGACGACGGTTATGAAGACATGGTGCAAGAGGAGATCGAGGACACCATTCTCCCTGCCTTGGAGGAGACTATGCTTGATTTCAAACGGGAGTATGGCAGACCTCCTCGGATTAGGGGTTGAGATGAGCCAACGTGACAAACAGGCGTATATGAACGCCACCCCGATGCAACGGGAAGTGGTGCGACAACGCCTATGTGACGTGTTGGCTTGTCTGCGGGCTTCATACCTCTCGTACCAGACGAGCCATTGGCAGGTTGTCGGTCAGTCTTTCTACGGCAACCACCTCCTGTTCCAACGACTTTATGAGTCGGTGCAGAAGCAGGTGGACGAGTTGGCGGAGAAGTTGGTCGGCTACCTCGGTCGTGAGGTTGTTGGCCTTGACCATCAAATGCAGCACATTTGGGGCTACACCCAGAAATGGTCACAGATCGACTGCCACCACAAGCGGGGTTTGCAGTCAGAGATCGATCTACAAGCGGCGCTCAAGCGAGCCTACGACGGGATTAAGAAGATCAACGCCATGACCCTCGGTCTGGATGACTGGATCATGGCGACCGCCAACGCCCATGAGGAGAACGAGTACCTGTTGCAACAGGCTCTCGCGCCGATTCCGAAGCAAGCGGCCAAGAAGGCCAGCACTCCTATCTCTCCTTATTCTAATCGCCCCACCAAACTCCTGGCGGAAACCCCACAATATGCGTTGTGGCAGATCAAGTATGGGTCCAAGACCATGTGGGAGATCTCGGACCATTCGGGGCAGATGGTTGATCCTTATGGGACGGGTTTCCGTAAGAAGCGTGATGCGATGGAGGCATGGGAAACCGTGAGCAAAACCGCATCCGGCGCACCGAGCGCCGAAGGGGACTTCTATAAGGCTCCCGACCAGAGTGCCGTGCTCGACTTCGCAAACTCCAACGCTATCTCTAACAGTGTTGAGGTAGTGGAAAGGGCATCACAAGAAGATCAGCTTGATATTCCCGAAGCTGAAGCAGTCGCTGAAGCAAAGGAAGCCCCTCCTACACCCTCTGAGATTGCAAAAGAGCCGGGTGGGGAAGCGGTCAGCACCTTGAATCAATACGTTATCAAATCGGAAGACCCGGTTGCCGAACAAGCGGTGAAGATGAACCGGGACCGCATGGCGGCATGGCTCCGCGAACTCGGTTGACGGTATCTCTCCTATCGGTCGCCCCACGGTAGAGTGACCCTCTCACTCACGGGAGGCTCCTGCCGTGTTCGCCAACCTTACCGAAGCCCTCAAACGGCGCATGATCCAAGAGATTCGGTACTTCTGGTCGAAAGACCCGCAGTATAAGGACACCCTGACTCCGAACATTCAAGGCCGATACTCGTTTGAGGAACGCCCTCAACAGGCGATCATCATGAAAGGGCAGTCAGCTTCCCCTTTCCAGTTGTCCGCTGATCACTTCCAAGGCACCATCGTTTCCTACTGCTACTTGACCAAGGTGTATGGGCAGCGTGGCACCAGTATCGAGTGGGTGCGGGAGAACGGCACAGCCATCCGAGCCAACAACGGCACCTTCCCATCCCCTCCCGGCGTCTACTACGTCGAGGTCCGAGTAGAGATAGTCGATGTTCGAGGGGTTCCCGAGGAACGGCTTGTGTTCTATGTGGATCCGTTGCTTGAGATCATTGACGAGACAGCAACCATGCTTGACCCACGGCTTTATGAGGTGGCCGCAGGTGATTTTCATCCTGGTAGTCTCCGAGTCTACGAGATGCCGGGAAACATCCCGTATTACGAAGGGGTCAACTACTCGGCTGATCCTACGACAGGTCAGATCACTCTCGCTAACCCACTCCCCTCAAATACTTACTTGTCAGTGGATTATCGTTACACCACAGATAGTCGTGGACCTTTCCCGTTGCCCGAGAACGGGGCGAACGTCGAGGCCATTCCCGGTGTCGTGCTGGCATTCGGGCGCAGGGCTTATGACGGAGACATCATGGCGGTGGTCATAGGCGACCGGCGCGAGGATGTTGCTAGGGAATACGGCGGGCGATGGGAGATGAGCGTGGACATGGACATCATGGCTCGTGATGTGTATGCCCAAGGTGAGATAACAGACCGGACTCTGATGTTCCTCTACACCGAGGCCCGTGAACGCCTTTCCACCGAGGGTATCGAGATCACGACCGCTAGTATGGGCGGTGAGGCAGAAGAGGTCTATGACGAGAATGGTGACGACTACTTCTACACGGCTTCGATTTCACTGTCGGTGATGACAGACTGGGCTATCCGAGTACCTATTGGTCGGACGTTGACTCGTGTGGAGACGAACACGGTGTCCGAGACTGAGATGGTGGCTGGACTCACTGACGATCAGTTGGTCGAGATGGGTTCTCCGACCGGGTTGCAGTACACGGCTGACCTCGGACTCCGCGATCTCCGTGATCCGTGGTTCCGTGACAGGACGCGAAACTTCGATCTGATCCGGTAGTGCGTCTATTACTACAACTACATGTAAGTATCATTGGAGTGCTTTTATGTCCCGCTCACTTACCGCCTCTGACCGTAAAGCTCTGATTCGATTGGCCTCAACTCTCCCGAAGGGTAGCGACGAACGGAGGGCTGTACTCGCTGGGTTAATGGATTTGGGTGGCACGGGTACGACGGCACAAGTACGGGAGGATATTGAGGAATTCCTTTCTTCTATCTTTGGTCACCAAATAAAAGTGATGAAGAGAGGGGACGTGATGGTGGTCCGTGAGGAGGGAAACGATCATGGCACGTCCATCGAGATGGCGATGGACCTGGAAGGTCGTTGGACCATAAAGGCCCAGTTTGAAACTTCGGGAAAAGTGTCTCATATCCCTTATGAAGACCACGATGAATATGCTCGGGATTTTGTTAGAGAGAGACTTGGGCCAATAAAGCAATGGATAGAGGTCTGACCTCGGTTTGGTCTGATCCGGTAGTGCGTCTATTGTCCTCAACAAGCACCATGCTGTTGGGGGTTTAACGATGCCATCGACCATTCGTGAAGGATCTCGCGGAAGCGATGTAATCCTCTGCCAAGACTCGCTCACGAAACATGGGTATCCATGTGACGCCGATGGGATTTTCGGATCCGGGACCGATGCAAAGGTCAAGTCCTTCCAAAAGGACAACGGTTTGGTGGTAGATGGCATCGTGGGATCAGGCACATGGGGCAAGCTCCTTGCAGATGCTCCCGAGGACGTGGGTATCGCCGCACCTGGACCTCTCCCTCCTGTAATCGTGCAAGCTCAAGCCCTTGGGCTTGAGACGTGGGGCACCCCTTGGCGGCTCTGGTTGTTTGGTGTTCGCTCTCCGAATCGGAACGCCAACTCCTACGACGATATGCTCGGTTGTGTTTATGTCGATGACGATGGGTTGTGGCAAGCACACTACTGGCCAGGAACCACAGACCCCGGCACATACTACTTGATCAACCCCATGAACTCGGCGGGTTGCGCCATCCTGGTTGCGGGGCAGTACCTCGACACTTGGATGATTGATTTGCACGGAGGCAAGTACGAAGCCTTGTGTCAAAGGGCTGGGGAAGTGTCCGTGTACCGGGATGACAGCGGAGACGACAAGTTGGACCTCGATCCCCGCACCATCGCCACGGGCTACTTTGGGATCAATCTCCATGCCAGCACCCGTACCGAGGGTGCTACTTCGCAGTACGTCAATAAGTACAGCGCCGGATGCCAAGTTCACGCTTCGGCAGCGGGGTTCAAGAAAATGATGGAGTTGGCACACGCCCAGAAAAACAAGACGGGGAGAGACACGTTCTCGTATTCCTTGATGGACCAGTGGTGGTAAGTGTTCGATCTCCCCCCAATGAATGTCCGTGTTGCCATGAGGCATGTGGTCCGTAAGGTCGATGACTTACGACCCCGAACGAAAACCAAACCTCGGTATATGCGGCTCATTGTCCATATGGAGCTTCCATCAAAGGATGAATACCTACAAAAGGTATTGTCTACAGCGGCTCGGGCAACGGGATCAATCCCCTTTATCAGACGAACGGAGCTTGTTGAGACGGTTCTGGACCTGCCTACCAGCCTTGACCAACGTAGGAAAGCGGTGAAGGCCATCAAGAACCTCCCTTTTGTGACTTCGGTTTATGCTGTGATGGGTCCACCTATCCGGTGATCTTATGTTGGATGCCTACATCATTGATCGCATCAGACGTGAGAGAGAGAAGGAGCGTCAACGACGCTCGGAAAAACGGCCTTCCATCCCCCTTCGGGAACCCCTTCACGAAACCCCTCCCTCTTCCCCTTCTCGGCGTGGGGGGGTGATTATAGAGTTGGAGTAGGGGGGTAGAGTGGGGGGCGGAGGTCATCGTGCCCATCTATGTTTTCACTTGTCAGTCGTGTGGGCTTCGGTTTGAGAAGCTGTATCGTCGTGTGTCTGACGATAGGGAGCACCCGTGTACGGAGTGTGGCGGCATAGGCACTCGACAGGTCACAGCAGCTTCCTTTTCCTTCAAACACCCGCAGAGTCAACTGAATGGGGCGCTACCTCCAAACACCGGCACATCAGATGACTTCAATTTCGACAAAGCCATCGGGCGTGACGCCGCCAAGAAGTGGGGCAAGATCCATGAGAACAACGCCCGCAAGGACACTATCATCCGCGATGAGGCCAATCAGGGTCGTGGAATCACACGGGACCACCTCGTGAAAAAACGCGAAGGTGGCTACCGGGTCATTGAAGATTCCGAACGCAACGCCGTAAACGAACGACGAGAGGCCGCTTTCAAGGTGTCGCAAGCGGCAACTGAACAAGCGAAAGACAAGAAATAGGGGCGGCCTTCGATACCTTCTTTATAGGACTCTTGGGGGCAAGAGCCTGGAGTGTCCATGTCTACCCTTTCTGCATCTGACCTCACCCATTTGACCCGTCTGGCGTCTTCGATGCCCGAAGGTAGCGTTCAACGAAGGGCTATCCTGACCGCACTTCGGGATCACAGAGCAGAACCAAAAACTGCGGGTCTGAACAAGAAAGCCTCTCGCAACCGCATTGGGGCGATCCTCACACGGAAACGTATGTTGATCTCCGGGCGTGGTCGAACTGCCGCAATTCGTCTTGCTTCTATGATGCCGAAAGGCTCGGAGGAGCGACAAGTTCTTTTGAACGGGTTGCGGAAACGGGCGACGGTACGAACGGCGGCTGATCCGAAAGCGGCGGCTGCAAAGTGGGTTGAGGAAGCTCTGGTTGAGTTGGCCGAAGAGGAGGGTCTTGACGCAGATGACCTCAAGGTTCGCGGCAAGACCGGATGGGGCTATGGGGTCAATGTTGAGGGGCGAGGGCGTGGTGACTCTGGTGAGTCGGAGTGGGCGCTCTTTGAGGATTGGGATGACGCCGAAAAGGAAGCCTATGATTACGTCAGGAACATGTTGGAGGAGGAGCCAGAGATGTTCAACCAAGATTGGTTGGAGAACTACATGAGCGTCAGTTCGACCGATGCTCGGATCATCGGCGGTGAGGAGGCTGACAATCGTATTGACGGCATGGACGATGAGGATCTCCTTCGGAACGGTGACCTGGAAGATAAATGGCAAGACTTGGAAGACGAGAAAGATGAGATCGAGTACGGAGAAGCTCGTGATGCCGACGATGCCGACGATGCCGCCCTCGATAAGCGTGTCGCACAGATCGAAAAAGAGCAGTCCAAGTTGATCGACGAGGCTCGGGACGAGGTTCTCCTCAACTACGCGGCTGAAGTCGAAGACCAACTCAACCGCGACCCCCTTGAGTGGTACCGCGAGTTGACCGGGGAGCGCGACATCCCAGACTGGATCAGCGTAGACGTTGAGAAGGCCGCGAAGGCTGCCCTCCGAGATGATGGTGTTGCTCACTTCCTTGACAACTATGACGGAGACTCCACCGAACTCCCGTCTGGTGCAGTCGCCTTTGGCACCAACTAGAGGGAAAAATGAAGACTCTCACCACATCTGATAGAAAAGCCTTGATTCGACTAGCTTCTACAATGCCTGTAGGAAGTGCTGATCGAAAGACGATCCTCAAGGGACTGAGCCGGAGTCGGGCAGTCGCAGCAGGAACTACACTTCTTAATCTACCAGAGTATAGAGTTGATATAGGTCCAAGCGACACGACTGAAATGGTTGCTGCAAAGGCTTTGAAGGCCGCGAATCAAGGTAAACTTGTACGATTGAGTCCAATCGGGACAGGACGACACCACCGTTATGCGATTTGGGTCAAAAACTCCCACCTCGAATACCTCACGGGAGGTCGATGGGGCATTGAGCCTTTAGGCCAGGGTAACCAGAGGACCATCGAGAGGATTGTCAGAGAATGGGTCAGAGACCCCAGATAACCACGGATAATGTTATGCAACCTTCTGATCGAAAAGCCTTGATTCGACTAGCTTCTACAATGCCTGTAGGAAGTGCTGATCGAAAGACGATCCTCAAGGGACTGAAGGCTTCGGCAGACCGGTATGACACACCTGAAATGGATGTCGCACTGGACGTGCTTGGTGCTGCGTCACCGGGAATCCTCCGGTGGCTGAATGCCAATACCAATCTGGGATGGAAAGCTACATACGCGGATGGTGCTGCACGGGGAGCACATATCTCTTTTGGGTTGAAGGCGTCCCAAACCTACACCGCCCAAGTCCCTCGGTACAACGGAGGGGGCTGGTGGAAGGTTGTTGTCCATCTCGGAGCCGAAGATGGCAAAGTGAATGTAGAGGTAGGTACCCCATATGAGCCGCGTAGAGGACCGAGGACGGTTTTCCCCAAAGATATGGATGCGTCAGTCTTGCGTTCTCCCGGCAAGCTACTCGCTCGGGCAAATCTACCCCTCAAGAAATGAGGCTGATTTCTCGGTAGCTGGTTTATAGCCAGCGTCTTGTGATTACGGACGCCTTTACCGAGGCTCCGCAAAAGACACCCGCGCTTGCACCTACTCGGATTCAGTGCCGAGACAAGATCACGAGGCTTCTGACATGGCTATCATTCCCGGCTCGATTTACGCACCTCCCGGTGTCTACACCCGCACCCTCTTTGAAGATCCTCTGCAAGGACTCGCAGCGTCCGTTCGTTTGCCCCTCATCATGGGCACCGGCTCGGAGATCCTGTTCCAAGACTCTCTGGAGCTTGTCCGTGGGTCGTCCTCGTCTGTTGATCAGCGAGTGGTGCAGGAAGACGAAACCGGACGTGCCGTGGTCAGCATCAGCTTGGCTGGTGAGGTCACGCTGGGTGCCTTCGATGGTGTAATCAATCAGGTGCAGGTCAAGCACTTCCCCATCGTGAACGGTAACGGCTCCGGTACGACCGCTACTGATGCGTCCAAGGTCAACGTCACCGTAAACGGTGAGCCGGTGGTGGTTCTCGCCATCAATGGTGCCAAGGGCATTCTGACCCTCTCTGTGACCCCCGAGGCCACCGATGAGGTCAAGGCCACCTATTTCTTCAACCGCACCGACACCCTGATCACGGACACGGTGAGCGATCAGATCAGCGGCGATGCACCAGAAATCTTTGGCGAGGTCGGCCAGAACTACACCGTCATCACAGGCGTCAACGATGAGTTGGTGTTCACTGTCGATGACGCGAGCACGGTCAATGTCACGATCTCGGCATCCCCTCCCGTTGGTTGGACCGCTGCACAGGTGGCGGCGTTCATCAACAGTGCGGCTACGGGAACTTCCCTTGTCGCAGCAACCGCCGTAAACAACCTCGGGCTGACGGTACTTCATCTGACCGCAGACCGGGACATCACGGTAGGCAACGGGTCGGCAAACACTACCTTCGGTCTGTCAAGTGGTGCGACCACTGCTCGTAATAAGGTGTTCTACACGTTCCAGAACCCCATTGTGGACGGTTCCAACGGCGGCGTCACTACCACCGACCCCGCTGACGTGACTGTGAAGGTGAACGGCACTCAAATCATCCCGACTTCCGTGGATGGGCAGAGTGGTGCGGTGACCCTCCCCTTCGCTCCCGAGATTGGAGCCGTGGTCACCATCCAGTATTATTTCAACTCCTGGCAGGACACGTTCGACTACCTCGCCAACCGTGGTGTCACCGAAGTCACTCTCTGTGGCATCACCCCTGATCGTAACGACTACATCGACGGTGCTGACTTCGTGCTCAAGGACGACAAGATCCTATGGGGCACCGCAGTCACCATTGAGGGTGGTGAGTACACGGCGGGTGGCACCATCTTCGACGATACACAGGTCAGCGCGACTCTCGTGGACGTTCGCCAGTACCTTGCAGCTTGCTCCGCTGTGGTCAACACTGCGGTCAATCCTCCGGTCGAGGGCCGAACGCAGTTCACCCTGCCGCTTCAGCCGACGACGGGCAACGGACGTAGCACCCCACTCGGTGCCGAGACGTACTCCGAAGTGGCCAACGGTCGCATCGACCTTCCCACGGATCGGCCTGATCTTGTGTTCGCCTACTGGGGATACTCGGTAGAGGACGCTCTGGAGCGCGGTCGCGTCACTGTGACCAAGGTGGACTCCGCAACGAGCACCATTACGTTGGCCGACGTGGTTCCGGTTGGAGCCTCGGTCTACGCCACCTTCTACTACAACACGTTGGTTGACCAGGACTACTCGGTCGAGTGCATCACCGCTGGCGCTTCCGGCGTCGGCACCTACACCCTGAAGAACGAAGCCGGGACCGTCCTCCTGACTCCACAGTTCGGAAGCAAGGGCGCTGCTCTGGCCACCGTCACGGTCGAGTTCCCCAGCGGCTCCGAGCGCACCCCTGACCTTCGGTTTGAGGCTCCGTTCGACGCTACTGGGTTTACAGGTCCCGTCGAGGAGGATGTGACCATCACCTTCGCCTCGCAAGATGCGACCCTGGCGAAGTACGCGGTTCCGGGTTCCGGCCCCTACTACACGATCAACGGGTCCAGCGACACGTTGGACATCGCGGTCAACGGTGCCACGATTTCTACGGACCTCGGTGATCCCACGGGAACGGGAACGGGTTTCTTGTCCACCCTTACCGGTGACGAGGTTGCGTACACCGCAGCGAGCGGGAACACCACCTACGTCATTGACGCCACCAACAATGCGGTAGACCTCCAGATTGACGGGTTGCTCATCCAAGCCGTCGCCAATGCTGGAGCCACCCAGGACATCACGGACTACGGTGAGGCCATCAATCGCGCTGCCTTTGGTGAGTTCGCTACAGCCCAAGCCGCCACCATTGCCGCTGAGATCACCCTCGCGGCGGCTACATCTTCGGATGTGGACGATTACTACGTCGGCTGGGAGATCAAGATTTCGGCTGGAACCTCAGCCGGGGATAAGCGCACCATTACGGCTTACAACGGCACAACCAGGGTTGCTACAGTCAGTGTGCCCTTCGCAGCAGCCCCGGATGCCACTTCTACCTACTACCTCTATGATCCTGCTACCCGTCCACAGATCGCAGGAGCCACACGCTTCCTGTCTCCTGTAGACCTGAACGGCGGCTTCGCTACATTGAATCTGTCCTATTCGGGCAACGTGACCGCACCGACTGCGTTGGTTTGCGCGGTTGCACCAGGCCCTCACGCCTCGGCAACAGCACTCGCCATAGCGGTCCAAGCTGGAGTAGACGCAGCCATCCTTGCCGCCTTTGCGTTCAATGACCGGTTGGAGATTGATGTTTCGGCTGACTCCAGTGGTCGCTTGGTGTTGACCCTTGGGGCACACCCGTTGGATACGACACTGGCCACCTTGGAGGTAGTCGCAGACGGAGTCCCCGCTGCGGACTTTGCGCTCCTCGCTGGATTCGACATCGCCACGACGGGCGGGGCGCAGGCCAAGCTCCAGAACCTCCCCATTGCCAGCACGTTCGCCTTCACCGGAGCGGTGACCGGCCAGAAGGTCTACGACCGACTGATCCTCACCAACCGCATCACCCCCGGTCAATCCACGGACGGACAGTTCGTGCTTGACCAGTGCCAGTTGAAAGTCCTCGGAGGCACAGGTTCCGTCCAGTCTGGACTCACCGCCAACGAGGAAGCCGATGCAGGTATCCGTGCAACCGTCATGCAGCCCACCATCTTCGGTGAGGTTGGTTTGTCGGGCGGGCAGGATGCAGCGGGCAACCCGGTCGTTACCTTCTTCGCAGACGGTGGCACGACCCCACAGAACAACGTGTTCAAGTTCACGTTTGAAGGCACCCCCGTTGTGGTCGTCTTCGCCCAGAGTGATGGCACGACAGCCATCACTCTGGGCGGCTCCGCAGATGTGCCCCTCACTGATCCCAGTGGCGCGGCAGCGGGTCCGATCATTACCCAGATCAATACAGAGATGACGGCAGCCGGGATCGCTGTAACCGCGATCCAAGAGGGTGCCGGTATCCGATTCCGAGGTGCGTCGTCGGCTTCGTCCGCAACCATCGTGATCGGAGACGGCAATGCCAACACCATCCTCGGCTTCTCTACGGGCGACATCGTGTACCGCACGGTTCTCTCTGTAGAAACTCTGGTGAGCGGTCTGATGGCCGCAACAGCCTTCACGGCTGTCGCTCTCGCCAAGACCAAGCGTGATGGCGCGAACGCCGAGTACCTGTTCATTCAGAGTCTCGGTACGGCGGGTGCAGGCACCACGTCTAGCCTGGCCTTTGTGACCAGCACGGCGCTGCTTCCGGGCACTGGCCTCGGTGTCATCAACGGTGACGGCAACGTGGGCGAGACAGCGATCGATGGCTACTTCGTTACCTCGTCTGATCCTGTCAATGGTTCGGGCACCTCCGATACGTCGGTACTCAACACGGGTACGGGACAAGACGGCATTGTCGGCCAGACCTATCGGGATCTGGTGACTGGTTTGACCTTCTCCGTTCTCCCACGCACCGGAGGCACCGCCTACCCGGTCGGAGTCACGTCTACCGTGACGTTCACCGTGCGGGCGAATGTGACTACGGACAGCAACCTGCCAGTGAACACCGTTCCCGGCATTGAGTTGTATGTCTCCAACACCTCTGGGGTCACGGTTGGCGATACCGCCATCGCGGCGACCTATGAGAAGGGAGGCAACCAACCGTCCGTTGGTGACGTGTACTACGCCAGCTACAACTACCTGAAGCAGGACTACACGACGCAGTTGTTCACCAAGCAGTCCTCGATTGAGGCAGCTTACGGTGCGGCTACTCCAGAAAACCCGGTCAGTCTCGCCTCCTATCTGGCGATCTTGAACGGCGCGGTCCTGCTTGCAGTTAAGCAGATCAAGAAGGACGTTGATCTGGATGCTGACGGCACGTTCGACACAGCCTCGACCAATGCGTACCTCGCAGCGATTGATGAAGTGGAAGGAGCCACCCCAGGCGGGCTGTTCCCTGACACCATCACCCCGCTCAAGGGTGATTCGCTTGAGTTGTTCCAGTACCTCGCACGGCACTGTGACATCCAGAGCAGCATCCGTTACCGCGCCGAGCGCACTGCAATCTGCGGTTACTCGGCAGGTACACAGCCGACTGATGCGGGCAACATCGCACAGGCGGTGGCTCGTAGCCGGATGCGGCTCCTGTACCCCGACATCATGACCCTCTCTCTGTCGCGGGCTGACGGCACCACAGATACCTACCTCGTGGACGGCACCTACTTCGCCTCTGCATGGGTCGGTAACCGTGCTGCCCCGACCATCGACGTTGCGACTCCGTGGACGCGGGGCCGGGTGTTCGGCTTTGATGAGTTGGCCCGCACGCTCGATGCGGTTCAGCAGAATCAGGTTGCGGTTCGCGGTGTGTCGGTATTCGCACAGCGGCAGTCGATTATCGAGTGTCGCCACGGTCTGACCACAGACATGACCAACGTGCTGACCAAGACCCCGACCGTGACCACCATCGCAGACGAGGTGCAGCGTCAGGCCCGGTCAACACTGGATCGGTTCATCGGCAAGAAGTTCCTTTCCGCTGTCACCGGAGACATCGAAGGTCAGTTGTCCGTCACGCTCAAGAAGCTGGTCGCCGCACAGATCATCGCCGCCTTCACCGGAGTCTCGGCCAACGTGTCTCCCGATGATCCCACGGCTGCGGAAGTCGAGGCTTACTACCAGCCGATTTTTCCATTGTTATATATTATCGTGACATTCAACCTGCGTAGCAGTTTGTAGCCCCAAGACAATCGAGCATAGAACCTACGCTTTCGACGAATCGAGGGTGTAGGTTCTAACCCTAAACGGGGCGGGTTTCACGAAAACGGTAGATAGTAGCCCTCCACTCGGGTACAGTCCGGGTGGAGGACTTCGTTTATGGACTGTTCAATTTGTGGGTTCACCGTTGCCAACGTGCGCGGCCTCGCTTCTCATTTCCGGCACCAGTCGGACACCCATCCCGACTACGAGACGTGGAAGTCTGACCAGAAGTGGGCGGGCAAGATCGAGGACGAGGACTTCGTTCGTTGTCGGGAGTGCGGCTTTCGGTCTGCCAGCCTTGCACGGCACTTGAAGTCATCCCACGGATTCACGGCTGACGAGTACCGGGTCAAGCACGGGTCGGATGCCTTGACCCGCAATCGCCGCACGGAGGCAAAGCGTCGGGAGGGCATTAGGAACGCGAAGCAAGATCGGACGGGTACGAAGCAAGTGCCTTGCTCTACCTGTGGGGTGGAGATGACAGTCCACAAGCTGTCCCAGTCGAATCTCAAATGTGGTGTGTGTAAGCAGGTGGAGAAGGAAGCACGGTGGGAGGGTCTGGAGGACGGGTTCGACTATGTGACCTGTCTCGACTGTGGTTACCGGGCTGTGAACCTGACCTCGCACATGCAGAACGCTCACCCTGACTACCGGGAGCGTCACCCTGACGCGCAGATCAACGCGGAGGTTTCCCGCTCTCGTATCGGTGGGAGCGGGCAGAAGATCGACCTCACAGAAGCCGACCTGACCCCATACATGGACGGCAAGGGATGTGTTGAGGTGGCGAAGGCCGCAGACCATCTTGGGTGTTCGTGGCCTGTTGTCCTGCGGACCTGCCGTGCTCTCGGCATCCCGACACGGAACAAGTTGGCGACCCAGAAGCGGGTGTTGGACATGGTGGCTCAGGTGTTGGGTGAGCCATACAAGTGGGAGTGGTCACACCCGGAAATCAAGAACCCGGAGACGGGGTACACGCTGTTCTTCGATGGGTACTTCCCGAAGTCGAAGTTGATCTGCGAGTACCACGGTCGGCAGCACTTTGAGATGATCCCCTACTGGCACAAGACGGAGGAGGTCTTTCAGCGGCGTGTGGCACTGGAAGCCTACAAGGTTCAGCGTGCTCGTGATCTTGGGTATCGGATCATTGAAGTCCGTTTCGATGATCCGTTGACCTCGGTGGATTTCTACCGGGGCTTGCTTCGGTGACTTCCCTGTGCTACCTTCTGTGGGCTGACTGATTCTGCTAGACGGAGTTGGGCAGCAGGCATCTTGGACCCTTCACCGGGTCGAGGGTGTTGGGGTGGGGTTGGTTCCTCACTCATCCCGCAAGGGATGCCCCGGTACAGGCAAGGCTCTGGTCTGTTCCACAGTGGCAAGGTCGGTCGGGCGCTTTACGCTCCCAAGACTGACCCGAGGCTTCGGCCTCTACAACATGCCGAAATAGTCAATCGTCCCGGTTGACTCCCAAACCCCCAGTAAGGTCTCGTCCACTGGGGGTTTGGTCTATCTGGGGCTTGCTCCGTCGTCGGTAGCCTCTCTATCGCTCCGGTAAGGTCAACAGATTCGGAGAACCCTCTCATGGCTAAGACCCTTACCGCTACCGACCGATCGGCTTTGATCCGGCTTGCTTCCACTATGGATAAGGGATCTCCCGAGCGAAAGGCGATCCTCGCTGGGTTGAAGAAGGCTTCCGGCGAATCAAACATCCCCGGCAAGCACATTCTCGACAACGCCAAGGTGTACGACGATGCCATCGTGAAAGACAAAGCCAAGGTGTCCGGCAATGCCAAGGTGTCCGGCAATGCCGAGGTGTCCGAATATGCCAAGGTTTATGGCAACGCCGTCGTGAGGGGCAATGCCCAGGTGGACGGCGATGCCTGGGTGTCCGGCAATGCCCAGGTGGACGGCGATGCCTGGGTGTTCGGCAATGCCAAGATGTTCGACAACGCCGAGGTGTCCGGCAATGCCGTGGTGTCCAGCAATGCCATCGTGAAAGACAAAGCCCAGGTGTCCGGCAATGCCCAGGTGTCCGGCAATGCCATCGTGAAAGACAAAGCCCAGGTGTCCGGCAATGCCCAGGTGTCCGGCAATGCCGAGGTGTCCGAATATGCCAAGGTTTATGGCAACGCCGTCGTGAGGGGCAACGCCTGGGTGTCCGGCAACGCCCAGGTGTACGACAACGCCCAGGTGTACGGCGATGCCCATGTGCTCGACAACGCCAGGGTTGAAGGCAAGGCCGAGGTGTCCGGCAAGGCCAGGGTTGAAGGCAAGGCCGTGATTGGGGGTACTGCCGTTATTCTAGGAGGGAAGTGGAACGGATCGGAAGGTCCAATCATGGAAGGGACGTGGAAGTCCCCGACCGAGAGGATTCGTTAGCCGCAGCAAAGCGGTAGCCTTCCTATCGCTCCCGACAGGTATCAATCGGTACGCAGATGTGGAACGAGCCGATGGGTCAGGTCGAGGAGCATGGTCGTGATGCTTGGACTCGGGAGTATTACCCCTGATCCGTTACTCATCCTATGGCGTTCCCAAGGTGTAGACCTACAGGAGCCTCATGGGCCGCAAGCCTGACATTCAGCGATTGCTGTTCCGTTATGCGGATCTGAACCCTCCGTTGGGGTATCCGGGTGGGTCTTGTCATTTACAAGACCGCATCCGACAAGAGGTATCCAACAAACGGAACCAAAACCTCTTGCTTGATCATCACTTGTCGGGTGGTGACAAGAAACCGAATGATCGCTATGAGCGGGCCATCTACGATTCGATAGATGAAGGTCCGGTGAAGGGCACGTCATTTCGTCGTGTGTTGGTCAGTGAGCACGCGCAGTATCGAATGGATCAGCGAGGTATCACGGTACCGGATCTTCGGTCAGCGTTGCGGGCTTTTCAGAAGGATTGGGGAAAGGAACGAAGTCGGGGGATCACGTCACTGACTCGACTGCTTCAACAGCCGAATGAGTTTCATTACGACTACGACGGCATTCGTTTTTTCATGCGTCCTCTCAAGCTGTGGACACCCAAAGACAAGAAAGTAGATGTATGGATTCGGACTTTGTACGATCCAAGTGCGAGTCCACCACGCCCTGTTGCACCTGATGAGTGTAAGAACTTCCCTGGTTGGTCGAAAGAGTACCCGGAGCACGGTTTTGATCGGCTATTTCCGAAACGGGTGGCGCAAAGGTTTGCGGATCTAGCACCGCCTCTCGGATTTCCGGGGGGTTCCTGCCATCTGATTGAACGTGTTCATGATGAGGTGAACAACCCTCGTCTTCGAGATCGATTAGTCGATTCCGTGGAGGAGGGTCAGTCTCTCTCCAATGCTGATGCGTCCAAGGTGTACTCACCGGAAAGGGAGAGAGGCGTTTCGGGCAAGCGGCTCAATAAGATCATTCTTACTTCGCATGTTCAATATCGGATGGACTTGCGAGGGATCACGGTCCCTGAGATTCGTTTAGCCCTCAAGCAGTTTGCCAAGGCGTACCTTGATGAACGGTCCCGCAAGAGCTTGCAAGCTCGTTGGTGGGATGAGGCAATGGCATGGGGCGAGGAGATCAAATGGGAAGCCCCTATGGGGCTTGTGGTTGTTTTCACGTTGCCGTCGCAGGATACTGCCAACATCATCACAGCTTATTGGCCCGGTCAGTCAGACCCTCGGCCCAGAGATGAGACGGAATGTGGGTTTCCTTCTGCGGGTCGGGTTTCTGCTTTGAAGATGGCACCGGTTCCTGGTGTTCAGACGTTTGTTACCGAGAAGTCTCAGAAAGGCTTGCCCACGGATAGTGATCGTGAGAAACAAGTTGTTTTGCCTCCGGGATCCGCAACACCGGGCGGTGAGGGGCGTGAGATCGGGAAGTTTGAGTTCAACACTCCTGATGCTGATTCCGACATCAAGCCTCGGACATTAGGCATCCCTGGAGAGGAGTATGGGCATCCGTCGAACGATACTTACAACACGGTGAGTCGTCGAACGATGACGGCTGGAAGCCCTTTGGTTTCGGAACCTGCTTATGGGGAGTCTGATGCAGCCCTTCCTCGTGGTGAGGAGGATGAAAAGACGGCATATGCAAAAGGTGACATTCGACCTTCTGGTACCCCAGGAGGTCAGGGGGGCGTCCCTCAACGAGAACAAGAGGTTGCTGAAAAACGTAAGCGTAAGCGCCGTCATGAACAGAATCGAGGGAGGGATAATCAGAAAGCCCTCAAGCGTTACCATGCCAAGTACAAGAAAAAACGTCAGATGGTGGAGCGCAAAGATAAATATCGTCAAAATCCTCGGAGATACAGACGCAAAACTCCACAAGAGTATGAGCGCCCGGACAAGACGGCGGTGGTGCAGCGGTACGCGACCCGTCTCTGGTATCACGGCTCCCCGAAGCGGTTTGAGGGCTTCAAGACCTACGAGGGTCACACCTTCGGCAAGGGTCCGTCCGAGGTGCCTTTGTTCTTCAGTCCCTCCAAGTCCTTCGCCAAGATGTACGCCACGGGTCCAGAGGGGACGATCTACGCCGCCCGGTTGAAGTGGCGGAAGGTCTTTGACGGTGCAGACCTGTACCGGGAATCTCGGTACTGGCCCCCGGAGTATGAAGACCTGACTCCAGAGGGCAAGGCCCTGTACGACGATCTCGCTGACGGCAAGGTGTTCCCCGGTGTAGACGAGGACGACCTGCTTGACGGCTACCCGAGCCTGTGGGCACAGGTTCTCCGCATGGACTACGACATCATCGAGGATGCAGCGTTCAAGTGGTGGCTCAAGAAAAACGGCTACGACGCCGCCTACGTCACGGGTGATGGGGTGCAGAACGTCTTTGTGGTCTCTCCGAGTCAGGTCGAGATCGTTGAGGTCGAGGGGCGCTGGGACAAGAAGGCTGGTGACGTGATGCTGTACGACCAGCACAACCCAGCGAACAACGAGATCAAGCAACCCGGTAAGGATGTGAACTACCGGGCAGAGGGTCCGACGACCTACTCCACGGAACCCGACGAGAAGCAAGGCATTGTGCCTGGGGGTCGTGTGCCGAGCCGTCAGTTGGACAACGCTCCTCCTGCATCGAGCCGTGTGATTCCAGACTCCATGAAGCAGACCTTGGAGGATAGCTACACGAAGGCGGCAGCAGCTACCATTCCGACAATCCTCGATAACTGCGGTCCTGCTGTTACAGACCGCTCCAAGGGGATCAAAGTCAAACGTAAGCGGCTTTCTCCTAGCGGGATGTCTACATGGTCCGTTCAAGGGTCCAGTGGGGAAGTGTACACGGTTCGTGTCAAACCAATCCGCAAGAACAAACGGTATAAAATCATCTCCAAGATGCCTGTCAAGGTGTCGTGCTCGTGTCAGTTCTGGAGATGGCAAGGGCCAGAGCATTGGGGAAAGACCAACGATTTCTTGTACGGAAAGCCTCGCGGCACGGCCTCTGTTCCGGTTATTCGAGATCCCCTCGGAGAACACTGGGCCTGTAAACACCTCATAGCGGTCTTGCAGTACGTCAATAAATGGCGTTTCGCTGCCGATGCCGAGTGGTCGTATGAAGGGCCTTTCGCTCCTTTACCTGACGAGGGCCGGGTCGCTGCTCGGTACTTGGAGGCCAAGCGTCAACTTTGGTGGCATGGCACGTCTGGGAAGAACTTGCGAAGCGTCTTGAAGCAGGGGTTGATTCCGACCGGGGATCTGGTCTTCGATGTCGAGGTGGACCCCGACCGGGCTGGTGGGCGATCCATCAAGACCTTTGGAGGCATCTACTTCTCGTCTCAGTGGTTCACCGCGTACTCCTCTGCGGGGGGCGCGAATCGGAAGTCATTCGGAGTCATTTCGGGTCCAACGCCGTACTCTAGGGTCATCATTGGAGCCACGCTCGACAACCGCTCTCCCGGCATCATGCTCGATGAGGATGACATGCTGGGAGGGGTTGAGCGTCTGATGGGGCGGGCCTTCGATGACGTGTCCCGTAAGGTACGGCTTCCTGAAGATTTGGTGGATCGGTGGTCAGGGGGTGTGAAGGCAGGGTTCTACGGTAAGAGTCACCGCTTCTTGTTGGAGGATGCTGACTACGGCGACCTGCCTGCGAAGTACCTTGATCATATGGCGTCGAAGTACCCGAAGTTGGAAGGTCGGGTGAAGCGTCAACGGGGAGCATTGGAGTCCGCTATTCGGGATATGTTGGCGGGCTACTCGGTTCATCTTCTTGAGGTTTGGTATCACCGCTACAAGGATGACCAGACCAAGAAGATTCAGGGGTACATCGAAAGTGCTGGTCGTAGGGGTTCACCGGATCTGGTTCGTCAGCATGAAGACGAGTTGAAGCAGCACTTGGCCGACGAGCGGGAGGTCAAAGGGTCATTCCAGTTGCTCCAGAAGGCTACCAACCGTGTTGGCCAGATGATGCGTGAAGCGACCGAGATGCCCGAGGGTGCTTGGAGGCACAACATTCGAGTCATGCGTCCGGTGACCTACCGAGGCAAGGACCGAATTCTGATGGTTGCTTCTATCACGGATAGGGACTCACAGGTCTGGAAGGATGCGGGTCACTTCTCATCCACCGCTGACATCATCTTCCACTACGGGGCGCAGCAGCGTAAGCCGTTCATCGACAAGTACGAGGATCGGGTGGGCGGCATCGCTCGTGTGCTCGATGCTTCGGGCAAGGTGCTGGAGATCATCGACAAGCGGGGACAGTTGGAGGAGCGTGGTTGGCCTACGGACCTCTGGGGTCCTGCTCCACAAGCCTACCGGGACGTTGCGGCTTCTGCTCTCACAACGGATTCTCCCTTCCGCCGTTAGCCTGCCTATGACCCTTTGGTGGGTAGGGCGTACCCGCACCCTCGGAGGAGCCTTCGCATGGCAGCACAGATCCGAAGCAGCATCCCCGCAAAACCCACGGTGGATAATGCTAGTCGCGATGACCTCACCATCGGTGATGTCATCACCTTGGAAGCGGTGCCTCCCGCAGTCGGGGCGACTTTTCAGTGGACTCTTGTTTTCGTGCCAGAGGGTAGCGCGGCAGTTCTGACGCCTCCGGCGGCAGCGACCACTTCTGGCCCGGTAGATTTCACTGCCGATCTTGTTGGGCCTTATTTGGCTCGGCTTGTAGTGGATGCGGGTCTACCTACTGAGAGCACTCAGTACGTTCGACTCCGTGCGCTGACGACGTTGCTCAATCTCAAGCTGGTCGCAGCCGGTGAGCGTCGAGATTCCACAGGTATCATCCCGGTCGATGTGGACATTGAGGGGTGGGCCAACGAACAGAATGAGAACCTGTTGGCGTTGGAGGCTGCTATAGGGGCGGCTACGGCACCCTTGTCGATTGTGTTGACGGTTGGTAACACTACGGGCGGCACAGACATCGAGGTCACTACGGGTGACTCTATCGTGGGTCAGACGAGCCTGACGATGAGTGCTTCGGCGGGCAACGTAGACCTCACCGCTACGGGCGCGGGAGCAGACATTGTGCTCAACCCTGACGCTGCCGGTGCGGTAGTAGTCAACGGCAAGCTGACCGTTACGGGACTCATCGATCCTACGGGACTCATTCTCACTGAGGCTGGGATCCCTGCAACGACCTCTAGCGAAGGTTCGTTGTTCGTGGCCAACGGGTCTACGACTGGATTGGAAGACAACGACCTTTATTATGTGAAGGGTTCACAGGTCTTGTCGGGTATCGGGGCGTATATCAACTTGAGTGCCACGACTGGGATTTCGCAGATGCTTCTGATCCCGGAGCAGTTGGAGGGCGATGGTATAGGTAACATCACTGGGGCAACAATCTTTTTGTTCGACCCGAATAACCTTGTGAGCATACCTTCGGATGGCGCTGCTCTGGTTCTAAACAGCGGCTCTCTTACCGAAACGTATACCTTCCGCACAGTTCCAACCGTGGCCTTCGATGTTGAGATCGGCACGAATGTGCGAGAGACCTCTGAAAACCTTGCGGCTGCGATAAATACCGACAGTGATCCCTCAGACGGGTGGGTTGCTCGCTATTCGTTTGGGGCGTTTACGCGCCTTCACACCAGCAACATCAATCGAGGCTGTGTTGTTTTGATTGCGGCTCGGAAAAGCGTCGGAACACACCGGATGTACGGTGATGAGGCTGGCGGTTCTTTTGGTGCGTCCAAACCAGAACGGGCGCAGTTTACCCCGACGGATTGGGGGTATCAATTCGGCATTGCTACGAACGCAGCGCCCTTGCCTTTAGCTGATCCAGGGACCGATAACTTCGGCTATCGACAGACAGGTTTGCTCCAGCTTGGGGATGGTCAGCTTCGGTGTACTTTGTCTCCTCCAGGGACTTACTTGTTTCGGGCATTTATCCCGACAAATTCAAGTCGTTGGTATCGAATCGCCCCCACTTGTCAGAGTTACCAAGTGGATGTGCCTCCTGGTCCCAACACGACAGTTACTCAACGAGGATGGGCACCGTGTGGTGGTCGTATCTCCGTAATCCGGGTGTTCATGCAGACGGTGAACACACAAGGAAACTACACCGTGGTCTTCTCCAAGGTCACGGGCACGTCTCCCGGCACTCTCCTGACTACCGCTAACTTCGACATGAACACGTTGGTTGCAGCGACAGTTACCGATCTTCCCGTGACAACTTTCATCACGCGGCAATACTTCGATCAAGGAGATCAGTGGTCAGTGGAGTTCACTTCTGATGATCTCAATTTTGATGGTGAGAGCATTTACTTTGAGATTCTGTTCGATCCCGAGGAGATTCAGTGATGGATGCCCTTACTTTGTCTATCCGGCCTTTTAGGTGGGAGTCTAACTGATGGCGACGGCAAGTATTCTCAGTCGGGTCACCGCACCTGTTGTCAAGATCGACCGCATCGGGATCAGCCGTGATGATCTTACGATCAACGATGTTGTCGAACTTGAGTCGGTAAACGTCGGCACGGCTTATCAGTGGAATATCGCTTTCAAGCCCGAGGACCAGTTAGGCACCCCTTCAACGGCGGTGTTCACCTCGACGGGCACAGAACAGGCGATCATCCAGAACCCCGGCACGTTCACTGTTGACCTTGATGGGCCTTACCTGCTTCGGTTGGCTTACACGACTCCCCAGATCACGCTGAACACGGTCCTCACGGCGGGCGTCACGTTCACCATCAATGGGATCCTCCTGACGGCGGTGGCGGGCGCTCGGACTCCAGGTAGCGATGATTTCTCCGTTGCCAGCGGAACCGCTGCGGGCATCGTCGCGGACATCGTGGCTGCGATCAACGACCCGCTCAATAGTTTTGTTGCCGCGAACCTCGCAGGAACGGATTCTTCTCCCAGCGTGGTCATCAGCCCGACGCTGGCGACCGTTCCTACGGGCGAGACGATTGGCATCTTTTATTCAGGAACCGCCTCAGATGTGACTATCGGGGATCTCGTCACAGAGCAGTACGTCCGACTCCGTGCCTTGACGGCCTTCGGTGATCTCAAGCTGGTCGCAGCCGGTGAGCGGTACGACACTCTTCGGGTTCCGGTAGACGCGGAGCCTGACGGTTGGGCCGACAACCAGAATTACAACCTCAATCAGCTTCTTTCTCTCATTAGTTCCAACACACTCTCGACTGGAGTGGTCACTGTTGACCCGATCAACGGTGACTTCCAGACCATCCAAGCGGCGATGGATTACGCCAACGCACAGACACCCACGCTGGCCCAACAGTGGGTTGTGTTGGTTCGCCCCGGCATCTATGTCGAGGATTTGACCTTCTACCCGTGGGTTCATCTGTTCGGTTGGCCCGGTGGAGAGAAAACTCCGTTGGTCAAAGTGCAGAACGACACGGTGGCATCGCACAGTATTGCGTTGCCGGGTGTAGGCACCTCGTTGGTGCTCTGTGACATCTACTTTGAGCAGCCGGTCGTTTCCCCTAACCCAGCCTTTCTACAGGTTGGTGTGGGGGATGTGCAGGTGTTCCGTTGCACTTTGGAGGCACAGGGCAACACAGGTGAGGTTTGGTCTACCTCTGGTCCTACCACCTTCACGCGGTGTACGATCAATGGGAACGGTGTCAACCCAACTGACTATGCCCTTCGAGTCTCCTCTGGGTCGTTCACGATCTTGGACCACACTACAGTCTTGGGTCAATCATGCTTGATTTTGGAGGAGGGTGCGGGGATCTATGTGAGAGATTCCCGGTTCTCTGCCAGCGGCACATATGCGTTAAACAGCCTTGGTTACAACGCATCGCTTAACTACACCCTCGTTACAGGGTTGATTGCGGGCAACCCTGCTGGAACCGGAACGGCAGGCGATTTGATCTTCACGATCAAATGGTGCGAGATTGGTAATCTGGCCATTGATGGTCAGAACGTGGTTGGTTCAGCGCGGGCCGATCTCGGAGCGACCTCTCATGGCACGCTTACTAATATCAATGGTGCTCTACTTTCTGCTACGGTTCCAGCAGACACCATTTTGTATGATCCTACGGTTTCGGGCCTCTCAGCGACCAATGTGCAGGATGCCATTGACGAGGTGTACGCTTACGCACAGCTTGTTCGCACGTTGGATGATGCGTATGACGGCGGCATCGTCGGTACGGGTTCGGGTCGGACCATCATCGCTGACCAAGGCGCTGTTCAGATCGTAGATGCTGCGGCTCCCTCTGACCCTATTCCTCCAGGGAACACTGACGGGAACTTGGAAGTCGTGGGGTCCGTCAAGCTAGGGGCTTTGACCAAACCTGAGATCACGGTTGATCCCAACCCGTTTGACAACGGGCCAACGATCCTCCTCGGCAAAGAAATCTGGGCCAATGACGCCCCGTTCGGGAGCACCGCGCTGATCCTCGGTGACGCGAGCGGGAACCCCACCTTTCACAACTACAACCTCCGTGTCGGGACCAAGGAAGCAGACGGAGGGAATCAAGTCGGTTCCGTATTCGTGCGGGCAGGTGACTCGCTCACCACTATCGACGCTGGAGCGGTGTACCTCCAAGGCGGCACGGCTACAGATGCAGGCGGTGGTGTAGGCGGTGACATCATCGTGGTCCCTGGTGAGACAGCGGCGGGTGGCGCACGGGCAATGGTCCTGGCCAATCCTCTTACGGCAACGTCCGCCACATTGACGGCGGCGGGAGCCTTCTCGGGTGCGGCGGTCGCAGGCACGCTCACTCTAGGCACAGAGACAGGTGCTATCACCGTCACCTTTGTTGGCGGCGAAGTTCTGGCAGCGGTCCATGCACTGTTTGACGCGACAGGCATCGTCACGGCAGCCGGTGATCCCATCGTCCTCACGACGGTGATGAAGGGTGGCACAGCCGAAGCATTCTTTCTGAATGAAACCCCGGCAGGAGTGGACGCCGCTCTCGGCACCTTCTCCGGGCAAGCGATGGTATCAGGCACTTGGCCGGATACTGTAGAGCTTGGAGCTTCCGCGCCGGGGACTTTTATCGTTGGCGTGAACGCTGCGAACCCGATGCTGTACGACACAGCCACAGGCAAACTCACCGTCCCTGGTCTGATTGATCCCACAGGCGTCATATTCGACGAGGCGGGACAGCCTGCCACGGGAGCCGCCAAGGGAGCGGTCTTCGTTTCAGATGGTTCGGTTGGAGTCCAAAACGACCTCTACTACACGGATCAGGCAGGGGCGCTGGTCAACCTCTCTGCGGCAGCGGCGGGCGTGACGAATCATGCAGCCCTCACCAACCTCTCTTGGCTACTCTCGGCACACATCGGTGCCAATGGCTCCCTTGCGACCTTTGACGGAGCCACGGGAGCCGCGACCCTGCTTACAGGTGTCGCGCAAGGCGATCTGGCCTATTTCGACGGGACCGACTGGACACGTCTCGCTCCGGGTGCGGCGGGTCAACTTCTCCAAACCCAAGGCATAGGCGCGGATCCGATTTGGGCAGCGGGTGTTGGCACTGATGAACTGGTGAAAGTCACCGCGAATGACACGACCCCTGGCTATCTCCTCGACAAGCTCATTACAGCCACCACTGGAGTCGCCTGGACCGAGATCAATAACGGAGCGGACGAAGACCTACGGTTGGACGTGTCCACCGCTTCCACGGCGGGTCAAGGGCTGATCGAGATCGCGACCCAAGCAGAGGTAGACGGGGGCGCGGACACCACACGGGCGGTGACTCCAGCGGCACTTGCCTCGGCTACCACAGTAATCAAGCCAGGGGATGCTCCGACAGGCGACCTCGGTGGAACGTATCCCAATCCGATGGTCACCGATTTCACCATTGCAGGGGAGTCGCAGGGCAGCGTCCTCTACTTTAATGGTGTCAACTGGTCACAGCTTTCCCCCGGCGTAGTGGGTCAAGTGCTTCAAACCCAAGGGGTAGGCGCAAACCCCCTCTGGGCAGCGGGTGGTGCGGGGTCTTCTGATCATGCGACCCTGAGCAATATCCTTTGGACGGCTTCGGCTCATACAGGCACAGCGTCACGCATCGCAGCCTTCGATGGTGGTGGAGCCGCGTCCTACGTCCAAGTGGGAGTGGATGTACAGGCGTGGGACACAGACCTTGATGCTCTTGCGGCCCTCGCAACTACCGGACTTCTTGTTCGCACGGGAGCCGGAACCGCAACGACCCGAAGCATCGTTCAACCAGCGGCAGGTATCACCGTCACGAATGCGAACGGTGTAGCAGGTGATCCCACATTGGCTCTTGCTGATGATCTCGCTGCTCTGGAAGCCCTTGCAGGTACAGGCATCGCAGTACGAACGGCGGCAAACACTTGGGCGGAGCGGACCCTCACAGGCACGCTCAACCGAATCACGGTCACGAATGGAGACGGCGTTGCAGGCAACCCGACTCTTGATGTGGGTTCCAACGTCCTTGTCAGCGGTGACGCCGCAGGGGGTGACCTTAGCGGAACCTTCCCCAACCCCACGGTCACTGATCTCACGCTCACGAGTGAAGCCCAAGGCACACTCGTGTACTTCAGTGGCACAAACTGGGTGGTGTTGCCCGTAGGCATCAACGGCCAGCTTCTCCAGACTCAGGGGGCTGGAGCCAATCCACAGTGGGTGACGAGCAGCGCGACGGATGAACTGGTCAAGGTCACGGCCAACGACACAACTCCTGGCTACCTCTTCGACAAACTGACGACAGCCACGACCGGGATCGCCTGGACCGAGATCAATGACGGGGCTGACGAAGACCTTCGCCTCGACATTGACTCCGCGACGGCGGGCGGTCAAGGTCTGATAGAGCTTGCCACCCAACTAGAGGTGGACACCGGCACGGACACCACTCGTGCGATCGTGCCCTCGACCCTCGCTGGGTCTGTTCTTGCGGGCGATGTAACTGCGAACAACGCCAAGGTCACCAACGCGACTCACACGGGCGATGTGATCGGGGCCACCGTCCTGACCATTGACGCCAACAAAGTCCTGAACACCATGCTGGTCGATATGGCATCGGCCCGGTTCAAAGGCCGTGTCACAGCAGGCGTGGGGGATCCCGAAGACCTGACTGGCACGCAGGCGACAACACTACTCGACACCTTCACCTCGGCCCTCCAGGGCGTCGTACCTGCGAGCGGGGGTGTCGCTACGGACTTCTTGAGTGCAGATGGCACCTGGGCCGTACCAGCGGGCAGCGGCGGCGTCACGAATACCGTAGTCGGCAGCCTTGGCATCACGAATGTCGGGACCAATACCAATGCCGACCTCGCTCCTACCTACGGCGCGGTCGCCAGCACGATCACCGAAGGCAACGACGCACGGCTGTCCGATGCGCGGGTACCCACGGGCGCAGCGGGCGGTGACCTGGGAGGCACCTACCCGAATCCAACGGTGGACGATGGCGCTGACGGCACGGCCATCCACGACAACATCGCGGGGGAGATCCTAGCGGTCACCCTGAAGGCGGTCCCGGTTAGTGCTGACGTGCTGTTGATCGAGGACTCGGCAGACGCGAACAACAAGAAGCGAATCACGGTCGGCACACTCCCCACGGGCGGTGGTGGCGAGGCGAATACAGCCTCCAACGTAGGCACGGCTGGCGTTGGTCTATTCAAGCAGAAGACAGGAATAGACCTAGAGTTCAAGAAGGTCAACGCAGGGTCTACCAAGGTCACGATCACCGACGACGTTGGCAATGACGAGGTTGATGTCGATGTAGTCGATGCCTCGCTTACACAAGCGGGGGCCATTGAGCTTGCCACCCAACTAGAGGTGGACACCGGCACCGACACTACGCGGGCCATTGTCCCTTCGACACTGGCGGGAAGCACTCTCGCAAGCAACGTAACGGCCAATAACGCCAAGATCACGAATGCCACTCATACGGGCGACGTGACGGGAGCTACGGCGCTGACCATCACCGCTGACGCGGTGACCAACGCCATGTTGGCCAACGTAGCTACGGCTACCATCAAGGGTCGAGTGACAGCGGCGACCGGCGACCCCGAAGACCTGACCGGCACACAGGCCACCACGCTGCTTGATACCTTCACGAGCGCCTTGCAAGGCGTCGTACCAGCCAGCGGCGGTGTGGCCACTGACTTCCTAAGTGCAGATGGTACTTGGAGTGTCCCCCCTGGAGGCGGTGGTCAGACGAATACCGTAGTCGGCACCCTCGGCATCACGAATGTCGGCACCAACGTAGACGCTGACCTTGCGCCCACCTATGGCACGACGGCGAGCACCATTACCGAAGGCAACGACGCGAGGTTGTCGGACGCAAGAACTCCAACGGCTCACGCAGCCTCGCACCAGGACGGCGGAAGCGACGAGATCGCTACCGCAACCCCCGCAGCCGCAGCTATCCCGAAGGCTGACGTAAGCGGCACCCTGGACGCTTGGATTTCTGCGGCCTCCGCTACGACGGCTGGGATCATGGAGACGGCAACAGCCGTCGAGGTAGACACCGGCACCGATGCAACTCGCGCTGTGTCTCCCCTCTCTCTGGCAGGCTCCACCCTAGCGGGCGACGTAACGGCCAATAACGCCAAGATCACGAATGCCACGCACACGGGCGCCGTGACG
>Ga0209047_1000139_pt1 | contig 69308 bp, 73 predicted proteins | sample SaaInlV_165m_DNA_3_FD_184681 | JGI IMG/M metagenome (GOLD analysis project Ga0209047, IMG submission 184681) | Marine microbial communities from expanding oxygen minimum zones in the Saanich Inlet - Saanich Inlet SI037_S3LV_120m_DNA (SPAdes)... | ecosystem: Environmental > Aquatic > Marine >...
TCATACCTACCATGTCATTTTTGATTTGATCAGAAACATGTTCTGGTCTTGCAAAATAGGTAAAGACGCTATCTACAGGTGTCTTAATATCGATTGATTTTGTAACGAGTGTCAATAAATCAATTTTTGCCAATAAGGATTTAAAGGTTTTGAAGATTTTCCAAAAAAATGATTTACAATATATTTATCTGATTTTTAGGGTATTTGGAATGGCTCAAAAGCGATCAATTTTGATTTTTTCTGTTTTAATTTTTTCATCAGTCTTGTTTAGTGATGCATACGCACATTCAATGTTTAATTCTGCAGAAAAATTTGAGTCAGGATTCAGAGTCCAAGTGGCAACAAGTCCAGAATTTCCACAAATCGATGAACCATCTCAATTTAGAGTAAGAGTTACTGAAGGATTTGATTATGAAGAAGTTGATAGATTTACAATGGGAATTAGGATTTTTTTTAATGGACAACAAGTAGATACAATACCTCCAATAGAAATAGAAGGTTCTCATTGGGATTTTGATTATGTCTGGAGATCACAAGGAAATCATATTGTACTAGTTGACTTGTATGATATGATAGAAAATCAAGAAATTCATACTTATACATTTAACATGGGAACACAAAATCCATTTGGGTATATCTTTTTTGGAGCAATTATAGTAGGAGCATTAACACTTACAGTAGTTGTATTGTATATTTACTTGCCAAAAAGTTTCAAAAAATCTAAAGATTAGAAATCTTTGAAGCCTTAGAAATTCTAAATGCAAACAAAGTGGTCAACAATACCATTGAGAATAACAATATTCCAATTCCCAAATGAATTGCGACTAAAACTGCATGTAATTTCAAATCAATTACCATAGCACCAAGCACAATTTGAGTAATTACAAAAATTGTTGCAAGTGAACTAGTAATTTTGATTTTTAGGTCTGAATTTTTATTAATCAAACTTGCAACCATAGTTGCAATAACTAATGCACCTGTAGTTGCTGCAACTAGTCTATGAGTCCATTCTACAAGATATTCTTCGGAGGGTAAAACACCTCCAGGACACAAAGGCCAATCCGGACAAGTTAACCCAAGTCCTGCAGCCGAAACATATCCTCCAATAAACATTAGAGAGTACAAAACTATCATTGTTGCTAATGCAAGATATTGTAAAGCCAATATTTCTCGAATTCTAGTTTACTGTAATGTTGCCAATCATCCATGGATGAACCATACAAAAGTATGGGTATTCACCTGATTCATCAAGTGTTACAGAAAAAGTACCTCCTGCCATAAACAAACTACTATCAAAATTACCATCAGGACCTTCAGCAGGAGTTCCACTAGTTACAGTGTGAGCTGCTGAATCATCATTTGACCAAGTGATTTCCTCACCTGCTGAAACTGAGACATTAAACGGAATATAGCATTCATTTGTTTCATCACATCCAGGACTTCCAGAGCCTTCTGGGAGAGATATTACTCCACTGTATTCAACAGGAGTAGATTCAACAACGGGTTCTGGTGCTGCTTCGACAATGGGTTCTGGTGCTGCTTCGACAATGGGTTCTGGTGCTGCTTCGACAACGGGTTCTGGTGCTGTTGTTTCTGGGGCTGCAACATTACCTACAATGATTGTTCCAACCATTCCTTGTTCTCTATGACCTGGAACTGTACAAATATAGTAAAATATTCCCTCTTCACCTGCAATAAACTCTGAAGTTCCACCTTCTCCTGCCTTTAATGGATTTGATGCAGATGCGACTTCACTTCCAGGAATTATTCCAGAAAAGCCTTCATCATCATGAGTGACACCAAATGAGTGGAATGATCTTCCATCATTAACTACGTTAAACATTACTTTGTCTCCAATTTCCATGTTGATTGTTGGATTGTTATTAGGTTCACCAGGTAATGCGTTAAACGCCAAAGTTCTAAAATCTGATGATTCAATAAATGAAAGATCTGATGTTATAGTAGCACCTGTATGTACTGCTACTGTTCCATGATCATCGCCTCCTGCCATCATTGCAACAACTGGAGCTGGTTGTGAAATCCAATAATCCCACATTCCAAAGAATATGGCTCCGCCAACAATACAAATACCTAACATAATTACCAACATTTTTCCAGTTCTAGCTGGAGTTGTTCTGTAAATTTGGGAATTATCGTGACTCATTTCATATATCTCCTAATGTGATGGGTTCTTTGCCTCAAATGGGTAATAATACTTTCCACCCACACCAAATGGGTCGTCTGTATCTGCCAGTGCTCCTTTTCCTGAACTGTAAATCATATTTGCCAAGAATATCACCATACTGACACCAATTATCATGGCTCCAACTGATGCTATTTGGTTCATTGCAATCCATTCTGGAATTGGCGGATAATCGAAAACTCTTCTTGGCATTCCATACAAGCCAAGTACGTGTTGTGTAAAGAATACTAGAATAGTTCCAATAAATGACATTGCAAAGTGTACTTTACCCATTGTTTCATTGTACATTCTTCCTGTAACATATGGGAACATGTAGTAGAGGAATCCAATTGAACCAAATGCAATTGTTCCCATCACAAAGAGATGGAAGTGACCAACTACCCAATACGAATCGTGTGTTGAAAAGTCTAAAGGCATTGCAGCATTTGCAACTCCACCTGCACCTGCAGAGAAGAATAATGCAATTCCACCAACTGCCCACATCATTGGAGTTGAGAATTTAATTCTACCATTCCACATTGTTGCGACAAAATTGTAAACGTGTAATGCAGATGCTGGAACTGCTGCAAGAGTTCCTACCATGAAAACTGTTTTCTCAGTAAATGACATTCCTGTTGCATACATGTGATGTGCCCATGATGAAAATCCAACTATAGATAATAATACAAATGCAAAGACACCAGAGTTGTAACTGTAAATTGGTTTTCTTGAGAATCTTGGAATGATTTCATACATCATACCAATTGCAGGAATTACCAAAACATACACTTCAGGATGAAAAGTAAACCAAAACAAGTGTGCATATGCAATTGGATCTCCACCCATTGCAGGATTGAAAAATCCACTTACACCTAATCTATCAGTTAAGAGCATTAAGAGAGCTGCTGCAAAAGTTGGGATAGCAACTAGAATAATTAAAGATGATGCCAAATATGACCAAGCCAATAATGGGACTTGTCCAATTGACATGTCAGGATGTTTACATTTGAGAATAGTAACCACAAAATTAATTGCACCAAGTACAGAGGATATACCTAAAATCTTTAATCCAAATATCCACATGTCAGCAGCTGGTCCTGGAGCACTGATAATAGAATACGGCGGTGTAGCATACCAAGTAAAGTCTGCAAAGCCTAACCAAATTAGTGCACCTCCTGGAGGAATCATCCAAAATGCGATTGCATTGAGTTTTGGATATGCCATATCTTTGTATCTGACCATTATTGGAACGTAATAATTTCCAACAGCTGATGCAAATGGTAAGATAAACAAAAAGATTAACGTTGTACCGTGAACTGTGAAAATTCTGTTAAAGGTCATTGCATCACCAATAATTTGTGCACCTGGTAAGAATAACTCGGCTCTAATTACTAGTGCTAATGCACCACCAAGGAACAAAAATCCTAGTGACATGATCAAGTAAAGTAATCCAACATCAGTGTGATGTGTTGAAAACATTATTTGCCAAATCGGACGTGGCTTTGCTAATTCTACAACCATTAGTTAATCTCCTCAGAGAAAAGTTGTGATAAAAGCGTTATCAAGTTGATGGATCCTCCACAATTAAAGTTCCTCTCATGTTATAGTGAATTAATCCACAGTATTCTCTGCATTGAATATCATGTGTTCCTGCATCAGTTGGAGCAAACCACACAGTGGTAACTCTACCTGGAACTGCATCCATCAGTACTACATAATCGTGAATATTAAAAGAATGAATAACATCTTTTGAATGAATTTCAAACTTGTATGCCTTTCCTACTTCAACATGTAGTTCACCAATTTCTTTAGTTCCATCTTCATGTTCAAAAGTCCAGAACCATTGCTGTCCTGTAACTTTGATAATTTCTGCACCTTCAGGAACATGTTCTACAAGTCTTTCTGCATTCCAAGCTTCTGCACCAACCCAACACATTAACGCAATAACTACTGCGACATAAATCCACTCTGGCCAATTAGAATGTCCACTCAATTTTACCAGTCCGTTCCTTCGTAAGGAGTTGGTTTTGCTTTTGGATGAGATTCTCTAAATCTCCATACTTGCCAAATAATAGTACCAGATACTACTGCTCCAACAACAAATGCAATAGTCATCATTCTAAAAAATAAATTCCAAATTATTACTCTACGATCAAGGTATTCACCAGGTTCATCACCTGCAGCAAATGCTAAGTCTACAGCTGGGATTATTACTAAAATTGCCAATGCCAAGAATAGTCCAAGAATTCCCTTCATGTGAATAAGTGAAATGACCTGTGATTTCTATTTAAGGGTTTTCAAGATTTTTAGATGTTAATCTTGATCGAATCTGGAGGTATGCATTACATTAAGTCCTAAGACTGAAAATTTATTCTCATGTTCTCTAAAGATGTTAAGTGAAGCATTTGCAATAATTAATTCAAAGAGATTCACAGGTGATAAATCAACAATTGTTGAAAGCATTGCTTTGATTGGGTCCATATGGGTTACAAGGACCACATTTTCATCAGGATGTTTTTCAATTACATCATCAACTAGTCCAAGTATTCTTGTTTTGACTTGTGAGAAAGTTTCTACGCCATTATGAGCAATTTCTAATTCACCGTTGTAGAATTTCATAAAGACATTTCCATGACTATTAAAAATTTCATCATAAGGCATTCCAGTAAACTTTCCCATATCAAGTTCAATTAATCGCTCATCAATTGTAACATCAATGGAATTATGTTTTCCTGCAATTTCTGCAGTATGTTTTGCTCGCTGTATTGGACTAGAATAAATTGCAGAGATATTCATGTGTTCAAGTAATTGAGCAGTGTGTTCTGCTTGCTTTATTCCTGTATCAGTTAATGGAACACCTTCTGTTCTTCCTGCTAGAATTCTTTCGGTGTTATTTTTTGCCTGACCGTGTCTAAGGAAAATTATTTGGCCCAACTTGGTCTGAAATTCAAATAAAGATAATAATAACATTGTCTGGGGATTAATCATGAAAGTTGGAATTATTGGTGGAACCGGTGGAATGGGCAAAGGTTTTGCACTCAGGTGGTCACAGAATCACAATGTAGTTGTTGGTTCAAGGGATGCTACACGGGCATCAGAATCTGCAGTAGAGTACACAAATCTTGCAAAAGAAGCATTTGGAGAAATTAAAGGAAGTATTTCTGGTAGTGATAATGTAACAGTTGCAAAAGAAAGTGATGTTTTAATTTTATCAATTCCATATGAAAATATAGATACAGTGTGTTCAGGAATATTATCTGAAATAAAAGATAGTTGTGTTGTAGTATCTCCAATTGTTCCAATGACTAAAACGGATGTTGGGTTTGAATGCGTTTCAATTAAAGATAGTAAACCATTTTCATACAAACTTGTTTTAAAACATATGAAAGACAAATCAAAACTTGTTTCAGCATTTCATGTAATTTCTGAGAAAAAACTAATCAATCCAACCCTAGAATTAGATTATGATATCTTTGTTTGTGGAGATAGTAAAGATTCAGTTGGAGTAGTAAATGAATTGATTAATGAAATTAAAGGTCTAAGATCAATTTACTTAGGACCAATAGAATTATCTTATCTTGCAGAAATGTCAACACCATTGTTACTTAATGCAATGATTAGAAACAAGATAAAGAATCCTGGAATTAAAATCATTTAAGAGTAATTTTCTCATCATGAGTTCTGAGTATTATAGACGAGGTAGAAATTGGTTTTCAGCTATAGGTGTAATGTTTTGTGTTATGGCTGGAATCGTTCTTGTGAGACAATTATTAATTTGGGGAGTAGACTTTGTTGAAGAATTTTTATTTAATGCAGAAATAACTAATGAAAAAGTTTCAATGACAATGTTGGGCTTTGGTATTTTTATGATAGCATTAGGATTTAGAAAACATGAGCAAAAAAGATGATTTTTTAAAATCTCAAAAAGTGCTAAGATTAGCAACTATTGGTAAAAATAAAACGCCTCATATTGCTCCTGTATGGTATAGGTATGTAAATAAAAAAATCCAAATTGGGACAAATAGTAAAACGCAAAAAGCAAAAAATGTAATAAAAAACAGTAAAGTCTCTTTTTGTGTAGATGTTGGGATTAATGCTCCAGACATTTATGGAATTATGGGACAAGGAGAAGCTAGTTTAATTTTAGAAAAATCCAAAGTAAAAATAATTGCCAAAAAAATTCTTTTACGTTATTTTAAAACATTGGAAAATAAATCAGCTCAAGAATTATTAGAGGATACTGACTGTATTATTGAAATTAATCCTGAAAAATATTCAGTTTGGAATTATTGAGAAACAAATTCTTCAATTTTATTCATTGCAGAATCTAATACTTGCATATCAGGAAGATAAACTAGTCTGAAATGCCCACTGCCATATTTTTCTCCAAATCCTGAACCATGAACAGTAAGTACACCTTTTGATTCTAATAATTTTGTAACAAATTCTTTGTCTGTTCCAAATCTATTATCTTCAATTTTTGGAAATGCATAAAATGCACCTTTTGGATTAGGACAAGATAATCCAGGCATTTCATTAAGACGTTTGACTACAAAGTCTCTATGTTTTTTTACTTCTGAAACAAAATTTCCAATATAGTCTTGAGGACCGCGTAATGATTCAAGGGCTGCATATTGTACTGGAAGACTAGTTGCAATTCTTACTCTAGCAAGTTTTGGTAAATTTTCTCTTAGTGCATCAAGCTTTGATGATTGATTAAATGCAATGTATCCAATTCTCCATCCAGACATCAGATGAACTTTAGAAAAACCATTTAGAATGATTACAGGAGAATCACCTGCAACTTTACCAATTCCTACAAATTTTTCATCAAAAATAATTTGATCATAAATTTCATCACAAATAATGTAGAGATTGTATTGATTTGCAATATCTACCAAGTCTTTGAGGGATTTTTCATTAAATACAACACCTGTTGGATTATTTGGACTAATCAAACAGATAGCTACAGTCTTTGAAGTAATTTTGGATTTTATATCCTCAATGTCAGGTGTAGAATTATTCAAATCTACTGCAAACTCTATTGGAATACCACCATGTAATCGTACATAGGATGCATAAGGTGGATAATATGGTCCTGGTAATAGTACTTCATCACCATCCTCTACAATTGAGGATATTACCATGTCGAGTCCTTCAGAAACTCCATTTGTAACTAGAATTTCTTCAGATGAAATTGATAATCCTTTAACATTTTCTTTTTTAGCAATCTCTTGTCTTAATTCCAAAAGGCCTTCAGATGATGAATAGTAATTTTCACCTTTGTTAATTGCATCAATCAAAGCTTGACGTACATTATCAGGTGGTTGAAAACCAAATTGAACAGGATCACCAATATTGAGATAATCTACTTGCATTCCTTTTTGTTGTACTTTTCTTGCAGATTCTACTATATCTCTAATAGCATATTCAACACCTGCCACTTTTTTTGATACTTTCAAAGTACCTAGACAGATATTTAGGCCTGTTAAATTCTTACTTGTTTGGACTCGTTGCACAGTCTGGATAGTGCGAGCGGCTTCGAACCGCTAGGTCGAGGGATCGAAGCCCTCCGAGCCCTTTAGATTATTTTATTAAACAAAAAATATGCAAAGTCATTAAATTGAAAATATCATTATTTAAAATCGGAATCATACTGAGTGTAATAGGAATAATTTGGACATCAGTGATATTTGTAGAAGGTGAAAAAATTTCAGATGAATTTACTTTAGAACCATTAGAATCTCATAAAATTCAATCATATTTTGAAGGGGAAGGGGTTGGATACTATAAAATTCTCATGCCTGAATTTTTGAAATATAAAATATTTGCTCAAGTTTTAGATGAAGATGAGAATATTATTTCAGAAAAAAATGTAGAGACAAAAATGTCTGTAAGTTACTTTGATTTTGAGAAGAATGGAAAATATACAATAAATGTTGTCAATACGTTAGAGCACCCAATTGAAATACAAATAGAATTAGGAAATACAAAGGTAAAGGAAATGATTTATTCAGGAATCATGACTTTTGCAGGAGGTATTATGATTGTAGTTTTATCATTTGTTAAATTAAGAAATTATAGGATTGAGCATCCTGATGAAAATATTACATGAATGTAGATACATTGTATTGTATGTCCAAAAATTAAAGTAAAATTAAAGACAAGCCAAGTTGTAAAGAAAAGAAAAGCAATTATGGAAAATGGAATTAAAATTTTGAGTTTAGTATGTTCTCTATTTTTTAGTACTAGAAATCCACCAAGTGCTGCTAAAACTAAACCTAATTCTAATGGTTGATGTGACCATGAAATTAATCCATCAATACCATACACATCATGAGAAACAGAATCTGCAAAACCTGCAGCTAGTTGAATTGTAGCGCCAGTAACTACAAGTAAAATTCCAGTTTTTAGTGTTCCATGTACTGATTTTTTTATTAAAAGAAGAATTCCCAAAAAACCTGCAGCTGCAACCAAAGAAACTCCAAAATATACAACCATGTGTTGAATACTCCAAAAATATTCAGGTTCATTTATCAAATGATTAACTGCATCCCAAAATCCTCCAGAAACTGAAATGAATGGTCCAAAAACTGCAAGAATAGAAACTAGAGAAACAAGTGTTGTAGTTTGTATAGGAATGGAATTTATCAGATTTGAAACGAGTTTCATTTTAATTTTTTTCAAAAAAAGCACTATTTGAAATGTTGTAAATTTTTCAATTTGAAAAATTGAACTTTGTGAGTAATTTTCCCAATTAACTATATTAGAACATAAAATGTAGCAAAATCATGAGTCCTGGAATTGGCCTAATGAAAAGAAGGTTGGAAAAAGAAAAAGATGCAATTGCTCTTGCAGTGTCAGGAATTGCAAAAAAATATGATGTGAAACCAGATACTATCAAAACTTTGGAGACAAAATATCATGATGATGCAGGTGATTGGTATGTTGCATTAGGATGGGATAAAAAAAAAGCAATTATTCAAATGGATTCAGTTTTGGGAACAATTACTGAAATTAAAGAAATTTAATTATACAATAATATTTTAAAAATAGTATGACTAGTGCAATTATTCTTGGTGGTTCAAGGGGAATTGGTAAAGCAATTTCTGACGCACTCAAAAAAATAGAAATTGATGTTTTTGCAGCCTCCAAAAATGATATTGATACTTCAGATTTGATGAGTGTGAAAAAATTTGTAGAAAATCATTATCAAACGGATATTTTGATTCTTAACACAGGAGGTCCAGTACCAAAACAGTTCTCAGCCATTACAGAAGAAGATTGGAAATTATATCATAATCAATTGTTTTTAGGATTTTGCACAATTTTACAGAATATAAAAATTAATGATGGAGGATACATATTTTTAATTAGCTCAAATGTAATTAAAGAACCAAATCCAAAATTAATTATTTCATCAGCATATCGTGCAGCATTTAGTGAAGTTTTTAAAGTATTAAGCAAAGATTATGCTCAAAAAAATATTAGTTGTATCAACATTGCACCAGGTCCAATTAATACGGATAGAACAAAAGAACTAATAGAAAATGTAAAAGAATTTGAAAAATCTTTGCCAATGAAGAGATTAGGTGAGCCTGAAGAGATAGGAAATTTTGTAAAAGCATTAATTGAGAATAAAATAAAATATCTAACAGGAGTTACAATAAACTTTGATGGTGCAAATTCAAACTATATTTTTTAAAAATGAACAATATAGAATTTATACATAATTAAAAGAAGACAATCATGAAAGTAATTTCCATTAAAGATAATTTACCCATACTAGAAGATCATCCTGAATTAATTTGTGGGGACAAAGAAATTATTGTGAAATTAGAGGCATGTGGAATTTGTGGTTCAGATATTGGAAATATTTTTGGAAAATCATCAAAACCAACAAAAAAAATTGGACATGAGATTTCAGGAATTATTTGTGAAGTTGGGGAGAAAATTATTGATTTAAAGATAGGAGATAGAATAACAGTAAATCATCATTGTTCTTGTCAAAAATGTCATTTATGCACACATGGAAATGAAACTATGTGTGAAAAATTTACAGAAGGGATTGAGCCATGTGGATTAGCAGAAAAATTTCTAGTTTCAAATAGGATTATTGAAAATAAAGGAGTTTTTAAAATTCCAAATGAATTATCTTTTAAAGAAGCAACCCTGATTGAGCCATTTGCATGTTGTTTAAGGTCTTGGAAAAAAATTCAAGTTAAAAAAAATGATTCAGTCATGATATTTGGATTTGGAACTATAGGTATTTTTCATTCAATCATTGCTAAAGAAAAAAAACTGAATAGAATTATTGTAGATTATGATGAATTTCGACTAAATTTTGGTGAAAAAGAAAATCTGGGAGATAATTTTCTAAATATCAGTGATTCAAAATTTGATGGATTTGAAAGATTTTTTGAAAAAATAGATCTGTGTATCATCGCTAATTCGGATATTTCCTGCCTAACCAAAGCTATAGACATAGTTAGAAAGGGAGGAATAATTCTATTTTTTGGAGAGCCCAAAGTAAATTCCAAAATTAAAGTAGATCTTTCAAAAATATATTCTAAAGAAATTAAAATAATAACGAGTTATTCAGCTACAAATCTCGATTTTCAAGAATCAATAAAAAAAATTGCAGAAAAACAAATTAACTTAAGCAATTTGATTACACATGAATTTAGGTTTGAAAATTCAGTAAAAGCTATAAAATTAGCTAATGATGGTAAAAATAGAATCAAAGTAGTTATTTCAAAAAATAATTAATTTTTATTTTCTTTAAAGAAGTTCTGAATTTCATTTTTTATTTCAACTACAGATATTTTTTCATGAATGTTTGATTCAAATGAAGTTCCAATTAAGGGGGAATTCATAGGATCTTCTGAAATTAATCCATGAGAACCTTTAATCAACGAAGTATCATGAGAAATTGTTTTAGATTTAAAATCAATGAACAATTCCAACGGATCATATCCAGGTTTTCTATGAATATCTACATTAAACGTAAAATCAGGAGCATATTTGATGTCATCCCACCAATAATAATTAAACCATGAATTAGTATTGGAACAAAGAATCAAATCTCCACTATCAGGATGATTAACTTTGAATTTTTTTTGTAAATCATTATCTAAAATAGATCCTACAGATTCGTTATTAAAAATAGATTTAACCTGATCCAAATATCCGGGTTTGATGTAAAGATGAGCAATCTGATGATCTACCATTGCAAAAGCTTTACTAAATTCATAATCAATGTAATCTTTTTCTTCAATTCTTCGTGTTGAAAGTAAACCATGTTGACGCAAAAGAAGATTTGGTGAAATGGAATTATTTACTTCATTAAAATTGTATTCTGATAAAATCATTATTTCATAGGTATTAGGATATTCTTGATTCAAAAAAAGAAGAAAATCTCCAATCAGGATATCTAATTCATCAACGCTTTTTTTGAATTCATCACTGTTAGGTCCAAATTTTTGTGAAGTGTAATCAAGATGTGGAAGATATGTTACTAAAAGATCTGGTAAATGATTCTGAATAGCAATTTTTGCTGAATTAATAATCCAATTACTTGATTTTAACGAAGAAAATGGACCCCAGTATGATTTTAAATCAAAATTTCCAATAGATTCAGTTATTTTTTCATAAAAATTTTCAGGTTTTGAATAACACCACATTACCATTTTATTTTCTAGATGAAGAGGTTTTGGTGTAAGAACTACATTTGAATTAGCATAAAGAGAATTTTGTAAAAATAATAAAGCCGTAGAAAAATCAGGATTATTTTTTTTTAATAAATCCCAAATTCTAGGTTTTTTCACTAAATTAGCAGGTTGTTCCCAAAATGAAATTTTCTTAAAAAGTTCATCATAATACCCATTAGAAATAATTCCATGCTCTGAGGGATAGGTTCCAGAAAAAATAGAGGCTTGAACGCTACATGTTACAGCAGGAAAAGAGGGATCAAATGATCCATATGAACCATGTTCTAAAATTTTAGAAATATTTTTAGGTTTTAATTTTTCAAATTGTTTTTTTGATAAACCAACAATATCTAAAATAATTAATTTTTTCATAATTTTTATGATAACTAGATAGAAATAAACTCATAGATATTATGTCAAGTAAAATTTTTTTGCAATAAAATATGCAGGAATAATTAGTAATGATATCAAAATGGATGCATAAAATGATGATAAAATAGAAATCAAAGTTGCATCTAACAGTATAATTGAAAGTAATTGAAATGTGATTTGATTTTGAATTTTTTTCTCAAATAATACATATAATTGCATTGTTGAAAATAATCCTAGAAAAATTAAAGATTCAATTTGGAAATTATTTATTAGTAAAACAGAAACATAACAGATTGTAATTAAAATAAAAATGCAATTCAATTTTTTAGAAACAGGTGTGATTAAACCTGATTCATTTTTTGCAAGAATACTAATTCCTCCCACAAAAATTCCTATAGGAATTGCATATTGAATGATATCAAATGTAATAGAAAGTAATGAAAACCCTAACAATACATTTAGAAATCTAATAAATGAGAGATTAAAAATTCCCAAAAATGAAATGAATTTTAACTTATAATTATAAACAATAATCAACACCGTCATAATTAATGAAATAATTAATGAGTGGTATCCTACAACAAATGCAAAGAAATTTGCAAGAATTAGAAAAATGACGCCAAGTAAAAATGCATTTTGTTTTGAAATTTTTTTAGATGGTAATGGTCTGTCAGGTCTTTCTTTTTTATCAATTTGTAAATCAAAATAATCATTAAATATCATGCCTGAGCAGAACAGCATTCCCGAAGTTAGAAGTAGAAATGGGAATGAAAAAACTTGAGTCTCAGAAAATGAAAAAAAATAACCAATCAAAACATTACTTAATGCAGTAAAAATACCAGGAATTCTAACCAGTTGTAGATAATCTTTAAACATTTTCAAGAATAGGTTTTAGAAACCTGATTGATTCACTGGCAGCTTCTTGAGGATTATCTTGATAAGGATAAAGTTCTACAGTAATAAATCCATCATAATTAATTGAATTTAAGGAAGAAAAAATTTCTTTAAAATCGATTGAACCATGTCCAGGAATCAAATGGTGATGTTTTCGTGATGAATCAATATCTTCTAAATGAATATGATGAATATAGTCTCGCATTTTATGAATTAATTTTGCAGGATCTTCATTTACACAATAAAAATGTCCGATATCAAAATTCAATCCAAGATATTTGGAATCAAATTTTTCAATAAAATTTAGAAATTGGTTAGAATTTTCTATTAATAGATCTGGTTCAGGTTCAACAAGTAAACAGATTTGTAATTCTTCTGCCAAGGGTAATACTTCAAGCATTCCTTGTTGAAAAAGTTCTAATTCTTTTTCTGTAGTTTTACTAGTTTTAGGACCACCAGGTTCTGTTGAAACAGTTTTTGCACCAAGAAGATGAGCTAGTTTTAAACAATTTTTCGTATGCTCAATTCGTTTTTGTCTATAATTTGAAGATTCTTCAATCCATGAAGGGTGATGAAAATCTTCAATTGCATTCATCATAAATCCATTTAGATTTGATATAGTCATTGAGTTTTTTTTAAGAGATTCAATAATTGATTTTATTTTATCATCTGAAATTGGAGGAAATGCATGAGGGATATCACACATTATTTCAACAGCATCATAACCTGCTAAATGTACAGAATCAATGCATTCTTCAATACTATAATTCCTGTAAGCATTTGAACTAAATGCAAATTTCATTTTATTCGATAAATTTATAATTTTTTGATTGTTTAAAAAATGAATTCGGGTTTGAGAATAATACTTTTTGAATTTCTTTTTGACTAAATCCATGAGATTCCATTTCAAGGGCTGTTTTAGGAACACTTAGTGGATCAGATATTCCCCAATCAGCTGAACTATTTATTAAAATTCTATCAGTTCCAAATTTTTTCATAATATTTACTGCACGAAATGGACTTAGTTTGGTATTAGGATAAACGGTAATTCCTGAATAAACATCATATGATAATGATAATTCAATAGTATCTTCATTGTTATGATCTACTATAATCCGTGATTGTTCAACTTTAGTTTCTTTAATAATTTCAAGAGTTTTTTTTGTTCCTTCAAATTTATTGATATGAGGAGTATGGACAATAATAGGGATTTCTAATTCATCAGCCATTAGTAATTGTTTTCTAAACATTTCTTCTTCTTGTTTTGAAATTAAATCAAAACCAATTTCACCTAATGCAACAACACTTTCTCTTTGAAGATAATCTCCTAAAATTTGTAAAGATTTTTCTGCAAATTCTTTGTTATTTGCTTCTTTTGGATTAATAGATATTGCACAATAATGATCAATTCCAAATTCAGCTGCTCTATTTTTTTCAAATGAAATAATATATTCCCAATAGTCTTTTAGAGTTTCAGAAGAAGTTCTTTCTTGTCCTAACCAAAATGATGGCTCTATAACAGTTCGAATTCCTGCAAGAGCCATTTTTTCATAATCATCAGTAGTTCGAGAATACATGTGAATGTGAGGATCAATGAACTTCATTTCAATTCATCAAATTTTTTAAATAGATAAAAGCCTTTGATGCAGCTACTTCGGGATTATCCGCATAAGGATACAATTCTGCAGTCAAATATCCTCCATATTCAATTTTTTTTAATGAATCATATACTTCCTTGAAATTAATATCACCTAAGCCAGGAATTAAGTGAAAATGTATATTATTTTTACAATCACTGATATGAGTATGAAATATTTTTTTACCAAATTTTTTAATAATTTCAGAAATATTTTCACCAAGAACTGCAACATGGCAAGTATCAAGATTTAATCCAATATTTGAATAATCATTTGAAATTAAATTCCAAACATCTTCAGAATTATTAATTAAAAGACCGGGTTCATATTCTATAGAGAGTAAGATTTGTTTTTGTTCAGCATAATCCCCTAAAAGAGTTAAAGAATTTTTAAAAAAATCAAGTTCCTCAGAAAAATTCAAAGAATGCAGTAATCCAGAAGTTATACAAACCGAAGGTGAATTTAGCATAGATGCAAGATCAATTGCATTTTTAGTATATGAAATTCTCCAATTCCGTAGTTTTTGATTCTTGTTTGAAAGTGATGGTTCAAACGGATTTTCGTTTGAAGATGACCAACCTGATACAGTATTTGAATTTAAATTTGTTATTTCAAGATTATTTTTCTCTATAGTATTTTGAATTTCATTAATTTGTTCTTTTTTTAAAGGTAAAAATGCATGTGGTGAATCTAGAACAATTTCAATTCCATCATATCCAATTTTGGATAAGATTTCCACGCCATCAAAAAGATTAATTTTTGTAAAAGCATTAGAACTAAATCCCGTTTTCATAATTTTTATTCTTTAAAGATTTGTAGTAAAGTTTTTTTTGCTTCTTTGATTTTCTCATTTTCAATTAAAATATTTGGTTGTAATGTTTCTGCAATTTCCCAGATCAAATTTTCAACTTTAGCTATTTTATTATGTTCTTCTTTTGACATAGATTAAAAAAATATGTTTAATTAAAAAATCTATGCTAAATTTTGTAAAATTATAGATTAAAACTAATGACTAAATTGTAATTATGAAAATATTTTATCAGAAAAAATGATCTCCAGCTACAGCACCAGATGAATGAAAATTGAAATAATATCCATGAATATAAGGATTATCTGCCTTCATAGTTACCCATCCATTTGTATTTTGAAGAAATGATTTAATCTCAGAATCTTCATCTAGCTCAAAACGAAATTCATTAAATGGTGCTATCTCAATTTTTCTTTCTATTGATTCTGAATCTGTTTCACGGTAAAAATTTAAAATAATTTGAGCAGATCTTGAATAATTTTTCATAGGTGAAAAATTACCTATAGATGCAACAGTGTTTCCAATAGGAAATAATGGAAACCAATGAAATGAACCAGGTTTCTTTTCAGTTTGAGGGTTACCAGGTTCTAGATTAAAACAAATGTTACTAGGTAGTTTTGCTTCTTTTTTCGAAATTCCAATATTCAAACCAAATTTTAGTCTAGATGGAATTTTTTGTTCAATAGAATTAACAATTACGTGAGCAGTAAGAATATTTTGTTTATCAGTATTTAGATCTTTAACTAAATCATTAAGATGTAATTTTAATAATTTAGATTCACTACTGTCAATTTTCTTGAAATTAGGAAATTCTTGTAAAAGATTTCCATTTTTATCATATATGTCAATTTGTAAGTCAAGTGAACTAGGAGAAAAATTAGGATAAAAAATGAGATCGGTATAATAATTATCATCAACAAATAATGGAATGTATATTGAACCATCATGATAATCATCATTAATTCTATCCCAATAATCAGATTTAGAAACACATGATGTACAATCATAATAGCTATGAGTAATGCTAACTAAATGGGAAGAGGATTGCATATTACCAACTAGAAATCTAGGGAAAAATCCAGAAAAATTATGTTTTAGAGATATAGAGCCTGATTTTCCATTTAAAATTTCATGAAGTTTTGGAATATATTCAAAAAATTTTACGAATACTGTTTCAAAAGAATTTATTTTTCCAATAGAAAATTTTCCAGAAAATTTTTTTGATTCATGATTAGTAATAACATAGTCAATTATTCCATTATCATTAATTTTTGGACCATTAACAAAAGTCAAAAAAGAAATCAATTCAGAATTAGAATAAATATCAAAACCTGATTCAGGTACTAAAAATTGTTCATTTTCAGATAGATCCTCAGAATTATTATAAGTTCGACCAACTGTATGAACACATGTATTGAATTTATCATTAAAATAATCCAATACTAATGCAGGAAAAGGAAAAACCATATCACGTGTAGAAAAAAATTCTACTTCCATAGAACCTAAAAAATCATCGGTATTAGAATTATCTTTTAACATAGAATCTAAATCTATAGAATAAGATTTAGGTTCAGTGATTAACATAGAATTTCTTTTTAAAATATTTCCAGATTGATCACGAAGTGTTACCAATGAATTTATTTCAGAAATATTTCTTTTGAGCAACCAATAACCAAGGAATAAAATTTGTGTAGAATAAAAAGAATTTTTTATTACAGGAAAAATTCCTGAACTTCTAAAAACAGGTTTCCTAGTATTTTGAACTTCTTCTCCAAATTCACGACTTGATCGTAAATGTTCATAGAAACTTTTCATAATAATTTAAAAAAATTTTGGGTATTTAAAACTGAGTCATTCAATCATGTTTGAATTCAACATTTGGGGTGTCAGGTTGACCAGCAATTGCAATTAATCCCCCATCTCGAAGTTGCTGTAATAACTGCATAACTTCTTTTTCAACTTGTTTTCTTTGCAGACCCGTTTGTTGTGCAAAAACTTCGACTAATTCAGTAACTTTTCGTTGACCATTACACGATTTCCAGAAATCAACTATTGCTTGATTTACCATAAATCCTTGATCATGTTCATTTGCCAACACCATAGAACCGTCTTCTTGTTGAACTAATTTTCCAACACCTTGAGGTAGTGCTATCTCATAGTTAATTGGAGCAGGAGTATTCATGGCAGCTCCCATATTTTTAATTTTCATTTTTCCTTCTTCAGTCATTTTATCCATTGACCAGGCAGGTTCCCATACAATATCTATTTTGACATTATTGACTCCAGGTACTTTTTTTGCAAATCTAGTTGCATCTTCTACCAAAGTTTCATGTAGTGGACAACCTTGAGTAGTCATAGTCATTTTAATATTAACATCATTATTTTCTGCGACATCAATCCCATAGATCAATCCCATCTCTACAATGTTAAGAGGTACTTCAGGATCCATACATTGTTTTAATGATTCTTCAATTGCCTGTGCAGAAACTGTACTCATATTGTTAAGAGCAATTTGAAAAACAATAAAAACTTTCTAATTATTAGCTTCAAATAATTTTGGGATAGATTCCTCAAAAGGGGCTGTAGCCACACCTTTTTCAGTAATAATTCCTGAAATTAATTCGGGTGGAGTCATATCAAATGCAGGATTTATGACATTTATGTCATCAGGAGCAGTCTTATTATCTCCAATTCCAGTTACCTCACTTCCTTTCCGCATCTCAATGATAACATTCTCAGCTTTTGTTTCCAAATCAATTGTAGATAATGGTGCTGCAACATAAAATGGAATTCCATGTTGTTTGGCCATTGTTGCTACCTGATAAGTTCCGATTTTGTTAAAGACATGACCAGTTTTTACAATCCTATCAGCTCCAACCACAACTTTATTCACTAATCCATTTGCCATAGAATATCCAACAGCAGTGTCAGGAACCAAACTAACATCAAAACCATCATGTTTTAACTCAAATGCAGTTAATCTAGAGCCTTGCTGAATAGGTCTTGTTTCAGTTGCAATGACTTTAACATTTTTTCCACTCTCTCTTGTAGCTCGAATAACACCTAATGCTGTTCCATATGCAACAGTAGCTAATGCACCAGCATTACAATGAGTCATGATTGTATCATTATTTTCAAATAACATAGAACCATTTTTTCCCATTGTTTTATTGATTTCAATATCCTCATCAGCCATTTTTTTTGCTTCAGAAATGACTAATTCTTTGATATTATCTATAGAATCACCAGTTTTTGCAACATTCATGATTTTTTCTAATCCCCAACCCAAGTTTACAGCAGTAGGTCTAGTTGCAAAAAGAATTTTTTGTGCTTTTTCTAAATCAGATAATAGTTCATCTTTTGTATTTGCATCACTTTGTAAAACTGCTAACGCTAAACCAAAAGCACCAGATACACCAATTGCAGGAGCCCCTCTAACAACTAAAGTTTTGATTGCATTTGCAACTTGGTTAAAATCATCAAATTCCACCATAATCAGATGGTTTGGGAGTTTTGTTTGATCAATCATTATGACTTTATTATTTTTCCATTCAACTGTTCTCAAAAAATTTTCATTAGTCTGAACCACAATAAAATCAATGAATTCCCATATTTATAATCAGGGACTGAATTAAATATCAAAACAACTTTCTTCCAATTAAATATGAATAAAGAAAATATTGAAAATTTTGATCCTCAAAAAATGTTGGAAGAGTATGACAAATGGCCAGAGATGGCTGAAGAAGCATACAATAGTTTTTCTGAAAATATAGAATTTAAAAAAATTAATCACATAGTTTTTGCTGGAATGGGCGGGTCTGGTGCGATAGGGGATGTTTTTTCTGCTATTCTATCAAAAACAAATATCCATATTTCAGTTGTTAAAGGCTATGTATTACCAAATACAGTAAATTCTGAAACATTAGTAATAACAACTAGTGTTTCAGGAAATACACTAGAAACAATTTCAGTGTTAAAAAAAGCACATGAAAAAAACTGTAATCTCATAGTATTTTCTTCAGGAGGAATAATGGAAAAAATTTGTGATGAAAAAAAGATCACTCATTTTAATGTTAAAATGTCACATTCTCCACGAACATCATTTGTAATATACTTGTATGCTATGCTAAAAATTCTAAATAAAGTCATTAATTTAAAAAATGAAGACGTGATTGAATCAATTCAAAAGTTAAAAAATCAAAGAGAAGGAATTAATTCTAAAAATCTAAAAAACAATTCTGCAATCGAATTAGCAGAATGGATTAACAATATTCCGTTAATTTATTATCCATTTGGATTACAATCAACTGCAATACGATTCAAAAATTCTATGCAAGAAAATGCAAAAATACATGCTATTTCTGAAGACATTATTGAGGCATGTCATAATGGAATTGTTGCCTGGGAAAGATTTTCTGAGATAAAACCAATATTAATACAAGGAAAAGATGATTATGAAAAAACAAAAGAAAGATGGATGATTATAAAGAAGTTTTTTAATGCTGAGAAAATTGAGTATAAAGAAGTTTTTTCTATTAATGGGAGCATATTATCAAAAATAGTAAATTTGATTTATTTTCTTGATTATGTTTCAATATATAATGCAATTTACAAAAAAATAGATCCATCACCAGTCAAATCAATCGATTTTATCAAGGATAATTTATGATGATAGAATTTCCATAAACTAAATTTATTTAATATAACCAATAGATTTCAATGTTTTTTTAATTTCAGATTCCTCATCAGGAGATGAGCTATCTAGAATAATTATTTGTTCATTTGAACAATCAAGTAAAACTTTGTTTGCGTTAAGTAATTTTTGATAAATAAGATCACCACATCCAATAGCAGCAGGGAGATTAATTTCAGAACACCTAATTGCCATATGGGATGCTGCTCCACCATATTTTGTAATTAATGCAAGTGGATTTTGTGTAAAAATCCAATCATATCCAGGATCAGCATTTTCTAATAAAATTATTTTTCCTGAAATATCTTGAGAATTAGAAATTGAGATATTTTCAATATTACCGGAAAGTGATTTTTTTGTAATAAAATTTGGTTTAGTTACAAAATAATTAATAATTTCTAGATCATTTTCACAAGATATTATTGATGGGAAAACCATCGATTTTAAAAATGAATTTTTTTCTTGTTCTTTTACAATTATAGATTTCCAAAGTTTCGATAGAGCTTCAGAAGAATGATTTTGATAAGAATTAAGAATAGTTGCAATATCCATATTAGACATATTTTTTCTAGTAAGACCTAATTTCTCTCCTGCAGATGCTAAATATTCTAAAGCAAGGCTAAGATTTCGTGTAAAATGAAATTTTAATTCTTCTCTTAAAGAGATAGACTGTAAAACAAAATCTGAAAAATTTAATTCATTGAAATAAATAGAATTTTCTACGAAATGTTTTTTGATTAAAGTATCATTTAATTTGTAAAAAATTTCTGAAGTTTCAAAAGTAATTTTAAGATTTGATGGAAAATGATCTAGTTGATCATATCTAGAGGCATTGATATCATACGTACCAGGACGTAAATGACCATATTTTTCCAAAAAAATTGATTTATCTAATTTATTTTTGTATAAAAGATCAATATCAGATCTAAGCTCAGAAAGAGGAGTTTTGATTGAATTCATAAATAATGAAATTTCAGATTCTTTCAGAATTTTTTTGATTGAGAGACTTTTTAACATTGAATTTGATACAAATGCAACTCTAGCCATTGTAGAGAATGGAAGGGTGCCAAATTCTACACAATCTACTAAAAGTTGATTTGTGGCATATAGATAATTTTGATATGTTTTTTCAGAATTTTCAAGGTTTTCTATAATTTCATCATAATGATTTTTTAAACATTTCATAGAATTATTGGCTTCAAGTAACAAAATAGGAAATTGTTTCAAAAGATTATTTGTAAATTCTAACAAACCAGATTTGATATGTTCAATTTCATCATGAGTGAATCCATGTTTTTTTAATTTAGATAATTTATCATCAGTAGTTAAATCAAAACAAGAAAAAACAAGTTCAAATTCAATTTTATCGTATAAATGAGGAAATTTTTCTAATTGATCTGCATAAAAATTTACAAGTTTTTCACGAATATCGTCATCAATATTATTTGGAGTTAGTGAATTAAAACTCCCAAAAACATCAACATATGATTTTAGCCCAATTCTTTTCATTAACGGAAAGGGTTTAACATCAAAATAACCTATTTTAGTACGTCCTTGATGCCATGTCTTTTTCATAATTAAATAATCATAAAGAGAATAATCAAGCAAATTGGATTGATTTCCAATAATTTCTGCAGGATTCCAATCTGTCATATCAGATAAAATAATTTTTTTATCTTTTCTTTGATTTTTCATTTTTGAAAAAAATTCTTTGTTAGTTAATTTTAGATATTCCTGTATTTTATTTTCTGTTTCTAGTAGTGATTTGTTATTTAATAAAACAAGAGGGCGTACTTGAAAAAGCAGTATTCGATTATTTTTATCAATTCCAAATTCAATATCTAGTGAATTACTCTGAGTAAAATTTTCAATTTCTTTTATTGCCAATATTAAAAAATACCATCTTGACTCCAATTTTTTCAGATCTATGTTTCTAAAAATTTTTATCGTATTGTTTATCTTTCCTTGTGTTACACCATCTGTTGAACCACCTTCTTCATAATTTAAAACAAAATAAGGTGAATTGTCTATAGTTTGAGAAAAAACCACTCCGCTACAAATTACATCATTTGCTTGTTCTTGAATCAATATTTTATTATTCAAAGAAATTTCTTTTGAATTACCATATGATCCTATAACCTGTTGTATTGTATCAGAAACGTCTTTTTTATTATTTGAAAATATATTTTGAATACTTAGAAATTCTCCTGCTTTTGAGGAAAATATAGAATCTTCACCTAATGCAGAGCTTCTAACAATGATTTGTTTTGGGGAAAATTTTTCTTCAATCTTTTGGAGAATTCTTTTTTGATCTGATTCCCATTCTTTTACAGTAAAATCAAACAATGGAAGAATGTGAGATTTTTTTAAATTCTTTTGGAGAATTTTGAGTGTGTCAGCTTTTGAAGTAAAGATATTTTTTTTCAATTTCATCGAATTTACCCATTAAGCTAGTTATTACTCCTTTTCAATTTTGAAAATCTACATTTAAGCTTTAATCTATAAATGGTAGAAAATTATTAAATGCAAAATATGACATATGCATATTCTGATAGCGATCTATTAGAAAATCCTGAACGATATCAATTTACAGAATTTAGAGGTAAAAAATTTCTTGAAACATATTTTCATTCAAGAAAAACCATTTTGAAAAATATATCATCTAAAATAGATAAAAAAATGAATTTCATTGAAATTGTAAATAATATTACAAATATTAAAAATTTAGAAAACGACGAATGTAATTTAGAAAAATTACTTTTAAAAATTTTAAAGACCAATAAAAATAGAGAGGATGAATTGAACAAAATAATTGATATTTTTTTAAAGAAATATGAAATTAAAAAAAGACTTGTAAATCAATATGACATTAATTTTCACGAAAAAGATTCAAATTTTAAAAATTTAAGGAATTATATTTTATTAGATTTACTTTGTGTAATTAGATTTAATGAAACTAAAAATTTTAGATTTCTTAATACGATGTTAAAAATCAATGATATGTTAACGACTCAAATTTCTTTTATCAATAATAAAATTGATTTATGTATTTTTGAGTGGATATTAGAAAATGAGAATAAAGATGTAATGGAATTATGTAAAGTAAAAGGAATTAAGATTAAATGAAAATAGGAATTATTCTCACACCAGATAACAGATCTAAAGCATATATTCAAAAAATTCTCAAACATAAAATTTTGTTAAATGAAATTATATTTTTAAATGATTTAAGAGAAGAAAAAAATGTTTCTGAACAAATGATTAAACAATCAAAAATAAATGAATTTGATGTTTCAGAATCAGTTTCAATGACATTAAAAAATGGAAAATTAAATTATAAAGAATTTAACTTTGTGGATATTAATAAGAATGAATTAATAAAATATATCAAAGAAAAAAATATAGATTTTTTCATTTTTACAGGGGGAGGTATTTTAAAACAAGAAATCTTAAGTTTACGAACAAAATTTATTCATTTTCACCCAGGTATCGTTCCAAACTACAAAGGTAGCACTTGTTTTTACTATAGTATACTTGAAGAAAATAATTGCGGAGTAACTGCATTTATCATGAATGAGGGTTTGGATACAGGAAATATTTTACATCAAAAAGTATTTGATAAACCCAAACATTGTTTTGTTGATGAAATTTATGATCCACATATTAGATCTGAAACATTAATTGATGTGTTAAAAAATGATCTAATTTGTAAAAATAAATTTAAAAAACAAGATCCCAATAAAGGAAATACATACTATGTGATTCATCCAGTTTTAAAACACATAGCAATTTTGAATTGTATTGAAAGTGAATAAACTATCTATCTATCCAATCAAATAATTTTTTTGTGAGAATTTTCTCTATCTCAAGACTTTGACCATAAAGATTATTTTTTTCTTTTTGATCTTTTTCAAGATCAAATAATTCAAAATTATTTGGAGTTTTATAATATACAAGTTTAAATTTTGAATTTTTTACACAAAAAACATTAGGGGATTTAGGAGATGGAAATGGTCCTTGCAATCCACCAGTTTCTGAAAATGTAAATAAGGTTTCTTCAAAATCATCTTTTGGAAATTTTAGATGAGAAAAAATACTTTTTTGAATTGAATGATGAGTACAATCACACAATTCAAGTAATGTAGGGAAAATTTGTAACACACTAAACAATTTTGAAGATATCTTATTTTTTTCTATGTTAGGACCTGTGAATAAATAAAATGTTCGTATTGTTTCTTCATAAAGAAATACTCCATAATTTCTTTCACCAAACCTCTCTCCATTTCCAGTTCCATGATCAGAGAAAAATATGACAAATGTATTATTATTAATTTCAAGTTCGTTAATTGTATCCATTATTTTTTGAGCATATTTTCCTGATTCTTTAAATGCATCATCATAAATCTGAAGATTTTTTTCTTTATTTTGATAAAAAAGTGGATCATCCCATTCAAATTTTTTTAAAAGTTCACTAACAGTTGCAGTATGAATTTTACTAAATTGTAAAAATGTAAAAAATGGTTTTTTTTCAGTATTAAAATATGACTTCTTTATTAAATCAGGATGCTTGGAGAGTAAATCATCGGCGTATTCATTATGAGATTCATGTATATCAAATCCCCTAGATGAGATTACTTTATCGGATATAAGATCACAGGAGGTAAAATATCCATTTTTTTGTAATAATTCGGGTAAAAAATCAACTGTTTCATTCAATCTAAACATCTTGTAATATGCATCAACACCATTTTCTTTTCCAAACATACCTGTAAAAATTGAGTTTATTTCTGCAAAAGTGTAAGGATATGCAGCACTTACATTATTTAATAAAAATCCATTTTTTTGTAATTTAAGGAAATCATCTGATTTATCTAATCTATCCCATCTTGCACCATCAAGCAAAACAAAAATAATATTTGGTTTCATTAATGATGGTCAATAATTAAGAAATATGAGTTTTTATTAATTCAATTTTAAAACAAGAAATTTTCTATAGGGTACATTAACAGGATATTCTGATGGAACATATCTATCTTCGATTATTGAAAAATATTGTTTTAGATGATTTAATTTAGGCTCAAATTTTGATTCAGGCATCATATCCATAGCTTGAGACTCAAAAATTACAATACCATTCTTTGATAATAAATTGATAATTTTTTCAATATATTCAGAAAAATTAAATCTTGTATTTCCATCAATGGTAGAATCATTAGCTAGAGAGAAAATAATATCATATTTTGTATCAATTTTAAAATCTTCAAAACTACAATTATGAAAATTTGTATTTTCAATTTCTAAATATTCTTTCGTGTCATTAGAAATATCAATTAGATAAGGATTAATTTCTACACCATCCATACTTTTTAAATAATTTGATAAGTGTAATGTAAAAAAACCACAATTACTACCTATATCTAAACCAGTTTTTTGTTTATCTATATATTTTTGAATATTATAACTGTCTAATCTTTTTTCAGAAGGTCTCCATCCATCAATTTTTATTTTATCATATCCTTGATAGAATCCTTTTTCTTTAGCATAGATAATTGATTTCCAATTTTCATTTTGTTTAACAACATGATTTTTTAATTTTTCATGTAAATCTGTTAGATTCATTTACAATCATCCAATTCAATCAAAGTTGAAAGTTTGTCTTTTTCATATAATTCATTGTATAACTTATAATCAGAAATTGTATCTAATTCCAGCCAACCATTATTTATTGGGATGGCATTTATCTCAATATTTTCATTTATCATAGAATTTAGAAAATCAGTGAGATATGATTTTTCAAAGGGTAATGAATTATTCAATGGGTTAATACCATTTTTTGCTTCAGTTTTTTTTTGGAGATAATGATTTTTTATCAATTCTATTGCAGATCCTTGAAATTTCATCAAACCCACATATTGACCACAAATTTTATCATATGAGTTAACTTGTTTTCCTAACTCCATTACACGATTATTGTTTAAAACAAGACTTTCTGCATCAGACAAAGGATCATCAAATCTTTTTTCCCAATATCTTTTCCATTTATTATCTATTACAAGTGATATGTCATAAGTGGAATTAATTAACGATTTGAGGACTTTTTTTTCATATATTATATCACCGTATGAAACTATCAAAGGAGATTCAAATTCTTCAGATGCTAAAAATAATGATTCAACCATGTTTGTAGTATCATATTTTTGATTATGATAAATTTTTTCTGAAAAATTTTGTAATTTTTCGCTTTTGTAACCTGTTACAATTACAATATCGTCAATTCCACATTGTTTCATGACATTTATCTGCCATTCAAGAAGAGTTTTACCAAATAAATTCACTAAACATTTTGGTTTATCAGCAGTTAACGGTCTTAATCTAATCCCTTCTCCTGCTGCAAGTATAATTGCTTTCAAAATTAGTCTGATCCTTGTTTAAAGATATTTTTTAAAAATAATTCATTATAATTATCCATACTTCTTTCAGGATGCCACATTACACCTATTATAGATAGAGAGTCATGAATGAATCCTTCAATATAACCATCAGATTGAGAAATTGCAAAAGATTTTAGAGATTTTGCAAGATTTGTTGAAGTAATCAAATTATTGTGAAATGAATTTACAGTGATGGTATCAGAATCATCTAAATCAAATTTTTTATCTATAAGAGAAATTTTATGATGTGTTTTTACATGAGTTTGTAATGAATTTTCTTCATGATCACCTCCAAAAAAACGATTTAAAATTTGCATTCCACGACAAACTCCAAGTATAGGGAGTTTTTTTTCTATTGAATATTCAATTAATTTATTCTCGGTAGAATCTCTCTCTGGAAAATCTCCAATATTATCCCCTCCAGATAAAATTATTCCATCAATTTTAATTTCATTTAGAAATGAATCGATATGATCAATTTTATTTGGAATTAAAACTGGGGAAAAATTAAGTTTGTTAAAAAAAGTTATCCAATCATGGCTTATCGAATCACGTTTCTCATCATAATTTATTGCATTAGTTACTCTACATGAAATTCCTATTTTTTTTATAGCCATAGGTAAATCAAGAAAATGTTGTTAATAAAGTAATTTAAGTCAAAAAAATTTTTTGATATAATTAATTCTAATTTATCATCAGATAATTCTTCTTTTAACATAATATACAAATCAATCTAGCTATTATTGGATATTATGATTTAAAGTATTAAAAAAAGATTCAAGAATAATTAAAAAAGAACGTCATACTAGAAGGCTAAATTTGATTAAATTGAAAAATCAGAAATTTATTTTTTTAAAGGATCATCATCTATCCAAATTCTACTTACATCCAAGGGTACTCCAGAATTGATTTTTGTTAATTCAGGATTTTTATCTAAAAATAGGATAATATTTTTTAAAGAAATTAATTTTTGTTTTTTTCCAAGAGCATCATAAATTGATCTGGCAACATAAAGATCTTCAGGGGTATCTACAGTTAATCGTATTTCAGGTCTTTGAAATTCCTTAGGAGGAGAAATATGAAATATTTTAAATTTTTTTATATTCTCTCTAATGTATAACGAACATAATTCACTTCGATGTTTTTTTAAACCATCTTTATGAGATTTTTCAAAAGCACTTAGTTTAACAACTTCATATCCAGTTCCTAACGGAACATTAAAGCATGTTGAAAAATCATAATCCCCAGAAATGTGCTTATGTAAAATCTCATCTATACCTTCCCAGTAAATATAAGGATTTTCAGGAGTAATTCGAAATATAATATCAGCATTAACATATTTTGCACCATTGATTAAACGTTTTAAGACATCCGTGTCATCACCGATTACAAATTTTATTCCATTTTTTCTAGCATAATCTACAAAAACTTCATTTCCAGGTCTTGAACTAATGGCGAGAACTATATCTGTGATCATTTTTGAAGTTTTAAGTTGATAAATCATATGATCAATAATAGGTCTATCACCTACAAGTTGCATTTGTTTCGCAAATAATCTAGTAGAGTGCACCCTACATGCAATAACTGCAGCAATTTTATGAGATTTTTTATCTATCATGTCTTTAGTGAGAATATTTCCTTTAGAGATATTTTTTGAAGAAATCGTTCCACGAAAATCATATAATGATACAGAATTTTTTGATTTTGTACGTTTAAAATTGAAAAAATGATCATCTAATTTTGTACCTTTCTTTAAAGATTTTTTAGCAATAGGATTTTTTTTATGTGCTAATCTATACGTTAGTTCATTTTTTGAAAGTTCAAACTCTTCTTTTCCAAAAGTTTTTTCAATTTTTTTTATATGTAATACCATTTTTTTAAATTCATCAGGATTTAATGAAGAAAAATAATCTAGACCTTTTTCATCTCGATTTAATGTAATATGTTTTTCAATAATTGTGGCACCCATTCCAATTCCAACTATAGGAATGATTAAAGATAATTCAGATCCTCCGGATACATGATCCATAATTCCAACTTTAGAGAGATATTTTTCCTTTAATTTTTTAATTTTGTTTAAATTTAAATCAGATAATTTAGTTGGATAGCCTTGAAATCCATGCATAAGAACAATTTCTTTGGGTGTGGATTGTAAAATCTTAATTGCCTCATCTATTTCATTTAAAAAACATCCTCCAGTCGAAAGTAAAAGAGGAGTTTTTTCTTTTGAAAGAAATCTAAGAAGTGAAGGATTCATTAGATCAGATGAATGAATTTTAAACCCATCTATTCCAAGATCTAAACAGGATTTTGCACTGTTAATTCCAAAAACATCTGCAAAAACTTTCAAACCACATTTCTTTGCGAATTTTATTAAAATAGTCCATTCTTTTTTAGTCATCTCTAATTTTTTGTAAAGAGAATAGAATTCATGAGTAGGCTCTGCTAATTCATTTGCAGTAAATTTTTGATACTTTATTGCATTAGCTCCTGCTTTGGCAGCAGCCAAAGTAATTTTTTTAGCTTTTTCAAGTTCTCCCTCATGAGCATTAGCCATTTCAGCAATTACAAATATAGAATTATTAGAAAATAATGACATGTTTTAGACATGGAAATACAATATTAATCAGTTTTCACTTTAGTCATAAAGCTCTATTCAATTGATTTGTATAAGCATTAAAATCTAAAAACTTTGATAATTATTGAGATAACGTAAATTTCAAAAAATCTTTTTAAACACTTTTAATTACAAATATCAAATTTTTCATGTATTGCGAGTTTGTAAAAAATGTATACAACCAGATACTAGACCACAAGTTTACTTTAATGAAGAAGGAATATGTGGCGCATGTCTTTGGGAAGAAGAGAAAAAGACAATTGATTGGGGATCAAGAGAAAAAGAATTACATGATATTGCTAAATGGGCTAAAAGAAATACTAAATCAAATTATGATTGTATCATAGGAGTTAGTGGAGGAAAAGATAGTACATTTCAAGCAATTACGGCACGTGATAAATTAGGTTTACGATGTCTTTTAGTTAATGGAGAACCAGATGGAATTACTGAATTAGGAAAACAAAATATTGAAAATCTAAAAAATTTAGGTTTTGATGTTGTTTCATTACGTCCCAATCCTAAAATCATGAAAAAAATGATGAAGAGAGATTTTTATAAATATCTGAATCCACAAAAAATTACAGAGTATGCACTTTATTCATCTGCATATATTATTGCAGATCAATTTGATATTCCATTAATAATACAAGGAGAAAATGGGGCTTTAACTTTAGGAGTTACTCTAACAGGATTAGGAACAGATGGAAATGCATTAAGAGTAAATGAATCAAACACATTAGGAACTGGCTGGAAAGAATATCTAGAAGATGACGAGATTGAAGAAAAAGATCTTTTCATGTATCATTACGATAGAAAAAATTTAGAGAAAAAAGAATACAAAGCAATTTGGATACAATATTATCTTAAAGAGTGGTCTTTTTTTCATAATGCAGAATTTGCATTGAAATATGGATTTAAGGGACATTCTGAAGAATTTGATCTAACTACAATTGGGACTTTTGTTCCGTATGCACAAATTGACAGTGACTTAACACAAGTCAGTCAAATGTTAAAAAATATAAAATTTGGATTTGGTCACGCAAATGATCATGCATGTTACGCAATTAGGGATGGAAGAATAACAAGAGAAAAAGCACTAGAATTAGTAAAAAAATATGACGGAAAATGTGCCGATATTTACATAAAAAAATTATGTAGTCATTTAGAAATTCCCATAGAAGAATTTTGGAGTGTAGCAGAAAAATTTAGAGGCAATATGTGGGAAAAAGATAGTAATGGGGATTGGCAAAATACATACTGGAATTATGTAAATAATTAAAAATAGAATTTTTTTAAATATATCCTAATTTTTTAATTCAGTTTCAATTTTTTTTAGTTTCTTAATCCATATCTTCAAAATCATAGTTCATAGTAATTCATCACCATAAACAAGGGCTCATTCGTAGTCTAAAACTCCATTTCCAACATCAATATCAGTTTTAGATCTCTTTCCATTCACAGACTGAAGAAATCTAGCTTCTAATCCCCTATTACATTTACCAGGTCTTAAAACATCAAAGTTAATTCCTTCTTCCAAAACATCACCTTTTGAAATTGTCTTTATTGTCTGCAATGAACGAGTTGCAAAGTTTCTTAATTCTAATTCTTCTTTTAGAATTTGTTTGTCTCCAGAACCCAGTGTAAGTTCAGCATTTCTGATAGAATTTACCATTACTTCTAATTCATTTGGAATTAATGCAAAGGGATGATCTGGTCCGGGTAAATTTCTATCTAAAGTAAAATGTTTTTCTATTACAGTAGCACCATATGCAACAGCAATGATTGGTGCAATTATAGGATCAATGCTATGATCAGAAAAACCAACTGGAAGATCATATCTAGATTTTATTTTAGGTATTACAGATAAATTAAGTGCATTTAATGGACATGGATACTTTGAAGTGCATTGTAAAATTCGTATATTATTATTATTATTTTTCTTAATTAAATTTACAGCAAAATCAATTTCATCATAAGTACTTGCACCTGTTGAAATAATTAATGGTTTTTTAGTCTTAGCAAGAAATTCTACAAGTCTCACATGATTAATTTCAAATGATGCAATTTTATGAATATCTACAAAAGGATCTACTTCTTTTGCATCATTAACAGAAAATGGAGTTGACATAAAAATTATTTTTTGTTTCTTTGCATATTCAGCAAGTTCAGGAATCATTTCATAAGGCATAGAAAGATTTTTAAAAATATCATTAATATTTTGGTCAATTCCATGTTTAGCTAAATAATCACTCTGTCCTGCATTTTGGACATACAAAGTTTCAGGCCTATATGTTTGAAATTTTATTGCGTCAGCACCACTTTGAGCAGCTATATCAATTAATTGCTTAGCACGAAGTACATCTTCATCAGAAGTTCCAGCTTTCCAATTTGAACCAGCTTCTGCAATAACAAAAACATGACTCAAATCATCAAACTTCGATAAAGTATCAGTCAACAAAAAATAAAATCATTTGGAGATAAAATACTTTTATTATTAAAAAATTTGTGATGGTAATTTGTAGATGAATCATTAAAATTATTGATTTTTATCTTCTTCAAGAGATTTTTTTATAGCCTTCTTGTGAATCAATGTTTTTGTTAATTTTTAATAATCTAGGTCGGGCTTTAAGCAAGATATTAAAAATTATAAGATTGAAAAGAATTAGATTTTGTATCATGACTCAAATCTTAAAATTAAAAGAAGTGAAACTTTCTGATGCTAAATTCTTATACAAACTTTTAGGTGAAAGAGAATCAAAAATTTTCATTTCTCATAAAGATATGCCCACATGGGATGAACACGTAGAGTTTGTTAAATCTAAACCTTATTTGAAATGGTATATAATTTATTCAAAAGAAGAAAAGATTGGAACCATATCTTTAACATTTGAAAATGAAATAGGGATTTTTATCAAAAAAGGAACAGAAGGAAAAGGGATTGGGTCACATGCACTTAAAATGCTAATAGAAAAAAAATCTAATTTACGATATCTTGCAAACATTAATCCCAAAAATAAAGAATCAATCAAATTTTTCAAAAAAAATAGATTCAAATTAATTCAATACACTTATGAAATAACTAATTCGAATAAAAAATAGATGAGGAAAAACATCAAGTTATTTGATCCAGTGTTTGGAAAAAAAGAAGAACTTGCAATTCTAAAAGTTTTGCGTAGTAAGTTCTGGGCTTCTGGTTCAGGTAATGGAAACGTAAAATTGTTTGAAGAGAGATTCAGAAAATATGTTAAGACAAATTCATGTGTAGCTGTAAACAATGGAACATCTGCATTGCATTTAGCATTATCATTAATGGATATTAAAAATAAAGAAGTTATCATTCCATCACTTTCTTTTATTTCTACAGCTCATGCAGTCACTTACAATGGAGGAATTCCAATTTTTGCAGATGTTGATGAAAACACTTTATGTATTGATCCAAGAAAGATTGAAGAAAAAATTAGTAATAAAACTAGAGTAATTTTACCTGTTCATTTTGCTGGTTTTCCAAGTGAACTTAAAGAGATAAAAAAAATATGTAAGAAAAATAATTTAAAATTGGTTGAGGATGCATCTCATGCTGCTGGAGGAAATTACAAAGATAAAAAAATTGGGGCACATGGTGATGCAGTATGTTTTAGTTTTCATCCAGTAAAAAATTTAGCAATGCCTACAGGGGGAGCAATCACATTAAATGAAGAAATAAAAACGACTAATGAAAAAACTTTAAAAATTAGAAGGTGGTGTGGTATTTCAAATCGTCATGATTCAGAATATGATATTACTGAACTTGGGTGGAATTTTTATATGAATGAATTTGCTGCAGCCATAGGTATTGAACAATTAAAAAAATTGGATGTTCTAAATAAAATAAGAAGAAAAATTGCTCGTAGATATTTCAAAGAAATTAATATTGAACAAAAAATGCCATTTGATGATGACTGTGTATATCATTTCTATTGGATATGTGTTAACAATAGAGAAAAATTTATGAAAAAAATGAGAGAAAATGGAATTGAAACAGGAATTCATTACAAACCAATTCACAAAATGTCGATATACAAAAAATCTAAGATAAAATTACCTATTACAGAAAACGTAGGTAAAAATATTGTATCAATTCCAACTCATCCAAATTTATCTGAAAAAGATGTAACAAAAATAATTTCAGTAGTAAATAAATTAAATCAATGATCGATATGAATTCAAAGAAGAAAATCACTTTAACGCCAATAAAAAAAGATGATCATAGATTTCTTTTTGAATTACTTGAACAGAGACAATTATTTGCAAATATTTCACATAAAAAAATGCCCACATGGGATGAACACGTAGAGTTTGTTAAATCTAAACCTTATTTGAAATGGTATGTGGTTGTTCATAAAGACAATAAAGTAGGATCAATTTACCTTTCAAAACAACACGAAATTGGAATTCACATATTTAAAAAATATGAAAAAGAATCTATACAAATTGAATCGATTAAACAATTAATGTCATTAAATTCAAAAATTAAATTTCGTGCAAATGTAAGTCCAAAAAATAAAAAATACATCACACTTTTTAAAAAGCTTGGATTTGAAATGATTCAACATACCTATGAACTTGATTTAAGAACTAGTTTTTGATTCATTCAATTTTTAGCCAAATTTAACAAATTCTTAGGTTGATAAAATAATTCACACAATAAATTATTTGTGCGATTATTAATGAAATTATCAAAATGAAAAACTCATCGTAAGCTTATTTTACTCAATTGAAAATCAACTGATATGTTCAAGGGTAAAAAAATACTAATCACGGGAGGAACAGGTTCATTAGGCAAAGCGTTAACAAAACGTCTTTTAGAGTTAGATGCAGAAATTGTAAGAATTTACAGTAGAAATGAAAATAAGCAGATCACTATGCAATCAGAATTAAACGATGATCGATTACGATTTTTAATAGGTGATGTTAGAGATTTGCCTAGACTAATTAGGGCAGTAGAAGATATCGATATTGTATTTCATGCTGCAGCATTAAAACATGTTCCAGTAGTTGAATACAATCCATTTGAAGCAATTAAAACAAATGTATTAGGTTCACAAAATGTCATTGATGCATGTTTACATGAAAATGTAGAAAATGCAATTTGTGTTGGAACCGATAAAGCAGTTTCACCATTAAATACATACGGAGCAACAAAACTACTAATGGAAAAATTATTTGTAACTGCTGGAATTAATACAGATCCTGAAAAACATAAAACAAAATTCGTTGCGACTCGATACGGAAATGTTTTAGCTAGTAGTGGTTCAGTTATTCCACATTTTCTTAACCAAATAAAAGAAAATAAAAAATTAACAATCACTGATCCTGCAATGACGAGATTCAATATAACAATGAATCAAGCACTCAATTTTATCATTAGATCATATCAAAAAGGTAAAGGCGGGGAAGTGTTTGCGCCTAAATTAAAAGCATACAGATTAGGTGATTTAAAAAATGCGATAATAGACTTGGTAAAAAAAGATGTACAGTCAGAAATAATATCAGTTAGACCTGGAGAAAAATATCATGAATCATTAATTAATAATGATGAGATAAGAAATACATTTGAAGATGATGAAGATTATATAATTTTACAAGATCATTTACAAAAAAGAAGTGAAATGATACAAGATTTACGAAAAACGGAATTAAAAGAACAGTATTCCTCAGATAAAGTAGAATTGCTTACAGAAGATGAAATTAAAGAAATTTTGTTAAAAGAAAAAATTTTACCAATTTAATTTTTAGATAAATATTCTTGATGTTGTTTGATTTTTTTGGCATACTCTAAACCTAATTGATCAAACTCTGATTGATGTTTTTGTAAGAAGGCATCCATTACAGGTATTTCAATTTCAACATCTGATAAGAACCCACCATAAAAAAAAGTATGATGAAAATCAATATCAAGATCTCCATAGCTAAATTCAAAAGAGTTTTTATCAATCAAATTAACAAATGAATTTAGATCATCAAGATCAATTTTTTTAGTTAGTTGTGAACGTATAACACTCGGTAAATCTTGAATATTTTTTAATAGATAAACAGATTTTAGTGTAGAATAAAGAGTATCAACAAAAGTAATGGTTGGTTTTTCATAAAATGCAGCTTCTAGACCCGTAGTACCACCTGCTGTAATTACAAGTGAGCATTTTTTCAAAATATCATAAGGAGAAATTGATGGATGAAGTAATTTGACGTTTGGTAATTCCATGATTTGTTTGTAAAACGATACAGATCTCCAATCACGAGTACTCATTTGTGGGTTATCTTTTACATAGAGTTTGTAACCAATTGGTAATGATTTTACTATATGTACTAGTAATTCAAACTGATTTGTGTGAAATGGAGATGCAATAAGTAAACCTCTTTCTGGTTCTGTGATCATTGGGAAAAAAATGAAATGTTCGTCATCTATCTTTCTTGATAGATTTTTGTTTATGAAATTTACTCGATAATTTTTTTTTATTATAGCTCCAATATAATTAAAAAATACACGTAATTTTGTTCTTCCAAAATATGTATAATGTGTTTTTAGATTTGTATTTTTAGAAAATAGAAAAAAATCTATAGCTGCTTTAAAGAATTGTACCTTAGATTTATGGAATTCTTCAGAGTATTGAGATGTTTCTTTAAAAGTATCATGACCTTTCAAATAATTTTGAAGTTCTTCAAGTGTTCGAGTATTTCTTGAAGGTGCCTCTTCAGGATAATCAACAAAATCCGTTTCTTCAGAAATCATAGTTCTATGTCCAAATCTTGTTGGAACTAACATCAAAACTTTGATATCTTTAGATTTACACATTTCATAAAAAATATGCATTCTGCCACTATTTGAGATAGGCATTAATACAAAATCAGGGTTTACATCATCTAGTACTTTTTCAAATAATCTACAACCTTGTTCAATTATCGATAAAATTTCATCAGGAGTAAATTTGTAAAAATCATTATACTTGAAAAAAATTCTATCATTATATGCAATTTTCCAAATATCAATTTTATATTTTTTTTCTATGTTTTTGAGATATTCTAAATCTGGTTTTTTATTTGGGGATATGTGATTATGATAGAACCATTTTTTGTCATATTTTACCAATGATTGTTCTTGGAAAAATTTTGTGGGTCTGTCAGGAAAATCAAATATTCCAAATAAATCACAATTATGTTTTTCTTGTAGATTTTTTGCAATACCAAAAGTGGTAAAATCAAAATCCTGCCAACAAATTACTTTTGAATTCATAGTTTCTTCTGCAAAAATTTGTCAAAATATACGAAAATAAACCTTATTTATTGAAAATTTTCTAATACTGTAATATCTTAGGCTCAAATTCTGTTGTGTTTATAAGAATAATTCAAGGCTTTAAAATAATTATGAGGAGTTCCGATATCAAACCATTGTTTTGTCATTTTTGATGCAACAACTTTTTCATTACAATTAATCAATGTCTTAATTGCATCTGTAACTTGTAATTCTTTGTTATGACCTAGTTTAGTTTGTTTTAGAGCATCAAAGATAATTGGATTAAATGTATAGACAGGAAGAATTGCTAAATTACTTTTTGGTATTTTTGGTTTTTCTTCAACATTTAATACAAGATTCATGTTTTTTATCTTTTTGATTTCTGCAATACCATATCCTTTTAGATGTTTTTTAGATTGAAGTAACATTCCACATGAAGAATTTTGTGGTTTTTTAGACATTTTGATTAATTGATGAATAAAATCATAATTTGGAAAATATGTATCACCTGCATGAAGAAGAAAATTATCATCAGATACAAATTTTTTGGCAGAAAGTAATGCATGTCCAAATCCCATAGGTGTTGATTGTTCTATCCAATGTATCTCACAATTGTCAATTTTTTTATATAGATCTGATAGGGTTTTGATGAATCTTTTATCGTAAAATGAATTTCTTTTTTTTAATAAATTAATGAATGATTTATCAACCGACAGATGATGTAAAATTGAAGATTTTGTTTTTGAACCAACAATTATGCAAAATTTTCTAAATCCATGATCGTAAAGATTGTGGAATATTAATTCAATAAGAGGTCGGAACATAGGATCTCCATTATCGAATGCTTTATCATATAACGGCAACATAGTTTTAGGACTTTCTTTTGTCGTAGTCAGTAATCTAGTTCCTAATCCTCCAGTGGTAATTACAGCTGTTTTCATAATCAAAAATGTTATTTTCCTATGTTTTAATTCTTCAGTATTTTCATAAATTTACTTGAAATTTCATTAATTATTGAATTTTCTGCCATACCGCAGTCATCATACTGCCTGAAAATGTAACTGATTTTTCTATTTCATCTTGCTTACCTTTAGAAATAAGAATAATATCCTCTTGAATTTTAGCAAAATCTTTTTCAGGATTGGCATATGGTGTTTCTTCATATTGATAATGTTGATCAATTAATGACATTCCAAAAGGTTTCAAAACTTGTGAAAGTAAATCTACCGTAAAAAAATGAATATGAGCTAAAGGGGTAAATAAGTGCCATTTTTCTCTATACACATCAAATGCAAAAGAATTACCAACTGGAGTTGCAGTTATGAAAAGAAAACCATTTGGTTTTAAAACTTCAGTGCATTTTTTTAGAACTGAAATTGGATCTGAAAAATGTTCTATTACTCCTCTAATTACTACAAGATCAAATTTTTCTTCAAATGAAATTTCCGGAAAATAACCAATGCTTACAGGAATATTATATTCTGACTTTGCAAATTCTGCAGCATCCTTATCAATCTCAACTCCTTGTCTTTCCCATTTTTTAGAATCAAAAACACTAAGAAATTGACCTCCTGAACATCCAACATCCAACATTTTTCCATGATTAATGAATTTTGTAACCCAATCATGATCAATTTTATACATAATTTTTCGTTTTTCAAAAAGTTCTTTTTCATCTAGTCTATGTAAAAAATAATCCTGATAGACCTTAGTTAGACCTTCATCATTTAGATGAGGATTTACTGAGATCATTCCACAATCTTTACATTTTTTTGCTTCAAGATAATCTAATTTGGCCCATTCTTCAAGATTTTCACTATTACAAATAATACAAGGTCTTAATTCACCAAGGTAGTTTTTTAATTCGTTAGGAGGAGGAAACAATCAAATCACCAGAAATTTTAAATTTTCTAGGCTGATCCTATTCAAAAACATTTCTATAATAACAAAATTCAGGTTTTTATCATCTTTAGTATTTCTTTAGATACTCTTTGAGAGCCTAATCCATCAACTAAATTACTTTGATTTAGAATAATTTTGTTTTGCAATAATTGATTAAGAAAAACATCAATTTTTTTTGAATCTTTTTGAATAAATCCTAGATTTTTAGCAATTTTTCGTTTATGCCATTCTTTTGCCGTGAAAATTTGATGTTTGTATTGACATACAATTGCAAAAGGTATGTGTAAAGTAGCAAATTCATAAGTAGTTATTCCTCCAGCACAAATACCAAATTTTGTGCTAGAAATTTCCTTTTTCATGTTATTTGTTTTATTAATAATTATAATTTCATTATTTTTTGTGAAAAATTTTTTGAGTGTTGATGTTTTTTTTGTTGCATGACCAAGAATTATTTTTATTTTTATTTTTTTCTCATATTTACTTATTTTTTTAAGAATAATTTCTAAAAGATTATTTGCATCAAAACCTCCTAACGTAATTAACAAATCATATTTTTTTTTGTAATTTTCTATCTTGTTATATTGTTGATGTAATATTTGGTATTTTGGACCAACCAAGCACTTTGTTTTAAATTTATTTTTTGTAATTTTATTATTAAATCCTATAAAACCATCAATAACAAGATCTGCATCGTATTCAATATTCTTCAAATCAGAAATTACTACTACATGAACAATTTTTTTCAGTGCCTGGATATATCGATTTGTTAATCCGTATTTATCTACGATCAATATAGAAATATTATTTTTTAAAATATGTGTTGTTGTTTTTTTAATGTCATCATTTATTGATAATCCTGGAATTAAATTAAATATTTTTTTAAAACCATGTTCTTGTAATACTGAAGAAACTGAACCATAATCTTCAATTAAAAATTGAATTCTATGAGGTTTTAATTGATAACCCAGATTAATACATCTAAAAACATGTCCTAAACCTAATTCTTTCTTACGAATTCTACCACCTGAAGTTCTAAAGAGGACTTTTTCCATATTAAAGAATCAATTTATCTTTCTAGCTGGAGTTCCTACCCACACTTCATTTGCTGGAATATTTTTGTTAACTAAACTATTTGCTCCAACTGTAGCATTTTCTCCAACAATGATTCCGGGCATTATAACTGAGTTTGCACCTATCTTACAACCTTTTTTTAAAATAATTTTTCCATTTTTATTATCAATTGTAGATACACTGAAAATAGAACAACTCCATCCAATTTTCACATTATCTTCAATTGTTACACCTTCTTTAGCATCAATAATTGTAAATGAACCAATTTCTACTCTTTCTCCAAGTTTAAAATTTTCAATACCTATTACTCTCCAATACCATTGAGTCATACCATCCTCATCATAAGTTGGTTTGGTCCATGTTTTCATTCTTTTAAAATTGAATTTTCTTTTTAAAAATCTTTAATATCCATGTTTTATAGGTTAATTAAAATTCAGAGAAAAATGAGCGTTAAAAAAATGAATAATTTATCTGAAAAAGTTGTGTTCTTAACAGGTGCCGCAGGTCTATTAGGAACACAATATGCAACAGCACTAAGCAGTGTTGGTGCAAATGTTGTTCTTGCAGATATTAATTATAACAAGTGTAAAAAAATTGAAAAAGAATTAAAGGAAAAAAATAACGTATCACCATTTTCTATTAAAATGGATATTTCTAATAAAAAATCCATAGATAATGCAATTGCTAAAGTTATGAAAAAATTCTCAAAAATAGATGTTCTTGTAAATAATGCTGTTTTTCCAGAAACACAAAAAGAACGAAGTATACAATTTGAAAAATTTCCATTAGAATTATGGAATAAGATTTTTGCCGTAAATGTAACGGGTGTTTTCTTATGTAATCAAAAAATTGGTTCTATCATGGTAAAACAAAAAAAAGGTTCTATCATCAACATAAGTTCTATGTATGGAATAGTAGCTGCTGATCAAAGAATTTATGGAAATAGTGGTCTCAATTCTACTGCTGCATATGCAGTAACAAAAAGTTCATTGTTTAATTTTACAAGATATTTGGCATCATATTGGAGAAATACTGGAGTACGAATAAACACGTTAACACTTGGAGGTGTTGAGAACAATCAAGATCCAAAGTTTATTCAAAAATATTCAGAAAAAACAATGATCGGTAGAATGGCAAAGAAAAATGAATTTACAGGTGCTTTAATCTTTTTAGCATCAGATGCCTCATCATATATGACTGGTTCAAATATGGTAGTTGATGGTGGTTGGACAGCATGGTAATTTTTTTATTAATGCAAAAATTTTGTTTAAATGGATTTTTTGGAAGATAAAATTATGTTTAAAATTGATTCTACTACATTAAATGATAAAGAAACGTTTGTCATAGCTGAAGGAGGATTAAATCATAATGGGGATGTGAATATTGGTAAAAAACTCATAGATGCAGCAAAAAAATCGGGAGCAAATGCTATTAAATTTCAAACCTATAAAACTGAAAATTTTGTGAGAGAAACAAATCAATATTTTGATGTGTTTAAAAATGCTGAATTAACGTTCGATCAGTTTAAAGAATTAAAAGATTATGCAAAAAGTGCAGAACTGACATTTTTTTCAACCCCTTTTGATATTGAAAGTGCAGAATTTCTTTATGAATTAGATGTACCATGTTTTAAAATTGCTTCATCGGATTTGACAAATTTGCCTCTAATTGGTAGAATTGCCAAAATGCAAAAACCAATGATAATTTCTAGTGGATTAGCTACTTTGAATGAGATTGAAGATGCTGTAAACTGTTGTTTATTTGAAGGAAATAATCAAATTGCTTTATTACATTGTGTAGCAAATTATCCAACACAACCAAACGAAGTAAACATGAATGTATTAAACACTTTAAAAAAAACATTTGATTTTCCAATTGGGTATTCAGATAACGGAGAATCTTCACTTGTTGATATTGTAGCAGTAAGTATGGGGGCAAATATTATTGAAAAACACTTTACGTTAGACAAAAATATGTCAGGACCGGATCATGGTTTTTCTATTGACCCAAATGGATTAAAAACATTAATTTCTCAAATTCGTGAAATTGATCAAATGAAAGGGGATGGAATAAAAATTCCTCAGTCTTCTGAGATAGAAAATAGACTTGCAATTAGAAAATCCATTACTGCCAAACGAGACTTACAACAGGGTGAAAAAATTCAAGAAAAAGATATCATGATTAAAAGGCCTGCTGATGGGATTGAACCCAAATATCTTTCATCAATTTTAGGTAAAACCATAAAGTCTAACATAAAAAAAGATTCTCCAATTTTTTGGTCAAACATTTCTTGAATAAAATAGTGATAAAATATGAAACCAATTTGTTTAATCTGTGCAAGAGGAGGTTCTAAAGGAATAAAAAACAAAAATATCAAAATTATTTCAAAAAAGCCATTAATTGCTCATACAATTACATCTGCAATTAATTCAAAATTATTTAGTCATGTAATAGTTTCTACAGAAGATAAAAAAATTGCACAAATTTCAAAAAAATATGGTGCTGAAGTCCCGTTTATGCGCCCAAAAAAATTATCTACCGATATTGCATCGATAGAAGATGTATGGATTCATGCAATCAAAAAACTATATTCATTAGGATATGAATTTGAAATTTTTGTAAATAGAGATTGTACAGTACCATTCATCAAAAATTCAGATATTAAAAAAACCATAGAACTGTTAAAAAAGAAAAAATGTGATGCAATTTATGGAGTATACCGTCAACATCTTAATCCATATTTCAACATGATGGAAAAAAATAAGGATGGATACTTACGTCTCAGTAAAAAACTAAAAGAAAGACCAAAGAGTAGACAAAAAGCACCAATAGTTTTTCAATTAAATGGGTTATTCACATATGATACAAAAAAATTTTTGAAATATGGTAAGCCAATAATGCCAAAAGCTTTACCATATGAAATTTCTCCAGAATCTGGCTTAATGATTGATACAGAAATTGAATTTAAAATGGCGGAAGTACTTTTTAAATTGAAATATAATTATTGAATATAATTAAGAAATAATTTTAAGAAGTTTCTTTTCTTTAGAGGACTTTATTGTAGTTAAAGCAATTTTTAATGTTTCAATACCATGAGTTAAATCATTAATTGATTTTTCTTTCTTGCCAACACAATTAAGAAAATGAGAAAGTTCATCAACATATTCCTTATTTTTATCATAATTTTTTACTTTTAATTTAATAATCCATTTTTTCTTTTTTATATCAAAAATCTTAACTTCGTTATTTGTTGAATCCCAATAAATGGTTCCTTTAGTACCAATAATTTTACATGAACGGAATTCGGGTCTTTGAAGATAATCCAAGTGAATCTCGCCTACTATATTATTTTTAAATTTTAGAATAATTGCAGATAAATCACTCGATTTTATTTTTAAATCACTAAACTTACCTGTTATTGAAAAAACTTCTTTTATTTCCCCAAAAAACCAATAGAGATAATCGATTTCATGAATACATGTCAATACCACTCCACCGCCAAGATCATCTCTTGCTGCATAGTTCATAGAATAATTTTCACTAGGATGCCAGTCAGGTAAATAAGTACCACATTCAGATTTTACTGAAATAATTGTACCAATTGTTTTTTGTTCAATTAATGATTTAATTTTTTTAATACAACTATGAAATCGTAAATTACAACCCATTAATGTTACAAGTTTCTCCTTTTTTACTATATTCAGTAATTTTTCAATGTCTTTCAAAGAATTTGAAAGTGGTTTTTCTATAAAAATATGGCATCCAGCTTTTGCCAGTAACAATGATGTTTTTATGTGCTCACTAGATACATTGGTTACAAAACCTATTGATGGATTATGTTGCAAACCTTCATTTAACGACTTTACAAAAATACATCTTTTTTTATTTAGTGATGTTGGTTTTCGTTGTTTAGTAGATATAACAATATTATAATTAGAAATTGAAAGTAAATTTTGAATGTGTCTTTTACCAATAGATCCATTTCCCACCACTAATGCATTCAATTAAAAAAAACTCCCATTGTCAAGTAATTGAACATTAATTGTAGTGTTTTAAAAATTTTCAAGAAATTTTGTTAAATTTGCTGATGCATTGCCTTGATTTGTAAAATATTTGTCTAAAAAGTTTTTTGAATTTTTCAAAATATCAGTTTCAAATGATTTATCATTGAGAATTTTGTGAATTGTGGGTTCAATATCTTCAATTTTAGAAATGGATACAAAACCATGTTTTTTAGTAATTTCACTTTCTTCTGCCCATTTTTCAGTTTGAAGAGATATTGTGGGTTTATTTAAGATCATAGATTCAAGAGCTATTGTAGAATTTTTAAAAGTGATCAATATCTCACATGAATTAATTAACTCAACTAGATCTGTATCAAGTACAATTTCTATTTGGGGATCAATATCTTTGATTAAATCAATAATATTATTAACAAAATCTGGTTGTGGATGAGGTTTAATTACAAGTTTTTTATCTTTTAGATTTTTTACAACACGACATACTTCTTGTACAAAATTATTAAACTTAAGATAATCATTGGTTGTAGATGTTTCTGCAAAAAATTCACTTATTCCAGTAGTAGCCAGCAATATCATTCCTTTGTTACTATTTTTTTTTGCTTGAAAAAATTTGTCGTGTCGTGGACTACCCAGGGATTCTATATTATTTGGATTATGCCTATTTTGTATGGCATGATTCTTGGTAGTTTCTCCCCAAACTACTTGTTTATCACTAATTATAGAACCAGAAAAAAATGAAAAGAATTTCCCTGCTTTATCCCAAATTTCACCATTTGGAGACAAAGCATGTTGAAGTAAAACGGATTTTATCCCTAAATTTTTTGCTACATGAATTACTTCTTTTTCTTGTGGAGCAGTTTCGGCCCATTCCAATATTACAGATATATCATATTTTGTAAATACTTGATTTAATGACATTAATCTCTCAATAGAATCATAAAATCTTGAATTACATATTTTTGTAAAATGATCTTTGATCGAATTCCAAATGCTATAATTTTCAATCATAAATATTTCTTCAAAAATAGAATCGAGTTTCCACATTTTCTCAAGTTCATTTTTTTTCTGTTGTGTACTTTGATTCATTTTATTTTCAATTTTTTTACTAAAATCATTTAAATTAATAATATTATTTCCCAATTTACGAATAATATTGAAAGACTGTAAATTCCATATTGCAGGCCTACGTTGATTTAGAAGTATAATATTCTTATTTGAATTAGATAATTCTTTTAATAATAAATCATATTGTATAGAATTAAAATCTAGTAAAAGAATAGATTTTTTTTCAGGATCAAAATTTTTGTTTAGTTTTAAAAATTGGTTAGTAATTTTTTCAACAAAATTTTTGATTTTCTTATAATTATTTTTTGAAATTGTGATAGATAATGGAAATGGTCCTACATTATGTTTTATATTTATTTTATCAAAATATGTTGATGTATGTTTTATTTCATGAATATTATTATAATTTATTTTTTTCATATTACAGATCTGTTGTGTTAAATCACTAAAATCAGCCAAATCTACTATAGTGGTTGGTTTTTCATTTTCAATTATTCTTATTATTGAAAGTGCAGTTTTGTAAACTTTGGAAAAGTAATCAAACATTTCCATTTCAATTAAACTTGCTAAATTAATTCCATCAAACATCAAGAAATTTTTAAAATTTTGGTTCAGATACCAATTAGATGCAGTATCTATTGTTTGTGTATCTATGATTTTTTTGTCAATACTAGTAAGATAATTATCACCTATTTCATGTTCAATAGAATTTTTAAATAATTTTTGATGGGTAAAATAATTTAATGAAAAAATTTTGGAGTTAGGATACTGTAAAATTATTTTATTTAATTGTGAAACATTATCAATATTGTTTACAATAATTATTGTTTTATTCAATTTAATGTGGATTTATTTTTTCCCAATCATAATCATCAAAGGAAACATTGATCATTTCATTATCATTTGGCTTCCATGCCAAATCAGCTAAAGTAAGTACTCTTGATGTTTTATCAGACAAATTTATGTGAGCAGATGGAACATTCTTGGGTACAAAAATTAGTACAGGTTCTTCAGCACTAGATTCTATTTCTTTATAATTTCCTTTTTTGTCTTTAATAATAAAAACAACCTTACCATGAATGCAAACAAAATAACTATTCCTTTTAGTATGAAGATGAGGTCCTTTTACTTCTCCCGGATTTACAGAACTGACATAAACCATCTTTGGTTCATATTTGATTAATTTATCCCAATCACGCCAAACAACAGTTAACGATCCGTTAATCTTAGAACCAGATGTATTTTTTGTATCATGTTTTTCTAGTCTTATAATCGAAAAATCTTCAGTCAACAAATTTTCTTAAAATGGGAGAAATAAAAGTTATCGACTATCATTAGGTAAAATTTAGAATAACAACATATTTTATCATCTGATATATCGTAAATTCCAATGAAAGTGTTAGTAACAGGTGGTTTGGGTTTTATTGGTACAAACTTTATCATTCATGTTCTAAAGAATTATGAGGATTATAGTATTGTAAATCTAGATGATGAACTAGTTGGTTCAAATCACAAAAGTTTAGCAGATTTTGAAAATTCAAATAATTACAAATTTGTGAAAGGTAATATTACAGATCAAGTCTTAATGGAAAATTTGATTAATGAATGTGATGTAATTATTAATTTTGCAGCTGAATCACATGTAGATAGAAGTATATTGAATGCTAAACCGTTTATAGATTCTAACATTATTGGAGTTTTTACAATATTAGAAATATTAAAAAATCAGAAAAAAAGATTGGTTCATATTTCAACTGATGAAGTTTTTGGAAGTTTAGAAACAGAAAGTGCAGATGAAAATTTTAGATTCAATCCTTCAAGTCCATATTCTGCATCAAAAGCTTCTTCAGAATTATTAATAAATTCGTATGTGGCTACATATGGTATTGATGCTGTTGTAACAAGATGTACAAACAATTATGGACCACGGCAATTTTTGGAAAAATTAATTCCAAAGGCAATAATTTTAGCTGCTCATGACATCCCAATTCCAGTTTATAATGGCGGTAAAGGTATTCGTGATTGGATTTTTGTAGATGATCATTGTAATGCAATTATGAAAGTCTTACATCAAGGTAAAAAAGGAGAGTCATATAATATTTCAGCATCAAATGAAATAGATGTATTAACTATTATTAAGAAAATTCTTTCTATAATGAAAAAAGATCCTACAAATTATGAATTAACAGAAGATAGGCCAGGACATGATTTTAGATATAGTCTTGATTCATCCAAGATTCGAAATGAATTGGGTTGGAGCCCTAAAGTTAGTTTTGAAGAGGGATTACAAACTACAATTGAATGGTATTTAAAAAATCAGGAATGGTGGAAGGGTATTACAGACATTAAAACACTAAACAAAATTCAATGGAAAAGCTAAATTGAATATTATACTCAAATACATAGGAAAATGGATATGAAGGGAATTTTATTACATGGGGGTCATGGAACCAGATTAAGACCACTAACCCATACAGGTCCAAAACAACTACTTCCTATTGCCAATAAACCAATGTCAGAATATTGTATTGAAAGTATGAAAGAGTCAGGTGTAACTGATATTGCAATAATAATTGGAGGATTAGGATCCAATAAAGTAATAGAGTATTATGGTGATGGAAAGAAATTTGGGATTAATATTACATATATCAAACAAGATCAGCCCAAAGGAATATCTCATGCTATAAGATTATGTAAGGATTTCATAAAAGATGAAAAATTTTTAGTTTTTTTGGGAGATAATATAATTCAAAAATCAATAAGTGATTATGTTAAAGAATTTAAAAATTCAAATTATGATGCAACTATTTTGTTATGTGAAGTTGATAATCCATCAAGGTTTGGTATTGCGGATATACAAAATGAAAAAATTGTGAAAATCATTGAAAAACCCAAAGTTCCACCTACCAATCTAGCAGTTATTGGAATCTATTTACTTACTCCAAAGATTTTTGATATCATAGATAATCTTAAACCATCTTGGAGAAATGAATTAGAAATAACAGATGCTTTAGATATACTTCTTCAAAATAACAACTCAATTAATCATCATACAATTACATCTAATTGGAAAGATACAGGTACTCCTGAAGATATTATCAATGCAAATAGGAATATTCTTGAAAAAATGACACCATATAATTTTGGAAAGTGTGAAGAAGGAAGTAAGATTGAAGGAAGTGTAATGATTGGAAAAAATGTTTTGATTAAAAAAGGTGCAAAGATTATTGGACCTGTAATAATAGGAAATGACACTATTGTTGAAGAAGGCTCATTTATTGGACCAAATACAAGCATAGGTAATAATTCAAAACTATCAAAGTGTAATATTAAAAATTCCATTGTAATGTCTGATTGTGTGATTTCAAGTAAATTGAAGATAAGAGATAGTATAATTTCATCAAATGCAACTATTACGGAATCCAATGAGGAAGAAAAAATATTTCTCTTAGGAGAAGGAACAAAAATTAAGATTTAATTATTTATGTAAAATGATGAGAGAAAAATATGCAAACCAATTCTTTAGTTAGTATCATTATTCTAAATTATAACGCAGGGGAGTTATTGTTAAACTGTGTAGAATCGGTGTTTAAAACAAATTATGATAATTTTGAAGTAATTGTAGTAGATAACGTTTCTAATGATAATAGTCATAAAAAATGTAAAGAAAAATTTGAAAAACTAATTTTAATAGAAAATAAGAAAAACTACGGATATTGTGAGGGTAATAATATAGGGATTAAAAATGCAAATGGAGAATTCATTGTAATTCTCAATCCAGATACAATTGTAGAAAAAGAGTGGCTAAATAATTTCATAGACGCATATAATAAAAACAACGATGCATTGTACCAACCAAAAATACTTTCACTTTATGAAAAAAATATTCTTCAAAGTACAGGTAACATGATTCAATTATTTGGGTTTGGATATGCAAAGAATAAAGGAATTTTAGACCAACATAAATCAGAAGAAATTACTGAAATTGGATATGCATCAGGGACTTGTTTATTTACTTCAAAAAAAATGTTAGATGAAATTGGGTTACTGGATCCATTTATTTTTCTATATCATGATGATTTAGAATTAGGTTTGAGAGCAGCACAACTAGGTTTCAAATCATATTATGTTCCAAAATCAGTCATATATCATGCAGAAAGTTACTCACTAAAATGGGGTTCAAAGAAATTTTTTTGGTTAGAGAGAAATAGAAAATATTGTCTATTAACACATTTATCAAAATCAACATATCATAAAATGAGATTTTCTTTATTTTTTGTAGATATCATGGTCTGGATATTTTATATTTCAAAAGGATTTCTTTTAGCTAAAATTAGAGCAGAATTAGATATTAAAAGAAATAAAGATCATATTTTAAAAAAATATAATGAAATAGAACAAAGGAAAAAAATCCCAGATGCAGAAATACTCAAAAACTTTACTGATGAGATTTTTTTACCAAAAAATGTTTCTAGAAAAATAACAAATAAATTTTTTAATTTAATTTTATCAACATTAAGTAAAAATATGAAAAAGAAAATTTTATAAAAAATTAAGATGTAAATGATAAAACAACAGCTAATGCAAAATTTTCTTCATGACTTATAGAGACATCAAATTTAAAATTATTTTTATATTTTCCATGTAGTTTTACAAATGGTTTTGAGTTTTTATGATATGTTTCAATTTCCAAAAATGTAATTTTTTTACTAATAGATTTCTTTATTGCTTCTTTTACAGCAAATTTTCCAGCAAAATGTTCATGGGGATTTTTAAATTTTGAACAATATTTAATTTCTGATGGAAGAAATATTTTCTTGTAAAAACTAGGTTTTGATGAAATAGGGATTTTCTCAAATCTAGAGATATTTACTAAATCTGTTCCAATTTTAAGATGTTCAATCATTTTTTAACAATATTTTAAAAAAATAACTATACTTAAGATACAACTATATTTTCGCCGGTAATATTGTCTGAATTTTCAGATAATAGACTAAGAGCAGTATTTGCAACATCTTGGGGAGTTATTTCCCTACCTAAAGTGCTTTGATTTAAAGAAATTTCTTTAAATTTTGATGGAAGAACTTTGGTAAGATTGGTTTCAATAAAAGAAGGGGATATACAATTAACAGTAATGTTGAACCTAGCCATTTCAACTGCCAAACATCTAGAAATTCCTAAAAGAGAATATTTACTGACAACATAATCACTCATGTTACTAGGAGGTTTTCCTAAAGTTGATGTAGATATTATACTTATAATTTTTCCATATTTTTTAGCTTTCATTTTTGGTATTATTAGTTGTGAAATTTTTAGAAATGATTTTGTTTGTAATTGAATATGTTCTAAAAAATTATCCCAATCAAGATCTAAAATATTTTTTAAACTAAATGGAAGGCTTATGCAATGAATGAAACAATCAATGTCATCTTTCTCCAGAATACTTGTTATGACAGATGTTGTTTGTGAATCATCTAACAGATTAACTTTATAAGTTTCACATGATGAATTAAATAATTCTTTTAATCTATCAACAGAATCATGATTTTCATGATAAAACAAAATTAAGTTTGCATTATTTTCAAGCAATGTTTTTGAAATGGATGAACCAATTTTACTATTTGCTCCAGTCACAAGAATTCTTTTTTTACTAAGCAACTTGTTCTCTCACAATAACTTTAGCTTGACCATCTACCAAACACTCCCCAGAATTTTTATGAATAGTTGTTTTTACTGTAATTATTCTAGTTGAATTACTTTTTTCCAATACTTCACCTTCTACAAAAATTTCATCATCAATAAAACAAGGTGATTTAAATTGTAATGATTGAGAAAAATACAATGCGTTTTTTCCAGGTAAATACATTCCTATAAGTTTTGAAAAAAATGATGACAATAACATCCCATGGCAAACACGTTTCTCAAAGATGGTATTAGATGCATATTCATCATCCATATGAAGAGGATTATAATCTCCAGAAATTTTAGCGAAATCATCAATTAATGATTTAGTAATAATTTCAGAGAAATTTTTTTTCTGCCCAATTTTTATCGAATTGAGTGTAAAATTACACGGAATATCATTCATCCAGATTGACTCCGTGATTGCGTAAATGTCGTTTTATATCAGATATTTTGAAGACATCAGTGATTTCAGCTACTGTAAATTGTATAGAAAATTCAGATTCAAGTTCATCAACTAACACTAAAGCATTAAAGGAATCCCATCTTTCAATATCCTCAGGTCCAGAATCATCAGATATTTCATCAATAGAGACAGAAAAGACTCTAGATATGATATTGTATAGCTTGTCACTCATCTTCATTTTTCACATCAAGATGTTGAGGAATTTTAATTTTATTATTCAATGAATATGACCAAATATTATTTTCTTTTTTAAACCCATTCTCAGCCAAAAATTTTTCACAAGGCATATTCTTTTTTGTAGGAATATAATTTCCATTAATTTTTTGAACACCATCATCTTTTGCTTTTTGTAAAATTGTTGATAATATTGCATCCTCAACTTTTCTCCCCATAACTCTGCAGCTAAGAAGAAATGTATCAATTGACCATTCTAAAGAATTATCTTTATTTATAATAAAAACAGATGTAATTCCATTATCACCAAATTTATCTTCTACTTGTGCACAACCAACTATTTTATTTGAAGAATTTGCAAATTTTCTAATATCTTCTTCTTGATACCTCTTTGTGGTAAGATTAAATTGATTTGTTTTAAGAGTTAATTGGGAAATTCTCGGGATAGTAAAATCATTTGCATTTTTAATTGTCACTTTAATTTCTAAATGTTTCAAGAAATCATCAAGATTAGAAATGTCATTTTTGAGTTCGGTCCTAGCTTTTTGTTGAGTATACATTTGACCACGCTTAAAATCTTCTTCAGTGATTTGTAAAACATTAAAATCATTTAATTCAATTAATGATTGAGAATATAGTGATGGATCATTTGGTAAATCTACAGTTAAAACTTCAGGTAGAGTACTTTTAATCAATTCACGATTTACAGGATCATCATCAAAAAATACAATACTATTTAGACCAATATTTAGCTCTTTTCCAATTTCTTTAAGATTTGTTGCCTTGTCATTCCAATTAATCATGATACTAGCAAAATGTTCCTCTTTGAGAATCATGTATGGATGTTCTCTAAGTACTTGAAGTGCATCATCAGGGTTATTTCTACTATTAATTGCAAGAATAATTCCTCTCTTCCATAACGCAAGTAATAGACGTTGAAATTCAACAAAAGGGTTACCAGGATATGATGGACCTAGTGAAATACCATCAAATCCATCTTCACCTACGATTCCACCCCACAAAGTATTATCCAAATCTAACACGATGCATTTTCTATTTTTACCAGTCATAGGTTTAATGTATCCCATAAGATCATATGCCAAAATTGGAATATGATCAAGTGAAATTTTGATATCACCAAAAAAATATTTTCTGTAATCAAAAACATTTCTTTCCCCATATTTTTTTACAAATTGATCAAAATCATAAACATAAACTCCTGATTCATCTCTCAAATTCGAAGAAAGAATTGAATTAAAATCACAAATCATTTCATGAAATCCATATTCATATTTTGTTTCTAAAATTCCAAATGACGTGTATGTTGGTACTAATAAATTAGTAATCACTAATTTTGAATTTGATTTTTTCATAAACGACCTAACCAAATCAGTTAACTCATTTGTTTTATTTTTCACAAATTCTTTACGTTTTTGAGCTGAAATATCATATGAAAAAAAATAATTATCTCCAAAAATACTTCTTACATCAAGAATTAAAAATGTAATCTCAGGTTCAAATGAATAAAGGTTACTCTTGTCATCAAGAATTTCTTGCATATATTGATTATATCCTCCAATATAAGATATGGATTGAATTTTTTCATCAGCACATCTAACTCTGAGTGATTCTTCTAAACCATTTATTGTAAAACTATTCAAAATAGCAATTCTTAATTTTTTATCAAATTTTTCATTGGCAATATTTCTAGACTTTTCCAAGTAATAAGAGAGTTTTTTTTCTTCCATTTTATTAGATTATAATTTTATATCCATAAATATTTTTGAGTTATTTTTATAATTTTACGCTTAAAAGAATTATTTTCATAATTTTTCCACAATTAATCAGTAAAGTTTAAGATCTAAGTTTTTTTAAACTCAACAATTATGAAAAAGGAAAATGTTTTTTCAATAAATGAAAAAGAGGTAATGGATCATTATGGGTATTCAGGTTTTTCAGGTAAAATTAAATTAAAATTTAAACTTCTTTGTTCATGGTTTTTTCACAGTATTGCATATTCATCAATTCATCCAGGTGTCACTGTTTCATCACAAAGGAAAAGAGGAGTAAAAATTGGTAAATCATGTCATATTTCCCCATATGTTTTGATAGATCTTGTTTATCCTGAATTAATTTTCATTGGTGACAATGTTACAATTGGTTCAAATGTTATGATCTTTGCACATAGTAATCCCACTGCAAACAAAGAACTCAAAGAGAAATATCCAAGAAAAGTTGAAAAAGTAAAAATAGATTCGGGTGCTGTGATTAATCCAGGGTGTATTATAACAGCAGGTGTAACAATTGGGAAAAATGCAATGATATCTATTGGAAGTGTTGTTACAGTAGATATTCCAGAAAATTGTGTTGCTATTGGAAATCCAGCAAGAGTTATCAAAAAAATTGGTTAAAAAGGAATATTTTAGGTTTAGGTGATTAAAATGAATATTTTAGGAATTGATTTTGAAGAATGGTATCATCCTCAATTAATTCAAAAATATCTAACAAATGAAGATAAAGAACTTAAAATAACAAATGGATTAGATGAAATTCTTGATTGGTTAAGAAGAAATGAAACATATGCAACATTTTTTATTGTAGGCGATATTTTAGAAAAAAAACCAGACATATTAGATAAAATTAATTCTCAAGGTCATGAAATTGGATTTCATACAATGTTTCACAATAGATTAGATGATGAAAATTATAACAAAGAAAAATTTAAAGATGAAATAAAAAAATTTAATGAATTAACAAATAATCATTCAAAAGGATTTCGTGCTCCAACTTTTTCACTAAATGAAAAATCTTCTTGGGTTATTGATGTATTAGAAGAATTTGGGTATGAATATGATAGTAGTATTGTGCCTGTTAAAACTAGAATGTATGGATTAGAAAATGCAGAAGAAAAACCATATTTTATTTCTAGTAATAATTTAAAAGAAAATAATCCCAATGGAAAAATAAAGGAATTTCCTTTGCTAGTCACCAAATTCTTGGGTAAAAAAATCCCAGCAGCAGGAGGATTCTATGTTAGAACATTACCTACAAAAATTATTAAAAATGCTATAAAAAAATATGAAAAAAAGGAAATACCTGCAACTTTTTATATTCATTCATGGGAATTAACTCCACAACATATGCCCAAAATATCAATGTCCAAAATGGATTCTTTCATAACATATCATAATTTAGAAAAATCAATGAAAAAAATGGATAAATTATTAAAAGAATTCAAGTTTACTTCGTTTGAAAAATATTTAAAAAATAATTAATTCGTATATTTAATTTGAAAATATTTCAAAGTTTCTTTAATTCCTTCTTTTACTGAAGTAGATGGTTTCCAACCAAGACTTTTAAGTTTCGAGTTATCAACAACAAAATTTCCAACATCAACTTTTTTTGTGTATTTTGGTGAGGGAACATATTTTATTTTTGTTTTCGTTAATTCTTCAAGATATTTTCCAAATTGATAAAACCATGTTTTTTTACTAGATGATATCCAATAAAGATTTCCAGGTTTGCCTTTTTTTATGATTATGGAAATTGCAGATACTACATCAGAAACAAATATCAAATCACGGAAAAATTTTCCATGATCATAAATGGTGATTTTTTCACCTTTGAATGCTTGATGGATCAAAAAATTAACTGCATTTTTTTTAGGAATAATCTGTTCTCTTGGTCCAAATGAATTTGTAATTCTAAATATAATTGTGTCAAGACCATAAAGACTGTGATAAATTTCACAAAAATGTTCACTACTTAGTCTATTAACTCCATATAGAGTTGTAGGATGACTAGAAGTATTCTCGTTTACAGGTAATTTTGTAGGACGTCCAACAACAATAAAAGTAGAACCTAAAATGAATTTACATTTTAAATTAAGTTGTCTAATTTTTTCAAGAATGAATAATGTAGATTTTGAATTAACATCTACATCGTATAATGGGTTTTCAAAAGATCTAGAATGGGAAGTTTCTCCTGCTAAATGAATAATTACATCAGGTTTATGTTTCTGTAAAATTTTTCCTAATTTTTGAAAATCAGTAATATCTACATTTTCTACATTTATTTTATTTTTTAAGTGTGAAATATTCTCATTTTTTTTATTTCTTGATAAAATGATAATTTGATGTCTATTTTTTAATAATAAATCACATAAATGACTACCAATAAATCCGGCACCACCTGTAATCATGATTTTCATTTCTTATTTTGCTTTAGTCAATGTAAATAAACCATTTCAATTTAGCATATATTCCCAAACATTTTTCTTAAAACAGGAAGAGATTTAGAAATATGAGGATAGTTTTTGATTTAGACGGAGTGATTTGTGAGTTAAAAAAACCAAGTGAATCATATGGAGAAGTCAAGCCTAAATTAGAGGTTATAAAAATTGTAAACCAATTACATAGTAATGGAGATTACATTATTATCCATACAGGAAGACATATGCGCACATGTAATGGCAAAGTTGATGAAGTAATAAAAAAAGTTGGAAAGATTACTGAGGATTGGTTAAAAAAATGGAATGTAAAATATGATGAATTAATTTTTGGAAAACCATATGCAGATATGTACATAGATGATTTAGGTTTAACATTTGAGTCATCAGAAAAAATTGCAGAAAAAATTGATTCTATTAAACCAAATTTTATCATACCCATGGGAGGAGAAGGAAAAAGGTTCAGAGATTCTAAATTTGAAAAACCAAAATTAATGATAAAAACAAAAAATAAAACATTGTTAGAATGGGCAATTCAAAGTTTGCCATTAGATTTTTCACACAAAATATTTTTTATAATTAGAAATGAAGATGAACAAAATTTTGGAGTAAAAAAATTTATTGAAAAAATAATGAAAGAAAAATATACCAATAAAAAATTTGAGATACAGATATTAGAAAAAAATACTAGAGGTCAAGCTGAAACTGTTTTGTGTTGTAAAAAGGAAATTGACAATGATAGACCATTAGTAATTTTCAATAACGATACTTATTTCAAATCAACTAGATTAAAATCACGGTTATTGTCAATGAAGAATCAAAATATTGATGGTATTTTGGGAATTTTTAATGCTAATGATCCAAAATATAGTTTTGTAGAAATTGATAACGAAGGTATAGTTGTTAGGACAAAAGAAAAAGAAGTAATTTCAAATTTTGCATCTACAGGTCTATATGTTTTTTCTAAAGGAAGTGATTTTGTAAAATCAGCAGAGTATGTAATAGAAAGAAATATTTTATCAAAAAATGAGTTTTATATCTCAGAATTATATAATTTCTTAATAAAAAATGGGAAAAAATTTACAATAGATTTTGCAGATGAATTTGCTGCTTTAGGAACACCTGAAGATATTAAAAAATTTGAGGCTTAAAAATTGGATAAAAATAAGGATAATACCAGAGTTTTGATTCTATCTGCTGGAAAAATTCCAATAGAAATGCAGAAATTTTTTGGGAAAATTTGTTCAGGTTTAATTCCCATCAATGGAAAACCTATTATTTTCAACACAATTGATAATCTAATTGATCATGGATATCATAAAATTACTATCACTGTAGGATATAATAAAAAACATTTAATGAAAATTATAAACAGTTACTATCAAAATAAAGTAAAAATTGATTATGTTGAGGTGGATTGGAAAAAATCTCCAGGAAATTCAATCATAAAATCATTGAAAAAAATTAAAGAAAATAAATTATTAGTAATTCTAGGCGATACAGTCATCAATAATGAATATTTTAAATTCCTAAATAAACAAAAAGATTTTGTTATAGCTTCAAAAAATTTTTCTGATTCTAGTAAATGGTGTGTAGTTGAAACAAAAAATAAAGAATTAAAATTAATTTATGATAAAAAAAGAGAATTGAAGTTAAAAACAAACTTTGCAGCATTGATAGGAGTATATTTTTTTTCTAGTGTAAAAGTATTAAAAAATATTTCAAAAAAAAATCAGTATCAAAAAAAAATTGAAATAAGTTTACTTTTAGAATCATATAAAAAAAATAATAAAATAATAGTAAAAATTGAACCTGATTGGTATGATGTCGGTCATAAAAATAATTATTTTAATTCAAAGAAAGAATTACTTCAAAGTAGATTTTTTAATTATTTAGAATTAGATGAAAAAAATGGAATTGTAACTAAAAAAAGTCAAAATGTTACCAAATTAAAAAATGAAATCAATTGGTATAAATCAATTCCAAATCAAATTAAGGTAATTACCCCAAAAATTATTAGTTCAAAAACTAACAATAAGGCTAATTTAGTAATGGAGCATATTGATTTTTCAACTTTGACTGAAACATGGCTTTATGGAAATATTAGTTATAATAATTGGAAATCTATTTTGAATGAATTAAAAAATATCATTATTACTTTTAAAAAATATAAAAAAACAGTATATCAAAAAGATTACGAACAAATCTATATTAAAAAAACTCAGAATAGGGTACAAGAATTAATTTCTTCAAATCCAACATTTAGAAACTTGTTCAACTATGAAGATGTAAAAATAAATGGAAAATTATATAAAAATTGGAATAAACTAAGTGAAAAAATTTTTCCTAAAATTGAAAAAATATTTTGTAAAGAGGATAATTGTTTGATACATGGTGATTTGTGTTTTTCAAATATCCTGTATGATGTTGCAAATAATCAATATAGAATTATTGATCCTAGAGGTAAATGGGGAAATACAATATTCGGAGATATAAAATATGACTTGGCAAAATTAAGACATTCAATAGTTGGAGGGTATGACTCAATTAATAATGGGTTATTTTCAATTGAGTGTAATAATAATTCATTAAAAATTAGTACCTTAAAGCCTGTTCAATATCAAAAAGTTTCAAATGATTTTGATTTATGGGTTTCAAAAAATTGGAATTTAGAACAAATTAAGATGATTGAAGGTTTGTTATTCATATCTATGCTGCCATTACATAATGACGATCTTAAAAAACAACTAGCATTTTTTGCTATAGGAATACAACGATTAAATGAAATTGATTTTACAAAAATTTAGAACATGAAATTAACAGTTGCAATTCCAAATTTCAATGGAGGAAATAATCTTAAGGAAGCGATAGAATCATGTCAACATATCAAATTAGAAAAAGGAGAAATAGAAATTCTTATTGTAGATAATCAATCTACAGATGACTCAATATCCATCATAGAAAAATTAAAGGAGCAATATTCAAACATCAAACTATGGCAAAATTCAAAAAATATAGGTAGGGTTGGTAATTGGAATGCAGTATTAGAAAAAGCTAGTGGTGATTATCTAATTTTGTTATTTACAAATGACAAGATCTATGAAAAAAATAATATTAAAAAAATCCTCAAATTAATTGATGAAAATACTAGTGTATCAATATGTATTTCATCATTAATGAAAAAAGAAAAAAATGGGAATAAAATAAAAAAACAGTATTTTCACAATATTGTTTTATGTGATTCAAAAGGTTTTTCAAATGATGTCATCTCTAGAGGATTGTTCCCATTTGGAACTATTGAATCAATAATTTATAGAATGGATGATATCAAACTTAAAAAAATCAAATTTTTAGAGAATTTTCCCATTAATGCTGATGAAATTTTTTCATATAGTTTAGCAACAAATAGAGAGAAAATTATGTTCAATCCCACTCCACAAATTATTTGGGATTTGACAAAAGAAAGATTTCATGGAAAAATAAATTATAAAGAAGAAGAAAATGAACATCAAAAAACTATTCAAACAATTAATGAAATAGGGAAATTCCAAATGGATAATAAATTAATTAATATGTATCGTATTTTGAATTTAGTAAAATATAATTTTACAACTAAAAAATCAATTGCTAAAAATATAAAAATTTTATTTAAAGAAATTCTAAAACAAAATTTCATTTTTGATAGAGTTTTAATTATATCTATTTTTCAAAAGATGTTTTCAAATAAGGATGCTGATGACATAATTTTTAAAAATATAATAAAAAAATGGAAATAAAATTACAAATAAATTCTATAAATTATTCCATCTATAAGTGAAACTACATAAAGACTACCATCTGGACCAAATTCAATATCAGATATAAGACCAAAATTTGTGCCAAATAAAATTTCTTCCATGGATTCAATTTCAATAGAGTCTTTTTGCAATAAATTTACAACTTTATCTTTAAGATGTTCACTTTCAAATACAAAGTCTGTTCTAGCCTCATTTAATCTAAATTTGTAAATATTTCCATTGTTTGAATCAGCCACAAATAACCAATTTTCATATTTTTTGAACATAGACGAATCAGCAAAATCTAATGAAGTGATTCCTATAGGTAATTCCCAATTAAATTTTGGATCTTCATATATGTAATCTTCATATCCAGAAGGAGGTTCAATTGATATTTCAGAAGGTCCTTGAATTTTGGACCAACCACTGTTGAATTTTTTATTTATCAAATTAATTTCATCAAATTTATCTGGTCCATTTTCTGTATCCCATAGATAACCTGTGACTGGATCTATTGTCAATCCGAAACTATTTCGAATTCCAATTGCTGCATAACTACCAGGAGGATCAATTTGAAGGATTACGCTTGTATCTTTCCAATGTCCAAATGAAAATTCATTAAAGAAAAATCGTTCAACGCATTCAGTAATATTTTGAAGAATGTATAATGGATTTGTTTCTAACTTACTTTCTTTAGTTTCATCCCAACCCCAACCTGCAGGATTTGCAGTATAATATTTGAACGATACACTAATACAAGAAATTGAATCTTTAATGCTATCTGTAAATCCTCTTTTAGCTTTTTCATTAAAACGTTGACCTTCACTAGAATGTCTAAAGCTATCTTCAGGTAATTGATTTTGTAAAACTCCAGATTTATAATCTTCACCTGTAACTGCAAAAACAGTTCCCAAATGATCACTAGTCATTGCGCCACCATTGTAAGTTACTTCATCTGCAGGTAATTCTTTAAGTAATTTTTTGTGTGTTAAAGATTCGCCATCCCATTCAAATTTATATATTTTATTACCTGTTGCTAATCCTCCATCATGAAATGCTTCTGTAAAAAAAAGATATACTGTAGAATTAACATTTGTAATTCCCAATAATCCTTGTTCACCATAATTACTAACTTCAAGATCAAGAATTGTGTTTATTTGTCCATCTTTAAATGAGAGAACCTTTCCATCATTTTTTTGTAAAATTAAAATGGTATCATCTAAAAAAGCTATTGATGATGGAACAGATAATCCTGTTATGTGTTTCTCAAATTTAAAATCATCAAAAATAATTGGTTCTTTAATTATTTCTTCTAAAATTGGTTTTTCAAATTCAATGTCGCCTACTACAACATAGCCAATCATCCACGGATGAATACTACAAAAATAGGATTGTATTAAATTATCTAGTTCAAAATTAAATTCAAAGCTTTGTCCTGTTTCTAAAAGGGGACTAGAAAAAAATCCATTGATTTCACGTTCAGAATTAGTGCTAACAATATTGTGTAATGCGTCATCATGATTTATCCATTTAACAGAGTCACCCTTAGTAATATGTAGAACTGTAGGATTGAAACAAGAATCAGTTAATTCACAACCTGGATTGTATGAGTTTTGACTGATAATCACAATTTCTTGGGTTGGTTCTTGTGCGTAAGACATACCAATTAATCCAATAAAAAATATTATGGAAAAGAAAATTAATTGGGGTAAATGCATATTTCAATAGAAATTAAAGTCAAATAATTATCTTTAAAATTAGTAAGAATGGTGGAAATAAAATGAAAATAGCTCTTGTTTGTCCTGCTTCATTACCTGCAACTCAATTTGGAGGAATTCTATTTTTATGCGTAGATATTGCACGTGAATTATCAAAAAAAGGCCATCAAATTTCCATATATACTACAGATTTGGATTTTGCAAACAATGCAAATACTTTTAGTAAAAATTTACCACGTATAGAAAAAATAAATCAGTTTTATATTAAGAGAAGTCATGTTTGGATAGCATTCAAACTTTTCTTTTTTAATCCTTCAATGTTTTTTCAAATGAGAAAAGATAATTTCGACATCATACATTCAATTGGTGTTAGAAGTTTCCAATCTTTTATTGCAGCATTAATTGCAAGACAAAAAAATATTCCATTTGTAATTTCTGATCAAGGAGGTTTAACAACACATCCAGATATTATAATGGGAAAATTTATCAATAAATTAATTTATAGATTACAATCTCCAATTATAAAATTCATTATTAATCAAGCAACAAAAATTATAGTAGCAAATGAATATGAAAAAAATATTTTTTTAGAATTTACACGAGAAGATAAAATTTCTATTGTTAAGAATGGAATAAATCTAGAAGATTTTAATAAACCGATAGTAGATTTTAGGAAAAAATATTCTATTTCTGAAGAGTATATTCTTTTTGTAGGTAGATTTCATACAGTGAAAGGGGTTGATGTTTTAATCAAAGCTGTAAATGAAATTAGAGATTTTTTAAAATTAAAAAATATGAAATGTGTAATAATGGGAGTAGATTTTGGATACGAACAGGAAATGTTTAATTTAATTAAAAAACATAATTTAGAAAATCAAATTATCGTAATAAAAAAACCACCACGTGAATATCTTATTGCAGCATATGAACAATCACAGATGTTGGTATTACCATCAAGATGGGAATTATCACCTTTAACTCCACTAGAAGGTTTTGCATTTAAAAAACCTGTAATTAGTACTAATTGTCATGGAATTCCACATACTATTCAAAATGGGCAAAATTGTATTCTGACTGAAATGGGGGATTTTAAGAAAATTGCAGAATCTATAGAATATTTGATTAATAATGAGAATGAAAGAAAGGAAATGGGAGAAGAGGGATACAATCAAGTAAAAAATGAATGTAATTCAGCAAACATGGTTAATAGAATTGAAGAAATTTATCAAAAATTAATTAAATAAACTAAATAAGGCTAGTCAATATTTTCAAAAATAAGTTTTTCATGAAAAAATCTAAAAGTAATATCAAAATTCCATTATTTTCACCTAGTATTACTAGTGAAGATAAAAAATCAATTGATAGTGTACTTAGAAATCAGTTCCTGACAGGTGGTCCAACCCTTGAAAAATTTGAAAAAATGTTTGCAAAATTTACAGGTGCAAAATATGCCATAGGAGTTTCAAATGCAACATCTGCATTATTTTTATCTCTAAAATCTATTGGAATTAAAAAAGATGATGAGGTAATTATTCCAGATATGACATTTGTGGCAACAGCAAATGCGGTCATTCATGCAGGTGGAAAACCTGTTTTAATTGATGTAAATTTAGAGGATATGAATATTTCAGTTGAAGAAATTAAAAAAGCTATTACTAAAAAAACTAAAGCAATTTTGCCAGTACATTTTGCTGGAAAAGCATGTGATATGGAAAAAATAAGAAAAATTGCTAAAGAAAATAATTTATACTTAATTGAAGATTGTGCACATGCAATTGGGACTTTTGTAAATAAAAAACATGTTGGAACTTTTGGGGAAGCTGGATGTTTTAGTTTCTATCCTACAAAAAACATTACAACTATTGAAGGGGGAATGGTAATAACAAACTCTAAAAAAATTGCTGAAAAAATTAAAAATTATAGAAATCATGGAATTACAAAAACTCTTTCTCAAAGATATTTGGGAAAACCTTGGGAATATGATGTTATTGAATCAGGATATAATTTTAGATTGGATGAAATAAGATCTGCATTAGGGATAAGCCAATTAAAACGCATTAAAAAAATGAATTCTAAGAGAAAATCTATTTTTAATTACTACAACAAAAATATCTTAAAAATTAATGGAATTAAAATTCCTATAAAAGCAAGGGGAACAGATTCCCATCATCTATACATAATTCAAGTAAAAAAGAATTTTTCATTGTCTAGAGATGAACTTTTTGAGAAATTATCAAAAGAAGGGATATCAACAACATTACATTATAAACCACTACACCTGTTTTCTGCTTATAAAAAATATAAAAGAGCAAATCTTAAAAATTCGATGCAATTATTTGATGAAATTTTATCACTTCCTTTTTTTCCTGATATTACTAAAAATCAACAGAATAAAGTAATTAAATCAATTTCAAAATTAAGTTAAATCAGACAAGTCTTAAATAATCAAATTTTTACCAAAAACTGATCTGAGTATTATGAATATAACTATAGGCATTCCAGCTTTTAATGAAGAAAAAAATATTGGAAAAGTGATTATTTCACTAAAAAAAATTGTAAATGATATTATTGTATGTGATGATGGTTCAACTGATCTTACAAAAGAAATTGCAGAAGGGTTAGGTGCTAAAGTAATTTCACATAAAAAAAACATGGGTTATGGAGAAGCTATAAAATCTATTTTTAACGAAGCAAAAAAAAATGAAACTGATATTTTAGTAACATTTGATGCTGATGGGCAACATAGATCAGAAGATATCAAGAATCTTACAAAACCAATAATAGATCAACAAGCAGAAATTGTAATTGGTTCTAGATTTTTAAAAAATGAAACTGATATGCCAAATTATAGAAAGATTGGAGTTAAAGTTTTGACAAAAGTAACCAATATGTCAATTAAAGAAAATCTTACTGATTCTCAAAGTGGATTAAGAGCATATCATAAAAAAGTTTTACAAAATATCAATTTAACAGATAGTGGAATGGGCATTTCCACTGAGATATTAATAAAAGGCCATCAGAATAAATTAAAAATTGTTGAAGTTCCAATCAAAATTTTGTATGGTAAAGATACATCAACTCATAATCCAGTATCACATGGTACTTCTGTTTTATTAAGTACAATAAAATATACATCAATACAGCATCCATTGATATTTTATGGAATACCTGGAATAATTTTTCTTTTAGTAGGTTTGTCATTTTTGCTTTGGACTTTACAGATTTATGCAGAAGAAACAAGAGTGGTTACAAATATTGCACTTGTAGGAATTGGGGCCCTAATACTAGGAGCCATATTGATGATTTCTGCAATATTATTATATTCATTAGTAAGTATTGTTCGAGAAAATCGAGATACCTGATTTTGATAATTTAATATCATGAATTTTTGGAATAATCTACGTCAAAGACTAGAGGAAGTAAAAGGTCTAGGAGTAATTGGGTTTGGAGATATAACGGGAGGAATAATATCATCAATTTTCTGGTTTTATTTAGCATCAGTGATTGAGCCATCAGAATATGGAGATATTCATTTTTTCTTATCAATGGCAACTATTGCATCTGCAGTTTCATTATTTGGAACACATGAATCTATCACAGTATTAACTGCAAAAGGTCACAAAATTCAATCGGGATTAAATTTAATTTCTTTAGGGATTTCTTCAATAACATCACTTTTTTTGATTGTTTTTTTCCAAAGATTAGATATAGGAATTATAGTCATAGCATTTGTTATCAACACTTTATCGATAGGAGATCTATTAGGAAGGAAGCAATTTTTCAAATATTCACAGTATAATATTTTACAAAAAGTTTTGACACTAGTTTTAGGAATTGGATTTTTTTATGCATTTGGTCCATCGGGAATAATATATGCACTAGCAATTTCATATGCAGGATATTTAATACGAATAATCAAAACATTCAGGGAAATTCCAATAAGTTTTGGATTGATTAAAGAAAAATCAAGTTTTCTATCACATAACTATATTGTATATTTGGTTGGGAGTTTTGGAAGCCAGGTGGATAAAATTATTGTAGTACCTTTACTTGGTAGTGCAGTACTTGGAAATTACAGTTTAGCACTTCAAGTAATTACAGTATTAACAATGTTTACAACAATTTTATTCAAATATTTGTTACCACAAGAATCAAGTGGAATTCAAAATAGATTTTTAATTCGAATTGTGGTATTGATTTCTACATTAATGACAATTTTGGGGGTATTTTTAGCACCTATTATAATCCCTAACTTTTTTCCAAAATATCTTGAGGCATCAATAGCTATACAAATAATGAGTCTAAGTATTATTGCAATAACCATAGATACTATTTGTACTTCAAGACTTTTAGCAAAAGAGAAAAGTAAAGTTGTACTTTTTGGAGGCATAATTGGATTATCAGTCATGATAACGGGAGTTCTTATTTTAGGTTCAACATTTGGAACTATTGGAATTGCTATTGCTTTTGTTTTATCATCCATATCAAAAGCAACCTATTTGGGATTAACATTAAAGAGATATGAAAGGAGTGTAAATTGAATCAAAATAATTCAAAAATATCTAAACAAAATATTTTAAGTCATTTTAGTAATATCTGGATAATTTTAGGTATAATTTGCACAATAGGTTTTCTTTTAAGAATTATTTGGATTCCACATGAAGCTCCGTTGACATTAGATAGCACAGGATATTTTTGGTATGCAATTGAAACTTCAATTACAGGTAGTTTTCCTTCAATAGAATGTGGTTGGAGATGCACTTTTCCAAACACGGGATGGTCATCTTTTCTTTCAATATTTTTCATGATTTTTTCATTTGATAATTATCTTGATTATATGAATCTGCAAAGATATCTTGGAGTAATCATTTCAGTTGTGACAACCATTCCTTTGTTTTTTCTTTGTAGGGTTTTTGTTGGAAAAAAATATTCAATGATTGCTTGTGTTCTCTTTGCTTTTAATCCAAGGATTATTGAAAATTCAATTTTAGGAATTACAGAGCCGATGTATATTTTGGGTATAACATTAATGTTGTATACATTTTTTCAACATGGTAAAAATTATCCATTTATCACGTTTGGAATAATTGGAATTATTTCAATAATCAGATATGAAGGATTATTATTATTTGTGCCCATATCATTACTATATTTTTACAAGTTCAAATTTTCAAAAAGAACTATCTTAAAATATTTCATTGCAGTAACAATCTTTCTTTTAATTATTATTCCCTGGGGAATGATGAAAACTGATCTTATAGGTCATGATGGATTAATTAATAATATTTCAGCAGGTCCAAGATATTACAATCTAATTGCGAATGAAAGTCAAGATCCAGATGAAATAATATCTCTTTTTTTGATGACTGGCTTTAATACCATGTTAAGATTTTTGGCATTAGCTACATTACCATTACTTACATTTTTGGTACCTCTTGGAATGTACATAATGATTTCAAAAAAAGAATTATCAAATTTCTTAATTTTGTTTTGTATATCTCTCACATTGTTAATTCCTGTATTTTATGCATATTCAAGGAGTTTTCAAGAAGTAAGATATCTTCTTCCAATTTTTCCCATATTTTGTTTATTTTCAGCGTATTTTATTAGAAATATTACTGAAAAAATTAAATTTAAAAAATTGTTCTTGGTTTTAATTTCCATTTTAGTTATTTCTTCTTCAATTGGTTTTATAGAATACAAAAATAATGATGATGTAAATCAGAAAGAAGCATATGAAGTTGCATTAGAAATTACAAAATATACCAATGTTGTAACAAATTATTCTCAAGCTGGATATTTAGACAATACAAGAATTCTAGAAGCTAATGAATTTCCATTACTCAGAAATGAACTTCCTTCTTCAATAGTTGCTATATATCCAGATAATTATGAAACTTTAGAAGAATTTATTTTAGATAATAAGAAAAATGGATTAGAATACATAATTGTTGATAAAGGAGACTGGAGATCAAAGTTTTTAGATGATGTATTTGAAAATGAAGAAAATTATCCATATTTAGATAAAATTTTTGATTCTAAAGATAACGGGTACAAGGATTATCATGCAAAAATCTTTAAAATTAATTTTGAGAAATTAAAATCTATCGTGTCTTAAATTTTTCATAGTCTATTTCAAAAATTTTTAATTTCACAAATTTCATTTCTTGTTCAGTTGAATCAAATATTTTTATGAGGTATGGATATTTTTCTTCATTTGAATAAATATCATTTACATATTTATGAAAAAATCCTTCATTTTCATTACTGATAATATATTGAAGATTTTTTGTATTATCTATTGTTAAAAGATTTTCAATAGATTCAGCATAAATATAACTTCGTTTGAAATTTGGATTAATTTTACTAGAATGCATATTAGGATCGTTAATACTTTTTTCTTTAAAATTACCATGGGGTTCATTTACTAAAACATAAGACACGTATTCAAAGGCAGGCCCATTTCCATCAAGAACAACACCATTAAGATTTTCAACCATGTATTGGGCCACTTGTAATTTTTCATTCTCAAAAATCACATTTGGTTGTTCGTATTGATTTACAGTAAATACAATTGATAAAACTAGAACTAAAACCAATATAGAAAATAATGAAATATTTTTCTGTTTTTGAGTAAATGCAAAAGTACTGAAACCATATTCAACTAATCTTTGAATAGGGATAACTGAGAAAATTATTAAAAATGGATATAATAAAAGTAAAAATCTCCTTTCAGGAACAGTTGAAATAACAACAATTAATGTAATAATAGTACCTAGAATAAATATCCAGTTAGCCCAAATCAAATTTTGTTTTTGATCAAATGCACGTAAAGAGAATAAAATTCCAAATGGAATCAATATTATCAGGTATGGAAGTAAGAGTTTGAATAAAATTTCAAAGGTATTTTCGAGTCCTTGAAAAATAAATCGTTCAGTAAATGAATAAATTCCATTTTTTTCTATATAACCTAAAGCGGAGCCATCATTTTCAATATTATCAGATACAAGTTCATCATAGTTATCAAGAAATATTTTTTCATTATACCAAAAATACAAGGGATCACCAAATTGAGAGTCACGTTGAATTAACATTGGAGAAAGTATTAAAAAGAAAAATGTAAGACCCAACAAATAAAATCCAATTGTTTTTGGTTCTCTTTTATGAATAATGAAAAATATGATTGTTGTAAGTAATAGAATAACAAATCCATTAATCCTAGTCCACCAAATTACAGATGAAAGCATCAAAGCTGGAATGATCATTTTTGCATGATTACTAGTAACAAAATAAAATGTTCCAATAATAGCTAAAATGTAAAGAGGTTCAGCTAATCCAATTCCAGAATAATAGTTCAGATGTGGTTCAAAAGCAAAAAGACACGCTGCTACAAGAGAATATTTTCTCTTAAAGAATCTCCTACTCAAGATATACATCATAGGAATTGATACAGAACTAACAGCTAAACTAATTATTCTTACTAGATTTGAATAATCTAACAAATTATCAGATTCAACTAAATGAAAAAATGGGAAAAGAAATAATGACCATCCCAATCCTTTATCAGGGGTTTGACTAAAATCTCCATTAAGATGTGAAAATCCACGTAAAATAAAACCTAAATTATCAGTATTGTATGGTAATGAAAAATCAATATGATATAATTTTAATCCTAGAGAAATAACAACGACAACTATCAATAAGACAATAATTTTTTTAGTTGTCAAATTCAATAAACATCGAAATAAGTGCTCAAATATATGTAGTTGTTAATGAAATTATTTTTTACAGTATCCCATTACTGAAAAGAAAAAAGATTTCCAAACTCTTCTAACCACAATATTTTTACATCCTCCACTTTTCAACATTTCATATAGCTCATGTTTATGAAGAAACTCTTGGTCTTCATAAGGCCAATATTTTTCAATCAAATTAAATGATTTAAAAAATCTATGTATAAAAAATAATGGTGAAAAATAAGCAGGTACAAGGATTATCAGAGTACCACCTTTTTTAACAACTCGGAGCATTTCTTGTATTCCAGCATCAGGACTAATTCCAGCAATTTTAAAATGTTCCATTACTCCTTGATTAAATACAACATCAAATTCTTCATCAGGGAAAGGAAGATTGAACAAATCACCAATAGTAAATTTACATGATTGACCAAAGTTTTCAAATGTAGTTAATGCTTTTTTTAGAGCATTTGGAGATAAATCCATTAAGGTAATATCAAATCCATCTTGAGCAAATTGTGCACAAGTCATTCCAGAACCACATCCTGGTTCAAAAATTTTTCCAGATTTAATTTCGGATACTGAAAGGATTGTTTTTCCAAACATTCTAGAAAAATACCAATTGATAGCTCTTTCTTCTAATTTTGTAAACCAAGTCTGCTTTCCTGGATCATATAGAGAATCCCATTTATTTTCTATTTTTGGCATATCAAATAGACAAAATTCTAAGAAATTTTAACTTACCTTGGAAACTAGTTTTTCCAAAAAATGAATTCTTTAATTATTTGCAAACTGAGTTGCCTTCCAGTGACAAGTGGTCTCATTTTAGCCTCACCAGCAACACGCTTTGGCTC
>Ga0209047_1000141_pt1 | contig 68914 bp, 63 predicted proteins | sample SaaInlV_165m_DNA_3_FD_184681 | JGI IMG/M metagenome (GOLD analysis project Ga0209047, IMG submission 184681) | Marine microbial communities from expanding oxygen minimum zones in the Saanich Inlet - Saanich Inlet SI037_S3LV_120m_DNA (SPAdes)... | ecosystem: Environmental > Aquatic > Marine >...
TTTTCAACCAGTATCATTAACTGGAAGAATGGGTAAATCAGAGCGTGAAAAATACAGAATTACAGTTCCTGATTGTGTTCAAAGAATTGAAGAACAAACAGATGGTCAAGTTACTGTTGATGATTGGTTCCCAGTTCCAAGTTGTATGCCACTAACTAATGTAATTGAAGCATTCTCAAGTAAACCAAAATACGAATTATCTATTCACTTTGCTTGTGGTGCAGGAACATACATCTTTGAAGATGCAGACACAAAGAAATTTGTTCCATTAACAAAATTCTGTGATATTCAAGGAATGTTAGAACTCTTTGAAGATAAATCTGAAGAAATTCGTTCTGGTAAAAACAAGTACTTTACAATGCTTGAAGTTGTAAGAAAACTCAAAGGCTTTGTTGATAGTAAGAAACAACCAGCAGGATTAGATTTAGCAAAAATGTTTGGTAATATTCTCATGAAGAGATCATTTGATTCAGTTGGTTCATGGCACGTTAAAGGATTATTCCTGGGTATGATGCACTTTCAAGACAAATACAATGAAGATTTAGAAAGATTACAAAGATGTGATATTCACTATGTTACTCCAGACCTTAGAATAGTTCCATTCTGTGCATTTAATGTAATTCCAGAATGGTACAGAGACAGAATCCAAAAGAAATATTCTATCACTGTAGAGGAATGGGAAGAGCGCGAAGGTGTAAAACTTGAAGATGGTCTATACCGAGGTCTTATGAGACGCGGTGCAGGTGATGAACTTGCTGCTGGCTGTGCAAAGAGTCAGATGTTCCATGATGCATCTCAAGCAACAATGTAATATAATTTCCCATTCAAAAGAGTAATAACAGTTCAACCTATAATTTTCTTATTGAATTCTCAAGCTACGTTATTTCAAGCTGGTACTTTTAATTTTAAATTAAATCATCTTGTTATAGTTGGCGTATTGGTTTTAGCTTTTTCAACATCATTTCTAATTAGATCTCAACCTGCACAATATGGAAATGAATTAAATGAGTTTGATCCATTTTTTAATTTTCGTGCTACTGAATATATTGTAGAAAATGGTTTTTCTAATTATTTTGAATGGCATGATGAAAAAAGTTGGTATGGAGTAGATGGTAGAAATATTTCTGAATCTTCTCAAACTATGCTTCATATCACTACAGCAATTACTTATGAAATCTTTGGAGGAAATTTATTATTATATGATTATACTATATTATTTCCAGCAATAATTGGTTCATTATCTGTAATTATTATTTTTGGATTAGTTAGAATATTTGCAGGAACTACTGCTGGTCTTATTGCATCATTATTATTTGCAGTATCACTTCCAATAATTTTACGTGGTACTATTGGTTGGTTTAAATCTGAACCATTAGGAATTTTTTATGGTCTATTTGGATTATATTTATTTTTAAGTGCAATTAGATCTGAAAATAAAAAATTTGCAGTTCTAAAAATTATTTTCGCTGGAATTATAATGGCTTTTGGAATGGCTTCTTGGGGAGGTAACCAATTTTTCATAATTCCAATAGGATTATTTATTTTAACATTACCTTTTGTTAAAAAAGATCATAAATTTCTATTATGGAGCATTCCATTATTTGTAGGGATCTTTCTTTTAATTTGTGGTTTGTTTGAAAGACCTGGTATGGCTTTTGTTTTTGGTTTAGGTGGATTGGCATTAATATTTCCAACAACATTTTTGATAGGATGTATATTTATTCAAAAAATTAGTAATGAACAAAATAAAACAAGAAATGGATTATTATTATTATTATTTGTCATTCTAATAAGTTCATTTTTAATTATTATTAATCAAGAATCAAATTTATTACCTCTACCTAGTTTTAGATATCTAAGTGCACTTAATCCTATTTTAACAACTAATGATCCACTTGTTGATTCTGTAGCAGAACATACATCCGTAGATACTGGGTTATCTTTTCTATTTCATTCTGTATGGATGATTTTTGCCGGAATTGGTGTTTGGTTTCTTTTATCTAAAAAAATATCTCAAAATGAAATTTTTGTTAAAGATGATATGAAAATATTTGTACTTATTATGGGTATTACTGGATTATATGTCAGTTCAGTATTTATTCGGTTAGAAGTATTTGCATCTTTATCTTTAATTATATTGGCTTCTATCGGATTATCAATTCTAACTAAAGAAATTTTTAAAATTAAATTTTCTGAAAAGACAAATTATTTAATTAAAATTTCCTATGTCGTAATTATCATATCTTTATTTATATCTCCACTTATTTTTCCAGAAAATAATAATTGGCTTGATGCTCTTGATTTACCACCCACTATTCTTACTGGTGGAACAGTTTATCCTCCTGCTAATGATTGGTTAGAAACAACGGAGTGGATAAAATTGAATACTCCGGAAAATGCAAAAATTGCATCATGGTGGGATTATGGATATTGGATAACTACTTTATCTGATAGAACTACATTTGTTGATAATGCAACGCTTGATACTAAAGAAATTCAAAAAATGGCGAAAATGCTGATGAGTTCTCCTGAAAATAGTTGGAACATGCTTAATGAAATGAATGCTGATTATGTACTTGTATTTTTTGCTGCTCAAGACATAGGTCATAATTCAAATGATGTTACACTTTATGTAACTGGTGGTGGTGGTGACGAAGCAAAAATATATTGGATTTCTCAAATTGCTGAACTTCCAACTGAAAACTATTTAGAACTAGATGCAAAAACTCCAACTTCAAATTTTTATGAAAATACTATGCTTGGTAAAATGATTCCATTTAGTCCAGTAGTATATTATCATCCTTCAACTGAACGTAATTCTCAAATTTATCAAGATGGATTTGTGGAAATTAGTACCAAAAATATCAAATATGATTCAGAAAGTGATCCACTAAAATTAGTTTATGCATCACCCAGTTTTATGAATGATAATGATGGTCCTATGATTTTTGTATTAGTTTATGAAGTTAACAAAAATTACATTCCTTTTTTTGATTCTCTTGATTAGAATTTTTAATTGATTTTATTTTTTAAATTTTACTACAACAGATTATCTAAATCTTGTTTGATTTTTTCTAATAATTCCAAAGAGAATTAATTAGTTTATTTTTTTATATAAATAACGTGGCATCTATTTGCTCCCATTAATACTGAAGCCACTTTCAATTTCATTAAAATGAACAATTTTTAATTTAATATCTTTAAACCACTTTCTAACTTCTTTTTCTGAATGTCTATAAGCAAATTTTGGATAATACCAATCATAATTTGTTGCTACACTTTGCTCAAATGGAACATCTGGAGACCACCAACATTTGAGAAAATTCCAATATAGAAATCTTTGTACATCATATGTTCCTGCTTTAATTTTAAGAATAGGAATGTCTTCTTTAATTGTAATTTTCTTTTTTAATTGAGATAGACTTTTTCCTAATAATGCCATACTTTGAGAAAATTCCATACATTGTTTTTCTGTCATTTTAATTGTGGATTCTCTAATGTAGTTATCTGCAAATTCACGTAAAGGACCTTTTTTTCTATAAACATAAATTGAAATTAATCCTTTTTTTGTTAATAATTTTGAAAGCATTTTGAATGAAGACTCTGTATTTTTTGTATGGTGTAATACTTGATCTGAACAAATAAAATCAAAAAAATTTTTCTTAAATGGCAATTTTCTGATATCTGCTTGTAAAAAATGAATATTTTTTATTTTTCCATATTTTTTATAAGCAAATTCTATACTTTCACTAGCATCAATTCCAAATACTTGTGCATTTGGATTTGATGAAAATAATTTAGCACTATTTCCAACCCCTGTTCCAGCATCGAGTATTGTTGAACGTGTTTTCAAAAAATTATTTAGTTTTGAAATTGTTTTCCAACCAAATCTTTCTAAAAACCATTTTTTTTGTTCTTCAACCCATTTTTTATTATGATATGTTTTGTTAAACTGCCTCCATTTTGATGAAAATGCATCTTCAGTTTTTACAAAATCTTTTTGTTTATCTGAAACAAGACGGGGAATTCCTCTAATAATTGAAAAATTATGTTTTTTTGTACATGTTAAAATTCCTTCAATAATTTCATCTTTTTGTTTTTTCTTTATTTTTAGTGAAAAATTTGTATGACATTCTGGACAAACAATTTGTTCAACTAGTTTTGATTTCAATACTAATATGATTTTTTAGGCAAATAAAAATTAGTTGTATATTATTAATTTTTTAAATAGATAATTTTGTTTCTGGATTCATTTCTTTTGTAATAAAAATCCTATACCAAATCTCAAATGCTAATAACCCTAAAAATTTATTGACATATCTCACATTTGGTTTTTTATCCATTTTTTTTAGATGTTTTTTAATCCAATCTTCATTAATCCATTTATCTCTAATTATTCTTGCATTATCTAAATAATAATTACAAATCTCTTTTCCATGAGAATTCCATAAATTTACTGTATTTACTGAGAAACCTTGTTTATTTGGTGTAATTAGATCAGAAGAAATATGGTTAGATAAAATTTTACGTAAAGGTATTTTTCCAATATTTTTAATTTTATTATATTTAATGGAATTTTTTAGATGTGGAGCATATTCCATTAATTCTTTTGATAGAATTGGTGTTATTGGTTTGAGATTAAAAAATTCATGAAAACTAGTATTTAGTGGAATCCAATTATACAATAGTTTTCCATTAATGTCTGCTAAAAATATTTGATCTAATGTAGATAATGAATTATCAAAATATGGAATAATTTTAGAATAAATTTCATTCCATGAAAAATTTGCTTTTGAACCAAATAATTGATCTTGATCTGGAACCCAGTCACGTTCATGACATTCTAAATATAATTTTGTTTTATCTGTTGGTGTCATATCTGAATTAAAATTTGTAAAAAATTTCTGATATCTGAAAGTGTAGCCTCCAAACAATTCATCTCCTCCATCACCTGATATTAGAGATGTTGAAAATTTTGAAGATGTTTTCACCATGTGAAACCAATGAGTATCCCAAAATGGCATTTTGATAATACTAATTGCTTTAGGAAGATCTTCTAAAAAATTTTCAATTGAAATAATATGGTGATTTGCATTGAATTTATTTGCAATATTTGAAGCAATTTTTGTTTCATCAACACTATCTGCAAATTTTAAAGATATGGCATCAATTTTGATATCTGGCTTTGTTTTACGAAGTAATGCCATTACAAGAGTTGAATCAACTCCTCCACTCAATGCAATTGAAACATGATTGTCTGTAACTTTATTTTTAATTTCTGAGCAAATTGAATTTTCTATGTACTCCAAATAATTCAATTTTTCTTCAGGTAAAAAATTATTTACAAAAAATTTATTTTTGCTAATACTCATTGAAGGACAATATCTTAAGCTTAGTATTTCTTTAATTACTGATGAATTATTATAATTTTCCAAGATTCAGTACCTAATCTCATTCGTGATTTTCCATGTTTATAAGATTCTATTTTATATTAGTTAAGATTTAAAGATACGTTAGATTCAACAAACATGTGAAATTTGTTATTACTGGTGGAGCAGGGTTTATTGGAAGTCATATTGCAGAACATTTAGTTAATAAAAATCATAATGTTATAATAATTGATAATCTGTCTAGAGGACGATTAGAAAACTTATCTAAAATCAAAGGACAAATTGAATTTAAAAAAATAGACATTTTAGATTTCAATTCATTAAAACAAGTGATTTCCGATTCTGATGGAGTTTTTCACCAGGCAGCCTTAACTTCTGTGCCTGAATCATTTACACAAAAAGAAAAATATCATAATGTGAATGTAAAGGGAACTGAAAATATATTCAAATTAGCTAAAGAATTTGAAAAAAAAGTTGTATATGCAAGTAGTTCAAGCATATATGGAAATACTACCTCAATTCCAATACAAGAAAATTCTAAAAAAAATCCTATTAATCCATATGGTATTACAAAATTAGATGATGAAAAACTAGCAGAAAAATATCACAATTTAGGAGTATCAATTATTGGTTTAAGATATTTTAACGTTTATGGGATTGGCCAAACTAATGATTATGCAGGTGTGATTACAAAATTTATAAATCAAATTAACCTCAATGAATCCCCAATAGTTTTTGGTGATGGAACTCACACTAGAGATTTCATATCTGTAGAGGATGTTGCTAAAGCAAATTTATTATCAATGGAAAGCGATACTGATTTTTCATTTTTGAATATTGGAACTGGTATCTCTACATCCATTAAAAAATTAGCAGAAGTAATGATAGAACTTTCTGGAAAAACGTTGGAAATAAGTTATGATGATTTACCATTAGGTGATGTAAAAGAGAGTTTAGCTAATGTATCTTTAGCAAAAGAATTGATCAATTGGAATTCTGATACATTGTTAAAAAATGGGTTAAAAAAATTCTTTTTTTAAGATTTTTGTAAATCCTCATAAAATTTAACATATTTTGGAAGTAGAATTTCCCATGTTAGATTATTCATTACAAATTCATAACCTGCATCTGCAAGGTTTTTTGAAGTTTCATCATCTAAAAGTAATTGATTTATGCTATTTTCTAGTATTTTTGGATTATTAGGTGGAATTAGTATTCCTGTCTTGTTATTCATAATTAATTCAGGAATTCCACCTACATTTGTTGCAATAATTGGAATTTTAAGATAAAATGCTTCTTTAATTACTTGTGGAATACTTTCCATTCTTGATGGTATTACTAACAATCTAGATGCTTTGAGATTTTCCATTGCATCTTCCCATTTCATATCTGTACAATAGATTATTTTCGCATCAATTTTTGATTCAATTTCTCTTAGAATATCTATTCCTTTTTCATAACTATCTCTTCCAATGAATATTATTTGTTTTTCTTTTTTTTCTACATTTTTTAATTTTTCAAACTTTTTAATATCTAAAGGAGCGTAGAAAAATTCAAAATCTACATTTGATTTTTCTTTGTAGATTTTTTTAACAATTTTAGAATCAGTAGTAAGCTTATCTGCCCACTCTAAAACTTTAGTTTCAGTAATTTTTGCAGCAGTAGATATGGTTTTAGAATGTAATGCATCCACTTGTTCAGAATAAACACCATGAATGGATAAAACTTTTTTCTTTGCTTTTGTATATTTCATCGCAAAAGCTGATGGAACATTAAATGCGTGAACAATATCGTATTTCTCTGTCCCCATTATTGCTTTTAATGAACTCAATGCAGCAAAACTTGGATTTTTTAATTTTTTGATTGGAATATGTGGTGTATGCATTAATTTTATGTCAAATCCATATTCTTGTAATTTTTCATATACTCTAAATGCATGTCCTCCTATACCTCCAGAGTATTTTGGAGCAATAAACAAAATTTTCATTTCTTACATAAATATTAAAATTCTTACCTTAATGAATTTGTTTAGAACAAGTAGTAAATAATATAATAAAAAATTTACAATCATATTTTCTATAGTAATAATAATATCTATGAGTAATTAAATTAAAATTAGATGAAAGTTGCGATAATCTTAGGAACAAGACCAGAAATCATTAAACTCTCACCTATAATTAAACAATTAAATAAAAAATCTACTTCTGTAATTTTTACTGGTCAACATTATGATCATAATATGAGTATGAACTTTATTGATCAACTTGGTTTAGATAAGCCAAATTATTCTATGAAAATTCCCAAAACAAATCCTGAATTACAAATTTCTGAAATAATAAAAAAATTATCTAAAATATTTGCAGCAGAAAAACCTGAAAATGTAATTATTCAAGGTGATACAAATACTGTTCTAGCAGCTGGAATTGCAGCTCTAAAATGTAATATTCCAATTTCCCATGTAGAATCTGGATTACGTAGTAATGATTGGAGAATGCCAGAAGAACATAATAGAATTATTGTTGATAATTTTTCTGATTATCTTTTTGCCCCAACACAAATTACTAAACAAAATTTAGTTTCAGAAAAAGTTCATGGAAAAATATTTGTTACTGGGAATACTGTAATCGATGCTATTAATTATTTTTCTAAGATTTCAAAAAAATATTCAAAATTATCTTTAGATAATGATGATTATGTTTTATTGACTTTACATAGATCTGAAAATGTTGATAATAAATTAATTCTTAGATCTATAATTAAATCAATTCTTGATTCAAATCAAAAATTTATTTTCCCTATTCATCCACGTACACAAAAAAGATTACATGAGTTTAATTTATTCACAAAATTAAAAAATTCAAAAAATATTTTGACGCTTGACTCTGTTGGTTATTTTGAAATGTTGGAATTAATGAAAAATTGTCAGTATATTGTAACTGATTCAGGCGGTATTCAAGAGGAAGCCACTGCCTCATCTATTAACAAAAAGGTAATCGTTGTACGTAAAACTACTGATAGACCTGAAGCTGTTTTAGGAGGTTTTTCTGAAATTGTAGGCATAAATTACAATAATATTTTGAAATCTCTAAAGAAAACTGCTAAAAACCCTTCAATTCCTAGAAAAAAATCTCCTTATGGTGATGGAAATTCTGCAAAGAAAATAGTTCAACATTTAAAAAATAATCTTTAATTTTATATGATTTAATAATCCATTTTAATTTGATAAATTGAGTAGAAATTATGAAAGACATGTATGATGATAAAGATCTACAGAAACTCTATAATGAAAGATATTTTGCAAATAGATCTAGACCTCCTATGTGGATTAGACGCGCAGAATTTATAGTTGAAAAATTTAATCCAAAAACATTTTTAGATATAGGATGTGCATATGGAGAATTAGTTAAAGCTCTATATGATTTAGAAGTGGAAGCATATGGAATTGATGGTTCTCAGTATGCTGTTTCTAAATGTGCTCCTTCCATTAAAAAAAATGTATTTAAAGTAAATTTGAATAGTGATCCTTTCCCATTTGCTGATGAAAAATTTGATTTTATAGGAAGCTTTTACTCTGTTGAACATATTCATAATATTGATTTTTTTGCTCAAGAATTATTTAGAACATTAAATAAAAATGGAATTGCTTGGTTTTTAACTCCTAATGAGGGTGAAGAAGGAAGATCTGAAGTTGATGTGTTTACAAATAAATTTGATGATTGGAAAAAAATTTTTGAAAAATATTCTTTTAAAGTAACAAAATTTAGTCCTCATGAAATGATGGCTCTCAAAGGTAAACTTGGAAAATTCCATTTTTATAAATTACCTAAGAATTTTCAAAATATGATTAAACGAATAGCATATGAATATTCAAACAAAAAAATGAATGATACTTCATTTATTCTTACAAAAATTAACTAATTTTTTTATATTCATCTATTATTGAATTTGAAATATTCTTCCAATCAAATTTTAAAACCATTTCTTTAGACTTTTCTCCCATTTTTCTCCTTATATTTTCATTTGATACTAAAAATAAAATTTTATCAATTAATTCATTTTCATCTTTTACATTAAATCCATTTTCATTATCTTTCAAGATGTCTTCAGGCAGTGTATTTTTCATTGCAATTATTGGTAGTGATGAAGCCATATACTCTAAAACTTTGATCGGTAAAGCACCCTTGGTTACTTCGGTGAGACGTAATGGTCCTATACCTATATTGGCTTCTGAAAGATAATTTGGAATTTCATTTCTATCTACCCATCCTTCAAATTTCACATTATTATTTAGATTATTTTTTTGAGTAAATTCTTTTAATTTTTCAAGTTCTGGACCTGATCCAAATAAAATAAATTTTATTTCAGGATTTATTTTTATTATTTTTATTACTGCATTTAGTAAAACATCTAAACCTCTATGATAATACATAGCACCTGAAAAAACTATTTTATTTGAAATTTTATTTTGTGTATAATACTTTGATATGTCCACACCATTAGGAATTATTGAAATATTTTGTATTGGTACATGATAAAAATCATTAATTATATTTTTTGTAATTTTATTTGACACTAAAATTTTTGTTGAGTTTTTTAATGTTTTACTATTATAAATTTTCTCAATTTTTCTTTGAATTGATTTTAATCCTTTACTTTTTGCATATATTGCATCATCAATTTTTGTAATTACTGGAATTTTCAATTTTTTACTACAAGAAACAGCAGCTCTTGGAACAAAGTGAAATGGATGAAAAATTGTTAAAATAAAATCAAATTCATTTTTCTTACCAACTTCTATGCCCTTTTTCCCCATATTAGAAAAACATCTTCTAGCTGCAATTTTTAAATTTGATTCTGATGGTATATCTATTTTAATAATTTTTATTTTAGAATTTAATTCTGGATTGTATACGGGCCCATCCCATTTTAATTTTGGAGTTAAAATTGTAACATCATGACCTAATTTTGCTAATGAATTAGCTAATTCCACTATTACCACAACTCCTCCTCCACTAATTGGAGGAAAATGAAAAACCATGAAAAGAATTTTTGTCATGTTTATCCTTTTAAGGGACGACTAAAATATTTTGCAATATGTCTCAATCATTTGAGGATGTAAAAAATTGGCTATTTGATTCTGATTTAGTCATAAATGATAAAAATGATAAAAATTGTGGTGCAGTTCACTCTTATTTTGATGAATCAAAGAACGAATTTGGTTTTTTATATCCTGAAATCACTGGTTATTTTCTAAGTACTTTAAGATTTCTTAATTCGATTGAAAAAAATGATATTTACACTGATTACGGAAAAAAATCTGCTAATTGGTTACTATCTTTGTATGATAAATATGGTGGAATAATTCAAGGTGTTTATAATTTAGAACCTAAAATGTTGTCTTATTCATTTGATACAGCGATTTGTGCTAAAGGTTTACTTGATTATTATTTATTTTCAAATGATGAAAAATTTTTAAATTTTGCAAAAAAATTAATTACTGAAACTATTGATCAATCAATTGAATCTGATGGAACAATAAAACCATACAAAAATTTGATTAATAATAATTTTGAAGAAAACAAAAATGTTTGGTATATGCAATATGGATGTTTACACATAAAAACTGCAATTCCTTTATTACAATTATATTCAATCACTAAAGATGAAACATTATTAAAAAAATCTAATCTTATTTGTAAATCAATAATAAAATTTCAAAATTTTGATGGTAACATATTTTTACACCCTAAAAATAAAGTAACTAATCTTCATACTTTTTGCTATGCACTTGAAGGTTTACTTTACGCATATTATGTAACTAAAAATAAAGATTATTTAGTAAATTGTATTAATGCAATACATTGGGCTCTAAATAATATTTCTGATGATGGAAGTATTGAATTATGGTTTAACTCAAAATATCGATCTAAAGCAGCTTATCCTATTGCTCAATTGATACGTTTAATTTTACTTATTGAAAAAATATCCAAAAATGAATTTAAAAATGATAAAAATAGACTTCTATCTTTTCTAATGAATTTCCAATCATTAAATAAAAATATAAATTCCAAAGGTGGGTTTTATGAAGAATATTATAAATCACTATTTGGTTGGAAAAAACGTAAAAAAATAAATTCTTGGACTTCCATGTTTGCATTACAAGCCTTATTTTGGAATGAAAATAATGATATTTCTTTTGAAAATTCCATTGAGTATCTTTATTGATTGATAATTATTTTAATTTAATTAAAAAATCTACTCGATGATTTCCTTGTGCATTTTTTCCAAAATGTTTTTTTCTAATTGAAAATGCTGCAGCATCTGTCATTTTTATTAATGCTCTATCTTTGAATATTTTTTTTAATAAATTAAATGAAATTTCTTGATAATATTCTTTCCATTTTCCAGCAAAAATAGATTTTTTTGCTAAATTTATTCTAATTTTAATATAATATTTAGCTAATAATTGTATATTCGAATTTAAATTTTGAAACCATGTGTATTCCCAATAAATTCTTGATGGTGAAATATTTTCCCCAATGAATATTGTTCCTTTTTTAGTAGTCACTCGTTCCATCTCTAATACTGTTTTTTTTAATAATCCCTCATCTCGTAAATACATTCCAACACTATTCATAATTGAAGTATTGAAATATCCATCACGAAAAGGTAATGCATGTGTTGCTGCTTGAATCAAATTGATTTTTTCATTTGTTTCTGTTAAACTTTTTTTTAACATAGAATTTGAAATATCTATGCCAACATAAAATTTGCATTTTGTCCTAAGATGTTTCCCTAAAACATCACTTCCACTACCAACTTCTATAATCTTTTCATCATTTAAAAAATTGATCTTGGAACTAATTTCATCACATATTTCAGATGTTAATTCTTTGGGTGTCCATTGACCTGCAGCTGAAATTATATCTGTTGATCCTTCTGCTCTCTGATCATAATATTTTGCAATTTTTTTAGTATACTCATATGACAATTATTTTATAAAAATTTTTTACCTGTATAAAGATTTTATTTTTTATCAATAACTTATTTTAAATAATACTGCTAAATTTTTTCAAAATTTTGCAATTTTAATTTCCTAATGATATGAGAACTGTTTTTGATTTTTCATTCTTTTTTATTTTATTTTGACAATCATAAATCAATGAAAATTTTTCTTCTTCATAAATTCTATTTATTGTTTCTTGCAATAATTCATGATGTTGAACAATACAAATAGAATTAATTTTCTTCATTTTTTCATCATCTAATTCATCTATAATTTCAAATGTTTTTTTATTTAAATTATTTTCAATTAAATATTTTTCAATTAAATTTGTATCAAAATAGGGATCAAAACCATATACTTCAAATCCTATTTCTTTTAAATTTTCCATTATTTTAAAACTTGCAGAATCTCTCATATCTTCTACATTTGCTTTATAGCTTAATCCACATACAAGAATTGTTTTTTTTAAGTTTAATTTAGAAACATTTTCCTGAATAGATTCACAAATGTAATTTGGCATTAATGAATTAACATGTATAGCATTTTCAATTGTTTGAAAATTTGCACCTACTTTTTTTGCTGATTCTAACAAAAATCTGGGGTCTTTTGGAATACAGTGTCCGCCTGCACCTGCACCAGGATAATGTGGTAAAAACCCAAATGGTTTTGTAGCAGCTGCATCTATAACTTCTTTAACACTGATTTCTAATTTGTCACATAATATAGCTAATTCATTAACTAATGAGATATTTACTAATCTGAAAGCATTTTCAAATGATTTAACTACTTCAGCAATTTTTGAATTATTAACTCTGATTAAATTTCCTTTATTCACTTTATCATAAATTTTTTTTGCAATTTTAAAAGTTAAATCATCCGAACAAAAAATTACTCTTGGAATATTTTCAATTCCCCATTCTTTATTGCTTGGATCTATTCTTTCTGGACAAAAGCAAAGTCCAAAATCTTTCCCAATACTAAAATTTTTTGATTCAATTATTTTTTGAATATTTTCAGTTGTTCCTACTTCAATACTGCTTTCTAAAATAATTATATCTCCTTTTTTTGCAAATTGAAGAAATTTTTCTACTGCTGCAGTAACAAATACATCTGATTTAATATCATTTCCAGGTATTGGCGTTGGTACACAAATTATTCCAATTTTTGAATATTCTGAAAAATTAGGTGTTTCTGTAATTTTTAATTTATTATTATTTTTAGCAATTAAAAAATTTTCTTTTAATGTTAATTCAGAGTCCATAAGATCATTATTTTGTAATCTTTGAACTCTTTTTGAATTAACATCTATTCCTATCACGTTAAACCCTGAACTAGCTAATTTTACAGCTAATGGAAAGCCAACGTAACCTAATCCAAAAATTTCTACATTAATTATATTTTCTTCAATTGAATTGCAAGTTTTTTCTAGAAACATCTTAATTTCTTTTTTATGTTTAATTTTTAACTATTTGTATTTTGATAATATTATTTTGAACCTATTTTTTTGATAAAATTTCTTGATAAATTTCTCTTTCCCTACTTTCAATTATTTTTGAATCAAAACTTCCAGATTTTATCAATGACTTTTCAGATAATTCCTTTGCTTTTTTTGCATCTTTCAAAATCATTTCTATTTTTTTTGAAAATGATTCTGAATTTCTTTCTGCAAAAATTACTGTATTTTCAAGATTATCTGAATATTGTTCTATTGGAAATGGAATTACTATTGGTAAACCTGCTGCCATTGCTTCAATTACTGGTATTGGAATTCCTTCTAATTTTGGATTATATGCTAATGCAAAAATATCTGCAGTGTTATAATAATTTTGAATTTCACTATGTGGAATTGATTTTTTTATTTCAATTTTATTTTGTAATCCATTATTTTTAATATAATTATTTAATTTTTCAAATAAAATACCGTCTCCTATTATTAACAACATTGCGTTAATATTTTTCATTGCATTAATTATGCACATATGATTTTTTGCTTCAATTAATTGACCTACAGAAATAATTAATGGTTTATCTAATGATTTTATTATTGATGAATTGGTAAATTGTGAACAATTTACTTTGTTGTATAGCAGTTCAGGTTTTTGGCCTCCATGTTTTAAAACATATGGTTCTATAATTTTATAAACTATTGTTATTTTATCTGCATGTTTTAAAACATATGGTTCTATAAATTTTTCTGTATATTTTAATCCTAAAAATTTTTTTAAATTACTTTTTTTTGCTATAGATCGATTTTGATCATATTGTGTATGTAAAGATAGAAAAAATGGAATGTTTAATTCATTTGCACATTTTGCTGCAAACCAACCTTGTAATAATGGATTAAATGATCTAATGATATCTGGATTAATTTTTTTAACTAATGTAATAATACTTTTTAAATTTTTTGAACGATTTTGTAATTTTATTTTTCCTACTGCATAAATTTTTATTTTAGCATTTCCTGCAATTTTCTGAACTTTGCTTTCATCTATTTCATCATTTGAAAATGAAATAATATGTATTTCATCAAATAAATTATCTGGATTGAAATATCTCTCTTTAATTTCACCTTTTTTGTAATACTCCATAATGGGGTCATTTGGAAAAACACATAATTTCATTGCAGATTCTTAATAATCAATTATTTCTTATTTATATAGATAATTTGTTTTAATTCTATCGACAGATTAAATTTGGTTCCCATTATATTACATGTAATATGATTTCAATAATTTCAAGTGAAAAACCTGATGAAAATTGGAATGAACGACTTTTTGAATCTGGATTAGGTACAATTTATCAAACTGTTGAACAATCCAAACATAATATTCATGAAGGTCGATCCAATATTTTTTTAAGGTTTTTAGATCAAAATAAAGAAATTGTGGGTCAATTACTAATTACTACTCATCCACGTTTTGATAAAAATGGTACCCGTAATTTTCTTTTATCTAAAACTCCCTTTTTAAAAAAAAATGCTTGTTATTGGAATTATGGTCCTATAATTTTTAATAAAAAATTTACTTCAGAAATATTTGAATCCCTTTCAAATTTTCTTCAAAAAAATAAATATGTAGGTTCAGGTTGGTTACATCCATTTTTTTCTAATGATATTCCAAAAAATTTATTTAAATTAAAAGAGTGGGGTACATTTATCATTGATCTTAAACAAAGTGAAGAACAAATTTACAACAATATTGATAATCGTAGTGGAAGAAAAAATATTCAACGTTCAATAAACCGTAATGTAATTATTGAAACAATATCTGATAACAACTTTTCAGATTATTCAATTCTTAGAATGAAAGAGTCTGGTATTACACCAACAAAAGATGAATTAGATAAAAGATTTGAATGGTGGAAATCTGTTAAATTACTAGATTATTCTGGATTTTTAGCAAAAAAAGATAATATTGCTGTCGGAGGAATTCTATTTTCATCATTTGGTAAACATATTCTTGAAGTTGGTGTTGCAAGATCAAAAAAAGATACTGATGAACATTTGTATTCTCAGGATTTATTAAAATGGAATATAATTAAATGGGGTATTAATAATGATATGAAATATTATAATCTTTCAGGTGTTAATCCTTATCCAGAATCAAAAAAGGAGGAAGGAATTTTTAGATATAAGAAAAAATGGGGTGGAAAACAATATAGCTTATGGAGATTATTTTTTAAATAATTAATAATTATAATTTATTTTTTTTTCTGCGATTTAATTTTTGAGTGTTTATAATTCCTATAAATTTGATCTGGTTTTGACAGTAATCTAATTATTTTATACTTGAAACTTTTTTTAACTTTAATGAAATGATAGTAAGATTGTTCATTTCCTCCCCACTTTCTTTTATATTTTAATAAACTTCCCCATTTTTTTTCATATGCAAAAATTTTATTTTTATCCTTAGGTGCTGCTTCACCTCCTGTTAAATCATATGTTTTCATGCCTGATTTTTTACTCCATTCAATTGCATGCCATGTTAGAGCTGGTCCACCTAAACTTGTTAAATTTGAATATGTACTAAGAACTCTAATTGGAGATGCAATTTTATTAAAATGATTAATTTTTAATCCTGAAATCACTTCTTCGTTTTGATAAGCTAGAAAAATTTTTTCATTACCTATATCAATTTTCTGCCAATCTTTTTCCAAGTTATATTCGTATTTTTCTGTTGTAATTCCTTTTGTAGAAATCCATTTTTTTTCTAAACTGTAATAATCATTTAATTGATTTTTAGATTTTATTTCTATGACTTTTATTCCTCTTTTTTTTGCTCTGTTAATATTTACTCTCATATATTTTTGGACATTTTTAAATAATTCCTCAACTGTTTTATTCATATCAAAAACAAATGTAACAAATTTTTCTATTTTAAATCCATTATTTTGAAATTTATCTAAATATTTTTGATCAATATTTTGATTTTGTGGAGCAGAATACCCATCTAATATTATTAAATTATATTTTTCAATTATTTCTTCCATTGCTTGAAAAAATAAATCTAAAATTTTATTTTTTTCTAATTCATTATCACTATGAATAATTGGTCCACTCACCCAGGATGCCCTATTTCCTATTTTTGAAATAAAATTCATATATTTTTTTAATTTTATTGTTGAATACGTGCTTTGTTGAATTAATACTGTTAATGCCAATTGACCTTTTACAGATTTATTTTCATCATAAATATATACAAAAATAGGAAATCTTGTAGAATCTTTTTTTAAATATTCTGGATTTTGATAAAATGTTGAATAATCATTTCTTAACAGATTATTTATCCATTTTTCTGTATCAATTTTCTCACTAATTTCAAAATGATACATAATTTTATTCATTTTAAATGTCTTTAAACTCTTTTGAACCTCAATTTTATCATTTTAAAATACTGAAATTTATAACCTAAAATTTTTTCTAATTTTATTATATGTCTCAATCAAATAATAATAAAAAATTGTTATTTACAAAAATCTATAATTATTTACTTAATTCAATGAGTAAAGGTCATGGATTTGGAAAAAATCCTGTTATTAGGAAAATTCAAAATTCTATTCAAAATAAACTCAAATCTGATTTTGCTGTAATTCAAGGAAGTAAAATGTATTTAGATCCTGAGGATAAATTTAATCTTTCATTAAATGGAGTATATGGTGAATATGAAACTGAACTAATGAAAAAATATATCAAAAAAGGTGATATTGTAATTGATGTAGGGGCAAATATAGGATATTTTACATTAATTTATTCACAGCTTGTTGGAAAATATGGAAAAGTCTATGCATTTGAACCTGAACCTAAAAATTTTGCAATCTTAAAAAAAAATGTTGAAATAAACAAATATGAAAATATAATTTTAGAAGAAAAAGCAGTTTCTGATACAAATGAAAAAATTAAATTGTATGTTTCTGATCATATGGCAAATCATAAAATTTATCAAGTTGATTCATCTGCAAAAAATTTCTTAGAAATTAATGCAATTAATTTAAATGATTATTTAGAAAATCTTGGAATTGATAAGAAAATTAATTTTATTAAAATAGATGTAGAAGGAGCAGAATTTCATGTTTTTAATGGAATTAAATCACTTCTTTCAAAAAATCCTAATTTGAAAATATTTACTGAATTTATGTATGGTATGATTAAATCTTGTGGAAATGAACCAAAAGATATTGTAGAAATTTTACATAAAAATAAATTTAAAATTAATTATGTTGATTCTATAAATAATACCATTTCTCCTGCAAATATATCAAAATTGACTACCCCCAAAAATTATTTGGGCACTGTTAATTTATTTTGTTTTAAATAGTAATATTTTAATTACTTAAAATTTACAAATTTGTCTACCAATATATTTTTAATATATTTTTTAAAAATAATTATGGTAATTAACAATTTTGAAATTTTATGTAATAACTATTTTTAAAAGTATTGGATTGATAAATAATGAGTGAAGTTAGAGTAACTTATTCTGGATTAATTTCTTTTGGTATTGTAATGATTACTGTAATTACAGGATTAATATTTACATTAATTGTTACTAGAAAATTAGAAACTGAAGAGTTTGCAATTTGGAGTTTGATTGGAAGCTTAATTGTATATGTTATGATTCTTGATCCTATTAGTTCATTTTGGGCTACAAGACAAATTGCAAGAGGTGAAAAAGTGGTTGGTACAGCAATTGGAAGTAGTGTAATTTTTGCAATAATTGCTACAGGTATCTATCAAGTAATTATTTATTATATTACAATTACAACTGATGCTGATTATAATATTTTATTATTATCCAGTTTAATGATTCCTCTTCTATATCTGAGTAAAGAAGTAAAAGCAGTTCTAAGTGGATTTAAACCTGAAGGTACTAGTTATGGATTATTAATTTTTGAAGTAACTAAAATTCCTCTTGGTTTAATTTTTGTTTATTGGTGGGATTTAGGAATTAATGGTGCAATATATACAACTATACTTTCACAATCTGCTTCTCTAATTTTTTATATATATTTGATTAGATCAAAATTAAAAGAAAAATTTCATTTTAATTATCTAAAAACATGGTTGAAACGTTTTTGGTTACCATTATTACATGGAAATACTGATAGACTAATTCATCTTGATGTGACAATTTATACAACATTGGTAGGTTCTGTAACGGGATTAGCATATTTAGGTGCTGCAAGAGCAATCATAAATGGAATTTCAATGACCACTTATCTTTCAAATGGATTGTATCCTAAATTAGTTTCTGGAGAAAAGGATGAATATATTGTAATGATGTTTAAACGAACATTTTTGTTTACTATACCCATTCTGGGTATGGCACTTGTATTTGCAAAACCTGGATTGTGGATTCTAAATCCAAATTATCTTGAATCTCACATTATTGTATATTCTTGGGTCTTTGTACAATTTGCATATGTTGTAGAAACTCTTTTGGCAAGTTCATTATTGGGATTAGAGAATGTGGATATACAAAAAGATCCAAAAATTAAACAATTTCTGAAAAGTAATTTATTTAAAGTTCCAATGATGGATACTATAGGAAGAATTTTTTATATAATATTGTTGATTGTACTCTTACCATTTATTTTAGAATCAAATTCATCAGACTTTTATGTAATTTTTTGGTGGGGAGTTATTGGAATTGCAGCAAACTTATTGATAATTGGATTATATTCAAAAATGATTAAAAAATCAATTAATTTTAAATTTCCAATTAAAAATATGGCCAAGTATGTTTTTGTAACAATTATAGCCTCTGTACCTTCATTTATTTTAGTTGAAAATTATTTGGTGTATGAAGAAAGTATTTTTGATTTTCTTCCAATAATTTTTCCATTTTTATTATTATATGCATCGATATACATTTCACTCATTTATCTTTGGGATAAGGAAACTAGGCATTTATTAAAATTAATAATAAATGAAATCAAAAAATAGGATGTTGTGAATATGGAAATAATTTTTGGTAACAAAAGTGGGAAAACAAATAATATTCTTTTTGTAAGCGAAAAAGATCTTGAAATTCCTCATGGTGAAGATTATAAAATTGCAATTAATGAATTAAAAAGAATTCAAAATTGTAAAATATTTGAAAAATATGTGCCAGAATTATTTTTTTATAAAGATACCTCTCTTTGGTGGTTAATTTATCAAAGTCTAATTCCTGAATATAAAAAATTAGTAAATTTTGTTGATAGATTTTTCAAATTAATTGATAAAATTAATCCATCACAAATTACTATAGTTGATAATTTTGATAATTTTGATTTGATCAAACAAATATGTGTTAAAAAAAATATTAAATTAAACTATTCAAAAAAAAATCTTATAAAATCTGTTTATAAAAAAAAATTTATCAATAAATTACAAAAAAAACGTTATGAAAAAATTACTAACAATAAAATTAAAATTAGGAAACAATTATTCATTAAAAAAAATAAAGTTATTCCTTCTGTTGAAAATAAAATAATTTTTGCCATTTCTGGAAATTTTAGACGTAATATTTTTGATAGTAGTATTCAAAAGACTACACGTGGAGAATTTATCCAAAAATCTATCATGGATATGATTGATAAGAATCGTTTAGTAGGATTAGATCTTGATTATACATTTTTGGGTGAACCCAATATTTTATCTGAAAGATTGGATGATGATATTCCTTGGATTCCATTAGAACAATTTATTCAATCTAATACAAATAATCATAGACAATTCATTTTAAATTATAACGATATCTTAAAAGATTCAGACTTTAGAAATTTGTTTAAAATTAATGATATTTCACTTTGGTCTAATCTTGAATTTTTCTTTCAAAAAATGACTTTTGCACCACATTTACCTTTTTATTTGAATTTACTTGATTCTTTGAAAAATTATTTTTTAAAGCAAAAACCTCAAGCAATTTTCTTACCTTATGAAACTGGACCTTTTGCACTGGCAATAATTTCAATTTGTCGAAAATTATGTATCAAAACTATAGGTGTTCAACACGGTTACATTTATCCTTACAGTCCTATGTATTCCCAAACTTCATTTTTTACAGATAACTCACCTTTTGGTTATCCACTACCTGATACTACTTTGATTTTTGGTAATTACGTTAAAGATTTACTTACAAATATTGGATATCCATCAGAGAAATTACAAGTTTTTGGTAATCCTTCTCTTTTTAATTTGAATTTAATTAGATCTAAATTAGATAGTACGAAAACCAAAGATTTTCTTTCTATTAAAAAAAATCAATCTGTTATACTATTTACTACAGGGAAATTACAACGTAAATACACAGAAGGTGGTAATTATGATTACGATGAGCAAATTTGGGAAAATCTATTACAAAATTTTGCTGGAAAAAAAGATTTTATTATTATATTGAAACCTCATCCAGGAGAAAAAGATATTTCAATTTATGAGGATATTTTACAAAAATATCCACATAACAATATAATAATTTCACAAAATGATATTTTTGAATTAATTCAAATTTCGTCTGTGGTGGTCTCTGTATTTTCTAGTACAATGTTTGAATCCCTATGTTTTCAGAAACCTGTAATCCGATTAAAATTCTCTGAATATGAAAATCATATATTGGATTCTTCTAATGCTATAATTACAAGTGGTTTAAATGAATTATCAGAAAAAATTCAAAAAATAATTTTTGATCCTAATTTAAAAAATTCATTATTTGAAAATGCTTTGACTTTTCTTAAATATCATTATAATATACCTGAAGAAAATCCAAAAAATATTTTAAATAAATTGATTTAATTTTTTTGCTTCTATCATTTTTTTATATCTTCTAATACAATTGGTAATGATAATTCAAATATTTCTTCAGCAATTATTTTATTTCCAACATCTGCAGTATGATATGCATCCCAATAAATCGGTTGAGATACATCATCAAAAATATTTCTTAAATCACCTGTATTATGGCAAGTTATTGAAATTTCATTTAATTCTCCAGCCATACTGTCTAAAATTCTTAGAAATTCAAGATCATGATTAGAACTTGGATAATTTCTTATTTCATCTGGTGATAGAATTTTTTTATTACCTGTACCTAGTGCCGCTTGAACTATTATCAAATTTTTAATTCCTTTTTCATTTGTTTCTTCACATAAATTGATCCATCTACTTTTCCATGCTTCTAGAACTTTATCATGAGGATTTGTTTTTGGTGGAAATGCTTTTTCCTTATAATCATCAGCAAAGAAAATAGTAAATATCATAAATGGAGTTCGATAGAATGGATAATTTTTGAATTTGAATCCCCCATATTCTTCTTCAATCTCCTTTGCAGTTTTAATTTGAGGATTTTCTACCCATACATCTGCATCATTTACACCACCATAATTTATAATTAAATCTGGATCGAATTTTAAAATATTATCTCTAATATGATATGTTTCAGAAAATGAATATGCTCCATTAATTCCAGCATTGACAACTTCTACATTAATTCCTAAATTTTCATCCTTGAATTTTTCCTCTAAAAATGCAGGCCATGTTGCTTCATCTGATGTTGCAGCATGACCCATAGTTGTAGAGCCACCCACTGCAAAAATTCGATATGTATTATTTGGTTTTTCTAATGTAATTTCAGGACCTCTAAATCCATCATTATTTACATTAATACTCATGAAATGTTGATTTGGTTTTAATTGAACTACATCTGGTTCAATAAATGCAAGATATCTAAAATCTAAACAAATTTGTCTTACATAAAAATAATTTAATTCACTGTATACATCATAATCTGTTAATGGACAATTCAAAAATAAGAATTCATATCCTCTAACTAATCCTTCAACTGATGCAATTACAATAATTCCTAATAAAATATAAATTAAAAATTGTTTTTTATAAGAAACTTGTACTGACATTAATTTTCTCCTTTTTGAATAAGATAATTTCCCATAACTATTGCATCCATATCTGTTTTTAATAACATTGAAAATGCATGTTCTGGAGTATTTACAATTGGTTCTCCTCTTACATTCATTGAAGTATTAATTAAAACAGGTACTCCAGTTTGGTTAAAAAATTCATTTATTAGATCATAGTACAATGGATTTGATTTTTTGGATACTGTTTGTAGTCTTCCTGTTCCATCAATATGCGTAATTGCTGGAATTATTTCTGGTTTTTTTACTTTAGCTACAAGTAGCATATAAGGACTAGATATATCAATATCAAAATACTCTGAAGTATATTCTTCTAGAATGCTTGGTGCAAAAGGTCTAAATTTTTCTCTATGTTTAATTTTTTCATTTAGAATATCCTTCATTTTCTCACTTCTTGGATCTCCTAGAATACTTCTATTTCCTAAAGCTCTAGGTCCCCATTCCATTCTACCTTGATACCATCCAACAACTTTTTGTTTTGAAATTAATTCAACTGTTTTTTTCAAAAGATGATCATGTTCTAATTTTTCATAAGGAATATTATGTAATTTCAAAAATTCTTCAATTTTTTCATTGTTGTATTCAGGTCCAATATACACATTATTTCTTATCATAGAATCTTTATCAAGTGAAATGTTTCTTTCTTTTTGAAAAATAGAATAATATGCATACATTGCACATCCAATGGCACTTCCTGCATCTCCTGGTGAAGGGGGGATATGGATTTTTTTAAATGGACCCTCTTTCAAAATTTTTCCATTTGCAACTCCATTCAAAGCAACGCCTCCACATAAACAAAGATTATCTAATTTAGTTTCTTTGTAAACATGATTAACCATTTTTAATAATATTTCTTCTAGCACTAATTGTGCACTTGCACCAATGTCAAAATGAATTTGTTGTATTTCACTATCTTCTTTTCTAACTTTACAATCAAACAAATCTTCAAATTTTGAATTCACCATTTTATTAGCATGTGTATAAGCAAAATATTTCATATTCAAATGGATGCTCCCATCTTCTTTTACATCAATTAAATTATTCATTATAAGATCATAATATTTTGGCTTACCGTATGATGCAAGACCCATTAATTTGTATTCGCCTTCATTAACTCTAAATCCTAGAAAATATGTAAAAGCACTATAAAATAATCCCAAAGAATGAGGCCATCTGATATCATTTGTAAGATTAATCGATGTATTCTTTCCAGTTCCAAATGCTGTTGTTGTCCATTCTCCTACTCCATCAACTGATAAAATTGCTGATTGATTAAATGGAGAAGTAAAAAATGCATAAGCTGCATGAGAAATATGATGTTCTGGAAAAATTATTTCTCCATTATACTTGAGATGTTTTTTAATTTCTTCTTTTACCCAAATTCGCTTATGAAGCCATTTGGGTATTACGTTAAGAAAACTTTTAAGTCCTAATGGAGCTAATGTAATATAATTATCTAATAATCTCTCAAATTTTAAAATACTTTTATCATAAAATGCAACACATTCAAGATCTTTTGTAGTGATACCCGCCTCATTCATACAATAATCTATTGCTTCACTAGGAAATCCATCATCAAATTTTTTTCGAGTAAACCTTTCTTCTTCAACAGCAGCAACTACCTCTCCATCTTTAATTATACATGCAGCAGAATTATGATAATAACAGGAAATACCTAAGATATACAATTTCTAATACTGTTTTCCATTTTTTGATTCTTTTAATTGTTTCATTTCTAACCAATATGTTGTATTTTGTTTTTTCAGTCTTAATGCATCTATTTTTAATAATCTAAATATTATACCATATGTTGTTATTACAAAAATAAATAATATTCCTAGAAATATTTTTGTATTTATAATTGCAAAAACTTCAAGAGCTTTAGATAATTTTTTAGATAAAACTTGTGTTATTGTAAAAATACCTATTACAAAAATTGAATAATATTCTATAGAAAAAATATTAGATGCTGAAGTGAAAATAAAAACCCATAAACTTAGTCCAAATGTTACTGTTAATGCTTTAAATTTTGGTTGGGAGAAATCCATATCAAATAGGGTAAATTAATGTCACAACTCCACTTTGAGCTAACACTGTAATTCCAATCATTGCTAATAATAATATCATTATTGGAAACATATGAAATTTTCTTCGATTAATTAATAATTCAAAAATTTCCTTAATTATGCTTAATTTACTCATGTACTTAACTTCCTTTTTTTTCTATAATTTCCTACCTATAAAAATAAACAATCCGCCCTGAGAACCTGTTTTTGTTAGCATATAGAAATCATAATTTGCATTATTACCTTCAAATTTTGGAATGGAACCTACTAATTCAATATTTTCTTTTTCAAATAGTTTTAGTAAATCTTTTTGACTATAATCTACTTCAAATGGATGTTCATATTGATCTCTATACCAAGTTAATTTACGTTGTTCAGTCCAATTTTCATTTCTTATTCTAGGGTCCATATTACGAAATTTTCCTCCAGTTAATTTGAAAAATTTCTGACGAAAATGAACTGATACTCTTCCCCATGGATGATAAAGTCCAATAATCACAATTCCTCCTTTTTTAACACGTTTACAGAGATTTTTGAATACTTTTTCTGGTTCATCTTTGATATGATGTAGTACTCCTGAACAGATTAACATATCAACACTATTTTCTGGAATTTGAATATCTCGTAGATCCATCCATTTAAACTCAGTATTATGATAATTATGTTCTTTAGAAAAATTTGTAGCAAATTCTAATGAACCTTTAGAAAAATCTAATCCTGTAATTTTTGCATCTCTACGTAAATTTGCAATAACATGTGTTGTATATCCTGTTCCACATCCAGCCTCTAGAATTTTTCCTTGAAATGGAAGATAAGATAATTTTAGAAATTCATCTAAATAGAAATCATCAGTTTTTCCTATGACTTCCTCTTGTGTATACAAACCGGGGAATTGAACTTCATGATAAAAATCTGCAACTATATGTCCCATACTATTTTATCACACCTGTACTAAATTTGATTCAGTCAAAATAGTTTTTATTTCATCTTTAGAAAGTAATTTCACATTATCTGATGAATACTCATTATTTATTTCTGCAGTTTGATATTCTTTATAATTATTATTAATTTGATCTTGTAGGTCTAATGATAATTCTGAAATCTGAGGATAAAGAATTGCATATCTATCTTTTAGATCTTTTGTTGTAGGTATTTCATATCTACTTAGTAATAATTCATGTAATTTTTCTCCAGCCCTGCTTTGTATTATTTTATGTTCTGCATTTCCAAATAATTCAATTAATGCATCTTTAAGATCCATAATGTTGTATGCCCTCATTTTTGGTACAAATACTTCTGTACCAACAGATTTTTCAGTACTTGAAACAATAAATTCTATTGCTTCATTCATCGTTAAACTAAATCTGGTCATTCTTGGATCTGTTATTGTAATTTTTTGTTTATTTTTAATTTGATTAATGAATAAAGGAATAACAGATCCACTACTTGCCACAACATTTCCGTATCTTAGACAAACAGTTTTAGTTTTGTATTTATCTGAACTAAACTGACGAATAGAACCAATGAATAATTTTTCCATTAATAATTTTGTTGCACCATATGTATTGAGAGGAGAAACAGATTTGTCAGTTCCTATCCCTACTACTTTTTCTACATGATTTTTAATACATTCAGTAATTACATTTTGTGAACCTAGCACATTTGTCATAATAGATTCTGCTTGATTGTATTCAATCAATGGAACGTGTTTTAGAGCAGCAGCATGAAAAACAATATCAACACCTTCTACTGCTCTACTAACTCTTGGTTGATCACGAACATCTCCAATCAAAAATCTTAATCTAGGATCATCAAACTCTGCTTGCATTTCTGCTTGTTTACTTTCATTTCTACTAAAAATTCTCAAACTTTGTATGTCATATTTTAGAAGTTTTTTTGTTAAAGCACGTCCCAGTGAACCTGTCCCTCCCGTGATTAGTATGGTTTTATCTTCAAACAAACTGATTACCTTCTTTTATCCATAATTGATCTATTGTAAATATCTTGCATAAAAAAATGAATCTAATGATTAAATTAAATATCTTTTTGCTTAATTGATTCGTATTCTAAAAAATCTCTTTTTGCTATTTTTCCTATTAGTGATTCGTATTTAGAAGATGATAATCCTGCAACTGGTCTTAAAGCCATAATATTTTTACTAGTAAATTTTTGATTTTTTCTAATTTTTTTAATTGTCCATATGCCTCTTCGTTGTAAAATTCTTGTTTCTTTCTCACTTTTTTCCACTTTTTTTATTCCTGTACCTAGTGCTTTTTCAAGAGTTCTAATATCTTGAACCATTTTTGAAAATGATTTTGGGTCCATGGAATGAGGATGATCTGGTCCTTTTGCTTTTGGATTTATTGTGAAATGTTTTTCAATTATTGATGATCCAAGTACAATACTAGCTAAAACCACTAAACTTCCTGGAGAATGATCTGAATAGCCAACATTCAATTGAAATTTCTTTTTTAATGAATCTACAACTCGTATATTTGCTTCATTAATTGGAGATGGATATTGAGTGACAGAATGCATTAAAATAATTTTATTATTACCAGTTGATTTTATTGCTTTTATTGCATTCTTTACTTCATCCATACTACTTGCACCAGTAGCAAGTAATACTGGTTTTTTCATTTTTCCTATTTTTTTTAAAATTTCTAAATGTGTGATATCTCCTGAACCTACTTTTATTGCTGGAACATTTAATTTTTTTAGTAATGATACAGCTTCATAATCCCAAGGACTAGTAAAAAAATGAATTCCAATTTTTTTTGCATATTGATTTAATTCTTTATGCCATTCTCTGGGTAGTTCAGCATCTTTGTAAACTTCCCATACAGATTTTTTCCATCGTGATTGGAAAGCAGATTTTTTTTCAAATCCTTTTTTTGATAATAGTTTTTCAGTTTTAAAACTTTGAAACTTTGCTGCATCAGCACCTGATTCTTTTGCTAATTTGATTAATTTTTTAGCTTTTTTTAAATTTCCATCAAAATTTGAACCTATTTCTGCAATAATATAGCATGGATTACCAATCCCAATTTTTTTATTTTTTATTTTTACATTTTTTATCATTTTCTCTCACTATTTGATAATTTAAAATCATTTTTAATTCTAATTAAAGATTCGTTAATAGTTTGAATTTTTGTTTTAATTATTTTTTCTGCTTTTTTATTGTAGAGTGTTGTATTTTTAGGGCGTAAAGCGATAAAATTCATATCCTTTAGAGTACCTTTTTTAATTAATTTTTTATCAAAATTAAATATATCTGCAACTTTCATAATAAATTCATATTTTGAAATTAATTTGTTTGATGATAAATGTAAAATTCCAACAAAACTTGATTGTGATATCTCGACAATGATTTTACTAAGATTTGAAATTTCTAATGGATTAAAAATTACATCATCGAATCCTGTAATTTCTTCTTTTTGAGATAATTTTTCTATAATCCAGTTTAGAAGTCCTGTACCTTTATCATTAATTCCAAAAAAATTTGTTCTTAAAATTACATAATCTTTCATACTATCTTGAATGTATTTTTCTCCTAACAACTTTGTTTTTCCGTACTCATTAATTGGATTTGGAATGTCTTCTTCAGTATACATGGAGTTATTTCCATCAAAAATACTATCTGTAGAAATGTGAATTAATCTAATTTTATTTTTAGACGCTATTTTTGCTAAGTTTCTGGGTCCAATAGCATTGATAGATTTACCAATTTGTGGGTTTTTTTCTAAAAATTCTAGATTGATATTTGCAGCACAATTGATTATTAAATCAGGGTTAGTTTGATTTACACATTTTTCTACAGATTCAACATCTGTAATATCTAATTTCATTACATTATCATTAATAGATAATCTTGTTCCAATTACGTTGAAACCTTTATTCTTAAATTCTCTTAAAACATAATTTCCCAAAAATCCCATCCCTACAATTAAAATTTTCTTATTCATTGATTTTTAGATGAAATTATTGTATAAATCTCTTAAAATATCTAAACCAAAACTATATTGATCATTTGTAATATTATGAGATAATGAAAAAAATTGTTTACTATGTTACTGATCATGGTATGGGTCATGCAACACGAGCAGTTGCATTAATACAAATTTTAAAATCTAATTATGAAATTATTATAAGAAATTCAAACAATACTAATCTTTTCAAAGAATCCCTTGATTTAACTCCTTTTTCAACTAGGGTTACTGATGTTGGACCTAAAATTAAGTCTGATGGAATAACACTAGATGAAAATAAATCTAAACCTGTTATTTCAGATTGGATAAATTCTATTTCTATTAATGCATCACTAGAGTATGATTTTTTATCCAAAATTAATCCTGATTTAATTATTAGTGATATTTCTGCAATGCCTTTTCTTGCAGCAAAAAAATTTCAAATCCCATCTATCGGAATTTCCAATTTTTCATGGTTAGATGTATTATCTTTTATTTCTTCTAATGAATTAAATATTTTAAATCAATGTTATGATTATGCTGATTATGCAATTAAACTTCCATTTGGAACTGATATGAAACATTTTTCTAATATTCAAAAAACAAAGTTAATTTCTAGAAATTTAACACAATCTAAATCAGAAATTAGAAAATTTCTTGGTATAAATGAATCTGATTTAATAATTACCGTTGCTTTGGGAAATTCAAATTTAAAAATTCACTTAAAATCTGAAAACAATATTAAAATCATTTCTTTAGGAGAGAATATTTTAACTGGAAATAATATTATTAATTTAAATTCATATATTGAAGGTCAGAATATCATTGCTGCATCTGATCTTGTAATATGTAAATGTGGATATGGAATAGTTTCTGAATGTTTATCACATGGAATTCCATTTTTTTATATTGCTGATAATAATCATTTAGAACAAAAAGCTATTAGTGATGAATTATCTTCTTTAAATTTAGGTAGACGAATTATGTTTTCTGATTTAGAAAATTATTATTTTACTAAAAAATTTATTTATGATTTAAAAACTTCTAAAAAAATCCCACATGATAATATTTTAACTACCAGCTTAATTTCAGAATTTCTTGACAAGTAAATTATTTTAAAATCTTTTGTATCTTAATTGAATATTTGAATTAATATTTGATACCTTAGAATTTTCTTCTAAAAATTTAATTATTTTTTTAATTTTAATTAATTTATTATTTTTATTTAATGATTCATAAATAATTTTAGCTACCAATAAATCTTCAGGGGTATCTACAGTTAATCTAATTTGAGGTTTACATAATTCTTTTTCAGGTTTAATTCTCAAAATTTTAAATTTTTCAGGATTTTCATTAATGTATAAAGTACACAACTCACTTCTATGTTTTTTTGTTCCTAATGTATGTGATATTTCTAATGCTTTTGATTTTATTATTTCCATTGAGGCCCCTAAAGGTAAATCTGAAAATGTCGTCAAATCTGAATTACTATCTAGATGTTTTTTAATTAAATAATCAATTCCCTCCCAATAGATATATGGATTTTCTGATGTTATTCTAAGAATTGTGTCTGCATTGACAAATTTTGCTCCTTTAATCAAACGCTCTAATACATCTGTATCATCTCCTTGAATGAATTTTAGATTATTCTTTTTTGCAAAATTCACAAAAACTTCATTTCCATCCTTTTGACTAATAGCAAGTATTATCTCATCAATTAAACTTGATTTTTTAATTTGTTTTAATAATAATTCTAAAATACAATATTTTCCAATGGGCTGTAAAGGCTTTCCAAACAATCTTCCTGAATCTACTCTACAAGCAATTACTGCAGCAATTTTATGTGATTTTATATGTGACTCTGTTAAACTTGAGCCTTTATCTAATGTTTTAATTATTTTTTGTCCTTCATATTCAAAAAATGGAATTGATTCTTTTTTTACTTTTGTTCGCTTATATTCAAATAAATTTCTAGTTAAAATTGTACCAGTTCTAATTGTTTTTTTTGCAATAGCATTTTTTTTATGATTTAATCTATATTTAATTTCATTTGGCTTTAATTCAAATTCTGTTTTAGGTAGAGATTTTTCTGTACTTCTAATTAATGAAACAAGATTTTTAAATTCTTTTGGCTCTATTGATGATTGGTAATCTATTCCTTTTTTTGCACGATCTAATGTTATGTGTTTTTCTACAACGCGAGCACCTAATGATATTCCTAATAGAGGAACAATTGAAGCAATTTTTGAATTTCCTGAAACATGATCAGAAATTCCTACTGTATATGTGAATCTTTTTTTTATCTCAATAATATTTTCTAAATTAAGATCACTAATTTTAGTTGGGTATCCTTGGAATCCATACATTAATGTAATTTCTTTTTTCTCTTTTTGTAATATTTTTAATGCATGTTCCAATTCATTTAATTTTGAGCCTGCAATTGATATTAAAATAGGTTTTTTTGAATGTGCAAAAAACTCAAGTAAATGAGGGTTACTCAAATCTGATGAATGAATTTTATATCCATTTATTGAAAATTTTGAAATTTCTTTAGCACTTCTTATACCAAATACGTCTACAAAAATTTCTAGTTTAGTTGATTTTGCATATGAAATTAATTCTTTCCACTCTGCACTACTCATTTCTAATTTTTTAAATAAATTATATTTTTCATGATTTTTTTCTACTAATTCATCAGCAAAAAATCTTTGAAATTTAATTGCATTTGCTCCTGTGTCAGAAACTAATTTTGTGATTTTTTTTGCAGCAACTATATTTCCTTCATGTGAATTTCCTACTTCTGCAATAATCTTTACTTTATTTTTTACCATGCAGTCCATCCACCATCAACAGGAATATTTGCGCCAGTAACATATGATGATGCATTAGACGCTAAAAATAAAATTACTCCTTTCAATTCTTCTGGATTTCCTACTCTACCTAAAGGTGTTTTCTGATTTAATCTTTTAATAAATGATAAATTTTTTTTAATTTTTGAATTTGGAAAAGGACCTGGTGAGACTGAATTCACTCTAATATTTTTATTTCCCAAATGACATGCAGAATATTTTGTAAATTGTATTATTGCTGCTTTTCCTGCACCGTATTGAGGTGAACTATTAAATTTTGTATTTTTATAAATTCTAGGATCTGGTGATACAACTCCATACATTGATGCAATATTGATAATAGAACCTGATTTTCGTTTTTCCATATGTGGAATAATTTCTTGAGTAGTTCGAAAAACTCCATTGATGGTTCCATCAATTCCTTCTTTCCAATTAATATTTGATACATTTTCGAGTTTACCTGTGGTCATATATGATGAATTGTTTACAAGTATATCGATTCCATCATTATCTTCTGAAATTTTTTTAAAACAACGTTTGATAGATTCTGTTTTTAAAATATCTAATGATGCACTGTAAATATTTTCTAAACCCTTTTTATTCAAACTTTTAACAATTTTTTTAGCTTTTAGTTCACTTCTACTAGTAATGTATACTTTTGATCCAGCTTCTGCTAATGTTTCAACCATAGATATGCCTAGGTGACTGCTACCTCCTGATACAATGGACACTTTATTTTCCAGATTAAACATTTCTTTATTTTTCATAATATCATTTATTCCATAATGAAGGATTTACTATTTCTTCAGAAATATTATTGAATTCTCTGTAAATTTTATTTATCAATTTGTCGTTCAAGGGAGGTGAATCTAATAATTTTATATTATTTTTTAATTGATTTAAACTCTCTACTCCAATAATCATACTATCAATTTCAGACATATCCCTAATAAATGAAAAAGATATATCTTCTATACTTCTTCCGTATTCCTTAGAAATTTCACATAAACTTTCTAGTTTTGATTTTACTTTTTCTAAATATGTTGGAAGTTCTTTAGGATTTAGAAAAAATAAACCTTGAAGATAAACACTTCTAGCAAAAATTATCTTATTATTTTTTTTTAATTCTGATAAAAGTCCTGAATTTATTATTTTTGAATTAAATATGTTAATTGGAATTTGAATAACATCAAATTCATTTTGATTTAAAAATTCTTTTATATGTTCAATTGTATAAACTGAAACTCCGCTCAATTCAATTTTATTTTCGTTTTTTAATTTATTAAATGAAGATGAAATATCATCTCTAAATAATTTCATATCTTCAGGATTATGTAAAAGGCAAATTGGGATTTTTTTAATTTGTAATTTTTTTGATGAATTTTTTATTGATTGATTAATAAAATTATGTACTGTTGAATTTATTTTTTCCTCATTTCCTAAAACTATTTTTGGAATCTTTGTTGTAATTCTCATGAAATCTTTTTTTGAATTTTGAATAAAATTACCAATCACTTCTTCACTTTTTCCATAATTCGGAGCAGTATCAAACGAATTAATTTTCATATTGATACTATGTCTCAAGATTTCAGTTGCATGAATTGATGAAATTTCTCCAATTTGATTTGCTATACCATACGGAAATCCAAGTTGAGCTGTACCTAAAGTAATTTTCGAGAGGATTTCTTTATTTTTCATGATATTTTCTTTAAATTTTTTAAGTTATTTTTATCTAAAAAGTAATTTTGTAGACCTATTCGTTTAATTAGATTTTTTCCCTAAATCTTATTATTCTTGGAATTTATAGATGGTAATGAAAATATGAATCCTAAAATTTTATTTTGGATTAATAAAGAATTTCTTATGTTTGGAATTGCTAAAAAAATTATAGAAAAATTAAACTGTAAAACATATGCAATAATTGATACCAATGATTATATCAAATCATTTTATGAGGAACAGCAAATTGTTGATTTTGATAAAACTTGGTTTTTTAATGATTTTCTTTCATTAGAAAAATTATCGCCGGATTATGAATATTTAAAATCATTTGAAAAAAAATATGATATTGATTTATGGCATGTAATATCTTTTGAACGGTTATTTTCTTATGAATTTAATAAATATTATAAATTTTCAAAAAATGAAATTTTATCATTTGTAATTAGTGAATGTAAATTATTTGAGAAAATTCTTTTAGAATCTAAACCCACTGTGATTATTCTTCCATCTGTTACAAGACATTTTTCTTATTTATTACATAAAATAGCCACAAAATTAGGTATTCGTTCTTTATTGTTAGAATATACACATTTTGGTGATAGAAATATTATTACAGATGAATTTGGAAAAATGGTTGATAATAAAAAATATGAAAATTTAGTTTCAACAAGTACTAGAAATTTTGAAGAATTACAAAAATACTTTTCTGATTATAAACCGTATGTTTATGGAACTAAAAATAATACTATACATAAGGAAAAAAAAATTTCTAAAGTTTTAGCGTTATCAAAATTTCTTTTTAATTCAGATAATAAACATAAAAATCACTATTCTACTTATGGTACAAATAAATCATCTGTTTTGATTAAAGGTAATGCAAGACTAAGTCTTCTTAAAAGAAAATTTCGTAGTAATTTTATTGATAAAAATTTTCTCAAAACTATTTCAAATAATACCAATTATGTATATTTTCCATTAGGCTCAGAACCTGAAAGAGCTTCTTTGATGAATGCCCCATTTTATACAGATCAAAAATCTGTAATTACAAATATTGCAAAATCTCTTCCAATTGATCATGAATTGTATGTAAAAGAACATCCAATCATGAGAGAAGTGAATTGGCGTGAAATTTCATATTATAAACAAATAATGAATTTACCTAATGTAAAATTAATTCATCCTTCTGTATCTCATAATAATCTAATTGAACAATCTTCTCTTGTAATTAGTATTAGTGGAACTGGAGGATTGGAGGCAGCATTCTTTAATAAACCATCGATAACTTTTACTGATCAGTCTGGATATTCAGTTTTACCTTCTGTTTATACGATAACAAGTTATTCCCAATTACCTTTAGCTATAAAGAAATCACTCAAAACAGAAGTGAATATTTCAGATTTAAACAAATATGTTGATTATTTTGAAAAATATTCGTTTTATTCAGAACAAATTGATTTTGTTTCTGAACTAGTTAAAAAATTTAATATGCAAATTGGATATCAAAATAAAACTAATATTATTCCATCAGAAATGAATTCATTTCTTGATACGTATAATTCAATGTTTGAAAACCTTTCAAATCATTTTTTATTAGCAATTAATTCCTCTAAAGTACTTAAATGATTTTTTTAGATAATATTATTTATGTTGGGAAAAATAGTTGGTGAGTAGTATGGAAGTAAATGATTGGATATTGCCTTTGTATAAAATCTATAGTGACGATGAAGATGTTAATTTAATCACAAAAATAATTAAAAGAGGTTCAGAGTGGGCTATCGGTCCAGAAATTCAAGAATTTGAAAATGCTATAGCAAATAGAACTAATTCTGATTACTGTGTTTGTTTAAATTCTGGTACATCTGCATTACATGCAACATTACTCTCATATGGAATAACATCTGGCGATGAAGTAATAGTTCCATCTTTTTCTTTTATTTCAACAGCAAATTCAGTTCTTTTTGTAAATGCAACTCCTAAATTTTCTGATATAGAGGAATCTACATTTGGTTTAAATCCAAAATTACTTTCTAATAATTTATCTTCTAAAACTAAAGCAGTGATGCCCATGGATTATGGTGGAACGTCATGTAATATTTCTGAAATTAAAGAATTTTGTGATGAAAATAAAATCTTGTTAATTGAAGATGCTGCAGAATCATTAGGTTCCACCTTTCATGGAAAACCTGTAGGTTCAACATCTGATGCATCAATTTTTAGTTTTTGTGGAAATAAAGTTTTAACAACCGGTGAAGGTGGTGCAGTAGTTACCAATTCAAAGAAAATTGCTGATGAGATAAAGTTAATTAGATCTCATGGCCGTTTAGATAAAATAAATTATTTTAACAACCCATCTGAATCTTCGTATGATGGATTGGGATATAATTGGAGAATGTCTTCTATTACTGCTGCATTAGGATTATCCCAAATACAAAAATTAGATAAAATAATTAATTTACGAAAAAAGAATGCATCCTATATTAATTCAAGATTAAAAAAATATTCAGAAATAAAAATTCCAATTCCATTAGAAGGAGTTGATCATATATATCAAATGTATACAATTAGACTATTGAATGAGAATATGAGAAATGAACTTCATAAATTTTTAATTTCTAAAAAAATATTTTCTAAAGTTTATTTTGAACCAATACATGAAAAAACTTTTTATAAAAATAAATTTGGAAATTTAGATCTTCCTATAACCCAAAAAATTTCTAAAGAGATATTGACTTTACCCTTGTATCCAAATATGTCTAATGATGAAATAGAATATTTATGCAGTTCTATTTCAGAATTTTTTGAAAATTAATTTCATACTACAATTGTCGTATTTGTAAATTCTTTAGATTATTATAATTTATGCATGTTCAATTTCAAATAAATAATGATTAAATCTTATATTAAGTTCAAATTAAGATAGGGTTATGAGAATTCTAATTTTTGCTGCTCATCCAGATGATGAAGTATTGGGAATGGGAGGCACAATTAAAAAATTATCAAATCAAAACCAAGTACATTTGTGTGTTGTTTCTGAAGGTGCAACAGCTCAATATATTGATAAAAAAATGATTCAGAAAAGAAAAGAAGCATGTGAAAAATCTTCAAAAATTTTAGGAATTAAAAATATTTCATTTTTAGATTTTCCCGATATGCGTTTAGATACAATTCCTCATTTGGAAATGAATAAATCTTTGGAACAAATTATCTCAAAAATTAAACCTAAGGTGGTGTTTACTACACCACATCATGATTTGAATAAAGATCATCAAATTGTTTTTGATTCAACATTAATTGCAACAAGATCAACAACTACTGGTGTAAAAGAAATCTTAAGTTATGAATTACCTGGAGTGGTAAAAACTCCATTTTTGCATAACAGATATGTCGATATTAATAATCAAATTAAATATAAAATTAATGCATTCAAAATGTACAAAAGTGAAGTTGAAAAGTTTCCTCATCCTAGATCCATTAAAGCGATTGAGAATTTATCAATTCAAAGAGGAATAGAATCAGGATTAAAAAATGCAGAAGCATTTGAAATAATAAAATCTATTATATCTTAATTCATTGTACATGGAATATGAATATTTTTTTCATAAATTTGTTATTCTTATTTCCAAAATTATAAAATAATATATTTTCTTATAGACAAATTTAATTTTACTTTAATTAATTGATAAAAATAGATATATGGTAATAATCAAACCTAGTTATAATGAAGAGAAAATTATTAGGTGGAAATTATGATCTAGAAAAAGATCCAGAATGCGAATTGCAAGAAAAAACAAAGACTGGTGAATTTGAAGCAGCTGCACTAGATAATCTAGGTGGTAGTATAGCATTTGTCAGAGACGGTAATTTGTATGAAGACAATGAATGATAACGAATTTCTTGATGTTATCACTCATAGTACATTTAAAAATAATGCAAAATTGTGGTTAGATAATATTTTAGAAAATGAAAAGAGATTTGGTTTTAAAAATACAATACGTGAAATAAAAATTAACCATCCAAAATCTATAGTTTTGGCTGCTGGACCTGAGTCAAAAAAAAATAATAATGATTTTGAAATAATTAATAAAAATCGAAAAAATATTACTATTGTTGCATGTGATGGAGCTCTTTCAACACTTTCAAAAAATAATTGTGTTCCAGATATTATAGTTTCAGTAGATGGTCAACAGATAATTGCCAATTTTTATAAAAATAATAAAAAAATTCTTGATGGTGTAACTGTAATTCTTGCTACATCAATTCATCCAGATGTTGTACAACATTGCATTGAAGGTGGTGCAAAAATTAAATGGGTTCAAGCATTTTTTAATTGTGAAGAACATAAAGAATATTTTAGAAAAGGTATACCGTCAATCAAAATGGGAGGTAATGTTGGAACTGCATCTTACATTCTTACATCTATAGTATTTCAAGCAAACCCAATTGGATTGATGGGAATTGAATTTGCTTGGAGTGATGAAACTCCGTACAATAGTACTCAGTATTATGATAAGTTAATGAAATTATTGGATCAAGATTCAAAACGAGTAGAAAATCATTTTATCCACGTTGAAAATTCTAGAGATGGTAAAACCTACATAGCAGATCCGGTATATTATGCATATTTTCTTATATTAAAAGAAATTTGGGAAGAATTGCCAGTAGAGATTAAAAAAAATACATACAATTTAACAAAAGCTGGAATTCTAGATTTAAATAACTTGAAGAGTACAAATATAGAGGAATTTATCAAGATTTGACATTGAAATTATTATTCATTAATCCCTCTGTTAGATATTATGCTGAACCACGACATGTACCAGTTGGTATGCTACAATTAATGGGAATTTTAGAAAGAGATTATCCAAATATTAAATTTCAATATTATGACCAAAATGCATTTCGAATTGATGATATTGAGAATAATAAAACTGATGGATTAGATGAAGTATTAAGATCTGAAGATTTTGATGTTATTGCAATTGGTGGATTAATTACAGCATATAGATCAATTCGATTAACTGTAAAACGCATCAAAGAATTGCAACCTCATGTGAAAATTATTGCTGGTGGTGGGTTCTATAGTGCAATTCCTCAAGATATGATGGAATTTTTACTAGAACTTGATTATGGATGTGTTGGTGAAGCTTATGAAACTTTTCCAGAATTAATTAATGCTATTGATAAAAATGAAGATCCATCATATGTTAAAGGTATTTTTTATCGTAAAGATGGAGAAATAAAATTCACTGATCCAAGATCATTAATTGCTGATATGGATTGGCTACCATTTCCTGCATACAAATATGCCCCACTTGATATTTACTTCAAAAATTCTGGAATTGTAATGAGTGAAGAATCTTTAAAATCAAAAAAACGATTAGATGCATGCATGAGTTTATCTTGTCCATTCATTTGTAGATTCTGTTGGGATCTTGGTGTGACATCAAATACAAAAATGGAAATAAACAATGGCAGACCTGAACCTGTAACAGGTAGACCTGGAAAAGCTTCAATTGTAAGACATCATTCAGCAAAATATTTTGCAGATTATGTTGAACATCTAAGAAAAGACTTCTTGAATATTCCTTGGGATGATGATGGAAATGGAATAGGCTATCCTGTTGATTTTATATCCACATTAGATGAAAATTTAGTTGCTCATGATGCTCAAACTAGATTTACATGGTTAAATGATGTAAAAGATGAGTTATGGAAAAGAGATCTTATTCCAGAATGTATAAAAAAAGGAATACCTCATGATCCTAAAACCTGTAATGGACCACATTATGGTGGAACAAGTCATGCAGGTTTAGTAAATGAAAAAACACTAAAAACATTAAAAGATATTGGTTTCACCTATTTGGATTATGGTTTAGAGCATTGGGATAATAAAATTCTACGAAATCTTGGAAAAGGAGCTACTGCAACTGCCAATGAAAGAGCAGTTAAAATTACTTTAGAAGCAGGTATCAGTCCAATTCCAAATCAAATAATCATGTTCCCTGATGAAACATGGGATAGTTTGAATACCATGTTGGATGCATGGGAAAAAACCAATATTGTCACTATCCCATTCATATGTACACCTTATCCTGGTGCTGAATGGTATATCAAATACAAAGATTATATTTTAGATCAATACAACGGCAATTTAGAATCATTTGTTGAGGATTTAGAAGATGCTACAAAAATAACTGCAATATTAACAAAAGAATTTACTCCTGCTGAAGCAGTAGGAATTCAAAAAATTATGTCAAATGCAGCAATTACGGGAGATTTTAAAAATGCAAGAAGATTGTTAGCATATACTAGAAAAATAAAAGAACAAGGAATGATTACACAAAAAATTTAAAATTTCATGATATTAGAATTTACTATTGATTTACAAATTTCAAAATCTTCTTCTTCATCAATATCTAAACTATGAATTTTAGACATTTCGTGGATAAGTAGTGAATTTTTATCAATCAATGTTTTATTTTTTTCCAAAAACGATTTTCTAATTACATATGCGCCCCCATTTGGAATCCATCTTTGTTGAATATTCTGTCTAATAGATTCCTGAGATGTCATTTTACAAATTTTATTATTTTCATTATCTTGAGTAATCATCCATTCAGGAAATTCTGATACTTGTTTAACCGTAATACAAGTATTCGAATTATCATTTTTTAATAATTTAGTTATACATGCATCAATATCTTTAGTACTGATAAATGGTGTAGTTGGTTGTAACATTACTATGATAGAATCATCACAAAATAATTCTTTAAATTTTTTTAAAATATCTAATAAAACAAGTTCTGATGGTACATCTTCAGCTAGTTCCAATGACCGTTTATGAAAAACTAATTTTTTATTAACTGACTCTGCAATTTTGAAATATTCATCAGAATCCGAAGAGAAAATCAATGTATCAATTAAATTAGATTTTGATGCTGCTTTTACAATCCAACTTAATAGTGGTTTATTTCCTAATAATCTAATATTTTTATTTGGTACCGATTTTGAACCCGATCTTGCTGGAATTATGCCTATGACATTCATTTCTTAAATTGATTAATTGTTTTAGTTAATATTTCAAGTTCTTCATTAATTTCATCACGTGATCTAAATTTATGAATATCCATCCAAAGTGATGTTTCAGTAAATTTTTTTGCATTGGGACATCCATTTTTAGGTTTAAATTTTTTATATACTGGAATTTCATATAATGGAGAACTGTATCCTGTAGAAATTAATTTTCCAGATTTCATATTGATGCCTTTAATATCTGATTTTTTATCTTTTTTTAAAATATGATTTCTATTTTTCGTTAATTTTTCTAAAAATTTTCCCCTATTAACTCCAATTTCTTTTTCATTATACAAACATCCAATTACTAAAAATGAATTATTTACATTTGAAGGTGTATGTGGTGGTATAATTTCTGACGGTAAATTTTTTATTACATATTTTGCATTACTTCTAAATTGTTTTAAAATTGTTTTAATTTTTTTGAGCTGAATTATACCAAAAGCAGCTTGTATTTCTGTCATACGAAAGTTTCCTCCAAGAAAATTTTTTCCTGAATAAAATTCAGCATGATTTCGTATACCTGCAATAATTTCAATCAATTCATCATTATTAGAACAAATCATTCCGCCTTCCCCTAATGTAGTAATGTGTTTAGTTTCCTGAAAACTAAATATACTTAAATCTCCAAAACTACCAACTTTTTCCCCATTAATTTCAGTACCTAAAGCTTGACAACAATCTTCAATTAAAAAATTAGTTTTTTTAAAATTATCTGAACCGTTAGCATTTCCTAATAAGTAAGTGGGTACAGAAATCGTGGAATTTGATTTTGGAGGTATCATACAAAATGTTTTTTCATCTATGTCTTCAAAAATAATTTTGCCACCTGCCATTAGTGCTGCACTAGGATCTGCTGTAAATGTACAAGCAGGTAAATGGATATTTGGTTTTTTAAATTCTTTTTTATTTTGATTAATCCCATATTCCATAGCAGCCTTAAATGAAATGAATAATGCTGCTGTTCCTGAATTAACAGAAATTGCATGTTTTACTCCAATAAAACGTGCAAAATCTTTTTCAAATTTTTGAACATATTCTCCACCTCTAAAAGTAGTTGTAAATCCTGATAGATGTTCTCCATTCTCAATTATTTGTTTAACAACTTCTAATTCTTTTTCGTCAAACCGATTCATATTTATCATAATTCCTATTTAAATGACTTTTCATAAACATATCTCTTGAAAGTATCCATGGCATTAATAGCATCTTGAAGATTTGTAGATAATTTATGATTATTAGAATTAAAAAATTTAAAAAATTCAGAATACGCATTTTTTAAAGTTGAATCATTGAATTCACTTTTACTTACTAAGTTTAATTCAGAAAATCCTTCAAATCGCTTTGATTTTTGTTTATTATACATGTTTAATTTTTCTCCATTGTTTAGAACTTCCATTTTTCCTACATCTCCCCAAACATGTAAATCATATACTAGATATGGTAGCGACACACGTTTTACTTGAATTTTATCTTTAATGTCTAACCAATTAATTAAATCTGCAATATGAATACCATCACGCATTTGATCTACCGATTTATTTTCAGGCGATGTGGAATAAATAAAAATAGCACGCTGAATTTTACCAATATTTCTAATTTTTTTATGGCACAAATTCCAAATTTTACTCCACCTTCTTGTATGATTTACAATTAATTCATAATTTGAATTATTGAGTATTTTTTTTATTTCCTTTGCTGATTCAATATTTTTTGTTAGTGGTTTTTCACAAAAAATAATAGATTTTTTTTTTGGATTATTAAATATTTTAACTATGTCTTTAATTATCTGAAAATGAGTATTTTCTGGAGTTGCAATTACAAATAATTGAGGATTGATATTATTTTTTTTTAAAAATAAAAGTAATTCTATATGTGAGTCGAATAAATTATTATGTTTTCCATATTTTTTTACAAATAAATCTCTTGAATCTTTTGAGGGATCACAAACTCCTGTCAAATTAAATTTTTTATTGTTTTTTATGGCTTCAATATGACTAGCTGGCTGAATCCGTTTTTTTTCCAATCCATACAACATTCCAATTCTACCTAGACCAAAAACTACAGATTGAATTTTTTCCATACTGATATATCTAAAGAGTATATTTTTTAATAATATAACTACTTTTCAGCAAATAAATACTAATTGAAATTTAATATTAAATTTTTGAAACTTGACTTTTCAATTTCCATTCATTATTCTTTTTTTGCCAAATGACCGGTCTTCTAAATTTATCAATTGTTTTTGTAAGTAAATCTCTGTTCATTTCTAAATAATCTAATGATTCTTGTAAATAGAGTGTTGGGAACTCTCCATCATATTTTTGAACCAATTCAACCGCTTCATCACGACTAATTACATCATCACGTATTTGATGAGCTGCATCAGATGTAGCTCTGCCAATTCCAAATTTTATAAACATCATGTAATAATGAAATCCATCTAGTTTATCGTCTAAACTTGCAAAATTTGTATATGTTCCCTCACTTCTAATTGAGTTTGGCTTAAAACCTAAATGTTTTTTTGCAATTTCAAAATGTTTTTCAGGTTTCCACATATCAAAATGACTGAAATAATATTCTTTAACACCAATTTTTGCAATATCTTCTCTAGATGGTAAAACATAATTTTGAAGTTCACTTTTAGTAAAATGTTGGGACCATTGTTCTGGTTTTGTAGGTTGATCAGATGGTGAAAATTGTTCTATAATGTAATCATCACTTTGAAAATCAATCAAAGGATTTGTTAGATTCTTCATGCTTCCACCATATTCTAATTCTCCATTTTCTCCATACATTACAAATGGAATTTTATAATTTACTGCTATTCTAATTGGAACATGCATTTGACCATAACTAAATGGTAAAAAATTATCTCCTAATTCTGTTAATGCTAATCTGGATAATTTCCTATGGATTTTTCCATTTGATGAAACTAAAATATTGTCATATCCAGATTGAATAAAATTATTTAGATTTTCAATCCCAATATCTGTTGAAATGTTAGCACCCCATGTTACAGTTAATGGATGCATTCCAAATTTTTCTTTTAAAACATATGCAACATAACTGCTATCTTTTCCACCACTAGCAGGAACAACTACATCCCATGAACCATCTTTACTTCTATATTTATCACATAATTCCTCTAATTGTTTTTCTCTTTTATCCCAATCCACCATGGTTTTTTTATATTCTGAATATAGGCATTGACCACAAATACCTTCATCATTGAAATGAACTTGAGGTCTTTGATTAGACATTACACATTTTTTACAAAAAACGATTTTTTCATCAGGATTTATAATTTTTAAATTTCTAAAAATTTCTGGTAAACTATCTGGTTCCAATAAAGGATAATTTTGTATTACAAATATAAATATTCATAGAAAATTAGCGAAATATATCATAATAAAATTTTCTTATTTTTTGATTTTTATTGATGAATTGATTAAATCAATCATTGTTTTTGAATCTTCAAAATCAAAACTTACTGGATTATCTACAAAATTACTCATTTTATTTGATGTAACATGTACTTCAATAATTTCTGCTCCTAGTATTGCAGATGCAATTGGCGCTGCAATATTTGGACAATGATTAGAATACCCATTAAATTCATTCATTTTTTTAAAATTTACTTCATTCAATTTACATGGATATATTGGAACACAATATAACCATTTTATTTTTGAATGTTTTTCAAATTTTGTATTTTTAGGACTAAGTTGAGAACTAACAATAATTTCCTTATTTGTTTCAAAAATTTTATCTAGCAATGGAGATGTTTTATTTTCTAATAATGGTTTGCCATCGGCTACTCTAATCTTGAATTTCTTAACATATGATTTCAAAAAATCTACAGCTTCAACATACATTGGAGTACAAAACCATTCAATACCAATTGACTTTGATAGATTTGAAATAGATTCAATGTTTTCTTTAGTTATTGAAGATTTTAAAAGTCGATTCTTTTCTGGGTGTTCACCAATAATATTTTCATTAAATGCCTGAAATTTCACTGCATTAAAGCCAACTTCTTTTGCAGATTTCATCATATCTGAAGCAATTTTGATATCTCCATCCCAATTCACACCAATTTCTGCAACAAAAAACACCAAGTTCGGTTTAGTTTTTTATAATTGATTAATTTTAATCCTTTGATTATCATGAAAATTGCATTCATTGGCGGCGTAAAATTTAGCTTTGAAATATTGTCTACTCTTCTTCAAAATGGATGGAATATATCCGTAGTTTTTAGCTATAATGATAACAAAAAAAAATATTATAGTGATATTGAAAATTTTGCAGAACTAACAAGAAAATATAATGTAAAACATATTCAAGTTGATAATATTAACAACAACAGCAACATTCAAATTCTTAAAGAAATTCAACCTGATCTAATTTTAGTTATGGGTTGGTCTCAATTATTACAATCTGAAATAATTAAAATTCCTAAATTGGGTGTTATAGGTTCACACCCTACTGAATTACCAAAATTTCGAGGAAGAGCTCCTATACCATGGTCTATTCTTAAAAAATTAAAACAAAGTGCATTAACATTTTTTTATATTAATGAGGGTGTTGATGGTGGAGATATTCTTGATCAAAGAAAATTTGATATTTCTCAAGATGATGATGCAAGTAGTATTTATCAAAAAATGATTGAACTGGGGAAAGATATGATTATAGATAATTTAGCTAATTTAAAAAATAATAAACACAGTAGAAAAAAACAAAATCAATCTGATTTTATTGAAAATTGGCCAAAGAGGACTATGGAGGATGGAAGAATTAATTGGAATGATTCTTCTGAAGAAATACATAGATTAATTCGAGCAACTACTTTTCCTTATCCAGGGGCTTTCACTAATTTTAATCAACAAAAATTAATCATTTGGAAATCAAATTTTATAAATGATTTAAATTGTAATCCTGGAATTATTTTGAAAATAGATGATAATTACATTTTAATTGGAACTGGTAAAGGGACATTAAAAATTTTAAAAGTAAGCTATCAGAATAAGTACAAATTGAATGAAATATTTTCATCTGATGATGTGGGTTCAAAATTAGAATTATGAAAAGAAAAATAATTGTAACAACAGGAACAAGATCAGAATTTGGATTATTGCGCTCAGTTTTAGAAGAAATTTCAAAAAGTAAAAAACTTGAATTATTTCTTATAGTTGCTGGAATGCATCTTTCAAAAAAATATGGAAATACAATTAATGAAATTACTAAAGAAGGATTTAAAATTCACGGAAAAGTTGCTATGGTTCCAAAAAATGACACTAATTATGATATGGCTGTTTCTTTAGGTGAAGGTATTGTGGGATTTTCTAAACTATTTAAAAAAATAAAACCTGATCTTAATTTGGTATTGGGAGATCGTGATGAAGCTTTTGCATCCTCTTTAGCTGCTTACCACATGAATATTCCAAATGCCCATATTCATGGTGGTGACAAAACACAAGCAGGAATTGATGAATATACTAGACATGCTATTACTAAAATATCTAATATTCATTTTGCAGTTACTCAAAAAAGTAAAAAACGGATTATACAAATGGGTGAAAACCCAAAATATGTTTTTTTTACTGGTTCTCCAAGTGTTGATGATATTGCTCAAAACAAAATTACTTCAAAATTTTTATTAGAAAAAAAATATAAATTAAAATTTTCTGGAAATGAAATAATTTTATTATATCATCCTGTTACTACTGAACATACTGAAAGTGGTAAAGAATTTGAAAATATAATGAAAGCTATTTTAAAATTAAAAACACATACAATTTGTATTTCCCCTAACTCTGATGTAGGAAACAGTACTATTTTTCAATGCATAAAGAAATATTCAAAATATAATTTTATTCATACTTTTGATAGTATACCACGTTCAGACTATCTTGGATTACTAAAAAATTGTAAAATTTTATTAGGAAATTCTAGTAGTGGTATGATTGAAGGAAGCTACTTTCCAATAAACGTAATTAACATAGGAATTCGTCAAAAAAATCGGGAAAGTGGAAAAAACGTAATTAACATGTATCATCCTTCTTCAAATTTGATTTATTCAAAAATAAAAAAAATTTTAGAAAGTAAAAATAACAAAAACTTTCAAAATAAATTTATTTATGGAAAAGGTGGTACTGCAAAAAAAATAACAAAAACTTTGGAAAATATTCCTTTTACAAAAAATTTAATCCAAAAACAAATTAACTACTAATTATTTTCATAAATTTTTTTTATTGTATCTTTAAATAAATTAAATAAAAAATAGTGTGAAACTGCCCCTAATTCTTCAATAGAATTGGCTGGTTCATGCAGATCAAAATATCTAACTTGAATAATTTTACCACTATCAAATTCCTCATTCATATGATGTACCGTGACTCCCCACTTGATCTCCTTATTTCTAATGGCATTTTCATATTCTGAAGGTCCTTTGTATTCTGGAAGAGGTCCTGGATGATAATTTATGAATCCTTTTTTAGGGATTGATAATAGATGTTTGGAAATTTTTTTAGGATAGCAATATGAAATTCCTAATTCAAATCTTGTTGAATCTTTTTCTATTTCATCAGTAAAAATTTCATATTTCAAATTAATTGAGTTTAAAAATTTTGTAATTTTTTCAATATGCCTATCTTTTGTATATACTCTAATCATAATTTGATATTTTCACCTATAGTCTTAAAGTTTCACTTTTCAAATTATAAAATAAATATTTAATTTTAATAATTCAATAAAGATAAATTGTCAAAATTTGGCTAAATAATTTATTGACTACAAAAGATTGGCAATTATGGGCAAAACGTCCTGAAGATGAAATGAAATGTAATGTTGAAAGAATAAATGGTAATCTTCCTGAAATGGAAAGTACAAAACAATTGGTTCAACTTATTTCTGGAATTTATGAACCTGGAATGTCAGTCCTTGATGTAGGTTGTAATGTAGGTCATTATCTTTTAGGCTTAAGAAAAAAATTACCCACTCTTGATTATACCGGTGTTGATGCATATGAAATTTATATTAAAACTGCAAAAGAGGCTTTTGCAAATGACAAACATGCTAATTTTGAGGTTAAAGATATTTTAAAACCAATTTTCCCTGAAACTCCTTTTGATATATCTTATTGTTGTAATGTTATTATTCATTTACCTGATTTTCGTAATCCAATAAAAAATTTATTGTCTAGTACAAAAAATGTTTGTTTTATTAGAACATTATTTGGTGAACGAACTAGTATAGTAAAAATTCCAGAAAAAGATATCTTTGATATTGATGGAAATCCACTTGATTATTATTATTATAATACTTGGGAAAAAAATTATTTCTCTGATTTTGTTGAAACTTTGGGATGGAAAACTGAATTTATTAAAGATGAATTCAATCCCCAATTAATTAAAAATGAATATGATAATATAAAACAAAATAAAGGTACAACAATTATGAATCAAAAACAAATGATTGGAAATATCATTGCCAATTGGGAATGGGCAAAGTTAACTCCTGTTTAAAGTTAACAAAAATTTGATTAAGAAAATTTTTGGCCATTAACCAAATTTTTCCAATTTTTAATGCTAAACAAATAGATATTAGACTAAAAATGTCTACAAATAATCTTTTTATAAATAAATATTCTATATTTTTACATGTGCGGTTTATTAAATAAAAAAATAAAACACATCTATCATAGAATTGACTATTCTACAGGAAAATCGTTATTCGGTAATACTTCTGGATTTAAAAATAATTTTTCTGGACAATTACAAAAAGCTGGCAAAACGTACAAAACTGAAGAGGCAAATTCATTGAGAAACAATGGATTTCTACAATTAGGAAAAATCTATGATGATGAATATTTGAACAAAATTAAAAAAAAATATGATAACATGATTGAAAATGATGAGTATTCATACTCAAGGATTAGTTATGAGGGCAATGTGTATAATCGACAATTGTTGAATGATCCATGTCCAATTCCTGAATTTTCTAAATTGTTAACTGATCAAATAAAAAATATTATGAGTGATTATTTTGGTGGACATTTTCAAATCAAACGAATTCAAGGATCCAGAAATTATCATATTCCATCTGACATTTTAACAAAACGAGAATTTTATTCTGATCATTGGCATTGTGATAATAGGGATACTGACAGTTACTGGAAAATCTTTATTCTTCTTTCAGATGTAACTGATGATGATGGCCCTTTACATCTTGTAACACGTTCAAGAACAAAAGAATTAATGAAAATGGGTTTTCACACAAGAGATGATTATGATTTAAGCGATGATGTATTATACGATCCGAAATATCTTGTAAAACATACTGGACCAATTGGTACCGTAGTGATAGGTAATCCAACTCTTTGTCTTCATAGGGCTGGAATACCATCTCTAGGTCATACAAGAGATATGATTTATCTAATGCTTGGACGCTCTGATGAACCTATTAGAAATGATTGGATTGATCATCAAGATTTCAATGATCATCAATACGATTAATTTTTCAATGATGATTTATTAGTTATAATTAAAAATAATGATAAAAATGAAAAATATAACATATAATTTTTTAAAAGAAATTAATTTAATTTTGATAATTTTTAGGAACAAATTTGAGTGATAATGTTGAAACCCAATATTCTGTTTATTTTAATTGATTCAATGAGAAGTGATAGATGTTATGGAAAAAATAAAACAACTAGCACTCCAAATATTGATTCATTAATTCAAAAAGGTGTTTTTTTTAAACAAGCAATAAGTTCTTCTGATTACACAATTACTGGTTATGGAAGTATTTTCACTGGGTTATTTCCTATTGATGCAGGAATTTCTGGAATGACTTATCACAAAATTTTTTCTAAAGTACCTAATTTCATTACTCTTTTGGAAAAAAATGGATATCATACATATGCTACAATGGATAAATGGTCTACAAAAATTGGATTTTCATCTTTTTTTAAAGATGGTCTTTATGAGTATGATCGAACTAAAATGAATTTATTTGATGGTCTTGATAAAGAAATTCTAGAAAAATTTAAATCAAAATTCCAAGAACCTTGGTTCTATTTTATTCATCTTGAAGACCTTCATATTCCGATTAGAGTACCTGAAAAATTTAAAAATAAAAAATATAGTGAACGCTATGATTTTGTTGTCGAAAACATTGATTTTTGGTTGGGAAAAGTTTTACAAGAAATTGATTTAACAAATACAATAATTATTTTAACTGCCGATCATGGTGATTATGTTTTATCCATAGACGACAGTATTAACAAATCATTACAACAAAAATTTAAATCAAAAATTCGTGAAAAAATACCTAATTCTACATATGACTTTTTATCTAGCAAAAAAAGACAGACTGAAAGAAAAATAAAACTCGCTACAACAAAATCTGCTATTGAGAAACGTTCTATAGATACTAGAACAGCAAAAGATCGATTTCTTTTTGATGATCTTCTACACGTTCCTTTTTTAATTGCGGGTTCTGGAATTCCATCACTTGGTGTAATACCTAACATGATAAGAAATGTTGATTTTTTTCCTACCATTTTTGAATTGATTGATTTACCTACAAATCATGCAAAAATAGATGGTAAAAGTATGGTTCCTATATTAATTGGAGAAGAAATTGAAGAAGAACCTGCTTATTTAGAAAATACTATATTTGCAACAGATACAGAATCACCAATTCCATGTATTGGTATTAGAACTAGTAATTACAAATATTTTCGCTCACTTGTTAATGCTTCAAATAAAATTCATCTTTATAATCTAAAAAATGATTTTTTGGAAGAAAATAATTTGGCCCATGAGTTACCTGATGTTGTTAAGGATATGGAACAAACTCTTATTAAAATCAGAAATTCTTTAAAATCTAATTTTGTAGAACCATCTATTACTGAAAAAGAAACAAAAGATGTTGAAGAAGAATTAAAAAAATTAGGTTATATCTGAAAAAAAATGAATTAACTTATTACATTACATTAAATGACTCAAATAATATCAATGGAATCATGGATTATAATAATTTCAATAATTTGTATTTTGATCTTAATTGAAAGTTTAATATTTATTTTGGTAACTTTTGTTAGAAAGAATTTCCAATGGTTAATAACCAATAAAGATGAATTCCCTAAATTTTCTCAAAGAGATCTAGAAAAATTTTTTCCAAATGGATTTGATTCTGAATTAGGTTGGGTTAGAAAACCAAATACAAATAAAATTGAAAAAAATGGAAATAAACAAACTACTTGGAATATTAATTCAATTGGTTCCAGAATTAATCCTAATTTTGAGAAATATAATTCATTAATTTCATGTTATGGTGATTCATTTACATTTGCAAGACAAGTAAATGATGATGAAACATGGGAACATTATCTTTCAAAATATTTAAAGACAAATGTTCTTAATTTTGGAGTTGGAAATCATGGTATTGATCAGAGTTTATTACGGTTAAAACGTGAATTCCCTAAAAATAATACTCCTATTGTAATTTTAGCAGTTGTACCTGATACTATATCTAGAATTTTAAGTACTTGGAAACATTACTATGAATACGGAAATACTTTTGCATTTAAACCTAGATTTATAATTAAAAATAGCGAATTAATTTTAATTAAAAATCCTATCAATAAAGAATCAAAATTTACTATTTACCAAAATTATCTTAAAGAGATACAAAAAAATGATTTCTTTTATGAAAATAAATTTAAAAAAGAAAAATTAAAATTTCCTTACTCTTTTTCTATTTTAAAAAATCCTCATAGAAATTTTTCAATAATTTGGTGGGTTTGTGTAATTCAATTTTTTCATTTAATTAAACTTGATACATCCAAAATTGATTGGAATCCTATGCGTATAATTATGAAAATAAATTTACAATGGAGAGTTAAACTTTTTTCTGATGAGAATACAATAACACTTTTACAAAAAATTATTGAAGATTTTGTTACTTATTCAAAAAATGAAAATTTTATACCTGTATTTATTTTTCTTCCACAAAAAGATGATGTTATTTTCACAAAAAATTATTTTAATTTTTATAATAAATTTGAAAAATCTCTTTTAAAAATAAAAGATTTAGTCTATGTAGACATTATGAAATCATTACAAAATATTCCAAATCTTGATGAATTTTATTCTGATAAAAATGAATATGGTGGTCATTATTCACAACTAGGAAATAAAAAAATTTCTGAAATTATTTTAAATGATTTGAATAATTTTGAATTAATCAAAAAAATTCTTTCTAATAGTAAAAATTAAAATTTTGGTGTTAATTTTGTATTTATTTTATTCTCGTTTAAGTAAAACATGATTCTTTCTTTCATTTTAATTATATCTGCTGATTTATCATTGTAGATATTATTTATTTCATCAGGATCTTTTTTAAGATCATAAAATTCCCAAGTATTTGGAGAATCATTATAAATTAATTTTTTTTCATTACTTCTAATACAAAATACATTATGTTTTTTTGATGATGGCCATGGTCCATATAGACCACCTGTTTCCACAAAGACTTCTCTTTCTTTAGATTCATTATTTTCAAAAAGTGGAATAACGCTTTTTCCTTGTAATGTATTAAATCTATTATCTAATTTTATTCCAGTTAAGTCTGTAATTGTTGGAAAAATATCTAACGTGGAACATTGTTTTTTTGTTATTTTATGTTCAGAATTTGGAATTTTAATTATACAAAAAATTTTTATTGTATAATCATAGGTATATACTCCGTAAAATTTTTCACCTTTTTTTTCACCAATACTGGTACCATGATCTGCAAAAAATATTACAATAGTTTTTTGAGAAATTCCACATTCTTCAATTGTTTTTAAAATTGATGAAACATAATTATCACAAGATGGTAGAAATGAATTATATCTGATGTTATTTTCTTTTTGTGAAGAAAAAAATTTATCATCATTTTCTTCTTGCTTATATTTTTGGACTATTTCTCTAACTAGGTGTTTATGAGTTTCTGTAAAGTGTAAAAATAAAAAAAACTTTTTTTTATTTGATAATTTTTTAATTATTTCTCTATGTCTTGAATTAAAATCAACTGACTTTTCATCAAACACATTCCATTCATCAAATCCTTTATTTGGTAAAACAGAATCACTAATTATATCACATGATGTATAATATCCATTTTCTTTCATTACTTCTGAAATAGTTGTAATTTCATTTTTTTTAAATTTAAAAATATTGTAATAGGCATTTACGCCATTTCGTGATGGAAACATTCCTGAAAATATTGCATGTAATGATGCAAAAGTATATGGGGCAACTGTAAACATATTTTCGCAAAAATATGATTGTTCTTTTAATGATTTTAAAGTAGGACAAAGATCTATCTTATCTTTTCTAAATCCATCAAGATTTACTAAAATAACATTATACCCATCAAATGTTTCCATAGTAATTTCAATAATTTGTATTTTTATTAATCTATGTTTAACATTTTATTTACTAATAATTACAAATTTTTTATGAAAAATTTATGAATTTTTTTATTGAACCATCTTGAATTTTCTTTTGATATATTTTATAATCATTAATCGAATCTAATTCTAACCATCCATTGTTGATTGGAATTGCTTTAATTCTACATTTTTCATTAATTAATCCTTGTAAAAAATCAGTCATGTATGATTTTTCAAATGGGATTTTAGCATTAAGGGGATTTCTACCTAATTTTGCATTATTTTTCATTTTATCATAAAAATCTTTTATAAAATCACTCGCATGATTTTGAAATTTCATTAATCCTATGTATTGACTTTGAATTTGTTCTAAATTGTTAGTTTTTTGACCAATGTCTAAAATATAATTTTGATCATCTAACACTAGTGTCTCAGCATCATCAAGGGGGTTATCAAATCTAATTTTCCAATATTCTTTCCAATTTTGATCTACTACTACTGAATAATCATTTTTTGAATCAATTAAATTCTGTAATACATTTTCTTGAAAAATTATATCTCCGTAGGAAACTATTACTTCTCCATTTAACTTTTCTCTGGCACAAAATAGCGTTTCAACCATATTTGTTTTGAAAAAATCTTCATTTTTGTAATAACTTACATTAGGAATTTTGATTAATTCACTTTGATATCCTGTAACTACTGAAATATCTGTAATTCCATTTTTTTGAAGAATATCTACTTGTAATTCTAACAAGCTTTTTCCAAATAATTTTACCATACATTTTGGAATATTATCAGTTAATGGACGAAGTCGTTTACCTTCGCCAGCAGCTAAAATTATTGATTTCAATTTAATTTGTCCGAAATACAGTATTTGTAAAAATTTGATTAAGCATTGTTAAATTTTCCAAATTTTGTTCTCTTTCAGGATGCCACATTACTCCTGTAATTAAAAATTCATTATGGAAAAATCCTTCAATAGTTTTATCCTCCATAATTGCAAATGATTGAAGATTTTTTCCAATATTTTCTTTTTCAATGACATTATTGTGGAATGAATTAACTTTAAAATTATCTTTGTTTAAAAAATCAAATTTTTTATGAATGATATTGATTGAATGTGGTTTTCCTACATGTTTTTTAGTATCTAGAGTTTTAACTGAACCTCCAAAATATTGATTTAATACTTGCATTCCTCTGCACACACCAAAAATTGGAATTTTTTTACTTATTCCAAATTCTATTAACTCTATTTCAGTTTGATCCCTTTCTAAATTGTCTCCGATATTATCTCCACCTGAAAGAATAATACCATCAATTTCTAAATTTTCTAAAAATGATTTAGTATTTGATAGTGAATTTGGAATCAATATGGGATATGCATTAATTTTTTCTAAAAACGAAATCCAATCATGACTAATTGCATCTCTGTTTTCATTATAATTATTCGCTGTAACAATTCTTAATGAAACTGCAATTCGCTGCTTTGTAACAGACAATAACAAATATGAATATTTAACATATTAAGATATTTCTAAAAGTAGTATTTACAAAATTTTTAATTCATTTTATGTATCCTAATGATTTTAGTACTTTACGCTCTTCAATGTATTCATTAGATTCATTATTTTGTAATATTGTAATTTGTTCATTTTTACAATCTAGTAAAATTTTATGTGAATTGACTATGTTATCAAAAATTATTTCGCCACATCCTATTGCAGCAGGTAATCCAATTTCTGCACATCTAATAGCCATATGTGATGCCACTCCTCCATATTTTGTTATTAATCCTGCTGGATTTTTACTAAAAATCCAATCAAATCCTGGATCTGCATTTTCTATTACAATTATTTTATTCTGTAAATTTAGAAATTCTTTTTGGTGATCGAGATTCAAAATTTCTGTCGTAATTGATTTTGATGTAATAAAGTTTGGTTTTGTTATGTGATATCTTATAATTTCAAAATCTTTTTTTGAAAAAATTATTGGTGATAAAACTAAATTATTGTTAATATTTTTATCATTTTTATTTTCTTTTATTTTCTTTTTCCAAGATTTGATTATGTCTTTTCTGACCAATTTTTTATTTGAAGTTAATATGGTTTTGATGTCCAAATTTACCATATCTTCACGTGTAAATCCTAATTTTTCTCCAGCATCTGCAATTAATTCTAATGCATCACTTAGATTATGTGTAAATTCAAATTTTAATTCTTCTCTTTGACTAAGAGCATTTTTTACAAAACTTAAAAAATCTTTTTCTTGAAAATTTAAAGGACTTTTGATTAATTCTTGTTTTAAATTATTTTTTTGATTTATTTTTTTATTTTGTTTGTTTGGTTTTGTAAATGTTATATTTTTAAAAAATTCATCATTTTGATCATATCTTTGTGCTAATAGATCATATGTTCCAGGTCGTAAATGACCATATTTTTTAATGAAATCTTTTTTAACCAATTTTTTTGCTGTATATTTTTCTAAATCATCTTGAAATCTTGTTACAGGAGTTTCTATGGATCTCATAAAATTATCATAAAAACTATTGTTAATTTTTTCTCTTTTCACTAAACTTTTTAGTAGTATGGAACTGATGAAAGCAATTCTTGCCATTGTAGAAAATGGAATTGTTCCATATTCTTTACAATCTTTTAACAATTCTTCTACTGCATCTAAATATTTTTTATAATTATTATTTTTATTTTTTAAAGTATTTTTAATTCTAATCCTATTTCTAGTCATTTTTTTAATTGATAATTTATTTTCTTTTAGAGTTTCTGGAAATTTATGAATTACTTCATTTGTAAACTCAATTAATATCTCTTTTATTTCATTAATCTCAACGTTATTGAATCCAAATTTTTCTAATTTGTTCATTCGTTTCTTTAACATAAAATCATAACATGTGAACAAAATCTCAAATTCAACTTTATCATGTAAATGTGGATTTTTAATTAAATTATTTAAATAATAATCCATTAATTTTATTCTTAATTCTTTTTTGATTTTTTTTGGAATTAAGGAATTAAAACTTACTCTTACATCTACATATGGTTTATTTCCAAACCTTGTCATTAAATTATGAGGGTGTATATCTTGATAACCCATTTGCTCTCTTCCCACTCCCCAAGCATCACTCATTATTAAAAAATCATAAAGTGAATAGTCTAATTCATTGGGATTATTTCCAATTATTTCTGCTGGATTCCAATCTGTCATATCTGAAAAAATTTTTTGTTTTCCATGAATTTTAATTTCCTTTTCTATTTTTGAATATTTTTTTTTATTTTCAGAAATTTTTTTAATAATTATATTTTCTAAATTTGGAAATTTAGTTATATGTTTAGAAACTAATGGTCTTACTTGAAATAAAATTATATCTCGATTTTTTGTAATTGCAAATTCTATGTCCAATGAAGTATTTTTACATTTTTTTTCAATTTCTTTAATAGATTTAATTAATAACTTCCACTTTGGTTCTAGATTTTTCAAATTTGTTTTTTTAAATATTTTGATTGTATTTCCTATTTTGCCACTTGTAACTCCTATTGACGAAGGTCCTACTTCATAATTTATTACATAGTATGGTGCGCCTAAATTCCCAGCATGTGTCATCACAACACCACTTAATTTTATATTCTGTGTTTGAGTTTGGACAAGAATTTGATTATTGGGATTTGAATTATTCTTTAATTCATATGATTTAATGACTTTATTAATTGCATTTTTAACATTTATTGTGGATTCAGAATTAATATTCAATATACTGTCATAATTACCAGCTTCTGATTTTTCAAGAGAATCTTCCCCTATTGCTGAACTTCTAATAATAATTTTTTTACTCTTAAATTTTTCAGAAATTTCTTTGATAATTATTTTTTTGTTTTCATTCCATTGCTCAATAGTAAAATCATAATTTTTCTCAATTTTTGAAAATTTTATTTTATTTTCAAGGAATTTTAATACATTTGATTTTGATGTGAAAATTTGTTCTAATCTTTTTTTTTCAGAAATTGAGTATTTTTCTACCATATGACCTTCATTTTAACATCTGTATCCTCTTAAAATTATTTCTTATCTGTTAAAATTATATTCATTTTTAATTAATTTAAAAATTTATCATATCGACAATTTTTATATTCAATCATTCTCATTTTATATATGAAAATACTAATTCTTGGAATTGACGGATATATTGGTTGGGCTTTAGCTTTACATCAATTATCATTAGGAAATGAAGTATGTGGTATAGATAATTTTTCGAGAAGAAAAAATGTTGAAGAAATGAAATCTTGGTCAGCAATACCTATTTTATCCATGAATGAACGAATAAAATATCTCAAAGAAAAATATGGAGATAAAATTACTTTCTTTGAAGGTGATTTACTTGATTCTCAATTTATTAATGATATAATGAAAAAATCTCAACCTGATTCAATTGTCCACTTAGCTGAACAACCATCTGCACCTTATAGTATGATTGATCAGAACCATACTATTTACACTCATCAAAATAATGTAATGGGCACTCTAAATCTTCTTTTTGCAATTAAAAATTATGCACCAAAGGCTCATCTTGTAAAATTAGGAACTATGGGAGAATATGGATATGAGGCAGGTCTTGAAATAACAGAAGGATTCTTTGAAATTGAATTTCGTGGAAAGAAAGGAATGATACCTTATCCTAGACAAGCTGGAAGTTGGTACCATTGGACTAAAGTTCATGATAGTAATAATATCATGTTTGCCTGTAAATTATGGGGTTTACGTTCTACTGATATTATGCAAGGAATAGTTTATGGAACGAGAACTAATGAAATAATTGATAAAAAAGATCATACAAGATTTGATTTTGATGAATCCTTTGGTACTGTAATTAATCGATTTTGTTCACAAGCAGTAATTGGTCATCCATTATCCATTTATGGAGCTGGAGGTCAAACTAGAGGTTTTCTGGCATTAGTTGATTCAATTCAATGTATTTCTATTTTATTGGATAAACCTGCTGAAGAAAATGAGTATAGAGTTGTAAATCAATTTGATGAACAATATAATGTTGCAGAATTGGCAAAAAAAATTCAGACTGTTGGTAATAAAAAGAACTTGAATGTTCAAATCCAAAAATTTGAAAATCCTAGACTTGAAAAAGAAAACCATTACTATAAAGCTGATCATAACATACTCAAAGAACTTGGTTTTAAGCCTACAAGATTAATTGACGATGAAATTGATATGATGCTTGATGATTTAATTACATATAAAGATAGAATAAATGAAAAAAAGGATTCAATTATAAAATTTTTAAATTGGCAAAGATAGAATTCAAATAGATACTTGTTTAGAATAATATATTGATAGATAATGTTTGAAGATTACATAATACCTCGAGTTGTTCTAATAATTATTTCAATTATTCTAATTACCGTTATTTCTAAACGTAAATTTGATTCAAAAATTGGAAACCAATTATTTGGTATATTTGTTATTTTTTGGTCAACTGTAATTATTATTTCAATAGAGCCCAGAATTTTAGATGATATTTTATTATTATCTGGTTTAGAAAATAGATCACAATTTTTATTAATTCTTTCAATAATTGTATTGTCGTATTCTCTTTATACTCAAATCTCCAAAAATAAAAATCTCTATTTGGATTTTAATCGTGTAATTAGTGAAATTGCAATTTCTAATTTTCAACAAAGTACAAATAAAATTAATGATAGTATTTCATTGATTATTCCTGCATATAATGAAGTAAATTCTCTTCCAGAAGTTTTAGAAAATATACCTGATTCTATTTTAGACATAAAAATTTCTAAAATTGTAATCGATGATGGTTCATCTGATGAAACTTACAAAGTTGCTATTTTGCATAATGCATATTGTTTAAAACATGAATCAAATTTAGGTCAAGGTTCTGCTATATTGACAGGATTAAATTTTGTTTCTAAACATTCACCAAAAGTTATAGTAACATTTGATGCTGATGGTCAACATGATATTCATGATTTAGAGAATCTAATCAAACCTATACTAAGTAAAGATTGTGATATGACTGTTGGTTCAAGATTTATTGGTTCTCAGGAATATGCTAATACTGAAAGATTAATTGGAATTCATTTCTTTACAAATTTAATTAATTTTTTATGTAAATCTAACATATCTGATTGTACAAACGGATTACGTGCTTTCTCTCCATTAATATTGTTAAAAATACAATTAAGAGAAAAAAATTTTAGTGCACCTGAGATTCTAATAGAAACAATTCTTAAAGGATTTAAAATTCAAAACATCTCAACCACAATTAAATCGAGAATTGCAGGTCATACTAAAAAACCTAGATTGAGGTTTGCATTTGGTCTTTTTAGAGTAATTTTGATAACTTGGTTACGTAACAAGGTTTAAAACAATTCATAATTATGATCCAACCATGAAATTAATTGTTACAGGCGGATGTGGTTTCATCGGTAGCCATTTTATTGATTATGTCCATAATTTGGGACATGAAATTATTATTATTGATAATCTTTCTACAGGAAAAAAAGAAAATATTGAATCTCTAATAAAATCAGATAAAATTAAATTATTTGTTGAAGATATACAAAATTTTGATGCACTTAACTCTATAATTGATAATGCCGATGCTGTAATTCATTTTGCAGGTTCAACAGGTGTTATAGAATCCCTTGAAAAACCACAAGAATTTACTGAAATTAATGTCATAGGAACACTCAATTTATTACAAATTTGTCGTAACAAAAAAATCCCAAAATTTGTTTTTGCATCTACTGGAGCTGTTTATGGTAATCAATCTCCTCCATTCAAAGAACAAATGAATACGAATCCAATATCGCCTTATGCTGCATCAAAAGTTGCATGTGAACAATATTGTATTACTTATAAAAACACTTTTGATATTTCTTGTTCAATTTTGAGATTTTCTAACGTTTTTGGTCCAAGAAAATCATTTGGTCCTTATGCAAACGTAATCCCAAAATTTGTACGTTCTATTCTTAGAAATGAATCTATAACAATTTATGGTGATGGTGAACAAGAACGTGATTTTGTTTATGTTAAAGACGTGGCTAGAGCATGCTTTTTAGCATTATCCAAAAATAATAATGGTATTTTTAATATTGCAACTGGAAAAAATACTACTGTAAATTATTTAATTTCTAAAATTGAATTTCTTTTAAAAAAAAAATTCACTAAAGTATTTGTTTCTTCTAGACCTGGTGAATCCAAATTTGCTTATTCCTCAATTGAAAAAGCAAAAATGGATTTTTCTTATATTCCAGAATATTCTTTAGAACAGGGTTTACTTGAATATATTGAATATGAAAAACAATTACTTTAAATTCATAATCATTTATACTAATTACTAAATCAATTAAATTAACCTACAGAATATAACTATGAATAAATTTCTTGAAAATTACTTATGGCTTTTAAAAATATTTCAATGAACAAAGGAATCTATATTCTAATCACTGGAATTTTTTTTTATATTCTTCTTCTTTTCATATCTGATACTAATAAAATATTTGTTTTATTAAATCAAATTCCACTTGATAGATATGTTGCAATTTTATCATTATCTGTTCTTACTTTATTGATTTATGGTTGGAGACATCAAGTATTATTAAATAAATTAGGTGTGAATTTGAATTACAAAGACTGTTTTCTAATTCATACTGCTGGAATTGCTATGATTATTACTCCTGGTGGTATAGGTTCGGTAATACGTTCTTACTTATTAAAAAGAAAAACTGGATATTCAATTTCAAGTACAACTCCAATTTTAGTTTATGAAAGATGGTTGGATATTGTTTGTTTAACAAGTATAATTGGAATTTTATTATTTTGGAATAACATAATCGAAACTCAAATAGTTTTTTCCATAAGTTTATTTTTATCCATTTCTATTTTTTTTATTTTTAAAAATTCATTTGGTTTATCAATTTTTAATAAAATTTTGACTAAAACTAAAATTTTGAAAAAATTCATTATTAATGCTGAAGAATTTAAAGAAAGTACACAAAAACTCGTTCTCCCTAAAAATACTATTCAATTATTATTAATTTCATTTTTAACAAAACTTGTACCTCTTACTGCTGTTTATTTTGTCTTTGATCTTTTTAATTTGAATATTGATATTTTTAATACTAGTCAAATTTACTTTACAAGCCAAATAATTGGCCTATTATCATTTATTCCTGGAGGAATTTTAGTTACAGAAGGAGGCATGTTGGGATTACTATTAAAAAATGAAATTGATTTTAGCACTGCCTCATTACTGGTTTTTTTAATTAGAATACTTACTTTTTGGTTTCCTCTGTTGATAGCATTTATTACTTTAAAATTTGTATTATCAAAAAATTAATTTTTTTTAACACTGATCACTAGTTTCTTTTGCAAATTAAAACATTAGATAAACCAATTATTGGTAATTTAAAAGGTAATTTTTTTGCTAACGGTAAAATAATTTCTGGCATTCTATTTGGAAAAACCCATCCAACTGTTTCACAAGTTAAAATTTCAAAATCAATATCTTCAACTAATTTATACATCATTTTTTTATGATGTTGTAATACATTTCTTTCCTCTTTTTTAATAATACTGAAACAGAATTGACCCGGATTTTGTCTATTGGGTTCAAATAGTACTAAATATTTTTTAGCAATTCTACTCATTTCTTCAACTGTTTTTTTTGGATCTGGCAAATGGTGTAATAATTCCCATTCGTTAACTAATGTAAAACTTTTATTTTTAAATGGTAATTTTTGTGATGTTGAAACTATTTTATTTTTCATTGGATTTTTTTTTAATTGAGTAAATGAAAAATCGGTTGCTGTAACCAAACTTTTTTTTGGAAGATGGATTCCACTGTATCCTCTACCAGAACCAACATCAAGAATATCATTTATTTCATTTATTGGAATATATTTTTTAATAAATTCTGTTCTCTGTTTTGCAAAAAAATCTATTACAGGATGATCAAAATTACGTGTTGTTGATTCCTTTTGCCAAAATTTGTGTTGAAAAGATGTAGATAACTTTATTTTTTCAACTTTTTTGTTTTCATTCATTTAATCACCTATTTTATAATTTAAAAAATTAATTTATTATAATCATTTCTAAAGTTTCCTCTATTTTTTGATTTTAGACTATAATAGCCAATGCATTGTTTGTTCCCATTCTTCTAAGCAAACTGGATCACTCTCTTTAGTGCCTGATTCATCAATTATTAGCGTACAAAAATTATCTGAATAATTTTTTAAAACAAATGAATTCTCTGTAATTAATTCTATTTGAAAATCTCGCTCTGATTCTAAAACTGGATGCTTAAATGCATACATATTATGACCTTCTTTGATCACATTTTTCATTGTTTGGATCATTTGCTGATATAGTGGACTATTCACATTTTGTCCAAGTCCAGTTGCTTGAAATGTTGATATTCCTTCTATTACTGCTGAATGTGCATGATAATGAGTTAATAAAACACCATTTTCAGGTAGTTCTTTCATCATACTAATTGGAAATTCTTTTGATAAGGCAAATGGATCTTTAAAATTTAATCCATCTTTTTTTATTATTTGTGAATAATCAGCATAAAAAAACGAAATGGGTATAAAAATTATTAAAGAGAAAATTAAAATAATTTTAATGAATTTTTTAATGTGATGAAAATTATTTTTTAATTCATTTTTTGTATCTGCTTGAATAATCTTTATAATCAAATAACTCAACATCATATAAAATAATGGGATTACTGGAAGTACATCTCTACCTGAACCTTGACGATTCCATGATAAAAGTAAAGTTGAATAAAATATTATTACTGAAATAATAAATGCACTAAAAATAATAATTTCTTTATCTACTTTTTTGTAATAAATTGAAACTATTACCCCAATTAATAAAATAATAAAACTAATTATTCCTAAATGAAAACCTCCAATTTTTTTACTTTCATCACCAACTATTTGTAAAATTTTTCCACCAAATGGATCATTTACTTGTTCTGAAGTTAAATCATAATCATTGACTAAACCATTAATTCTATTTAGTGGATATGGCATAAAATGATTAAAATAATGTTCAATACGATCTAAATCTACTTTAAATAGATTTCTTAATTCTGTAACTGATTGATCTTTTGTTGGAATGTCTGGTCGATTGTAAATTGAAATGGTTGGATCATCAAAATAAAATGAGTTAAAGCTTGCAAAAAATATTAAAAATATAATATATGGACTTGTAGCAATTCCTAAAATTTTAATTGTTTTTTTATTAATAATATTTTTAAATGTAAATTTTGTATGATTTTTATTATTTTTTCTTTCTCTAACTGTTTGAATTATGAAATACCCTGCTAAAATAATTAACTCTACCGGTACTAACATTATTCCATTTAATCTAAAAAATGTTGGTAATGTAAAAAATATTGAAGCTAAAAGAAGATGTTTATTATTTTTTACCTGAAAATATTTAATAAAAAAGAATATTCCCAATAAAAAAAATAACATGAAAAAATTTGACGTTAATAATCCTCTTCCTACTAGAAAAACATATTCGTTTGTTACAAGAAAAATTAGTGTTAGTAATCCTACATATTTTCCAAAACATTTTGTGGCTATTCTTTCTGATGTAATTAAAATACCAATCATGACAATTGGCCCTAAATAGAATAAACCAAAATAACCTCCTACGAGATAACTTATTGCACCTATAGATGCAATTCCGGGCATTGAATCTGGAATTGATGAATTGTATTCAGTTTTGATTTGACTACCAGGAATAAATTCCCATTTTCCAGTTGATTCTAACAGATCATTTGTAAATGCATATTCCCCATTTGCTAATCGAATTGAATGTACTCCGTAACCCCTTGAATCATTTGGATATTCATAAAATGGAAAAAAAAATCCAATTAAAAATAATCCTATGATTGAAATAATTAAAATTTTTGAGATGCTTACGACAAGTGATATTTTACTCTGATTTTTTATTAATGATTTAAGCAAATTATTTCAATTTTTATATATATTTTCTATTTAAATTCCTTTAAGGTTATTTTTGATAAAATCAATAGCCTCAACAGGTGTTGGATCTTTCTCAAGTTTTATTGAAAGATATATGCTTGCATAGTCAAATAGATAAATTAAACAAATTATTTTTGTAAGTATATTCCCATTTTGACTTATTACTTCTTTAAAATCAATTTTTTTCTCAATAAATAACTCTTTTAATATTTCCCAATGTTGTACTGTTTTTTCAAAATCATCTTTACCTCTTACTAATATTGGTTGAAATTTATCTTCATTTTTCCATGCCACCACTTCATTATGACAGGCTTCAATCACATCTTCAACAATTGCATGAATTTTACAGTTTTCTTGAAGCATATTTTTAAATCTGATTGCTACAGATTCAAGACCCCATGGATAATAAATAACTGGTGTATGATTAATCCAATTTGCAATATTTATTGCAGGATTTGACTTGTTAATATTTTTAGAATCAATTTTTTTTTGAATAAATTTTAGATCTTCAATAGATTTTAAAATATCTAATTCCTTAATTGGCAGAATTGGTTTTAAAACATACATCATAGAATAAAGAAATGATGTAAATGAAGCTCTTGGAGAGTGATATTTTTTTACATTTCTATGTTGGATGTTATTTTTTTTACATATTTCTTTAATTTTACCACCATCAGAAAAAACTATAATTTTTGCATTTAATTTAATAGCATTATCTAAAACTGCTATTGATTCAATAGTATTTCCTGAAACACTTGTTATGATAACTATTGATTCTGAGTTTACTGTTTTTGGTAAATGATATCCTTTTACTACTGACACATGTGTATTTGTTTTTGATAAAATAGCAGAAAAAACACTTCCTAATGAACCTGATCCTCCCATCCCTGCAAATACAAAATGAGATGATTTTGGAAAATTTATTTGCTCAATATTGTTTTCATAAGATTTTTTTGCAATTTCAGGCCATATATCATAAATTTTATACATTTTTTCTGAATCTAATCTTTCTAAATTTTCTAAATTAATCACAACTTTGTCTGAGTATATTTTCCATATAACACTTGATTTTTAAAACAGGCTAATGCGAATAAAATATAATGGAACCTGAATTCAAACTAGATTCTTCGTTAAGAACTGTTGAATGGAGAAATAATAAAGTAATAATGATTGAACAAACCAAATTACCTAACGAATTAATTTTTGTAGAATATGATGATTTTAATCAAGTTGCAAATGCTATCAAAACTTTGATAGTACGAGGAGCTCCTGCTATTGGAGTATCTGGTGCATTTGGATTGGGATTAGCTGCTCTACAAAGTAAAGCAACATCAAAAGAGGAATTACTATTAGACTTAGAAACTGCAAAAAAAATTCTTTTTGCAACAAGACCTACTGCTGTTAATTTAGGTTGGGGACTAGAAAAAATAATGAATGTTGCAAAAACTGGTGAAACTGCAGAACAAATTCGTAAATTAGTAATTTCTACTGCAAAACAAATGGCTGATGATGATATTGAAATTAACAAATCTATGGGAAAAAATGGCTCTGTTCTTTTTGACGATAATGACACAATTATGACTCATTGTAATGCAGGTGCATTAGCTACTGTTGCATATGGAACAGCATTAGGTGTAATTAGAGCAACTAGAGAGAGTGGAAAAAATGTAAAGGTAATTGCAACTGAAACTAGACCCATTCAACAAGGATCAAGATTAACTGTATTTGAACTAAAACATGACGGATTTGATGTCAGTTTAGTTCCAGACACTGCTGTAGGGTATTCAATGGCAAATGGATTAGTAAACAAAGTTGTCGTAGGGGCTGACCGAATTGTAAAAACTGGTCATGTTTTTAATAAAATTGGAACATATCAAGTTGCAACAATGGCAAAACAACATGGAATTCCATTTTATGTTGCAGCACCATTATCTACGATTGATATGGAAACTAAAGCAGAAGATGTAATTATTGAAATGCGTAAAGGCTCTGAAGTTACAGGTATTGGCGATAAAAAAACTGCTCCTGATAATATAGATGTCATTAATCCTGCATTTGATATGACTCCTCCTGAATTAATTGCAGGAATTATCACTGAAAAAGGTGTGGCTACAGCTCCATTTGACGAATCTATCAAAAAATTATTCCAAGCTAATTAATACAAAGTTTTTATTGTTTTTTAATCTGCATTATAAGATATGAGTACTATTTCTACACAAGCAATTGAGGATTCTCTAAAACAATGCATGGATCCTGAAGTTCCTCTTAATATTGTAGAAATGGGATTAATTTATGGGATTGATGTAACTGAAAATAATGATGTTAATATTAAAATGACAATGACAACACAGGGATGTCCTTTACATGAAACTTTGGTTGCAGATGCAACAAGATTTGCTAAAAAAGTTCCAGGTGTAAATAATGTGAATATTGATATTGTTTGGGAACCTGCATGGACAATGGATAAAATGACAGAAGAAGGAAAACTCAAAATTAAAGAAATGGGCGCTGCTGGATTAAATACTCCTGCACCAATTAACTATGAAACTGCTTTACCTCAAGGAGTTGGTAAATTAGTGCAACAAGAAGATGGTTCTATGGTTTTAGCTAATGAACATGAGCAAGGATTTATGGTAAATCAAGCAATTGTTGATTTCTGGAAATCTTGCAACGGTCAACGTAAGGTAACAGATCTAGTAGAAGTATTTGCACAACAAACAGGACTACAAAGAAACCAAGTTGAAAAAGAAGTTATGCAATTATTGCAACAACTTCGAGATGGTGGACTAATTGCTATTGCAGGTCAACCAGACGCCCCAAACGTTGAATTTAAAAAATAATCTTAATCTAATCCTTGTTTAGGTCTACCTGATTTTCTCTTTGATTTTGGCCTTCCTACTTTACGCTGTTTTCTAATTGGTTTTGTTTTTTCTTTAAAATCCATTCCTTTTTCAAATAATTCTAGGATCAAAATTTTTGCTATTTTTGTAATTTTTTGTTCAATATTTCGTTGGTATTCAGTAGTGTTCAGTATTTCACCTAAATTTTTCCCACCAATTGTAATATTCTTTTCTGTAAGAGTATCTCCAAGTAATTCCTTTGCTAATGTTAAACCTACGTAAAATTTTACACCAGATCTTATAATTTCATTGTAACTTAATTTGTATTGTTCTTTAATTCTCTCAATTTCATTAAATTCATCATCTGGAAATCTTGCTCTTAATGTATTCCAATCTGTCATGTTTTTAAAATATTCTTTATCTTAATAACTTCTTAGACGAGATCTTTAAAATACATGGTTTGAATTTGCACCGTCAAAATTTATTGTGACTCCTGACAAATATTTTATATTATTTTCAATAATTGCCTTAACAAAATCTCCAATTTCCTTTGGATTGCCTAATCTTTTCATAGGTAATGTTTTCTCAAATTCTTTTATATTTTCTATTAATTCTTGAGTTCTATCTGTATTGATGGGACCTGGTGCAATGTTAATACAACTAATATTGTTTTGAGCATATTCTCTACTTAATACTTTGAAAACTTCTGAAAATGCTGCTCTGTATGCAGATGAAATTATTAATTTTGAATTTGGTTCTTTTATTACATTAGAACTAATCAAAAAAATATAACCATTGTTATTTATTTTGATTTTTTGTAATATGGTACAAAATCCTACAAATAATTGATTGTGATATTTATTCCAATCATCTTCCGTAATTGTTGAGAAAGGTTTTGGTTCTGGACCACCTGTATTTAGAATTAAAACATCTGCTTCATTATGTATTTCTAAAAATTTTTTTACACTATCCAAATTTGATGTATCAATATCCTTTTGAGACGCAGCAAATACATCAATTTCTATTGTTTTTAAAGAATCTGAAATTGCTTTTCCAATTCCACGGGTTCCTCCTAAAACTACTGCTTTAGTCATACAATAATTGAAGATTGGTTCTAATTAAATTTCATTATTTATTAAAATTAAAATAATATTTTTACGCATTGTAAAAATTAAAGATGATGTAATTTTATTAAATTACATTTTTCCTTGTTGCCATGCCTGATTAAATTTTTTGATGGCTTCTTGATATGCTATGATTGAATCATCTCCTGATGTTGTAAGAAATTTTTCCCACTGTTCATTGAATTTTTTTATTGATTCAATATTAGTTTCTTTGAAAATACTCTCAATCATTTTTGTTTGCTGTTTAATGTATTCTGGACCTATTTCTTCCCAAGTTTTTTCCCAACTCACACTGACTTTTTTTAATAATTCTGCATCTGATCCTATTGCTTTTTGACATGCATCATGATATGTCATTAGTGTTTGATTTGTAGCCTTTTGCCATTGTGCTAAAGATTCTTTCCAACCACTTAATGCAGAATTGTATTCTTTCCAAGCTTTCTCAAATTCAGGTTTTTTTGAAGATGTTTTAGTTTGTTTTTTTGGTTTGGGCGTTGATTTTTTGACTATTTTCTTTTTATTATTGGATTTTTTTTTGACAGCCATATCTTGAATTATCCTTATAGAAGTTAAATCTTTAAAGAATTTTGAGGTTGATTTCTCTCAAAATTTTGATGCTTTAGAAAAAGTTGGAATATGTTTTTCATCTTTATTTTTAAATAAGTTATAATGATTTTTACATAAACTTCTGGTCTCTTTAAAACTAATTTTTACAGTTTGTATAGCTTTTTCTTTACATTCAGAAATACTACACTGCAATATGATCCGTATTTGATATTTCTTAATAAAACTTTGAAATTATATAATTACCACTACTAACTTTTTTATCATTGTAATTTATTGTACAATTATGGATGATGATGAAAAAGGAAAAGAATTTTTAAAATTAATTGATGATCAAAATACCGTTCAATGGAATGTTGTTGCAAAGTTAGCTTCTTTAATTAAATCCGAATGGAATTCTAC
>Ga0209047_1000142_pt1 | contig 68895 bp, 71 predicted proteins | sample SaaInlV_165m_DNA_3_FD_184681 | JGI IMG/M metagenome (GOLD analysis project Ga0209047, IMG submission 184681) | Marine microbial communities from expanding oxygen minimum zones in the Saanich Inlet - Saanich Inlet SI037_S3LV_120m_DNA (SPAdes)... | ecosystem: Environmental > Aquatic > Marine >...
TGTGATTCATTCTTTCTTGCAGCATCTCTAAATGCATCATCATGATTTTGAGGTCCATGTTCACATTTTACACATGCAATTTTAAAACCATCTTCATTTTTTACATAAGTTTCACAACCACAGAAACATGCCATGACAATTCTAATTCTTAATCTGATATATCTTTTGGGATATTTTTTACTTACAACATTCGCCCATTGGAATTTCATGATCATGTGGACATTTTCTTGGATGACCTAACATTACACATAATGCATCAGTGAATTGTTTATTCATGTGATGTTCAATTCCACATACCATTTCTTCATCAATTGCTACTTTTAGTGCACTATCCATCAATACTTCTAATAATCTACTATTTCGCATCATACTAGAACCAATTCTTTCTCCTTCATCTGTAAGATTTACTCCTGCTTTGTTATATTCTACAAGATTTTTACCATTTAATTTTTTTAACATTTGAACTACACTTGGCTGTCTGATATTGAGCATTTTTGCAATTGTACTAATTTTAACATCTTCTCCTCTTTCTCTTATGTGCCAAATAGCTTTAAGATACATTTCAACATGTTCTGCTTCTGCAGTTCCAACAAATAGTGTTTCTTCTTTGAGTATATCCATGACTATACCTTCTTTGAATCTTTTAATAAATATTCAAAATATTGACGTGCAAATCCTGCTAAACCTATGTGATCTGCCCAAATTGCAATAACATCTGAGGAATTTTCACCTGCAATTTCTGGACCTAATAAAATAACAACATATCTTTTATCTGAAATTATTCCTCCTCCAAACAAACCTTTTTTGATTTTTACATCTGCAACTCTTTTGATTGCTGTAATTGATTCTTTATCTATTTTATCTGATGTAAGAATTGTAATTTTAACTCCTTTATCATGAAGTGCTCTTAATTTTGGTAATGCTTGTTTAACTAATTCTACACCTGCTTCTGGTAATGTAATCATTACTTCATTTCTACAACTATCTACCATTTCTAAAATTTTAGCAGTAATGTTAACGGCTCCTGAAAGTACCCATATGTCTGGCCTTTCACTTGTCCCACTTTTTTCGTATAGAGGAACTAATTCATTTAAAATAATATTTTGATTTTGTAAAAAATCACTTTCCATTTTTTGTTTGGTACTTTCTACTCCTGTGGATGGTGATTTTGCAAAATATTTTGTTGGTCTTGAATCATCTGAACCAATCCATCCTTTTTCTTCTAATGAGCCTAATACTTCATAGATTTTTGAATACGGTACGCCTGATTTTTGGCTAAGATCCGATGCTGTGGCTTCTCCTGATTTTAATAATGTCGAAAATGTTTTGATTTCATAACTAGTAAGCCCAATTTTTTCTAATGATTTTTTTGTTTTATCCGAGATACTCATGCGATCTTATCGATCAGTTTTGATATTTAAACCACTCATGACTATTTACTAAATTCCACACGGGGGTTAGTATGAAACAGATTATATATACTGTTTTTTGAAACTCAAGATACACACATGGCACTTATTCAGATTTCTAATCAATCAAGTAAAAATTTAGGCAAAAAATCCACTATCAGATTTACTCAAAGTATATGCCCTGATTGTAACATGATTTTAGATGCTGAAGTTTTTGAAAGAGATAGTCAAGTTTTCATGTCAAAAATTTGTCCAACTCACGGTGAATGTGAAGAATTATACTTTGGTTCTTATGAAATGTATAAAAAATTCAGTACATACTGGATGGATGGTAAAGGTGCACATTCTCCAAACGTAATGATTGACAAATGTTCTTGTCCAAATAACTGTGGTTTATGTTCAAATCATTTATCTCACAGTGGATTAGCAAACATGATTGTAACTAATAGATGTGATTTAACATGTTGGTATTGTTTCTTTTATGTAAAGAAAGGTCTTGAAGGTGCTTACATGTATGAACCAGATCATACTCAAGTTAGAGGTATGATGAAGACTCTAAGAGCAGAAAGACCAATTCCAGGAAATTCAATGCAAATTACTGGTGGAGAACCAATGCTTAGAGATGATATTGCTGATGTTATTCAAATTATGAAAGAAGAAGGTGTTGACCATATTCAAATGAATACAAATGGTATTAGACACGCAATGGATCCAGAAGCAGCAAGAGAAGTAAGACTTGCTGGATGTAACAATTTGTATCTTTCATTTGATGGTGTAACTGCAAGAACAAATCCTAAAAATCACTGGGAGATTCCATATGCTCTTGATAGTTGTAGAAAAACAGGTACTACTGTAGTATTTGTTCCAACTGTAATCAAATCAATTAATGATCATGAATTAGGCGGAATTATTAGATATGCACAAAAGAATATGGATGTAGTTCACGCTGTTAACTTCCAACCCGTATCATTAACTGGAAGAATGGGTAAATCTGAACGTGAAAAATATAGAATTACAGTTCCTGATTGTGTTCAAAGAATTGAAGAACAAACAGATGGTCAAGTAACTGTAGATGATTGGTTCCCAGTTCCAAGTTGTATGCCATTAACTAATGTAATTGAGGCATTTTCAAGTAAACCAAAATATGAATTATCTATTCACTTTGCGTGTGGTGCAGGAACATACATCTTTGAAGATGCAGATACAAAGAAATTTGTTCCATTAACTAAATTCTGTGATATTCAAGGAATGTTAGAACTCTTTGAAGATAAGTCAGAAGAAATTCGTTCTGGTAAGAACAAATACTTTACAATGCTTGAAGTCGTAAGAAAACTAAAAGGCTTTGTTGATACTAAAAAACAACCAGCAGGATTAGATTTAGCAAAAATGTTTGGTAATATTCTCATGAAGAGATCATTTGATTCAGTTGGTTCGTGGCATGTCAAAGGATTATTCCTTGGTATGATGCACTTCCAAGACAAATACAATGAAGATTTAGAAAGATTACAAAGATGTGATATTCATTATGTTACTCCAGATCTTCGAATAGTCCCATTCTGTGCATTCAATGTAATTCCAGAGTGGTATAGAGACAGAATTCAAAAGAAATATTCTATCACTGTAGAGGAATGGGAAGAGCGTGAAGGTGTAAAACTCGAAGATGGTCTATACAGAGGTCTTATGAGACGTGGTGCAGGTGATGAACTTGCTGCTGGCTGTGCAAAGAGTCAGATGTTCCATGATGCTTCACAAGCAACAATGTAGTAGATTTTTTAAAAATTATTATTAAATTCAAAAGAGTAATAACAGTTTAAAATATTATTTCCATATTGGTTTCTCAGCAAATATTATTTCAAATTGGTGATTTTAATTTCAAATTATACCACATTTTGTTAATTGGATTATTGATTTTAGCTTTTTCAGCTACCTTTTTGATTAGAACTCAACCAATACAATATGGTTTTGAGTTAAACGAATTTGATCCATTTTTTAATTTTCGTGCTACTGAATACATTGTCGAAAATGGATTAGTTGAATATTTTGAATGGCATGATACTAAAAGTTGGTATTTATCGCCTCATTTTGAAAATCTAAAAGATCCTTTACACCCATTATCTGGAAGAAATGTTTCTAGTAATTCACAAATAATGTTGCATATTACAACAGCTATTTCCTATCAAATATTTGGTGGAAATTCTAGTTTGTATGATTTCACAATATTATTTCCAGTTGTAATTGGTTCTTTAAGTGTCATAGTTATTTTTGCACTAGTAAGAGTATTAGGTGGAACAACTGCTGGTATTATTGCATCATTATTATTTGCAGTAGCACTTCCAATACTTGTAAGAGGATCAGTTGGCTGGTTTAAATCCGAACCTCTGGGACTTTTTTATGCCTTACTTGGATTATATTTATTTTTAAGTGGAATTAGCGCCAAAAATATAAAATTTTCAATTTTAAAAATCATATTTGCAGGAATTATTTTGAGTTTTGCAATGGCATCATGGGGTGGTAATCAATTTTTCATAATACCACTTGGCTTATTTATTTTAGCATTACCCCTTATTAGAAAAGATCATAAATTTTTAGCTTGGAGTATTCCATTATTTGTAACAATATTTCTTTTATGTTCTGCTTCATTTGAAAGACCTGGACCACAATTTGTAGTTGGGTTAGGTGGTATGGCATTATTACTTCCAACATTATTTTTATTTGTAAACATATTCATTCAAAAAATAAGCAAAGAAGAAAATAAAATAAAACATGGAACTATTTTTCTAACTATTATTCTAATAATTTCAATTCTTTTTATGTTGATAGCAGGATCATATTTTTCTGATAATGTTAGTTTTCGATACCTTAATGCAATTTATCCCTTTTTAACAACTGTAGATCCATTAACTGATTCAGTTTCTGAACATGCAATTACTTCTACTTCTGATTCTTTTATTTATCATTCTATTTTTCTGATATTTGGATTACTTGGTGCTTGGATTATTTTCACTAAAAATGTGTTCCAAAGTAAAATTGTTTTAAGAAATGATATGAGAGTATTTGCATTAATTATTGGAATAACTGGAGTATATATTGGCTCAGCTTTTATACGACTAGAACTTTTTGCATCTATTTCATTAATTATTCTTGCTTCTATTGGATTGTCTATTTTAACTAAAGAAATTTTTAAAATTCATGTTTCTAGAAAAGCAAATTATTCATTAAAGATTTCATATGTTTTTTTAATTTCTATTCTATTTGTTATTCCTCTTGTTTATCCTGATAATAACTGGATTACCACTTTAGATTATGCTCCTACTATACTTACAGGCGGAACAAGTTATCTTCTTCCAACCAATGATTGGATAGTAACACTTGATTGGATTAAAAATAATACCCCTGAAAATTCAGTTATTGGGGCTTGGTGGGATTATGGATATTGGATTCAAACTCTAGCTGACAGAACTACAGTAATTGATAATGCTACACTTAATGGTAACACCATACAAAAATTTGCTGCATTACTTCTTAGTACACCTGATGATGCATTCAATATGCTTAATGATTGGAATGTTGACTATCTAGTTCTATTTGTTGCTGCTGAAAAATTAGAAGTCGAATCTAATTCAGGAGATTCTATTTACGTATTAAATGGTGGTGGGGATGAAGCCAAAAAACAATGGTTTATGCGTATAGCACAACTTGAAACAGCTGATGGTGATGTCATTCAGTTTCCATTTGAAAAATATTCAAATCCTGATGGATTGACTGGTACTACTTATTTTTGGAATGAAACATTACTTGGTAATTCAATTCCATTCAAACCATTGGTTTGGTTTAATGACAATACTCAACAAGAATCTCTAACATACCAACCTGGATTTGTTCCTCTTCACATTAAGGAAATTGAATATGATTCTGAAAGTAATACTCCACTAAATTTAGTATATGCCTCTCCTAGTTTTACTAATGATAGTATTGGAATTATTCATGCTGTACTTGTTTTTAAAATAAATGAAAATTATGTTCCAATTGTAGAAGGACCTATTAAACCAATTACATAATTTTCAATTTAAATATCTTGTAATAAATAAGGAATTTTTATTTTAATTGTTATTACAAAAATTGAATTCTTTTATAATGGAATGATTGAAGTTTTTATTTATTTTAAATTTTAAAAACATTATTTTTTTATTTTCAATTATACAAACTCATTATATATTTTAATGAGTTTTTTGCTTTCAATGTCTGCATTATGATTTCTTTCTATTTCATTCCTTAATTTTTTACCCATTTTTTTTCTAATGTTTTCATTTTTTAGATATGTTATCCCTTCAATTAATTCATCTACTGTATCACCAACGACCAATAGATCTTTGTTAAAATCAATGGTACCCCTTTTAGTTGTTACAATTGGCATTTCACAGGCAGCAGCTTCTAAAATTTTATTTTTAGAACCAAGATAATATGCATATTCTGGATAAGGTGAAAATAAAACACTGCATTTTCTTAGTGTATCTATGTAATGCTCTGTTTCTCCAACAAATTCAACATTTTTAAAATTTAGATTTTCTCTAAAAAATGAATCTGTTTTTCCTATTATTGTAAATTTTATGTTTGAAAGTTTTTTGCATATTGATTTCATTACATCCAATGCAAGATAATTTATTTTACCTGGAATAAATGGCCCTATCAGTGCTATGTTTAATTCATTACATGAAGTAGGAGAAAAATTATCTAAAATCAATGAATTACGAACAACAGTTGCATTTTGAATTTTTTTTACTCTTTCAAAAATACTTTCCCCTGCACAAATCAAATGTAATGATTTTTCAAATGTTTCTCTCTCAATTTTTTTCCAATATTTTGATTTGTACAAGAATGCCCATTTTTTCCATGAATAAATAGGAAAACCTCTGGCTAAATTCTCTGATTGAAAATACTCTAAACCATGTACATCTGAAATGAATTTTGAATTTTCTAAAAGACGTCCACTAAGTTGTTGAGCATGAATAAGATTCCCCTGAATTTCTTTTTCTTTTTGTTTTGTAAAATTACCTACTAATTCTATATTCTCAAGTCCATTTTTTTTTAATCCTTGATATTCCCATTGGGGTCTAACTGTATTACCATTAAAAATATTCAATGGTTGCTCTGAAATAATTGAAATTTTTCTCATTTACCATATTTTTTAAAATAGATGAGTATATCAAGCATTATTTTGATAGAAATAACCCAATAGCTTTTAAGATTGATTTTTAAATTTTTATTATGAATTTTTTATTTATTTCACCCAGATTTGCAGGTGGAATTGGTGGCCATGCCTACATGTTATCTGAACAATTACGAAAATCTGGACATGAAGTTGAATTAATGTCAACAACCCATTTACCAATAAAAAATCTCAAAAATCCTAGCTTTGCATTAATTAGTTCATTAAAATCATTAACAAATAGAAATCATTATGACATAGTACATGCATTTAATGTACCATCTGCTTTTGCAATGAAGCACATAAAAGCGAAAAAAAAAGTTTTATCAATTCATGGAACATTTTCTCAAGCAATTGATCTAATTCATTCAAAACCTTATGGCTTAATTGGGAATTTAATGGAAAAAAAAGCATTACAATATGCTGATAAAATTACTACTGATTCTGAATATACAAAAAAAATCTATAAAGAAACAACTGGAATAAATTTTGAATATTTGCCTTCTCCAATAGATATTACAAAATTTAAAAATATTAAAAAATCTTTAACTATAAAAAATCAAGTTGCATATGTAGCTAGAGCTGATTACGGTAAAGGAATAGATATTTTGGAAAAAGCTGAATCACTTATCAAAGGAAATGTTGTATATTGTACCGATTTACCTTGGAATGACGCGATGGAAGTTCTATCAAAATCCCATGTTTTAGTACAGCCGTCACGAATGGAAAGTTTAGCTACAACAATTAAAGAAGCATTTTATCTAAAAATTCCGGTAGTAGCTACAGAGGTAGGTGGAAATCCAGAATTGGTTAAACATGAAATAACTGGTCTTTTAACTCCATCTGAAAATCCAATAAAACTTGCTGAATCAATAAACAGAATTTTAGATGATGATGTATTATCAAAGCAAATACGTGAAAATTCGTATAATTTTGTAATAAATAATATGACTTGGGAATCTATATTGCCAAAATATATAGAATTTTATGAAAATTTATTAAAAAATTAATTTTTATTTTTTTCAATAATTTTTGGAATTTCATTTTTAAGCCAAATTTTTAAATCTAACTTTGGTTCCCAATTTAGACTACTTTTTGCTAATTTGATGTTAGCTTTACTTAGTAATGCATCACCTGGAAGTGCCTCTCTAAAAATTGGTTTTTGTGATAATGATGCCGCATTAATTATTATTTCAGCTATTTCTAAAATAGAATATGTTTTTCCTGTTCCAATATTGAAAAATCCAGCATTAACATTACTTGTCATTGCTAAATAATTTGCTTGAACAACATCTTCAACACTTACAAAATCTCTGATCTGATTTCCTTTCCCAAATATTTCAGGAGATTCTTTTTGAATTACTTTGTTAATAAATTTTGTAATTACTCCTGCATAAGAACCAGTTTGACCTTTTCCAAATACATTGAAATATCGTAATCCAATAATTTTACTACCCAGTTTAGAATATTTTAACGCTAATAATTCATCTTGAAGTTTTGTCTCTGCATAAGGATTTAGTGGATTCTTTTCGAAATTTTCAGAAATAGGAATTTTTTTTACTTCTCCATAAACACTTGAACTACTAGCATAAACAACTTTAAATCCATATTTTTTTGATAATTTAAAAATATTTTCAGTTCCATTTACATTCACATCATAATATTCTTCAGGCTTTTCAAATGATTCTGGGAGTGAAGTTAAAGCTGCTTGATGAAAAATTCCGTCAGTTCCTTGAACTATTTGTTCAACTTCATCAAAATTTAAAATATCTGCATGATGAAAATCAATTTTTTCTTTAATGGACTCTAGTCTTTTTTTTGTACCTACTTGGAGATTATCTATTACAATTACCGTATGCTTTTGTTCTACCAAAAATTTTACAATGTGACTACCTATGAAACCTGCACCTCCTGTAACTACATATTTCATACATTAGTATTTCGGCTTGATGGTTTAAACCTTAGTTAGGTACAAACTTATATGATTCTAGAATTGGATTAAATTAAAATTTGACCACTAATTCATTTTTCAGCTCAGTTGATTCTTTTTCAGAAAATTTATCTAAAAATAATATTAAAGTATGTGTTATAGGGATCGGACGAATTGGACTTCCAACTGCATTATCATTTGCAAATAAAAATTTACCAACTATAGGTGTAGATATCAATACTGAATTAGTTAATTCTATTAATTCAGGAAAATATCCTTTAGATGATGAACCTGAATTTGACAAAATTTTTGATAAAGTAACAAAAAATAAATTTTTTTCTGCAACTGATAATATTTCTGAAGCCTTAACAAAAAGCAATGTAGTAATTCTTTCTCTTCCTACACCTATGGATAAAAATTGTGTTCCAAATTATTCTGCATTATTTTCAGTAGCTAAAGATTTACATGATTTTATTCAACATGAAACTTTGATAATTGTTGAAAGTACAGTTGAACCAGGATTTATTGAAGATGAATTTATAAAAATTGTAGAGGGTAAGAATAAAAAATTAACTTGTAATGTTGATTTTTCAATTGTTGCATGTCCAGAAACAGCAAATCCTGGTGAAATCTTTAGTGATTTTCATAAACTTCCACGTTTAATTGGAGGATTTGATGAAAGATTTTCACAAATTACTGCTGAACTATATCATCATGTTTTTGATGTTGAAATAATTCATCTTCCTAATTGTAAAACCGCAAATGCTGCTAAACTAACAGCAAATGTATTTCGTGATGTGAATATTGCATTTATTAATGAATTAGCAATGCTTTTTGAAAAAATGGATATTGATATTATGAAAGTTATTGAAGCATGTGATAGAAAATATAATTTTCAAGCTCATTATCCAGGTTCTGGTGTTGGTGGTCCATGTTTACCCGTAAATTCATATCAATATCTCAACACATCTAGAAAGACATTTGATGGTGTATTAAGAATGATTGAAACTGCTAGAGAAATAAATGAGCATATGCCTCATCACACTGTAGAAATTGTGGTTGATGCATTAAATGAATCTGAAAAATCTATAAAGAATTCAATTATTGGGATTTTAGGAATTTCTTACAAACCTAATGTTGCTGATATTCAGTTGAGTCCTGCAGAAGAAATAGTTAAACATCTAGAACAATTAGGTGCTAAAATAAAAATTTATGATCCTTTTTACAAATCACAAAATATTTTCTCTCATATGTGTAGTAATTCATTTAATGATGTAGTTGAGAATTCTGATGCTCTAATCCTTGTTACCGCACATGATGAATTTAAAAATATAGATCCTAAAATATTATTCAGTAAAATGAATACACCTATTTTTATTGATACTAGAGGTGTTATGAATATTGAATCTGCAAAAAAATCTGGATTAATATTTCGAGGAATTGGACGTGGTGGCCGATAATAATAAACAAGTTTGTTCATCTGCTATAACTAACATTTTAGCATTAAGATATAATCCTGAAGAAAAAACTTTTATTAAAAAAGCATCTTGGCAAGATTTTGTTGAATCTGAATATCAAAACAATAATAGTATAATTTTGCAATTATTAAAAAATGTAATTCAACAAGTAGATTTTAAAGAAAAAAAAATAACTATTGCTCTTAGTGCAGGAATTGATTCATCATTAGTTTTGGCACTTTTAAAAGAATATCTTCCTGATGTTAAAATTACTGCATTAACATTAACATTTTCACAAAGTGTAGATGAGTCTCAACTATCCTCTAAAATTGCAAACTTTTTTGATATCGATCATAAAATAATACATATAAAAAATTTCTTAAATGAACTTCCAAATGCTCTTCACATTTTAAAAAATCCTCATTATGATGTTATGAATACATATTATCTTGTAAAAAATTCTAAAAAAATCTCTAATGTTTTGGTTACTGGTGATGGTGGAGATGAAATTTTTGGTGGATATACTTTTCGTTATTCAAAATTTAATAATTTAGTAAATGAGACATCTTCAATAGAGGAGAAAATACAGTCATATCTAAATTGTCATGAACGTGATTGGGTACCTGATCAAGAACAAATTTTTGGAGAAAAAATTCAATTTTCATGGAAAAAAATTCATCAAACTTTAAGACCATATTTTGATAACACACTTTCCTCATTAAATCAAGTATTTCTTGCAGATTTCAATGGTAAATTATTATATAATTTTATTCCAAATTATAACAAATTTTATAATCATTTTGGAGTACAATCGTTTAGTCCATTTTTAAATAAAGAAATTATTGATTATGGATCACATTTACCAATTGTCAAAAAGTATGATCATCAAACAAATATGGGAAAATTAATTTTACGAAATTTATTGAATGAAAAAATCCCTAAACATCTTCAACCTTTATCAAAACAAGGATTTTCTGTGAACACTGTATCTCTCTGGAAACAATTTGGTAATGAAATTTGTAGACAATATCTGTTAGACTCTAGACTTGTTAAAGATAATTGGTTAAATGGAGATTGGATAAAAAATAATTTTTATAAGGCTGACCAAGAAAAAAATATTCGATATATTAACAAATTTTTCTCTTTATTGGGATTTGAGATTTGGTATAGATTATTCGTTACTAAGGAAATACACCCTAATCACACTTTGTAAATTCCTTTAACATTAATTATTAGTAATTTAATATTTTTATTATGGAAAATGAATACAAAATTTCACGCTATTCATCAATTCATATTAAAAAACTTAAACTACTTTATGCTGCTTCTTATGGACGAAAACGATCATTAAAATATTTTCAATATAGACTACATGAAAATCCATTTGGAAAAGCAATTGCATATGTTATGAAATACAACGATATTCTAGTGGGATTTTATGCAATTACTCCTATTAAATTAAATATTGATCAAAAATCTACACTTGGTGGTTATAGTTTTCTTTCAATGACCCATCCAGATCATTCAAAAAAAGGAATTTTTCAAAAACTTGCCAAAAAAACTTTTGAAGAAGCAAAAAAACAAAAATATAATTTTATTTTAGGATTTGCAAACAAAACTTCATTTCCTATTTTCACTAAAAAATTAAATTTTAAACATATTTTTCCTTTAAATCATTTGGAAATTAAAATTGATCCAAATTCCTCTTTTTCTCTTAAAATGTCTAAAACTAATAGACATCCTGATAAATTATGGAATAATTATAATTCCAAAAATGAGTTAATATTCATTGAAAAAAATAATAATTATATCCAATGGAGATTCAAAAACACTCTATACCAATATTATATTTTTTCTTCAAAAAATGAATATTTTGTTTATAAAAAATTTGATAATACACTACATATCTTAGATTTTTTTGGTACTGAAAGTGAACAATTCTATGAAAACCTCTTAGATGTAGCAAATGTTCTTTTAAAAAAATTGGATTGTGAAAAAATTACTTTGTGGATTCCTAAAAATCATAATTTATTAAAATCTTCAAAAATTATTAAAAAGAAAAAATTACATACTGATTCATTTTTTATTATTAAAATTTTAAACAAGAAAATTAGTTCAAATGTAAGTAAAATTGATAATTGGTATTATTCCATGAGTGATTCTGATGTTTTTTAAACTATGATTGTTAATGGTCTAAACACCTCTGCAAATTTAATATTTTGTTTAATTCCAGCATTTTTTGCTTGTGATAAAATTAAATCTTCATCAAAATAATTCTTATTTTTGTATGTTTTAAATTGTTCAAGAGCTTTAACTTTCACCATCATTTCTTTTTTCTTTAATGTCACAAACATGATGGATTTTTTATAAATTGTGCTACGTACTAGATCATATTCAAAAATACTTTTATCTCTAAATACTCTTTGTGTTTCAATATTGCAAACTCTATGATCTTGATGTAAATCATTTGGAGTTGTAAAAACACATACTGGTTTGATTTTTTTCTTTATTGTCCATAAATAATCACAAATCTCTTGTCTGTTATACGAAAATTCTCTTGTTTTAAAATCTTTAAAAATAATATTTTTTGTTTTAAAACCTAGTATTTTCAGACTTTTTGTACTTTCACTCATAAGATTTTTTTGTTCTGGTTTATTGTTATTTTTAGATAATATTACTGCAAAAATTTTATCATTAGGAAGTTTTTGAATTAATCCTCCACATCCTAATTCAATATCGTCTGGATGACATCCTATGAACAATATTGGTCCTTTTTTAATAAAATTCAATGTCAAAACTATTTTATTAATTTTTTACATTAATATAAAAATTTCATTACTCTTTATTTTCTATCTTAATCAAAAATTCTCTAAATTCTTTAATTTCTTTATCACTGGCTTTTCCTGTTTGCACATCTAAAATGGTTCTTATCATTTTTCCAACTATTGGATTTTCTAATTGTTTCAATGCTAGTTCAACTTTCCATTGTGTCTTTCTATGCCAATAACCAATCATTATTGAGATTGGTATGTAAGTAACAATAAAAATAATTGAAAATATTGTTATATCTGATATTAATTTTTCAAATAATGTGTTTTCTTCAATTAAGAACCTATACGAAATTAAAATAAAATTCATTAATGTCAATCCAAATAATAGATATGTTGTAGTACCTGTTCTTCCATCAAACCAACGTCTTTTAATGAAAGTTTTTCCAAATTTCATTGTTAAAAGTCCAATTTATTTTCTATCTTAATCAAAAATTCTCTAAATTCTTTAATTTCTTTATCACTGGCTTTTCCTGTTTGCACATCTAAAATGGTTCTTATCATTTTTGCAAACATTGGATTTTGTTGCATATTTAATGTTGTTTCAACTTTTAACTGTGTCTTTCTATGCCAAAATCCTATAATGATTGCTGTTGGAATATAAAATCCTAAAAATAATAATATAAACATGGATAAATTAGGAATTACATCTTGAAGCATTGGAATTTTTTCAATTAATAACCGATACGCAATTAAAATAAAATTGATAAATGTTAAAACAAAAATTAAGTATACACTATGTCCTGCACGAAATTCCCACCAGCGTTTTCTAACCCATCCTTGACCCATATTTTTTGGTATTCTCTTTACTGTTTAAACTTTAGGACTTTTTATCAAAATAATTTTCTTTCTTACCAATTTATCATTATTTTTTTTTGATTGATTCATATATTTCAACTAATTTTTCTCCAAATGCTTCATATGTAAAATTTATTGTTACGTTTGAAATATTTTTTGAAAATTTTTCTTCATTTTTTAGAATCATAAAAATCGCATCTTTCAGTTGAGATTTGTTCCCTGGTTGTATTAAAATTCCTGTTCCGAGTTTTTCATTTACAAAATCTTCGTTGGCTCCATTGTAACTGGCTATAATAGGTAATCCTGAAGCAATACCTTCAATCACCACATTAGGTAATCCTCCTGATGTTCCTATGTGAAACAAAATCGATGAAGCATTATAATATACAGAGATTTCATTATGGCTACATCTTCCTTTTAATAAAATTGAATTTTCTAAATTATACTTTTTAATAAATTCTGTAATCTCCTTTTTTAGTGGACCATCTCCAATGAAAATTAAAATTATTTCTTTTTTTATTTTTTTGATTTCTTTAAATGCCTCTAATAATTCTTCAATTCCTTTATTGATTGTTAATCTTCCAACATACAAAAAATATTTCTTTTCAACATCTAATCCTAATTGCTTTTGTGTTTTTATTTTATCTCTTTTTTTGAAAATATCTAGATCTATTGGATTTACTAAATATGAAATTTTTTCTGATGGAATATCAAATATTTCTTTCAAATTAGATATCTCATTTTTTCCTGAACAAAGGATTTTTTGACATCTGTTTAGCGATTTCTTTTTTATTGGTTTTCGTAAAATTGTCATCCATTCATGATTTCCTCCAGCCCATCTTGCAATAATTGGTATTTGATTATGTAATTTTGAAACTATATAATCAAACATATCTGGAACTTTATACATGACGTAATAGCCTGAGACAAATTGACATAGGTCAAATTCATTTTTAATAATTTCAACTAATCTGGGAGAATATACAATTGGTTCATGAATAAATGGTATGTATTTTACTGGAACCCTTACGATTTGATGTCCAAATTTATGCACAAATTTCTTTTCAATTTTTTCCTTTGATGGATAAAAAATAACAACTTCTATATTTTTTTTTGATAATGCTTTTGCAATCCGATGATAAAAATGGTCTTCTTTGCATATTGTATTTTCCATAAAACTGTCATCTAATTTGTGCTCATAGACCTGATCTTCTAAAAATGCTGAAACAAGTGCAACACGCATATCTATTTCAGTTTTTGAATGAATTTAACCCTTATTCCTTTATAGTTTGTATTTTTTATTTTTTATTGTTTTAATTTCTATTAAAACTATTATGTACCTGTCAAATTTATCTTATTTTGTAATAAAATGAGTTATGCAATAATTGGTTTAGGTAAATGGGGGAAAAATCTTATAAAAGAATTTTCGAAACTTGAAGAAATCTCTTACTGTTACACAAAAGGTAATCAAAAAAATATTAGCTGGTTAAAAAAAAATTTTCCTAATGTTAAGTATGTTGATTCATTAGCACCAATTTTAATGGATAAAAAAATTAGTTCTGTTATAATTTCTACTCCCATAAAATCACATTATTCTTTATCACTAACTGCTTTAAAACATGGAAAAAATGTTTTTGTTGAAAAACCTCTTGGCACTACTCCCAGACAATGTTCTTCACTAATCAAAGTTGCAAAAAAACAAAATTTAAAACTCTTTGTAGGTCATATTTTCCTTTATCATCCTGTTTTTATAAAAATTAAAAAATTAATTCAAAACGATCCTATTGTATATCTTGATTCTAGCTGGGAAAAATATGGAACTTTTAGTGAAGACATAGGTTTGAATCTTTTAACTCATCAATTTTCTATAATAACTTCGTTTCTAGGTATTCCTGAAAAAATTATTCTCCATAAACAACAATCAAAAAAATTGGAAAAAAATCTAGTCTGTCTTGATATGAACTTTAAAAAAAATATTCAAGCACGTGTACTAACTAATCGCTTATCTTCTAAAAAGCGATTTTTAATCACTATTTTAACTAAAAATAATATCTATATTTGGGAAAACAATGAATTGTATAAATTTGATAAAATAAAGAAAACTTTTAAATTATTTTTTAGATCTAAAAACACCCCTTTAGAGATAGAATGTAAAGAATTTGTGAATTATATCAATAATAATTTTGCCTCATTTAATAACACTAAACAAGCATTGACAACTATAAAATTATTAAAACAAACTATCTTCCAAAAAATATGAAAATTGCAATCATTGGTGGAGGTATTTTTGGAGTTACTACTGCCATTCGACTGAGTCGCAATCATGATGTTGATTTATTTGAACAAAATTCTGATATTCTTCAATCTGCTTCTGGTATTAATCAATATAGATTACATAGGGGTTACCATTATCCGAGAAGCACTGATACTGCAATTTCTGCAAAGAATTCTGAATTATTCTTTAAAAATGAATATTCTAGTTCCATTGTGAATGATATTGATCATTTTTATTGTATTGCAAATGAAAATAGTTTAACAAATAAAGATCAATATCTTAATTTTTGTAATGCAGTTGACTTATCTTTTGAAGAAACTAAATTAGATCTTTTAAATCAAAATAAAATTGATCTATGTGTAAAAGTGGTGGAAACTCTTTTTGATCCTTTCTTGTTAAAAGATATTTGTTGGAAAAAGATCCAAGAAAATAACATAAATATGCATATGGGAAAACCTGTTTATCTAAATGATTTAGATAGTTATGATTATGTGATAGTTGCAACATATGCTGGTTTTAATCAAACATTGAATAATTTTTCTGATTTACAAATGAATTGTCAGTTTGAATTATGTGAAAAACCTGTTGTTAAATTACCTAATTCTTTCAATCAAAAAAGCATTGTTATAATGGATGGACCTTTCATGTGTGTTGATCCTTTAGGAAAAACTGGTAATTTTGTATTAGGTAATGTCGTTCACGCTATACATCATTCCAATGTAGGTAAAATACCTGTTATCCCTGAAGAATTTAGAAATTTACTAAATAATGGAATAATTCGTAATCCTCCTATTACCAATTTTAATTCATTTGTAGAATCAGGCTCAAATTTTATTCCTGACTTGAATAGAGCAGAACATTTAGGTTCTATGTTTACCGTTAGAACTGTTTTACCAAATTTAGATAATACTGATGCTAGACCTACAATAGTTCGTAAATTAAAGAATAATGTTATTTCAATATTTTCTGGAAAAATAGGTAATTGTATTCAAGCTGCAGATGAAGTTGAAAAAATAATAGAAAATTAAGCAAATCCACCATTCTTTGAAGAGTATAACCTATATACAAAATAACAAAACAAGTTTTGTTTGAAATCTGTAATAACTTGTGCTGGAAAAGGAACACGGCTTCTTCCTTTTACAAAAGAATTACCTAAAGAAATGGCTCCAGTTTTTTTAAATGGTACAGAAGGAATTGAATTAAAACCTTTATTACAATTAATTTTTGAGAATTTACATACTGTTGGAATTAAAGAATTTTGTTTTGTGACTGGAAAAACTAAGAGATCCATACAGGATCATTTTCACCCAAATGTTATAGAATCTTCTCCTAAACAATTAGGTAATTATTTTGATATGCTTAGAAATTCTACATTATTTTGGATTGACCAACAAATCCCAAAAGGATTTGGTGATGCAGTTTTACCCAGTAAATCTTTTATCAATAACGATAATTTTATTTTACATGCAGGGGATGTTGCATTTTTACCCCATTATCTTAAGCCATTAGAAGATCTTTTAGATCTTGAAAAAACTGATGTGGATGCAGCATTTTTTGTAAGAGAAGTAGAAGATCCTGAAAGACATGGTATAATTTCATCATCAGTCACAAATGATGGATTTTTTGATGTTGAAAAAATTATTGAAAAACCTAAATCTCCAGAAAGCAATTTAGGTGTTTTTCCAATTTATTATTTTAGAAATAATATTTTTGATGCTTTAGAATCAACCTCTCCCGGTTATGGGGGAGAAATTCAATTAACTGATGCAATTCAAAAATTGATTATGGCAGGAAAAAAAGTTGTTGCAAAAATAATTCCTAGTGATTTTGTTTTAGATGTTGGAACTCCTGAATCTTATTTTTCAGCTATCAATTTATCTCATGATGCAGTAACAAAGAGAATTTGTTAAAGATGAATATTTCTATTATTGGTCAGGGATTTGTTGGACTCTCATTATCTGTTGTTTTGGCATCAAAGAATTTTTCGGTAAATGCTATTGAAAATAATCTTGATAAATTATCTCAACTACGTGTTGGAAAATCTCCTTTTTATGAACCTAAATTAAATTTCTTTTTAGAAAAATCTCTAAAAACTAGAAAACTTCAATTTTTTGATTCAATTGAAAATATTTTTGATAAGACAAATATTATTTTTATTACAGTTCCAACTCCAAATAAAAATGGGAAAATTGATTTAACTTACATTAAAAATGTAATAGAAAATTTAATCCCACTGATTGATAATAGTTCAAAAAAAATTACTATTGTGATTAAAAGTACGATTGCTCCTGGAACAACTGAAAAATTTATAATTCCATTACTTAATCAATCAAAGAAAAAAATTGGTAAAGATCTTTTTTTGGCAATAAATCCAGAATTTTTACGAGAAGGATTTGCCATCGATGATCAACTTAACCCACATGTGGTAGTTATTGGTTGTCAGAATAATGAAACAATGAAGATTTTAAAGAATTTTTATCAAAAAATTTATCCTAAAAAAATTCCTATTATCTTTACAAATTATGCTACAGCTGAATTAATCAAATATTCTAATAATGCATTTTTAGCAACAAAAATCAGTTTCATAAATTCAATTTCTAATCTTTGTCAAACAATACATGGTGCTAATGTTGATGAAGTTGCAAAAGTAATTGGAATGGATCCAAGAATAGGTTCTTTATTTTTGCAAGCTGGTCCTGGATTTGGAGGTTCATGTCTTCCAAAAGATCTAAATGCGTTAATCTCAGTTTTAAAAGATAATAAAGTAAATTCTTCGTTATTTGAAAGTGTTCAAAAAATTAATGATGATCAAATTAAATTAATTTTAACTATTCTTAAAAAGCACCTAAATAATTTAACAGGAAAAAATATTTCAATTTTAGGATTAGCGTTTAAAGAAAATTCTGATGATATCCGTGAATCTAAATCAATAAATTTAATCAAAGAACTTCTTTTGAAGAAATGTAAGATCAATGTTTATGATCTCTTAGCTATTTCTAATACAAAAAAAATTTTTGGTAACAAAATATTTTATTCAAATTCAATTTCTAAATGTATTAAACAATCTGATGCGATAATAATTATGAATTCTGACAAAGAATTTACAAAAATTTCAGAAATATATACTAAAAAAATGAAAATACCTTTAATTATTGATACTAGAAGAATTTTAAAACACACTAATTCGATGCTTAATCATGTTGCAATTGGAATCAACGATAAATAATTTCCTTTGAATTAAATTGTTTATTATGATAATATTATTTAATACTGGTGAGATGAAATGGTAAACAAAAAAGTTTTAGTTTGGATGCATAATGGACCATATCCTTACTTCCATTTTTCTATGGCATTAGAATTATCAAAATTAAATAATTATGATTTTTACGGATTTGTTGAAACAAAAAAAGATATGGAGTTTTTTGAAAATCAACAAAAATTAAAGTTTAAGGAACTTCATTATTTTTCTGAAAAATATTTTGATAAAAGTACACCTGATATGGATTATTTATCAAATTTAGAAAAAAAATACAACCTTAATTTCTGGTCATTAATATATTCTGAAAGATGGTTTACTGAGGAAAGATTCTTCTTTCATAAATTTTCTTCAAATGAAATTTTAAATATTGTTGAAAAATTATCTCGTTTTTATTTGAATTTTTTAGAAAGAATAAAACCTGATTTCATTTTAATGCAACCTGCTGGTGAAAGTATTACAAATTTTATTTTATATCATATTGCAAAATCTGTTGGAGTAAAAACATTAATGTTTATGGATACACACCTAAAAAATTCTTTTATTTTGTCTGATGATCTTTTTTTAAATGAACTTAAAAATGAATTTAATAAAATAAAATTAAATCCTCCAAAAAAAATAATTAGTTATAACCGTGATTTTTTTGATAACCGTGATTTATTACAATCTTCACAAATTTTGGCATCAGCACAATCTGAAAATACTATAAAATTTAAAAAAATATTTCAAAGGTATCTAAAACAAATTTTTAATTCAAAAGAACCATTGTTTTATAATAATGGAAAAACTTTTTTTAAAATGATTAAATGGAGAATAATATCCTCATATCAACTAAAAAAAAGAGAGAAATTTCTTAATAATTTTGCATCAAAATCTATTCCAAAGAATAAATTTATTTATTATCCGTTAGCGGTTCAGCCTGAATCTAGTACTTCTGTTAGAGCCCCTTTTCATCTAAATCAACTTTCTATAATCCAAAATATTGCAAAATCAATACCTATTGATTATATTTTATGTGTTAAAGAACATCCAGGTCAAAAACCAAAATTTTGGCGTCCAATCAACTTCTATGAATCTATTCTTTCTTTACCTAATGTAAAATTAATTCATCCTGCAGTAAAGAGTTTTGATTTAATAACAAAATGTGATCTTGTAACTCTTATCAATGCATCCACTGGTTTAGAAGCATTATTTTTTAAAAAACCTGTAATTGTATTTTCAGATGTTTTTTACAGTTTAGTGAGCATGGTTAAAAAAATTTCAGATTTTAATGATTTAACCAAATCTATACATGATAGTCTTAACAATTTTTCTTTTAATTCTAATGAATTATCTTTTCTAATAAACTCTATAGAAAATAAACAAACATTGATTCCTTACTTTAGTATTTTGTCTGATGCATTACGTGTATCTTCAAAAAGAATTCATTATTCGGTTTCAGAAACAGAAGAAGAATTTGAAATATTTTTTAATAAAAACCAAAAATTTTTTCAATTGATGGCTAAAAAGTATAATGATTTTTTATAATTTATAAATTTTTAATAATAATACATAAATCCCATATTTTTTAATTTAATTGATGAAAACAGCTATTATACAAGCTAGAATGGGGTCAACTAGATTACCTGGAAAAATTATGTATGAGGTATGTGGAGAATCTCTTTTATCTTTAACGATTAAGAGAATAAAAAATGCAAAAAAACTTGATAAAATAATTATTGCAACTACTATTAATGAAAATGATGATGTTATTGTTAATTTTTGTAAATCCAATAACATTGATTTTTTTAGAGGCTCTGAACATGATGTTTTATCACGATATTATGAAACTGCAAAAAAATTTCAGTCTGATATAATAATACGTTTAACTTCTGATACTCCATTATTAGATCCTAAAACAATTGATTTTGTTGTTGAACAATACGAGAAAAATAATTATGATTATGTTAGTAATCAGTTTCCTTTTCCAAGAACATACCCTGATGGAACAAATGTAGAAGTTTTTTCTTTTAATCTTCTTAAAGAAATGTATGAAAAAGCAAAAAATCCATCAGATAGAGAACATGTAACAACTTTTGTGTCTATGCAACCTAAACTTTTTAAAATATTTCGAGTAGATTACCCAAAAGATATTTCAAAATATAGATTTAATCTTGATTATGATGCAGATTATCAATTAATAAAAAAAGTATATGAAGAATTTTATTTAACAAATCCTCATTTTACATTAGAAGATATAATTTCATGGTTAGAAAAAAATCCTAAGATATTAAAATTAAATGCAAATATTAAACCATATCAAAATATGATAAAATCATTTAATGATGATACAAAACAAAATTTTACACCTCATACAAAAAATTATTATTTTTCAAATAATGAATAATATTATTTTTAATTTTAAAATTTATTCATAATTTTTAAAAATTCTCATTAGTTATGATTTTAATTTTATCATTTATTTTTTTTATTGTTATGATTTTAATTTTATCATTTATTTTTTTTATTTGTTTTTTTATTTCTTGAACATATTTACCTGTACATATAATCAATTTCTTTTCTTCAATATTTTCGATATCTGTTAAAATTTCTGGCTTATTAACCACATAATTAAATCCATACAATAATTTCCCTGATTTTAAACTTGAATTATCTAAAATTCCAATAATTTTGCTATTTTTTAAATATTTTTTTAATAATAATTGTGTACCTGAATTAGCTCCAAATACATATGTTTCAGAATCTCCAATACTATTTTTCAGGTAAATTCCTAATTTTTCAAAATTTTCAAAAAATTTTGTGACTAGTTTTAAATTTTTTTCATATATTTCATTTTCTTGTTCACTTTTTTTGCTATTATTCTGTTCATCAGTAAAAACTGCATCCATGAAAATACTATGATCTCTAAATTGATACACTCTATCAATTATGAATCCTTTTGACCTTAATATTGCTGAAAGATTTTCTATTGTTGGATATGTTACATGCTCTTGACTAAATGAATTTGTAGCAAAATCTTCAATCCATTTTTCAAAATGAGGTAAAGAAAAAATCAATCTACCATTATTTGTTAATAATGTTGAAATTTTTTCTATATGCTCTTGAACATTATCTATATGTTCTAAAACATGTGATGAATATACTAAATCAAATTTTGAACTTTTATTATAGTCCTCTAGAAAACCTTTAAAGACATTTATTCCTTCTGAAAAATTTTCTGTTTTAATATTTTTTTCAATTACTTCAATCTTATCAATTCCTTTTTTAAGTAATCTTTCTGCTAAACTTAAATCTCCTCCACCTACCTCTAGAATTTTAACCCCATCAAATTTTTGATATGCTATAAAATCAGAAAATTCGAAATAATGTTTTTCCCAAATATCTCCTACAATTTCATTTTTAAAGATAAAATATAGAACTGATGGATCAGGTGAATTAAATTGTTGAATCAATCCACATTTTTTACATACTGAAATTGCTAATTCATATTCAATTGGTTTTCCATTTTTTAATAATACTCCTTCTTCTACTGCATTTGGAGTCATTGGAACACTGCCATAACTAAAATTTTTTTCTAATCTTTCATCACAGTATCTACAATTCATTTCTCAAAATTACCAAATTGTTCAATTTCCATCTACTACAAATATTGAACCTGTTCCATATCAACCTATATTTACAATTTTTAATTCAATTATGCAAAATTTTTAATTTTATTAATTAATTTGTAGACATTTGAATTCGTTGTTCTAGTTCTTTTTTAGCTTTACATACTGGACAATATTTACTCCATTTTTCACTATGATTCCACTGTTCTGCTCCTAATAGTTCATATCTTTGATGTGCCATTTGGAGCATTCTACTAGCATCTTGTGTGTACATGAAATTTTTTAGCGCAAAAAGTTCTGGTATTGTGAAATTTTGACTAATTGTAGCTGTATATTGAAATGCATCTCCACAATCTTTCATGAATGTATCAACAGCAGCTAACTTCCATTCTTTCAAAGTTTTTTCATCAATTCTTTCATGAATGTATCAACAGCAGCTAACTTCCATTCTTTCAAAGTTTTTTCATCAATACTATGTGTTCCATTATTGATTAATTTCAATCGTTCATCATATTGTTCTAAAATAAAATCTTTGTTGTCATAATAAATAGGACTTCCAACATATGGTGTACAGATGAAAGGATCTACAGATGCTCCATTTTGAATCCAAAAATCTAGTGTTTCCATCAAGTCGTTTATGTTTTCATGTTGATTGCCAATCATAAATGTGGTTAATGGTGTTAATCCTACTTCTTTAATTGTATCAACAGTTTTCTGTAAATGTGCTCTAGTTTGTCCTTTCTGAATATCTTGGTTCAAAACTTTATCTGATGCTGACTCAAATCCAAATGAAATATAGCTACACCCGGCATCTTTCATAGTTTTTACAAGAGTTGGTTGTGTTGCTACACTTGGAGCATCACCTAATGTTCCCCATTTTACGGATTCATTTAATCCCTCTTTAATGTAAAGTTGACAAAATTCTTCTGTCCATTTTCTATTACTTGTCATATTTTCATCAACAATTGAAAGAAAATCAATGTCAAATTGTTTTTTTAATAGTTTTACATTTTCTATTGCATATTGTGGGGTTGGCCATCTTGCTGGCAATTGAAACGTATCGTTATCTTTATCTGAAATTCTAACCAATTTTTCTCCTTTTCTTCTATCCCCTTCTCCATAAATATTCTGTAAATCAATTCTTGACATACCATTATGTGAACAAAAAGTACATCCTCTAGGACAACCTCGTTCCCAACATGCTGAACCTCTTCTTTTTGAATTAAATGATTCTAATGAATACGGAAATGATGAATATCTAAAATAAATTTCTGATTCAAAAAGATGATATGCTGGAAAAGGTACAGTGTTTAAATCTGCAATTAATGCTCTAGGTTCAGTAAACTTGAATCCATCATTATCTCTAATACACAATCCTTTTATTTTTTCATAATTATTTTCTCCATTTTTTACACAATCATAAATTTCAGAAAATGTTTCTTCACCTTCTCCTAAACAAATAAGATCTAATTCAGGAACTAATTGAAGTATCTCGTCTGGATTATATGTAGACCATCCACCGCCTGCAATAAATAATGATTCTTTTGCATTTTTTTTAATTAATGGTGCTAGTTGTTTTATTCGTCCATAAGTTGTAGTTAATCCACCTATACCGATGATGTCCCATTTTTCAGATGATATTTCTTTTTCAATAATATCAACTGGAACTAATTTCCCTCCATGATTTACACGTAATGCGTTTAAATCAAGAATGGCTACATCTCCCTTTTTTTCTTCTACAATTGAAGCCAAAATCCCTGCCCAAAATGGAAATATCGTGGGATTTCCGTCTAATCTAACTTCTGGAACAATGAATAATGTTTTCATTATGATAAATTTATTGAAATATCCTATTTAAACCAAAACCTTTCAAAATTCACTTTTAAGCCTAAATTAAAAATATCCTAACCTTGCGTTTTTAAAATAAATTCTATGATTGATAAATCTATTTTTGAATCTACTTCAAAAGATTTGTGTTCTGGCATTTCAAATATTCCTGTTTTACCTGAAATTCTACATTCACTTTTCAAAAAATTCTGATATTTTGTAATATAGATGGCGCCATTTTCTTTAAAATCTTTAGAAATTTCTTGACGATTTGATCTATGATTTGGATTATAATTGAAAGGTTTGGCTAATTTTTTATTAGTTCTCCATATGAATTGATGAGAAGGACTTGCACTTAGGATTGAATCTATTTTTGTTCTTTTAAATTGTTGAAATGCATTATCTATATCTTTACTTGTTCTTAAAGGAGATGTATTTTGTAATAAAATTACTATATCTGGAACATAACCTTCATTTTTTTTTAATTTTTTTAATACATGTGTCATTACTGGTTCAATTTGTGCTTTATCGTTTGCTAAATTTTTAGGACGATTAATTACTTCTGCTCCATTCTTTTTTGCTTCCTTTGCAATTTTAATATCATCTGTAGAAACAATTGTTTTTGAAATATATTTAGATTTTAATGATGCATTTATTGTATAGTGTAACAATGATTTTCCATTTATTTTTTTAATATTTTTCCCTGGTATCCCTTTTGATCCACCACGTGCAGGAATTATTGCTAATACATTCATTTCATTTACCATGATTTTTTTCTATAAACTCTAATAATTGCATTGATGTTATTTTTTCACCAAAAATAGATCCACCCTCAGTTGCATTAATAGTTGATAGCCATTTGGGAGATCTTGTAATAAATTCTTTTAAGGCATTACTATAAAATTGATAAATTGGATCCATTATACAATAACAATTAAAATCTGGATTGTATATTTTTTTAAATGTTATATTTGTAACTGAAGGATCCACTTCCGCATTTGGATTTTCATGACCATGAGTTATGATTTGACTTGGATCATCCTGCTCATCCCATCCATGATTCATTCCAATCAACCCAATTGTTGAATACTTTAAGACTTGCCATCCTACGAACCATGATGTTGTTCCCACATTTCCACCGGTTTGCAGTGCTGGTAACCCCTCATCTTTTTTAGCTTTAACTATTTTTGCAGTTAATCCATTGAATGACTTGGAGCCTTCATTGTAATCAATTAATGGATGAAACCAATGAATTTTGATACCTGCTTCTCTAACTCTATTTACTGTTTTTGGAGAAGAAATTATTGGAAATAACCCTTTAATTTTTGTACCAAATTCATCTATTATTTTATGATCAAAGTGTAATTCAATTCTATCATATGGTTCAATACTCGTTACAAAAAAATTTTTAAATTTATCTGGAGTAACACCATTATCTAGAGCCTTTTTTAAAACCCTATCGACAACAATAATTGCTCCATTATAGTTACTTTCTGCAAGAAGTTCTAGATGCTTTTTCTTCTTTAATGATGGACCTCCACCAATTACAATTACTGATTTTTGAGTTTGTTTATTTTCCATTAATTTTTTTGCTGAATTTTCTTTCCAAATATTTTCTAAATTTAATGCAAAATTATTTACCCATTTTTCATAATCTTCATGTGTATTTTTCATTACTTTTTCTAAGATAAATTGATTTGAATTATCCATTTTAAAATCACATTTGATATTATTAAATAAATTAGTTCAAATTTATTAGATCTCTTCTAATCCTAATTCATCATCTTTATTATCTGAACGATATACCATGAATGAACCTCTAGCACCAGATTTTAGCATAAATTCTTCAAATTCTTCTTTAGTGTATTCTTTTGTTTCTTGTGATTGTATTTCTATTTTTTCATCTTTTTCATTTCGAAAATTTGTTTTCATGATAATTCATTTTTTAAGATGTATTAAAATTTTAGTTTTCTGAATATATAATTTAATAATAATTATAACTAAATTAGATATTTTTAACCAAAATGAATGATTATTATAATAATTCAGGCACGATGTACTATACAAGATTACCAGGAAAAATTATGTTACCAGTTTTAGAATATTTGATTGTTAGAGTAAGAAAATCATCAAATATTGATGAAATTATTATTACTACATAGATATCTATTATTAGATCCGAAAGTAATAAAAAATTATTTTAGGTGCAATGTTCAAGAAAGTTTTAATTTAATTCTACCAACTTGTCCATCCTCCATCAACAACAAAATTTGCACCAGTTACATATGATGATTCTTTTGTACAAAGATATTCCACAATTTTATTCAATTCATTTCGTTTCATCATTCTTTTCATAGGTGTTAATTTGGAATATTTTTGTTGGAATGATTTTGCAACTCCAAAATCAACACCACCTGGTGCAACACAATTTACTCTTATATCTGGAGCAAGATGAGTTGCTAGAAATTTGGTTAAATTAATCACTCCAGCTTTTGAAACCGAATATCCTGGATGTTTATGTTTTCCAAAATACAGATCTGGTCTAGCAGAAACCATGCCTGTAGTTGCTGAAAAATTTACTATGGTTCCTTTTTTATTATTTCTAGCAAATTCTCTACACACTGAAAATAATGCTGTCAAATTAATATCTAAAAATTTTGAATATGATTCTAAAGTAATATCAAAAATCGTACCTCTTTTCTCTCCAGAATTTATGATATCATTTAATGCGAAACAATTAACTAATGAGTCCGCTTTATTATTGGAAAACCATTTTTTGACAAATTCCTCATTTGTTAAATCATCCCCTAATTTTAAATCTAATTTGTATACTTGAAATTTTTTTGCAAGATAGTTAGATATCTGTTTTCCTAATAGTCCTTCTGAACCAGTAACAATAATCTTTTGTTTTTTCATCTATTATCAAACTTTTTTTAATACTTATCAACATATTGTTTTACAATTTTTAAATAATTTTTACATGTTTTAATATAATTTTCTGTCAAATCTTGCCTTGCTCCTTGAATAATTAACTCTCCACTATAGTTTATTTTTGATAATTCATTAAAAAAAAGTTCAAAATCAACATCTCCGTATCCTAATGGAACTGTATCTCCCTGAAATTTTCTATCTTTGATATGTATATTGCCAAAATACCTCCCAATCTCTTCAAATTCTTCTTTCATATCATATCCTAATGATGCGCTATTTCCAGTATCATAATTTGCTTTAATCTTACTATTTTGAAATGATTCAATGAATTCTCTAAATTTTTTAGGTTCAAGATCAGTTTCTAATATAATTTTCATATTACTATCTAATAATGGAATCATTTTTTGTAAGATTTCTCTAATTTGTTTTTTATCTTTTTCATTTTTTAGCGATGATGAATCCACAAATGGAATTTCTATATTTTTTATTCCTAATTTTTTACTTGCTTTTATAATTTTTTTTAAAACCTTACAGCTTTGTTCAATTTCTGTAGTATTATCCCCAAACAATTGTTTTTTCATAAAATAGTCACAACAAACTGAATTTACCATGACTTTTGTTTTTTCCATTAAATCGTTCATTTCATTAATTCCTTTTTCATTAGAAATAGGATTTGGTTTTAAATCAAATATCCATTCAATTGATGAAAATCCACAATTTTTAGCATTTTCAAACTCTTTTTGCCATTCTTGAAAAGGAAATGCCTGAATTTCTTTATCGATTTGCTTTGATAGTCTTCCAGACATTATGCCTATATTCATTTTTTATTCAATTATTGCTTCTAATAATTTATTAATTAATTTTTAGTCTAGTATTTATGAAAAAAATTTCCATTAAAGCTAGTAAAATTAAAGTTGTTTTAACTGATGTAGATGGGGTTCTTACTGATGGAGGTATGTATTACTCTACTAAAGGTGACATTATGAAAAAATTTCATGCTCGTGATGGAATGGGTGTGACATTATTGAGAAAAAATAATATTCCTAGTATCATAGTGACTAAAGAAAAAAATGAAATAATAAAACAGTGGTCAAAAAAAATGAAAATTGATAAACTCCTAATGGGTGTAATTAACAAGGAAACTGTTTTAGAAAAAATATGTAAAAATTATGATGTACAGGCTTCTGAAATTTGTTATATTGGAGATGATATCAATGATTTAGGTTTACTAAAACTAGTAGGTTTTTCTGCAACTCCTTCAGATGGTATTATTGAAGCTCAAAAAATATGTGATTATATTTGTAAAAACAATGGTGGGAATGCAGTATTTAGAGAAGTCGCAAATGTGATCCTTTCATCACAAAAGGTTAAATTATAAAAAATTCAATATTGAATAACTTGGTTTTCATTACTGGTGAAATTGGAATTAATCATAATGGAGATATTTCAATTGCAAAACAATTGATTGATGTTGCAAAAAACTCTGGTTGTAATGCAGTAAAATTTCAAAAAAGGACTATTGATAAAGTATATTCTAAAGAGATTTTAGATTCTCCAAGGGAAAGTATTTGGGGTACAACTACTAGGGAACAAAAATTAGGATTGGAATTTGAAAAAAATGAATATGATGAAATTGATTCTTACTGTAAAAAACTTGAAATTGAATGGTTTGCTTCTTCATGGGATATTGAAAGCCAATTATTTTTAAGACAATATGACCTAAGTCATAATAAAATTGCTTCAGCAATGTTGACAAATCATGAATTACTGAATGTTGTTGCTGAAGAAAAAAAACACACATTTATTGCAACTGGTATGAGTACAATGGAAGAGATATCTAAAGCCATTAAAATTTTTAAAAATAATGATTGTCCTTTTGAATTAATGCATACCAATAGTTCTTATCCTATGAAATTAGAAGAAGCAAATTTGAAGTGCATAACTACTCTTCAAAATGAATTTCATTGTGATGTTGGGTATAGTGGACATGAAGTTAATTCATACATATGTTGTATAATATCTGCTACACTTGGTGCAAGTTCTATTGAAAGACATATTACTTTAAGCAGAGCACTACCTGGTTCTGATCAATCCGCTTCTTTAGAACAATCAGGTTTAGAAAGAATGGTGAGAGATGTTAGAAGAGTTGAATCTGTTTTAGGTGATGGAATTAAACGAATTTGGGATTCTGAAGTTCCTGTAATGAAAAAACTTAGAACATTTTGATAATGTCTGGGAATAAAATATCTAACATTTTTGATGAAAGTATTAACACAATTTCTAAATCAAAAAATTTAGAAGAATCTATTCAACAAGTTATTGATAAAATCATACATTGTTTTGAAAATGGGAATAAAATTATTGTTTTTGGAAATGGTGGAAGTGCTGCTGATTCTCAACATTTTGCAGCTGAATTTATTGGAAGATTTCTCAAAGAACGTAATAGTTTACCTGCAATTTCTTTGACTACTGATTCTTCTATTTTGACTGCACTTGGTAATGATTATAGTTTTGAAACCATTTTTTCAAGACAATGTGAATCTATTGTAAAAAAAAATGACATTGTATTTGGAATTTCTACTTCTGGAAACTCAATTAATGTAATTAATGGATTTAATACTGCAAAAAATTTTGGCGGTTTTACAATTGGTTTATTGGGGTCAGATGGTGGTGAATTAAATAAAATATCTGATCTTTCTATAATTATTCCATCAACAAGTACGCCTAGAATTCAAGAATCTCAAAGAATAATTTTACATATAATTTGTGAAATAGTTGAAGAATATTTTAGTAATAAAAAATAATTTTTTATCTAATCTTAATTAACAATATATTTTGTATTAAATAAATTATAATTAATTTTAAAAACTTTAAATTTTCTTTCTTTTTCTTTCATCTTATATTCATAAATTAATTCTAAAAATTCATATTCGTTATCATAAATTTCAACTAAATATTTTTGTAAATCACTATTATTGTCAACTATAATGTGGGTTAAGGATTCATTATTTTGTATAATAAAATCATTTAAAGAATTTTGTTTCGGTGATATCAATTCAACTTTATTCGATATTTTATCATGTGAGATTGGCCATTGATTTGGAAGTTGGTCTACAGTTAGATATCTTCCAATTGTAGGATGATAGTTAACCCCATCTGAAATTTCTAACATTTCTAAAATTTCTTGACTAATTTTCAAATATTCTTTTTCATTATCTACATCCATTCTCCAATCATCTTTTTTGTATTCATAAAATGAAATAGAACTAAATAAAATTGCTATAAAGATTCCTACTAAAATATAATTTTGAATTTTAAATTTTGAAAAATAATGTTGAATTGCTAAACTTGATAATATGCAAAATATTGGAAAAAGGAAATATAGATATCTTGTATCAAGAGCTGGTACACTATAGGCATACAAATTTGGTAATACCATTATCATAACAAATATTATTATAAAATTATTTTCTTTTTTACGATTTTTGAAATATTGTATTATCCCATATGGAACAAAAAATATCAAATTTGGAATCATAATCCATCCTAAATATTTAAAAAATATTTCAAAACTTTGAAAAATTTTCAAATAATTCTGATCATTTGCAATTGGTGATGTTGCAACTAAAGATGTTGCAGTTCTAACAAAAATTCCATCTGTTCCTATTGTGTCTATTCTAAAAATTATCATTGGTAATAAAATTATAAAAAATAATCCTATAGATGGAATAATAGTAATTATCGATTCTTTTGTTATTCTGTTCCGAATAAAATAGATGGCTATAATTGCAAAGAAGAAGAAAATTCCTTCACCACGAACAATTGTACAAAATGCTGCTAAAATAAATGAAATTAAAACAAATTTTCTATCATTTTTTAATAAAAATACTAGTGATGTTGCTCCTAGTAAAATGTATAATGGATCTGTTGCCCCTATGAGAGAATTTAAAATAATTCTAGGATCTAAAACAAACAAGGATGATGCAATAAAAGCATATTTTTCTTTAACAAATTTAGTACAAATATAATAAATTGGAATTACTGTTACTGTTGAAATTATAATTGCTAATATTTTTTGCATTTGCATATATTCAAATGGATCATCTAGTTTTATTATTGAAAACCAAAATGAAAGAAATATTGGCCAACCATTGTTAGTTGGCATCCAAGAATTTGGTAAATGACCTAGTGCTACTATGTCTGATGCGTAAAGAAAATAATTTCTTGCGTCTACAATTACTGGTAATTCATCAGGAAAATATACTGCTCGTAAGATTAAACCAGTCCCAATTAATAATCCTAGAAAAATAAAATTTTTTGATCTGATGTTTAAATTATATAAAATAGTCGAATTCATCTACGTTCTCTTACAACGTTCACTAAAGAATATAGCATAATTGATGTCATTGTTAAAATCATTCCAAAAATAATTGAGCCTACCCCAATCAATGAAATATTTGTAATGATTCTTCCAGAATTTGTGAATTCTTGAATTGTCCAAACTGCAAAAAATAATCCAATTAAGAAAAATCCAATCCCAGGAATCCCATAAAATTTCAATGGATGCTCTATTGAAATAAATTTCATAGTACTTAGTAATACTGATGTTCCATGCGAAATTGGATGATGAGTTGATGTTTCTCCTTCATATAAAATTGTAATTGGTATTTCTATAATTTTCAATTTTTGTTTATTTGCTTTAATTAAAATTTCAGTTGAAACTCCCATTCCATTTTCAGATAAATTCATTTGAGATAAAACTTCTGAACTATATGATCTAAATCCACTTTGTGAATCTGTAATTTTTTTACCTGTTTGAGAATTCACAAGATTTGTAATTACTTTGATTCCAATTTTTCTATATTTTGGCATATCTGCTTTTCCATCTTCGGTAAATCTTGAACCAATTACAATATCTGCTGTTTTGTTTTTTATAGGTTCAATCATCTTCTCAATATCTGAAATCCTATGTTGACCATCAGAATCAAATGTAACTAAAATATCAAATTTTTCATCTCTAGCTTTTTTGAAAATACTTCCTATGGCTGCACCATATCCTAAATTTTTTTTATGATTAATTATTATTGCACCCATCTTTTCTGCAATAATTCCAGTACTATCTGATGAACCATCATTACAAACTATTACTGAATATGATTTATCCAATAATTGGGCTATGATTTTACCTATGTTTTTTTCTTCATTAAATGCTGGAAGTCCTATCGCAATTTTCATTTTTTATTTAAATCCATATTTTTATTTTCAGTCATGTTTATGTTTTTGATATTTTTCTAAAGTTTAAACTTGTTTAATCATTCATTCTTTTAGATATCTCTCAAATGACGTAAATTTAAATTTCTTTATTAATTCATCCATTTTTGGTAGAGATTTATGGATATTGTGATAAGTAATAAATTTCTCTTTAATTGGTAAATCTATTTTAGGCATATACTCTGGAGTTAATTCCCATGAATGGATATACATTATTGCAGGTTTATCATCTTTATTGTATTCATTAATAGATTTTTCAATAATTTTTGAGGGTAGTGTTCTTAGATAAAATCCTCCACCTGCAGGAATTTTTTTCCCTAAAAATTTTGTTTTCATTAAAGGAAATTCCCAAAATTCAGATTTTGGATCATGTTTTTCTATTGAGGATGATGAAATTTTGTAAGGATGTTTATCTGCATCTGACAATCCATACATTTTTGTTTTAATTGGAACAATACTACTATCATAAGAATATCCGAATTTCTTTAACGAATCTATTGCCCATGATGTTGACGAATCAAGTGAAAATGTAGGTGCTCTAAATCCTTTTACATTGCTACCTACTATGTTTCTAAACTTTTCTAATTCAATTTCAAAATTTTCCTTAGTTTTTATTTCATGCAATTTTTTGTGAGTCATTGTATGAAATCCAATTTCATGTCCACTTTTTTTAATTTGATCAATTAATTCTGGAATTTCTTCTAAAATTTCACCTACAACAAAAAATGTAGCATATGTTTCATTTTCATTTAACCAGTCTAAAATTTTCTTAATACCTTTAGAAACTTTCATTTCTTTGTTTTGATTTTTAATAAATGGTTTAATTAATTCAGGATGGAACCATTCTTCAAAATCTATACCTAAAATATTCATGATAACTCTATTTTTTTAAAGGATAAATTTTTTGCCAATTTATACACCTATAATGATTTAATTTTTTTAAAATTTTTTATTGAAAACATCACATCAGGATCTGGAAATTCTTCAGCAGAATATGTTAAAATTTTCTTAAATAACGTTTTTTTTAGCATTTTAATTGATGTGATTAGAATAATGGCTCCTATTTTTGAATTAAATAATTTTAAAATCCATTCAACAATGTCTCCTTTATTACTAAAACTCCTAAAAATTACATCTCGCGTAAAGTTTTTTCTATATTTTACTTGAAAAATTGGCATCAAGTTAAAGAAATCATGTAATTTTACAGCATTAATGTTTTCAGGATCTCTTGATGCTGTAATAAATGGATATTTTCTTTTTTTACTTTCTTTGATTACATCTTTTAATAATAAAGCACCAATTGCTTTATTTCTAAATTTTTCTTGAACTATCAATGTATTAACATGTAATTTTCCACCAACTCCACTTGCACCAATTATTTCTCCATTATGTTCTGCAATTACTAAAAAATCACATGATTCAAGATTACTCATCTCATCTAATAATCCTGATTCTTTTAATCTATTTTTTATTTCTAAATTAACATCAACTATTTTCATTATATCCTCTTAATCTAAATTCATCAACATTAAAATCTATTTTTGATAATAGTTTCTATTACACACATAGCAACTGCATAATCTGTTTCATGAGAAATGGAAATTTGTATATCTGATTCTATTTTATTTTTAATTATTATTTCTAATCCCTTTTTTTTATTTTTTATTTCAATTTGATTTAGTTGAATCTTTTTTTGTGTAGCTTTAATTATTGCTTCTTTTGCGGCAAATTTCCCAGAAAAATGTGTATATGGATCTTTATATTTTAAGCAATATTTAATTTCATTAATTGTAAAAATTTTTTGATAAAAATTTTGATTTAAATTATATTTTTTATTTCTAAATCTACTAATTTTTACTATGTCTATCCCAATTTGCATAATTGTTTTTTGTTGAATAAGAAGATTTATCAATGCTACTACTCTTTTCTGAAAAAGATGACTGATGAAGACAAAATAAAAGAAATTTTTGTAAAAATCTTTCCAGAAATTGTAGATGATTTTGATTTAAATAGAGACCAGTCTGATTACGAAAATTGGGATTCCTTTACACATGTAAATTTAGTTTCTGAAATTGAAGATCAATTTAGCATAGAACTTGAAACTGATGAAATAATATCGATTTCTTCAGCAAAATCTGTTTTAGAATTAATTAATAAAAAAAACAATGATAACTGATTTTCTTCTACATTCAGCAAAAGAATTCCCTACAAAAACTGCTCTAATTTTTGAAGATTCTGAAATAAATTATTTTGATTTAAATCAAAAAGCACTATCTTTAGCACATACATTAAAGAAAAATAAACCTCATGTTGTATCTCTATTATTATCTAACAGTATTGATTTTTGTATTTCTTTTTTTGGTATACTTTATTCTGGAAATACTTGTCATATCATTCCTACTTCTATATCTGATACAAATTTAAAAAATCAACTCAAATTAACAAATCCTACATTAATTATAACTAATTCTATATTTCAAAAAAAATTATCAAGAATAAATCTAATTGAAGAATATCCTTCATTAGATATTAGTACATTTGATTTTAATCAAAACTCTATTGCTCAACATGAATCTGATTCATCACTTAACTCCTCTACAATTGCTCTAATTTTATTTTCTGCAGGAACTACGTCTATTCCAAAAGCTGTACAATTATCTCATAATAATATTGAAAATACAGTTAACAGAGTAACAAACTATCTTAATATAACTTCTAATGATATTGATGTAATTTCATTACCATTATCTCATTCATTTGGACTTGGTTGTTTAAATTGTATCATTAAATCAGGCGGTACAGCTATTTTGCATAAAAATACAATTAACATGCCTAATGTAATATCATCAATTAAAAATTACCATGCAACTTCTTTTGCATCTACACCAACTACATTTCAAAAAATTATTGATAATCATAAATCACTATTTCAAAATTCAATCAATTCAATACGTTATCTTTTAACAAACAGTTCACCAATGCCAAATGAATTAACAAATGATATTTTAGAAATCTTAGATGATAAAAAATTATATACATATTATGGCTTAACTGAAGCTTCTCGTTCAACATTTCATTTATTCAAAAAAAATGATAAACGAATTAATTCTGTCGGTAAACCATTATCAGAAGTTCAAATTAAAATTTTTCAAGATGATCATGAATGTGTTCCTTTAGAACGTGGTGAAATTTACATTAAAGGACCACATGTTAGTCCAGGATATCTTTCAAATTCATCAAACACAAATAATTCTCAAAATGATTGGTTGCATACTGGAGATATTGGTTATTTTGACAATGATGGATATTTATTTTTAATTGGGAGAAAAGATGATATGATCAATATTGGAGGTGAGAAAGTTTTTCCTAAAGAAATTGAAGACATTATTGGTTCCATGAAAGAAATTGATGAAGTTGCTGTGAAAGGAATTCCTGATAAATCATTAGGTCAAATCGTTCAGGCTTATGTTGTTCCAGAACAAAAAATATCAATAAAAGATCAAGATATAGTCACATTTTGTAAGGGAAAACTTGAAAATTATAAAATTCCTAGGATTTTTACATATTTGTCAAAATTACCTAAAAATGAGCAGGGCAAGATTCTTCGAAGTAAACTGTAATAACCCATATTAATGATTTAAGAAACTTTTCAATAAATGTCTGACACCATCGATGAATTATTAACACAAGAACCTTTTACAAAATCTCATAATTCTGACAGTCTATTTTTATCTGCCATGTCTCAATCATTAATTTTTCATTATGAAAATTCAGATATTTTCAAACAATATTGTATTAAAAAGAACTTTAATCCATATGATGATTTTACTTTGAATGAAATTCCATTTATTCCATCTAATATATTTAAAAAACTAAAATTGTCCTCTGTGGATAAAAATGAAATTATTAAAACAGTTCATTCTAGCTCTACAACTGGAAAAACCCCCAGTACCATTTTGATTGATAAAATAACTTCTGAACGACAACAAAAAATCATAATTTCAATTTTATCTAATTTTATTGGAAAAAATAGAAAATCATTTTTAATTCTTGAGTCAAAAAATAATGTAAGTACTGGAGATGAAATGTCCTCAAGATCCTCTGCTGTAAGAGGACTAACACCATTTATGAAAAATATAGAATTTATACTAAAAAATGATTTAACTTTAAATTTTGAAAATATGAATAAATTAAAATTTGAAGATACAATTGATCATGCCATTTTTGGATTTACATGGATACTTTATTTATTTATTGAAAAATATCAAAATGATAAAAATATAAAAGAACTTTTTTCAAAACTAAACAAACCTTTAATTTTACATTCAGGAGGTTGGAAAAAATTACAAAATATTAAAATATCTAAAACTGAATTTAATCAAAAAGTTTCAGATTTTTTTAAAACTGAACCAAATAATGTTATTGATTTTTATGGATTAGTGGAACAATTAGGTACAATTTATCCTGATTGTGAATATGGATTCAAACACGTTCCTAATTATTCACATATTATAATACGTGACATTCATACGTTAGAGCCTGTAGAAAATGGAAATAGAGGATTTATTCAAATTTTAACTCCTATCCCTCATAGCTATCCTGGTGTTTCAATATTGACTGATGATATTGGGAAAATAGTGAGTGTAAATTCCTGCAAATGTGGACGACAAGGAATTTGCTTTAAATTTTTAGAGAGACTTAAAACAGCTGATTTAGCTGGTTGTGGTGATACATTTGAAATGTAGATTAATTTATCATGATGGCAACAAAACTAATCAATTTATTGAATCTCCAAAAAATTTGATTGTAGACTTACAAAGTAGAATTGAATGGATACATTCAATCCCAATAAATGATCTTTTGGATTTTATTGAAGCATTTGGAAACTCAATCCAAGAAAATTCAACATCCACTTTTGCATCTACATCAAAACATCTTTCAGATTTTTTTAAAAGAGATAATTTAGAAAGGGAATTAGATCTTTCTTTACGTGGAAATTATTTGATATTAGATAAATTTGTAAAATTAGAAAATGGTGGTAAAAAATTGTATCATACTCAACCTAGAGGTTTGGCAGTTCATTGGATAGCTGGAAATGTTGATGAATTAGGAATTTTTTCAATTATTCAAGCACTAATAACAAAAAATGTCTCTTTAATTAAAGCACCTTCAAATTATGAAAATTTATTAGATTTAGTTAATTTACTAAAACTAACAAATACAGAAAAATTATCTGGTGAAGAATTAGTAAAAACAATTTCAATTATTTATTTAGAAAAAGATGATGAACAAAATCAAAAATTAATTTCTGAAAATGCTGATGTAAGAATAATTTGGGGCGGACTTGATGCAGTTTCATCTATTATTTCTACTCCAAAAAAACCTTTTTGTGAGGATATAGTTTTTGGACCAAAGTATTCATACGTAATTTTAGATGAAGAATCTGCTTCTAAGCCCGATTTAGTATTGAAATTAGCTTTTGATATTTCAATATTTGATCAAAATGCTTGTTCATCTCCCCACACAATTTTTGTTGAAACTGAAAATAAAGATATTCTAAATTCATTTGGAGAAAAACTTTCTATTGCAATGGATAGAGTAAATAAATTAATTCCAAAAAAATCTATCTCTGAATCAAAAGCTATGGAAATTCATGAAATACGTTCAGAAAATGAATTTTCTGGCAATGTTTTTTCCTCAAAAGATACTAGTTGGACAGTAATAATTTCTGAAAATGATGAATTAGAAAAGCCATGTTTTTCTAGAGTTGTGTTTGTAAAATCAATTTTAAATGCAAATTCTTTATCTACATTTAACAATAAAAAAATCCAAACAATTGGAATTGTAATGAATAAAGAAAAACGTTTGAAATTAATTGATACTCTCTCTCTACATGGTGGTGACCGCTCACCAACTATAGGTGATATGAGTACATATGAAAATCCATGGGATGGAATGTTTGTAATGGATAGATTAGTAAGATGGGTAACAACTTATGACTAAAAATTATTTTGATCTAAAATAATTAATACTTAATATTTTATTTTACTTTAATATGGTATTTGATATTTTGATGGGAAATAAATTATATTTAGATCCAATGAAAGATCAAACATATGCACTTTTAGTAAATTGGTTATCTGATTCAAATATTATTAAATATCTTGATTCTTCTGAATGCAGATTATCTCTAGAAAAAATAAAAATATTATATTCTATTAATGATGAAAAAAATAAATTATTTACAATTATTGAAAAAAATCAAAATCAATCAATTGGAATATGTGGATTACAAAAAATTGATTGGGATAAAAAAAATGCATTTTTAAGAATAATTATTGGAAACCAAAATTTTTGGGATGGAAAAACTGCTCTAGAGTCTGAAAAACTTTTATTAAAATTTGCATTTAATGAATTGAAATTAAATAAAGTTTACAGTATAATAAATATTAAAAATCTTGGACAATCAATGCTTGTGGAAAGATTAGGTATGCAAAAAGATGGAATCTTAAGAAATCACTTTATTCAAAATGGCGAATATGTTGATGCAAATCTATATTCCATTTTATCTAATGAATTTAAAGAGAATTAAAAATTAAATCTATTTTAATTTCTTTCTAGCATTTATTGAAAGTTTTTTTAATGTTAAATTAAATAATTTATTAAAAAAATTATTTGATACATCTTTTGGAATCCAAATTTCATCAGAAAATTTTTTAATCATTTCTTCATCTGATACTAACTTAATTTTTTCTAATTCCAAATATTTTTCTTCAATTTTCTTTTTATTCTTTCTAATTTCTAATTCTGCTTTAATTTTTACTAACAAAAATCCTTTAAAAAAATAAGATATCCATATTAGAACATCTGATAAAAATAACTCACTTGCAATTTTCTTTTGAGTTTCTTTAGAATAATGTGTTAAAATACAATATTTTCGATTTCTTTCTAACCAATAAAATTTTTTACTACTCCATTGAAAATTATAACTTTCTTTATGGAAAACAGTGATTGTTGGCACATAAAATGAGTCTATTTTTTGCATTGAAGCTCTCCAACTAAGATCTAAATCATCATGATAAAGAAATAGGAATGAATCAAACATACCAATTTTTTCAAATAATTTTTTTGTAGTGAAAATACATGTTCCTGATGAATATGTGATTTTCTCTACATTTTCAACATTCTTTGTTTTTAAATTACCTTTATCTCTGGCAAATCCAAATCCAAATAAATGAATCATATTTCCTGTACTTAAAATCGTTTTTTTATCTTCTAATGAAATTATTTTTGGTTGATATATCCCATCTCCATTTTCTTTATTTGCCTTCAAAAATTCATTAATCCAATTTGGAGTTACTGTAGTATCTGGATTAATTATTATAATAAATTCTCCCTTTGCATTTTTAGCACCTATGTTGTTACCTTCACAAAATCCAAAATTTTGTGAATTTTCAATTAATTTTATTTCCTCAAATTTTTCTTTACAAATTAAATGACTTTCATCTTTGGAATTATTATCTACAACAATTATTTCATAATTTTTAAAATCAGATTTTAAAATTGATTCAACACAATCTAGTAATAATTTTCCTGCATTATAATTTAATATTATAATACTTACTAATGGTGTTTGATTATTTTTCAATTTTATCTAAAAACATTTGTTCTTATAATTAACCATTCCTAAGTAAATACAAGTGAATTTTCAATTATTTTTCAAACATTTCATTAAAACACATTTATCTTATAATAATTAACAATTATTATGTCATTTAATTTTAAAAAATTAAAAATTTCTGACATCATTCTAATAGAGCCTGAATCTTTTAATGATGAACGTGGATATTTTTTTGAAAATTATAATGAATTAAATTTTAATGAATCTGGAATTACAACAAAATTTGTTCAGGATAATTTTTCTTATTCTAAAAAAAATGTTTTACGTGGTTTACATTTTCAAAAAAATCCAAAAGCTCAAGCAAAACTTGTATCTGTTTTAAAAGGTGAAATTTTTGATGTTGCAGTTGACTTGAGAAAAAATTCCTCTACTCATATGAAATGGGTTTCTGAAATACTTTCTGAAAAAAAACATAATTCTTTATACATTCCTGAGGGATTTGCTCATGGATTTTATGTTTTAAGTGATTCTGCTTATGTAATGTATAAAGTAAATTCTCATTATTCTCCTGAATTTGATAGTGGTATAGTTTGGAATGATATGAAATTAAATATTTCTTGGCCAACATCGGAACCAATCTTGTCAATTAAAGATCAAAATCTCTTATCTTCTAAAGATCAAGGTTATGACTTTAATTTTTAGTATTATTAATTAATTAAAGTTAAATAATTAACTTCAAGTCTGTTAATATGAAAATTTTAGTTTGTGGCGGTTCAGGTTTTATTGGTAGTACATTCATTCAAAATCTTTTAAAAAATAACTCTGAATCTAGTATATCTAATCTTGATAATCTTTCAATTGGGTCTAACCAAGAAAATTTAAAAGATTTATCAAATAATTCTCGTTACAAATTCATTCAAGATAACATACAAAATGAATCTGTAATTTCAGATTTAATAAAAAATCATGATATTGTTGTAAACTTTGCTGCAGAATCACATGTAGATCGAAGTATTTCTAATCCAAAACCCTTTGTTGAAACAAATGTTTTGGGTACTTATTCTCTATTGGAGGGAATAAGAAAATATGATAAATTTTTTGTTCATGTTTCCACTGATGAGGTGTATGGAGATGCAAGAAATCAAGAATCCTTTAATGAATTATCTCAAATTAATCCTAGTAATCCCTATTCTGCAACAAAGGCTGCTGCAGATCACTTAGTTTCGTCATATTATAGAACATATGGAATAAAATGCATTACAACTAGATGCTCAAATAATTTTGGTCCTATGCAATTTCCTGAAAAATTAATACCTAAAACAATCATTCGTACAATAAAAAATCTCAAAGTTCCAATTTATGGTGATGGAAAACAAATACGAAGTTGGATCCATGCTGATGATCATGTTAATGCAATTCAATCATTAATTCAAAAAGGTAAATCTGGCGATGTTTATAATATTACAGCATATGAAGAAATTCATAATAAAACAATTGTTGAAAAAATTTTAGATATTCTAGATGTTTCTCATGAAATGATTGAATTTGTTCCTGATAGACCAGGACATGATAAACGATATTCTTTAGATTCATCAAAATTAGAAAAACAAGTTGATTGGAAGCCAAAATATAATTTTGATCATGCCTTACAAGAAACTGTAAATTGGTATTTAAAAAATAAAGATTGGTGGATGCCGTTGATTGATGATAAGGTACTTCATCCTCAACCTTGGACACTTAATTGGTCAAAATGAAATATCTTGTTACTGGTTCAGCAGGGTTAATTGGAAATCAATTAGTTTATGATCTTGAAAAATCTGGAGAAATTGTATATTCCTGTTATAATAATCTCAAACCTATTTATGGTATTCCCATTCAACTTGATTTATTAGATTTAGAAGGTATTCATAAAATTTTTAAAAAAATACAACCTGATATTGTAATTCATTCTGCTGCATTAACAGACGTTGAAAAATGTGAAGTAGAACAAAAATTAGCAAATTCCCTTAATGTTACAGCAACTGAAGTAATTGCTAAAGAAGTAGAGCAGATTGGTAGTTACCTAATGTATATTTCAACTGACTATGTTTTTGATGGAAACCAAGGATTGTATAAAGAAACTGATTTAAGAAATCCCTTAAGTAATTATGGAAAAACAAAATTATCTGGAGAAAAAATTATACAAGATATAACTTCTAGATGGTCAATAATTAGAACAAGTACTCCATTTGGTCAACATCCTTTAAAAAAAACTTTTCCAGCTTGGGTTTATGAAAATTTAAAAATTAACAAAAAAATCAATATTCTTGAAAATCAATTAACTTCTCCAACTTATGTTCCTAATCTGAGTGAAATGATTCTAGAAATAATTTCTCGTCGTTTAGAGGGATTTTTTCATTTGGCTGGTTCTACAAAAATCTCTAGATTTGAATTTGCTAAGATGATTGCAACAAAATTTGATCTGAATTTATCGCTATTAAATCCTGTTAAAATTGACTCCATGCCTTGGAAAGCTATTAGACCAATTGATTCCTCATTGGATATATCTAAAATTAATACAATGTTAAAAATAAAACCGTATACAATTAGCCAAAGTTTAGATGATTATGCCTCTAATCAAGAATCTTTTTCTTTATAACTAAGAAATTTTATCAATTTTTGTAATAAAATGAAAGGAATTATTTTACATGGGGGACATGGAACAAGATTAAGACCCCTAACCCATACCGGACCCAAACAACTGCTTAAAATTGCTAACAAACCAATGTCTCAATATGTTTTAGAAGATCTTCGTAATGCAGGAATTAAGGATATAGCAATCATCATTGGTGATGTTTATCCTGAAAAAGTAAAGGAATTTTATGGTAATGGAGAAAAATTTGATGTAAACTTAACTTATGTTTATCAAGATAATCCAAAAGGGATTGCTCATGCAATAAGTTTATGTGACGATTTTATTGGAAATGATAAATTCATTGTCTATCTTGGTGACAACATTTTACGAACAGGTTTATCCTCTTTTGTAAACAAGTTTCAAAATTCTTCAAGTGATGCACAAATTCTACTAGCAGAAGTTGAAAATCCATCTCAATTTGGTGTTGTGGATATTAAAGAAAATAAAATTTTAAAAATTATTGAAAAACCAAAAAATCCTCCAAGTAATTTTGCTGTTATAGGAGTTTATTTTCTCACATCCAAAATTTTTAAAATTATTAGTGAATTGAAACCTTCCTGGAGAGGAGAATTAGAAATCACTGAAGCTTTACAATTACTTATGGAAAAAGGATTAAACGTTGAACATGATTATGTAACTGGTTGGTGGAAAGATACTGGAACACCAAAAGATATTCTTCATGCTAATCAATTAATTCTTGAAAGTATGAAAGATAATGATAATAATGGAATTTTTATTGGAAAAAATTGTACTATTGAACCTGGTTCTAAAATAATTTCTCCTGTAATAATTGATGAAAATTCTATAATTAAATCATCTACGGTAGTTGGACCAAATGTAAGTATTGGAAAAAATTCTCATTTAGAAAAATGTACTATTAAAAATTCAATTATTATGGATGATTGTATAATTGATGCATCTATTCAAATTGTAGATAGTATAATAGCTGATGGAACAGAAATAAAAAAGAATATCTCAAATCAATCTGTATATCTTTTAGGTGAACGTTCTCAAGTTAATTTTTAGTGTGCTCTAAAACAACTTGAAATGTATCAGGTATGTCATTACTATTTAATTTATTTAACATTTGATCTATAGTTATTTCTTTAATATCTTTTAATTTTCCTATAATTGGAGAATCATAAATTCTTGGTATATAATATTTAATTTCATACCCTTTATTTTTAAGATCATTAAAAATTTTACATGTTTTTTCTTTTCCTAAATACATTTTATGAATTTCTACAAATATTTTTGGTTTATATTTTTCTAAAACATTATTTGCACCAACTATTATGTTGTATTCAAATCCTTCAACATCCATTCTTAAAATATCTATTTTTTTAATATCATTTTCTTGAACAAAAGAATCTAAAGTCTTAACTGGAATTTTTATGATTTTATCTTCAGAATTTATTTTTTCATTATTCATTCGTATTTTACTCCAGTTTGATTTTGAACTAATAATAAATTCCATATTCTCATTTTTATCACCTATTGCAATATTATATGCTAGGAAATTATTCATTTTTTGATTTTCTAAATTTGATTTAAGTATTGGAAAATTTACTGGTGATGGTTCTATCGCAAAAATTTTTCCAGACTCACCAACAATATTACTTTCAATTACTGCATAATATCCAATATTACTTCCTAAATCTATACAAATCATATTTTGTTTTAATTCATTAATCATTAAATGAGTCGTTAATGGTTCATGTGATTGATAAATTTGTAATTCTGTTGAAATTCCTTCGTCTTTTTCAATAGTTTGAAATTTATATTTTCCTAAAATTAATTTATTTTTTTCAAAATTAATATTTGATCTTTTAATTTTATCATTTATAAAAAAATATGTTGCTCTAATCATCTTGTTAAATCCACCATGTTTTAAAATGAATTTTATAGTGTTCTTATGTACCATATTATTAAAACAAACAAAATTTTGTTTCATTTAAATCCATTGATAATTTTAAACCTGTTACTTTTTTAATATCTCTTTTATTAATTCTAAAGTTTTTTCTGTAGATTTACCTCCGTATTCTAAATTTTCTTTAATAAATTTCTCTCTGCCAATTTTTAATTTTGCTTTTGTTTCTTTATCGTAAAGTGCTTTTTTAATAACTGTTAATGCATCTTCGGGTTTATCAATAGTTATTACTGCATTTGTTTGTGTAAAATGAGGACCTAAGTCATGTTTGATATGTCTTGGTAAAACAACTGGTTTGTCTAAAATAATGGCTTCTGTAATTACTGATGATAACATCGAAACTACTAATTTTGATTTTGATAATAATTCATAAGTATTCTTATTTTTATAGACTTTAACCCCTGGGAGAAATTTATCTGCTAAAGGTTGAAATTTAATTATTTCTTTATTCTGTGTTGGATGTCTTTTAATAATTATTTCTTCGTTTGTTTCTTTAATTTTTTTGAGTGCTCTAAAAACACTTGTAATCATTTTTTCCCATTCTAAAATTACATTATTAGATAAAAAATATGAATATGCTGTGCTAGGCAATCCTGAACCCATTAGTATAATGTATTTTTCTTCAGTATTTTTTTTATAATTAAAAAGAGTGTCATACCTAGCACTACCTGAAATTACCAGAGGTTTTTCTGGAATTCCATGGAATGTTAATGCATTTTTTGCATGATTTCCATACAGGAAAAATTTATCCGCTATTAATTGTGATAAAAATTTTGAATATTTTTTAGATTCTTCCATCATAAATCTCCATTTTGTATCATAATTATTGGTATGTTATTTTTTTTACAACTAAAAATTACACTTCTCTCAAATAATTGACTATCATCTAATGTTAGAATCATGTCAAACTTTTGAGTTTTTAATTTTTCTTCAAAACTACAAATAGTCATTACTATTTCAGAAATTCTTTTTTCTATCAATTCCAATATTATTAATTTAAAAATTTCTGAAAAATTATATTTTTTTATATGAAAAATCGATTCATCTTGAATTTCATCAAGATATTTTTTAATTTTAATAGTTTGATTTTTTGATTCTTTGTAATCATATTTTTTTTCTAACTGAATTTTTTTTAAATTAATATTTTTAGAAATTTCAAAAGACTCTTGATTCCAAATGATTGGTCTTCTGCTATTTAAAAATATTAAATTATAATTTTCATTAGATAAACCTTTTAAAAATGAGTGGTAATTAATTAATTGAAAATCTAATAATAAGATACTTTTTTTCTGATTTTCTTTAATATTTATTTTTGAATTATTAAATTTAAATTTTATATCCCAATATTTCTCAACAAGATCTTTTAAAATAAAAAAATATTTTCTCTTTAATGTAATGTCAAAAGTTTTTCCTAAAATATCTATTCCAAATGAAATTTTATCACCTTTAAATTCTTCCTCATTTGACTTATTCATTTCAATATTTTCTGTTTTAATATTATTAGTTTTCAAAATATTTTTTAAAATTTTACCAAAATATGTATTATTATTTTCATCAATTATAGCTATTTTTGGATTAGTTTTTTCAATTATTTTGTCAACCAATATAATTTTGTGAATTATTGGAAGTAATGATAGGAATAATTCTTTTTCTATTAATAATGATAAGTTGATTCCTTTAAATTCTATTTTCCTTCCCATATTTTTCATCAATCCCCATTTCATTGGAATATTCATTGCTATAGTATCTATTAGTATGAAATCTTCCCAGTTTATCCACTCACTTACATCAGTTGGAATAATATTTTTATTTCTAAGATATTTCTCAACCTCAAAATTCAGAGCAAAAATTTTAGAATTTTTTTGATTTAATAGTTCAATATTTTTTGGAATTTCATCTAAAAAAATTATTTTTGTCATTTATTCTTTAAATTTTTATAAATATAAAAACTAGACTAGATTAAATTTTTATTTAATTTTAAATATATTTTTTACAAAAACAGAAATACATGTGGTTGAAAAGTAAATTATGAAAATAAATTCATCTAGTAATTGGAAAATACCTTTGTATAAAATTTATACCGATGAAGAGGATTTCACTCAAATAACTAAAATAATAAAACGTGGAAATAATTGGGCAATTGGACCAGAAATTGAGGAATTTGAGAATGCTATAAAAAATTATGTTGGAGTTGATTATTGTTTAACTCTAAATTCTGGAACTTCAGCCTTACATGCTGCATTTATTGCATATGGTTTTGGTTCTGGAGATGAAATTATAGTTCCTTCATTTTCATTTATTTCTACTGCTAATTCAGTTTCTTTTGTTGGATCAACTCCTGTTTTTGGAGATATTGAAGAAAACACATTTGGTTTAGATCCAAAATTAATTACTAAATCAATTTCTCAAAAAACAAAAGCTGTTGTTCCAATGGATTATGGTGGAATCTCCTGTAAAATTAATGAAATTAAAGATGTTGCACATAATAATAATCTCATTTTGATTGAAGATTCAGCTGAAGCATTAGGTGCATCAATAAATGGAAAAAAAGTGGGATCTATTGCAGATTCATCTATTTTTAGTTTTTGTGGAAATAAAGTTTTAACCACTGGTGAAGGTGGTGCAATAGTTACTAATGATAAAGTAATTTTTGAAAAAATAAAATTAATTCGTTCTCATGGTAGAATGGATAATGTTAGATATTTTGAAAATGCTGAGCAATCACAATACCTTGAATTAGGATATAATTGGAGAATGTCATCCATTACAGCTGCATTAGGAATTTCTCAAATTTCAAAGTTAGATAAAATTATTAAAATGCGCCAAGATAATGCAGAATATATCTCAAAATTTTTATCAAAATTTCCAGAAATAATTACTCCTTCTTCTAATGGAGGTTCTGAACATATCTATCAGATGTATACTATCAGATTACCTAGTAAAGAAATTCGTGATAAATTACATGATTTTTTAACAAAAAAATCTATTTTTTCTAAAATTTATTTTTCTCCAATACATCTTACTGATTTTTATAGAAATAAATTTGGAATGAAAGAAAATTCTTTACCATTAACAGAAATGATCTCCCAACAAATATTGACTCTTCCTCTTTATCCAAATATGACTTCAGAAGAAAAAATATATCTTACAGAATCAATTTCAGAGTTTTTTGATTCTGTCTAAATTTAGTATTTTTTATTCTTATTTTGATATTTAAAATAATTAATTATCCACATATTCTTTTCTTCTTCTGCCATTTTCATCTCTTCCTCTGAAATAAGAACTTCTTCCATTTTTTCTCCTTGTCTGAGACCAATAATTTTATGTTTTTTAGATATTTCATTTGCTAATTGTAATATTTTATATTCTTTCATTTTAGGTACTAGTGTTTCTCCTGTTTTAGCTATAGGTAAACATTGCAAAATGAAATTAACTGCTTCATCTACATGAAAGAAATATCTTTTCATGGCTTGATGTGTAACCGATAACGGTTTACCCTTTTTTAATTCTTCTTCCCAAACTTCAAATACATTTCCTCTAGTTTCCATAACATTTCCTAATCGAATTGATGTGAAACTTGTATGATCCATGCTGATTCCTGCCCAACTTGTTAGCCTTTCAGATAATTGTTTTGTAGTTCCATAAAGTGTTGATGGGTTTGATGCTTTATCAGTACTTATGTTAAAAAATATTTTTGGCTTATTTTTCATACACATTTTAATGATATTTACAGTACCATTGATGTTGGTATCAATTGTTTCAATTGGATTGAATTCAGAAATTTCAATATTTTTAACTGCAGCTAAGTGAAAAATTATTTCTACTTCGTTTCCAGCCATTTCAATTCTTTCTTTATCTGTTACACTTCCTAGTAACAAACGTAATCTAGGATCATTAATGGAACGATTTAGTTGAAACAAAGCATGTTCATCAATATCTAACACTCTAACTGATTTTACAGGGTACTCTAGAATTTTTTTTGTAAGTGCTGAACCAATACTTCCTGCACCACCTGTAACTAAAATTGTTTTATTTTTTAATTTTTTTGTAACGTTGACTTTATTATTAGAATTTTTCATTTTTATCAATAGGTAGCAGTATTCTGATACTTAAATTCTATTTGTACTTAATTAATCCTATGATTAAGGCTTAATATCATCTTCTTTGATTAAATTTCATTGAATATTTTAGTTATAGGATATGGCTCAATAGGGAAACGACATATCACAAACCTTTCTAAATTTCCAAATGTGAACATTTTTGTTTGTACAAATAGAAAATATGATTCATTTCTCAAAAATAAAAAATGTAAAATATTTAATACATTAGATGAGTGTATTAAACAAAAACCAGATATTGCTTTTATAACAAATACTACAAATCTTCATGTAAAAACTGCAATAAAATTGGCAAATTCAAATATTCACATGTTCATTGAAAAACCTCTTTCACACTCTACTAAAGAAATTAAAATTCTACTCGACACAATAAAAAACTAAAAAAAAGAAAACTAATTACGATGATGGGATGTGTATTAAGATTCAATCCAGGAATTAAAAAAATTAAAAAAATAATTTCTGAAAATAAAATTGGTACAATAATCTCTGTTCATGCTGAAAATGGATCATTTTTACCAGACTGGCATTCTTATGAAGATTATAAAAAAAGTTATGCTTCACGTAATGATTTAGGTGGGGGAGTTGTATTGACAAATATTCATGAATTAGATTATTTATTTTGGATTTTTGGAAATGTGCAAGAAGTTTTTTCAATTACAGGAAAATTCAGTGAATTAGAAATTGATGTTGAAGATTTATCAAGTATTTTACTACGTTTTAGAAATAATGTTATAGCTGAAATACATTTAGATTATTTTCAGAAACCACCTGCACGCAGTTGTAAGATAGTTGGAACTAAGGGAACTGTGTTTTGGGATTTTAATAAAAATAATATTGTATTATATGATGTAAATAAGAAAAAATGGATTGAGAAAATGAAATTGAAAAACTATGATATTAACGATATGTATTTAGATGAAATTAAACATTTCCTTAAATGTGTCAATAAAAGAGAAAAATCAATTAATCCTATTGAAGAAGGTGCAAAAATTCTTAATGTGGCCATTGGAATTAAAAAATCGTCAAAACTCAAAAAAATGGTAATGATAAATTGAAGAAAAATAATTCGGTGAATAAGTTATTTAGATTAGATGGTAAAACTGTAGTACTTACAGGTGCAGCTGGTCGATTAGGTTCTAGATTTGCTCACATATTATGTGAATCTGGAGCTAATGTAATATTGGTTGATAAAGATGCTAAAAAAAATTTAAAACTAAAATTAGAATTATCTAAAAAATATAATGTCATTATCAAAGTATTTGATATTGATATTATTGCCGAGTCTTCTGTAGAACAGATGGTGAAGAAAATCATAAAAAAATTTAAGAAAATTGATATTCTGATAAATAATGCACATTTTATTCCTAGAGATCATCCAAAACGTGATTTTCCTTTTGAAAAATATCCATTAGACCTTTGGAATGAAACAATCAATACTAATTTGCAAGGATTATTTTTGTGTAGTAGAGAAATTGGAAGATTGATGGTAAAACAAAATCATGGTGTGATCATAAATATTTCTTCAATATATGGGATTACTGGAGCTGATCAAAGAATTTATGGAAAAAGTAGATTAAATTCCCCTGCTTTTTATGCTACAACTAAAGGTGGAATGGTAAATCTAACAAAATATTTAGCAGCATATTGGCATGGGAAAAATATTCGAGTTAACACACTTACCCTTGGCGGAGTTTTTGATGAGCAATTACATAAAGATAAAAAATTTGTTAGTAATTATTCTAAAAAAACAATACTTGGTAGAATGGCAAACAAAGAAGATTATGATGGAGCACTATTATTTTTAGCATCAGATGCATCATCATATGTAACTGGTTTTAATCTTGTAGTTGATGGTGGATGGACTGCCTGGTGAATCTGTTATTTTATTTTAATTCTTTTTTTAGCTACCATATCTGCAATTTGAAATTCAAATTCAGTATCAATCATGAATCCATGTTCTGCTGAAATTTCATAAGGAATAATTTTTGTTGAATAAAATTTTTTACTCTTTAAGAAATTTTCAACATTTAATATGAATAGTCCATTTAATTGATAGACTATGGGGGCATTTTGTCTTCCAGAAATTTGCATTTGTAATTTTTTGCTAAAATCAATATAATCTTCTTTTGTAATTTCCATCATATTGAAATATGGGTTATGATGTTGTTTGTAAACTGCACATACTAAATTACATGATTTTGAATAATACTTTGTAATAGCACCTTGAATATCTTTTTTATCTATGAATGGAACTGTGCAGTCTCTATTAACAATTGTATCAAATTCATAATTTAGTTTATGTAATTTAGTAATTGTATGTAATAATACATCGGTCATTGATACATTGTCTGTTGCAAGTTTTTTTGGGCGTAAAAATGGTACCTCTGCTCCATATTTCTTAGAAATTTCTGCAATTTTTGTGCTGTCCGTAGAAACAATTACTGAACTAAAAAAATTAGTACTAATTGCAGTTTTAATCGAATGAGCAATGAGTGGAATATTTCCTAACTTACGAATATTTTTATTTGGTACTCCTTTTGATCCTCCTCTTGCAGCAATAATGCAAATTGGTTTAAGCGATTTGTTTTTCATGAATTTACCTTTTTATTTTTTGCATATTTTGCAATTTTTCCCATATCTGAATAATCAAAACTTACATTATTATCTATGAAATTACTTTTTTTATTAGAAGTTATGTGAATCTCTAGAATCTCTGATTTTAAATCAATCACTTTTTCAATTGCTCTAATATCTGGACAATGATTAGAAAACCCATTAAAATATTTAAGAAGTGAAAAATCTATCTCATCTAAATTACAAGGATATTTTGGTACACAGTATAACCATTTAATTTGTTCATGATCATACCATTTACAATTTTGAGTGGATGATTCCGAACTAATTATTATTTCTTTTTTGGTATTTAATAATTTTTTAAAAATATCTGTAGTTTTATTTGCTATGATCTCTCTCCCATCATATTCTCTAATTTTATAGCAATTAACAAAAGGTTCTAACATTTCTATTGCATCTTCATACATAGGTGTACAAAACCATTCAATTCCAATATCATTTGCAATTGAATTAATTTTATTGATATTTTCTCGAGTAATTGAAGATCTATAAACTCTAGATGCTTCTGGGTGTTTAGCAACCAATTCTGGTTTAAATGCTTGAAATTTAACTAAATCAAAATTTGCATTTACTGATTCTTGCATCATTTCTTTTGCAAGTTCAAAATCCCCATCCCAGTTTACTCCAATTTCAGCTATTAGACGCATATGGAAAATATCCTACCCTCTTTTATTATGTTTTGAAAAAACCCTTAAATGAAATAACACAAATAAGTTCAAATTATTTTGTTCATGTATTGATTTTTTTTGGATGTCTCCATTGAATTTGCATAGGAAGTCTCTTCAGTGCTTGACTTCTTCCAATGTTTGTATTTTGACGATCTAATTCATCTTGCATTATTTTTGAATCATTAACATCAAATTGAAATGAGAAGGTTCTTTTTTTGTCAAATTTAAAGTGCTTCAATGATTTATTGTTTTTGTCCATAATCCATGATTCTATATCGTAATCAAATTCAAATTCTAAATTTGTCTCCATACGATTATCACCAAGTGTATTGTGGCCCAATCCTGTACAATAATTTATTATATTATTAAGCTGATTTTCAATTTCATAGTTAAGTGCTTTTTTATTTTTTATTAATCCAAATACAATATTTCCAGCATATTCTGTCCATTCATCCATACCAGAATGTCGTACTAGTGCGTTATGATATTGCATAACATTTCTAGCAGCTTCTCCAGAAAGAAGTTTTTCATATTCTTTTGGTTCTTGGTAATGTGTTTGAATATCTTCTGGGGAATCCCAAAGCTCATCAACCATATCCGTTTTAACACTTTGAAAAATTTTTTGAATTATTGATGGTGCTGAATCAATTTGTTTCATCATCTGAAAGAATAATTCAAAAACTTCAATATCATTTTCTCGTAGAAATTTTAATAATGATGAATAAATTATTCCTATGTTTGTTACAAATATACTAAAAGATAATGTTCTTAATTCAATATATTCTTCAAAAGTTAGAATATCTGAACCAACTATAATTTCTTCAGTTTCAATTACTTTTTTACCATTTTTTAATGTAGTAAAATCTCTAGGTAAAATTCTAAATTTTGTTTTAAAATTCCATTTTTTGCGTTGCTCTGGAGTGTTCAATTCTGAACCATTAATCAACATACAAGTATAAACTTGAACATAATCTAACTTAGCAGCTAATAGTGTTTTTAGAGTGCTTATTTGTGTTTCATATGTTTCCCCAGGTAAACCTAAAATAACTTCTGATTCAGTTACAAGACCAACTTTTTTTATTGCAGGTTGAAGTGCAAGCATGTGGTCTATCTTAATGTTGCTTCTACGAATATTTTGTAATATTTGTTCATCCATGGATTGAACAGACATAGTTAAACTCATTGTACCATTTAATTTTTCAATAGCTTGTATAATTTGCTCTTTTTTATTTTTACCAGTTGTAGATATAACTCTATGAGGATAATTGAAGTTTTTTTGAAGATAAACAATACTGTCGCAAATTTTAAGATCTCTTGGATACATTCCAAAATTTAAATCACTAATATGTAAACTATGAATATTGTCAGGAACATGTTTAGCTATATAATCAAGCTCTAAAGAAACTCTGTCAAATCCAAATTGATTAACACGTTGAACACTATCAGAACCATCAACACAAAATGAACATGTAAATGGACATCCTCGATTTGTTTGAATCATTGGGGTAAGTTTACCATCAAAAAATTTATCCATTAACCCTGTTAGATATGGAGAAGGAATTTCGTCAAGTTTTTTAGTTCGTATTTCTGGAATACTGAATTGTAATGAACCGTCAAATTTACGTGAAATACATCCATCAATTGATTTTTTGAATAAACTTTCTTTGTTAAAATTAATTTCTGAAGTGCTTAATCTTTTTTCAATAATATTTGAAAATCCAACTTCACCTTCAATTGGAACATAAAAATCCACATTAGGACAATTATTCATAAAAGTTTGCTGAGATTCAATATCTGCTGGAAAATTTGGTCCTCCCCATACAGTAATGGTGTTTGGATTTTTTGAATGAGCTAAATCAAACATTTCTAATCCAATACGATGATTCCAAACATAATTACTCAAACCCAATACATCTGGAGGATTTTCATGTATGGCTTTTTCAAGGTCATCAATATACTTGAATAAAGTAATTTCTACTTTTGAACCAAACAATTTTTCACAGTATGCCGAAATATATCCTATGTTTAATGGGAATACTTCAGTAGACATTCCAACTGTATCATATGTTAAATCTCCAAGAAAAATTCTTATTGGAAACGTCAATAATTCAATTAATTAGTAGCTATTTATAATATATTGTGATTACACGAAGATAACTTTTAGTATAATTCATCAATGTAAAATTTACCAAATTTTATTATGTTTAAATCAAATTTATTCTTGATAATATTTCTAATTTTGGTAATTGTGATGAATTTAAATAAATCTACTGATTTCTTCTTTATTTCAATTTAAATATTGTTTTATTTTATTTCAAGTAATTATGAAATACTGTAAAAAATGTCTTATGCCTGATACTAGACCTGGGTTAAAATTTGATGATCATGGAATTTGTTATGCATGTTTACATTTTGACCAACAAAAAGAAACTAATTGGAAAAATAGATGGTCAGAACTTGAAAAAATTTGTGATAAATATCGTGGATGTAATGGCGATGGATATGATTGTGCTATGGCTGTTTCAGGTGGAAAAGATTCTCATTTTCAAGTCTATATTATGAAAGAAAAACTCAAAATGAATCCATTATTATTATCAGTTGGTAATCTTGATTGGACTGAAATTGGTAGATCGAATCTAAACAATATTTCTGAAACTTTTGGTTGTGACATGTTAATGTTTCAGCCTAATAGAAAAATAGCTAAAATTATGATGAAAAAAGCTTTTGAAAAATTAGGTTCTCCATCATGGTATTTGGATTATTTGATATATGCATACCCATACAAAATGTCAATTAAAATGGGATTAAAATTATTAGTATATGGAGAAGATGTTAATTATACTTATGGCGGTGAACATGGTAAAGAAACACCTTCTGCAATGCTTCAACCTTTGAATGATGTTGCAAAACAAGTTTGGAATGAATGGTTTGTTGATGGGGACATAAATAAAAAAGATTTGATATCTATAAAACAACCATCTATAGAGGAATGTAGAACTTTTGGATTAGAACCAATTTACTTAAGTTATTTTGTCCCATGGAACACTCATCATAATTATGAAGTTGCAAAAAAATGGGGTTTTCAACATCTTGAACATGAATATCAACGTGAAGGTTTTATTGAAAATTATGATCAGATAGATACTCTTTCTTATTTGGTAAATATTTTCATGAAGTATCCAAAATACGGACATGCATATTCTACTGACATGGCATCTAGATGGATAAGATATGGTATGAAAACTAGAGATGAAATGATTCCTTTGGTTGAGGAAAATGATGGACAATTGGATCAAGGAACTTTAAAAAAATTCTGTGAATTTATTGATATCTCTGTGCCTCAATTCTGGAAAATTATTGATAAATGGTATGATCCTGATTTGTTTGAAAAAACTAAAGATGAATTATGGAAACCAAAATTTAAAGTGGGAAAAGGTATTGAACCCTAAAACATCAAAATTATTTACTTAACATGAAAAAACAAATTCTTGTTACTACTGGAACTAGAGCTGATTATGGTTTTTTAAGACCGTTATTAAAAAAAATTGAAAAGAGTTCTAAACTAGACTTAATTCTTGTTGTAACTGGTACTCATTTATCTAAAAAACACGGTTTTACTATAAATGAAATAATAAACGATGGATTCAAAATTTCTCAAAAAATTCACATGATTCCTAAAACTGATGATAATTTTGGAATGTCTATTGGATTAGGCAAAGGAATAATAGAATTTTCTAAGTGTTTTAAAAAATTTAATCCTGATATCAATATAATTTTGGGTGATAGGGACGAAATGCTTGCGTCTTCCCTTGCAGCATATCATATGAATATTATTAATGGACATATTCAAGGTGGGGATGTTTCAGGTGGTCTTGATGAATATACTCGGCACGCAATTACAAAAATTTCAAATATTCATTTTGCAGCTTCAAAAAAAAGTAAAAGACGCATAATAAAAATGGGAGAAAATCCTAAAAACATTTTTTTAACTGGTGCTCTTAGTATTGATGAAATAAAATCTAATTCAATTACTAAAAAAAAAGATTTAGAAAAAAAATATAAACTTAAACTAACTGGAGATGAAATACTGCTAATTCAACATCCTGTAACTACTGAATCAGATATGGCTGAACAACAAATTTTGAATATTTTAAAATCTATTCTAAAACTTAAAAAACCAATTATTGCAATTTCTCCTAACTCTGATGCAGGATATGGAAAAATTTTTGAACAATTAGAACTATTTGCTAAAAAATATCCTAATCTTAAATTATATTCAAGTTTTCCACGTCAAGATTACTTAGGATTTTTAAAAAATGCACATGTTTTAATAGGAAATTCAAGTAGTGGATTAATCGAGGCATCCTATTTTAATACACCTGTAATCAATATTGGAAATCGCCAAACAAATCGTGAAAGAGGCAGTAATGTTTTTGATGTTAGTGATTATTCAATCAACTCAATTTACAAAATTTTACAAAAACTAAATTCATATAAATATAAAAAAACTACTCCTATTTTTGGAACTGGTGAAGCATCGTCAAAAATTATTAAAATTTTAGAAAAGATAACCTTAGATAAAAATATGATCCAAAAATCTATGAGTTATTGAAATTATTTAAATTTCTTAATTACAATCTTTCTTCAAATATATTTAATATTGTTTCTTTGAATAATTCAAATAAAAAATAATGTGACACAGCACCTAATTCTTGTTCTGATGTAGGAGGTTCATGTAATTCTATTTGTTTAATTTGTATTATTGAACCTGTATCATAATCTTCATCCATGTGATGAACAGTAACGCCCCAATGAATTTCTTTATTTTTAATTGCATCTTTTAATTCAGTTGGACCCTTATATTTTGGTAGAAGCCCAGGATGATAATTTACAAATCCTTTCTTTGGTGTTGTTAGTAAAGGGGTTAAAATTTTTCTTGGATAACAGTAAGATACACCCAATTCAAATTTTTCTGATGAAACCACATTGTCATTAATTGTGTATATTTTATGTTCTAAATTTATTGAATTTAAAAAATCATTTATTTTTTTAATATGGCGAGTTTTTGTGAAAATTTTTATCATTTTATTCTTCTAATGTATTTTTAATAATCCTTTTTTTATATTTTTATATTGTATGTATAAAAAATATTACTCAAGCATACAATTTTAAATTCTAGCTAACATATTTTAAAACTACCTCTTGTATTAATCAGAATAATCAATTTTGTATATTACTGCCCCGGTACTATTTGAAACATAGATTAATTCAAAATTATTTGGTATGGAGGGATTTCCTATATCTGCAAGAATTTCCAAGTCCTTATACTGTCCTAAATTTTTGAATGTATAACCTTTCAATTGCTTCGCTTCTAGATATTCTGTTGTATTTGGTTCATAAACTATGTAGTCTGGTTTTAGGTTAAGTAAATCATATCTATCTGCTGGATGACTTGCAATATTTGAGAACCATCTATCATAAGAATTCCAGTTTTCTCTAGTCACATATTTATTCAAATCATCTCCTTCAACACCTTCCTTAAACTCTGTGTAGATGTATTTACTATCAGCATAATACGGCATAGACCACCAATGTGACATAACATAACTATTTTCAATATCTGGTTGTTTTGATAAGAAATCCCCCATCTCTTTTATGTCGATACCACGTTCTTGTAATGGTACACCTGATAATGTTTTGATAAATTGTTTTTCAATCCCTTCATATTTATCCTCGTAAATATAAAATTTCAAAACTTCATATGAGTAACCACCATTGATTAAAACTAATAAAATTAATGTAACAATAATAATTTTATCTGATTTAATAATTTTCTTTTTATTATTTCTAATATTAATTAATTTAGAATATATTTTTGGGATTACTTCAACTATGAATAATGCTATTAAAGTTGGAGCTATAATCCATACTGGAAACCAATGTTTTGCATTATGAAGTGGAATAATTGAAATCATGACTGAAAAAACCATTGTCACAATTAGTAATGGTAGTAATCTATTATCGATATTTTTCTTATTTAAAATTATTAAAATTATCATAGGAATTAAAATTATGGCAAAAAAATGTTTTTCAAAACTTCCAATTAACAAAACAGAAATTGTTGTAATGATAATTGAGCTAAATAGTATTATGTAGTTATTTTTATTCCATTTTGGTTTTAAATAATACATTAATCCTCCTAAAACTGGTATCATACCTACAAATGGAATAATTGGAATTACTGACAAATTATGTTCAGCAGAATTGAAATTAAAAAATAAATTTGGATTATTATATAACAAATTATAAAAATAATTTTCCCAAAAAATATTTTGAAAATAAATTATATCTTGTACTTTTTCTCCTGTGATATTATCCTCTAAAATTTTATTACCTTCTGTGGTTTCAATTTCTGCGTTAGTATAAAAATAAAAATCTGGATTACTATCCAATATACTTCCATAGGTTGAATAATTATACATCATAAGTGGACTTAATACAATTAAAAATATGCCCATCATAATACTGGCATGAGTGATATTGATGCGAATTTTTTTATCTCTAATTAGTACAAAAATTAAAATCCCTATAAACACCAACCCTGGTTGATATCTAATCATTACTGCAGATCCTAAAATTATACTTATCAAAATCAAGTAACGCAAATTTGTATGCTTTTTAGTAATTAAAAATAAAGAAATGAATGTTAAAAATACTGGAAACATTTCATTCATAGATAAAATTGCATTTAATTCTAATCTTGGAGTAAATGCAACTATTAATTGACCTATTAAGGCTATTTTAAAACTGAAAATATTTCTAATGATATAAAATGAAACAAATACAATACCTGTACAGCTTAATAATGCGATTATTTTCATGGCTAAAAATCCGTCATCTAAAAGTGAGCCTATTGAAGCATATAGTATTGAACCTCCTACTGGTGCATCTATGATATGAACATTATGTCCATCTCCATTAAGTATTTGATCTCCCGTTAGTAAATAAAAAACTCCATCAACATCACTCCACCAATAATTGTGATGAAAAAATGTAATGTATGAAAATATTAAAAAAAATCCAAGAGTAATTATTAATGGATATTTATTTGAACTGATAATGTTTTTTTTAACAACTTCATTTTTATTAAATTGTTTTTTCATTATGAAAATTACTCCCATTGATAATAAAAATTAAGATTATTTATGAATTTTTAGAAAATTATGATTAAATATATTTTTTAATGAATACGTTAAATTGACTTAATATATACTCTAACATTTCTTTTGTTAGACCTGGAAAAACACCTATCCAAAATGTATTATACATAATCAAGTCAGTGTTTTTAAGATTTCCAACAACACGATATGATGTATTTGTAAAATAGGGTTGTTTTGTAATATTCCCTGCAAATAGGGGCCTGGTATCAATTAATTTTGAAGAAAGAAAATTTACAAGATCATTTTTGGAAAATGGTGCAGATTCTTTTACAGTTATTGGAAAACCAAACCATGAAGGCTTGCTTTTAGGAGTTGATTCAGGTAAAATTAAATATTTTTTAAATTGTTCTAGTTCATTTTTAAGATATGAAAAATTTTCTTGTCTAGTTTGAATAAATTCAGAAAGTTTTGTTAGTTGTCCCAATCCAACAGCTGCCTGCATGTCCGTAATTTTTAGATTATAACCCAAATGAGAATAGGTATATTTATGATCATAACCTTCTGGAAGTTCTCCCATCTTCCATTCAAATCTTTTTCCACACGTGTTATTTTTTCCTGGAGCACAAAAACAATCACGACCCCAGTCACGTATAGATTCCATAATTTTTTTCAGTAATGGATTATCTGTAAAAACTGCACCTCCTTCACCCATAGTAATATGATGTGCAGGAAAGAAGCTTAATGTGCCAATATCTCCAAAATATCCAACATGTTTATCATCATATGTACTTCCCAACGCATCACAACAATCTTCAATTAACCATAAATTGTATTTTTTACACAATTCTTTAATGTACTTTAGATTAAATGGATTTCCCAATGTGTGTGCTAACATTATTGCTTTAGTTTTATCAGAAATTGCATTTTCTATTCTTGTTTCATCAATAACATAAGAACCAAGTTTTACATCTACAAATACGGGGATGAGATTATTTTGAATAATTGGATTGACAGTTGTTGGAAATCCAGCAGCTACTGTGATAACTTCATCTCCATCATTTAATGATCTTTTTCCAAGTTCTGTAGATTTGAGTGCACTAATTGCTAATAAATTAGCAGAAGATCCTGAATTGGTTGTAAGAACAAAAGTAGAATTTAGAAATTCAGATATTTTTTTTTCAAATTCTCGGTTAAAACGATCTGATGTAAGCCAAAAATCTAATGAAGATGAAACTAAAAATTGTAGTTCTGTTTCATCAAATACTTTCCCCGATACAGGAATCATAGTTTTTCCAGGTACAAAGTCTTTCTTTTTATGGGAAATTTTTGAATATTCTATTACTAGTTCAAGAATATTTTTTCGTAGGTTAGAAGATTCATCATTATCTATTTTAGAATTTTTTAAAATATTGTTTGTTAAATCCATTTTATATCAATTATTAAGTTTCATTTTATTCATGTATTTTTGAATTTGTTTAATTGTAAATTCTTTCATATTCTTTTTATCTCCATATTGTTTATACCATTCACTTGTTTCATAAATGGATTCGTTATTTGTATAAACAGAGTTCCAGTTAAGTAATTTTTTTGCTTTTGTTGAATTTAACGTTAATATTTTTGCTTCATCGTATTTTTTATTATTTTTATTAGAATTTTTTATATACTTTCCTTTTCCCCATTGCTGAATAATTTTTTTAACTATTTCTTCAACATTAATTTTTTTACTTGAACTAGGTCCAAAATTCCAAGGTTCAGAAAACTCTGTAGGGTTTTTTCTTAAATGTAACGATAAAGATAGCATTCCAGAAATTGGTTCTAAAACAAATTGCCATGGTCGTACTGCATTGGGATTTCTAATTAAAATTATTTTATTTTGATAAAGGGATCTAAAACAATCGGGGATTAATCTATCTGTAGACCAATCTCCACCACCAATTACATTTCCAGATCTAACTGATGCAATTCCAATTTTATTATTTTTAAAAAAAGAATGACGATAAGCAGCAGTAACTAATTCTGCAGCACCTTTGCTTGCACTATATGGATCATTGCCCCCCATAGAATCAGATTCTTTAAATGAACGACCCAGTTCTATATTCTCATAACATTTGTCACTAGTCATAATTATACAAGATCTAACTGAAGAATTTTTTATAGATTCAAGAATATTTGCAGTACCCATTACATTTGTTTGAAATGTTTTCAATGGATGATCATATGATTTCCTTACAATAGATTCTGCAGCTAAATGAAATATAATCTCTGGTTTGTTATCTTTAATTGTTTTATGTAATTTCGAAAAATTATTGATATCACCTATGATATGCTTAATGTCTTTTTTAATTTTTATTGTTTCAAACATTGAAGGGTTTGTCGGTGGTTTTTGTGAATACCCAATAACTTTTGCACCTAACATATGAAGGCATAATGACATCCAAGTTCCAATAAATCCAGTATGTCCTGTTACAAGTATTATTTTATTTCTAAAATCTTTTTCAATATTTACATTTGTTTTCATGTTACCAAAGTTTCCATGGTGCATTACCCGTAGCCCATAAGTTTTGAAGATAATTTTTATCTCTTAATGTATCCATGGGTTGCCAAAAACCATCATGTCTAAATGCATTAATTTGATTTTCTTTTGCTAGAGAAGATAATACATGTTTTTCTAAAATTGTTGAATCATCTTTAATCTTATCTAATACCTCAGTTTCAAAAACAAAAAACCCACCATTTATCCATGAGTTATCCCCTTTTGGCTTTTCAACAAATTCTGAAACTCTATCTCCATCTAGTAACAAAGAGCCAAATTTTCCAGGTGGTTGAACTGCAGTTAGTGTGGCTATTTCTTTTTTATTTTTATGAAACTCTATCAATGATGTAATGTTTACATTGCTTACGCCATCACCATATGTTAAACAAAATGTATCGTCGATATATTTTTCTGCTTTTTTAATTCTTCCACCCGTCATCGTGTTTTCACCTGTTTCAACAAGTGTTACTTTCCATGGTTCAGTGTCCGGTTTTGTTATAGACACTTCATTTTTATGCAAATCTATGGTAACATCAGATTTATGTAAATAATAATTTGCAAAAAATTCTTTTATCATGTATCCTTTGTATCCTAGACAAATTACAAATTCGTTTACACCAAAAGTAGAATAATTCTTCATAATGTGCCATAAGATTGGCATTCTTCCAATCTCAATCATGGGTTTAGGTTTCAAATGTGATTCTTCACTAATTCTTGTTCCAAAACCCCCTGCAAGAATTACAGCTTTCATTTTTTATCCACTAAAATTCAATAAGATTTAACCGTTATTATATTTTAAATTAACATACATTATCAATAGATTGAGCCTATGAGACATATTATTATTAATAAATTTTTATCATACATCCAAAAAAATTCTTTATGGAAAATATCTTAATTACGGGGGCTGCTGGTTTCATGGAGCTAATTTATCTCGAAAAATTACTAAATCAAAAATAATTCCTCATCTTATTGTACATAATAATTCTAATCTCTGGAGAATTAATAATATCTTACCAAATTCTATTTTACATCGTGTCGATATTTCTAATAAAACATCAATAAAACAAATAATTAAAAAAATTGAACCTGATTTGACTTATCATTTAGCCTCATATATTTAACTATTTTTTTTATAGCCTATAAATTTTAAAGAATTATTACTAAAAGAATTTTTTTAAAAATATGAGTAAATTGTATATGTCACTAGTACTTACTTTTGTAATTTTAGTTACAGTAAATTTTATTTTCTTAATTATCAATATTGTATTTTGGGCTACAAATGGTTTACAATCACTATTAGATGGAATGAATTTTGTTGAGCGTATTTACTATTCATTATATTTTAAATGGATTTTATTATTTGATGGTCTTTGGTCAATCTTTTTGTTAATCTTTATGCTAAAAAGAAAACATTACAAAACTGATCATTTAAAACATTATTTAGGAAAACCAATTCAATTCATTCCTTCTGTATGTGTGATTTTACCTACATTCAATGAAGAAGACTCTATAGAAAATGTGATTCAAAATTTTCAAGATCAAGAATTCGTTAAACATATCATTGTAATTGATAACAATAGTACTGATAAAACTATTGAAATTGCAAAACAATTTGATATTAAATTAATTACTAAAAATGAAAATAAAGGAAATTCTGATTCTTGTTTGGTAGGATTTAATGAGGCACTAAAAACAGATTGTAATGTAGTTGTTTTAAGTGATGCTGATGGTACATTCGATGGTTCTGATTTACCAAAAATGATTCCATATCTTAGTAATTGTGATATGGTAATAGGAACTAGACAAATTCAAGTATTAAGTGAAAAAGAAACTCAAAATAGTATGTTTTATGTTTGGGGAAATTTATTTTTAGCAAAACTCTTGCAGATAAAATATTTTAGTTTATTGCATATGGGGGTTGTTCAACTTACAGATGTTGGTTGTGCTTTTAGAGCTATTCGCAAAGAATCTTTATCAAAAATTATTGATGAACTAAATAATCCAAAAAACAAATCAGTTTTAAAGTCAAATAATTGGCTATTTACACTAGATATGACAATGACAAGTATTGAAAATGATCTAAAAATTGTTGAAGTACCAATAACTTTTAGAAAACGAATTGGTTATTCAAAATCTGAGGCTAACATAAAAAGTAAAGGAATTATTTTTGGTTTAAAATTTATTTGGTATATTATTACTAAATAAATTTTAAATACTTAATTTTTAAATGAAATTTTTTTACTTGCAATATAATTAAAACCAAAAGAAACTAAAATTGCAGCACCCTCACTTAGAATATAATGTATTTCTAAATAATTTGTTAAAAGAAAAAGTACTAGTAGATTTATTCCTAATCCTATTAAGGCAAATATATTATATTTAATAAATCTAGTCTGCACAGAACTTATTTTTTTGACTTTAGAAAATGTCCAATTATCATTCATTAAAAAACTAGAGATTACAGTTATTTCATATCCAATTAATACAGAAATTAAATAAAAAGTATTTAAAAAGCTAGTAAAAAAACCAGTTAAAATTAATAATAAAATTCCATTACAAATTCCAACAACTACAAATTTGTAAATTTCTGGTTTTTGTAAAAAATATAATAAAGATTTAAAATTCATATTTACTTTTGTTTAAAATACTTAATTGGCTCTACTGGAGAAGGATCAGTTTCATTTAATATGGAAAAATAAATTGATGCATAGTCACAAAGGTAAATCAAATATACTAATTTTGTTAAAATTGAACCATTAACTGTATTGATTTGATAATAACTTATGTTGCGTTCTTTTAAAAATATTTTAAATTTTTCCCATATTTTTTTTGTCTTATAGTAATCATCTGGTCCTGAAATAATTATGGGTGTTACGTCTGATTTTTTCATCCATGCAACTATATCATTGTGTGTTGCTTTAACAATGTCTTCATTAATTATATGAATTTTACCATTTTCATTTAAAGAATTTTTAAATCTAATTGCTGCAGATTGTAATCCCCATGGATAGTATATTACAGGAATTCCAGAAATCCATTTTGCTAAAGAAATTGCAGAATTTGAATTAGTTAAATTTTGAGAAGAAATATTTTTTTTCATATTTTCTAGAATTTTAATGGATTCATTTACATCTGAACTTTTAATTTTTAAAGTTGATTGTAATATTTTTAATATTGAATATAGATATCTTACAAAAGAACCTCTTGGTGAGTGATCTTGAGATATTTGTTGAAATTTGATGTTATTTTTTATACAATATTCTTGGATTTGTCCACCTGCTGCAAAGGCTACAATTTTACATTTCAACAAATTTGCTGATTCTAAAATTGTTAAAGTTTCATCAGTATTACCTGAAACACTAATTGGAATTACTAATGTATTAGAATCTACAGTAGATGGTAAATGATATCCGTTAACTACTGAAACATGAATTTTAGATTTTGATAAAATTGATGCAAATATTTCTCCTATAGCACCTGAACCGCCCATACCTGCAAAAACTATGTGATTAAGATCATCAAAATGAATGATCTCTAAATCTGATTCCCATGTATTTCTTGCAATCTCTGGCCATTCATCATAAATCTTATACATTCTTTGCAAATCATATTTTTCTAAATCCAAAATTTCCAATAATCTTAATTTTATATCTACAATAAAATATCTATCTACTCTTAAATTTTCTATTCATTTTTAATAACCTTATTTTTTTGGTTTAATATGGAAAATGTTAGTAATTTACGTACTGTAGAATGGAAAGATAACAAAGTGATAATGATTGAACAAACTAAATTACCTAATCAACTTGAATTTGTAGAATATGATGATTTTAATCAAGTAGCAAATGCTATCAAAACTTTGATTGTACGGGGAGCTCCTGCTATAGGAGTATCTGGCGCATTTGGATTGGGATTAGCTGTATTACAAAGTAAAGCAACAACAAAAGATAATTTATTATCTGATTTAGAGGATGCAAAAAAAATTCTATTTGCAACAAGACCAACAGCTGTAAACTTGGAATGGGGATTAGAAAAAATAATGAACGTGGCAAAAACTGGAGACACAACAGAACAAATTAAAGAATTAGTAATTTCTACTGCTAAAAAAATGGCTGATGAAGATATTGAAATAAACAAAGCTATGGGAAAGAACGGTTCAGTTCTTTTTGATGATAATGATACCATAATGACTCACTGTAATGCAGGTGCATTAGCTACTGTAGCGTATGGAACAGCATTAGGTGTAATTAGAGCAACAAGAGAGAGTGGAAAAAATGTCAAAGTCATTGCTACTGAAACTAGACCAATTCAACAAGGTTCACGATTAACTGCATTTGAATTAAAACATGATGGATTTGATGTTAGTTTAGTTCCTGATACTGCTGTAGGGTATTCAATGGCAAATGGATTGGTAAACAAAGTTGTAGTGGGTGCTGATAGAATTGTAAAAACTGGTCATGTTTTTAATAAAATTGGAACTTACCAAGTAGCAACAATGGCAAAGCAACATGGAATTCCATTTTATGTTGCAGCACCATTATCTACCATTGATATGGATACAAAAGCTGATGATGTCGTTATTGAGATGAGAAAAGGATCTGAGGTTACTGGAATTGGTGATAAAAAGACTGCACCTGATGGTATTGGTGTGATCAATCCTGCTTTTGATATGACTCCTCCTGAATTAATTGCAGGAATTATTACTGAAAAAGGCGTGGCTACAGCACCTTATGATGAATCTATTCTAAAATTATTCCAAGCTAATTAATACAAAGTTTTTATTGTTTTTTAAACTGCTGTATATTCTATGAGTACAGTTTCACCACAAGCAATTGAGGAATCTTTGAAACAATGTATGGATCCTGAAGTTCCTCTTAATATTGTAGAAATGGGATTAATTTATGGAATTGATATTAAAGAAAATAATGATGTTGATATTAAAATGACAATGACTACACAGGGCTGTCCTCTACATGAAACTTTAGTTGCTGATGCAACAAGATTTGCTAAAAAAGTTCCTGGAGTAAATAATGTCAATATTGAAATTGTATGGGAGCCTGCATGGACAATGGATAAAATGACTGAAGAAGGAAAACTCAAAATTAAAGAAATGGGTGCTGCTGGTTTGAATACTCCAGCACCAATAAATTATGAAACAGCATTACCTCAAGGAGTTGGAAAATTAGTACAACAAGAAGATGGTTCTATGGTTTTAGCTAATGAACATGAACAAGGGTTTATGGTAAATCAAGCAATTGTTGATTTTTGGAAATCTTGCAATGGTCAACGAAAAGTTACAGATTTAGTAGAAGTATTTGCAAATCAAACAGGATTACAAAGAAATCAAGTTGAAAAAGAAGTAATGCAATTACTCCAACAATTACGTGATGGTGGATTAATTGCAATTGCAGGTCAACCTGATACACCGAATGTTGAATTTAAAAAATAATTTTAAATAATTTCTTTATCCTATTTTACAACAACTTTTACTTTGTAATCCCCTAACAATCCAATAAATTGAAAATATCAATACACCTACTGAAATAAATTTTAATTCTAATCCTTGCATTGGGAATAATGATAATCCTCCAACTGCTCCTAAAATTACGGCTAATGGAGCCGTACATGCTGGACAACCTGGTGTAAATGCAGCAAATACTCCGCCAAAAATTGCTGATGAATTTGTTTTAACTGAATTAACTTTAACTGAATTCATTTTTTTGATTTGATTCATCTTAAATGCCATTATTGCAAAATTTATCCCTGCTAAAGTTGAAATTACTATTGTTAATCCAATAGATGTCAAAATATAATGTGGTGCTAATTCTACTGCTGCATCAAAGTGTGTTGGTAGCATTGACATTGTCAAAAAATAATAAATTATTCCTAATATTATGCCGCTAATTATGCCAATCATGGCATATTTTCTCATCGTTAAAATATTTGAAACTAATTCCATTTTCGTTTGCATATAACTTGATTCATCTTTTATCATATTTTAAGCATTTTTAATACAAAAGATTCTTAGCCTTTAATTCTTGATAACGAATATGACTGATTTTTCATCAATTGAAAAAACTATCTTAGTTCAATATGGTATTAAAAAATATGAAAATGAGGAAACTGTTTTTGAAAAATTAAAAACTGTAATGAGTGAAAAAGATATTCAAAGAAATATTGATACATTAATTGCAACACAGATAGTAAGACGAATAGGTCCTGAAGTTCTTCAAAACAATGAAAGTCATACTGAATTACCTGATTTACCTGAAAATCTAAAATCTATTATTGAAAATTTATAATTTTTAATTTGACAAAAACTACAACTTACAGTTGAAAAATTTACCTAAGGATGATATCGCCATATTTCACCAACAAAATCGCATTCTCGACATACATAGATTATCTGCATTGAAGGAAGTCCAACATGTTGTCTTTCCCATTGCATTAATCCTGAACATTTTGTACAAGGTTTAGTTGCTGGGTGTATGTTCTTCATGTGATCTCTACATTGATCAAGATCATCAAATGGTTTGTTACAAGCATCACATCTTTCTTTTTTTTTTCCAAATAATCCCATGACTATCTATAAAATTCCCCATTAAAAAATACACTACATAGAATTAGTAATGAAATAAGAAAATCTTTTTTTAAATGGAAATAGAAAATAACAAATCAGTAGTTTTTGTCAAATTAATAATCTAAAATCCTCTGATTCCTTGAGGACGTACAATTTCTGGGTGATCTTTCATCCATTC